>Ga0209573_1000717_pt1 | contig 62170 bp, 40 predicted proteins | sample TNRBio252014_DNA_FD_185870 | JGI IMG/M metagenome (GOLD analysis project Ga0209573, IMG submission 185870) | Wastewater treatment Type I Accumulibacter community from EBPR Bioreactor in Madison, WI, USA - TNR Reactor_6/25/2014_ DNA (SPAdes)... | ecosystem: Engineered > Bioreactor > EBPR >...
TTCGGAATCGGTCAGTGCCTTCGGGCAGCCGAGGGACACGAAACCGATGGTGGGGGCACGCTCGGACATGGCGCCATTGTCCCGCATCCCACCTGGCGCCCGGCCCACGGGCACGGGCCGGTGCAGCGTCAGCGCCGGTTGCCGGGGAAGCCCGGAAAGAAGGAGCCCGCCTGCGACACCTGCGTCTGCAGGTTCTCGAACAGGGACCGGCTCTGCTCGAGGTAGCTGTTCATCATGGTCTGCATCAACGGCGCCTGGGCGCCGACGAGCTGGTTCTGCATGTCGGCAAAGGCCTGCAGGTTCTTCTCGAGGTAGGGCGCCATCATGCCCTGCATCGCATGGCCATAGAAGCGGATGATCTGCGCCAGCGCCGGGGTGCTGAACATCGGCACGCCGCCCGACTCTTCCTCGAGGATGATCTGCAGCAGGATGCTGCGCGTGATGTCCTCGCCGGTCTTTGCGTCGCGGACCTCGAAGTCCTCGTTGCCCAGCACCATCTTCTTGACGTCGGCCAAGGTGATGTAGCTGCTGGACTGGGTGTCGTAGAGGCGGCGGTTGGGGTACTTCTTGAGGATCCGTGGGCCGCTTGCCGGGGCGGGCTCGCCAGCTGCGGGCGCACGACGTGGAGCAGGCATGGGCGTTCCTCTTCGCAAAGGCCTGTGGTCGATGTTACGCGCTGGGCCCGGCGGCCGATGGAGGGGTTTCCCCCGCGCGCCCGCGGGGCCCGATTCCGTGGGTCGCGAGGAAGCCATCGACCCTGTCGGTATAGGGCCCGGGCCGACCCAGTTCATCGTTGAGCTGGCGATGGTCGAGATCGAAGCTGACCAGCTCGGCTTCGCCGCCCAGCGACAAGGCCCTGTGCCTGTACGCGTGCCCGGCCGCGATCGAGTCCTCGCGCCCGGCAGAGCAGACAAGCAGAACCGGCGCCAGCGGCCCATGGCGCATCCGATGCAGGGGTGAGGCCTCTGCCCAGGCCGCCGGGTCACTGCCGAACACCGGGTCGTAGAAGGCGTAGTGGGGCCTCTGCATCACGCTGACCATGTCCAGCGCTGCGGTGTCGATCAACACCACCGCCTTCCACGGCGGTCGGGCGGAAGCGTCGGCACCGGCATGCGCCATTGCGGCCAGGTGGGCGCCGGCCGAGTGCCCGACCATCGCCAACCTGGACGGGTCCGCACCCCAACGCGGGCACTGCTCCCTGACCCAGGCGAGTGCCTGTGTCACATCGTCGCACTGCGCCTGCACCGGGACCTGCGGCCACAGCCGGTAGTTGATCGAGACGACGCCCAGCCCCCTGCTCAGCCAGTGCCTGGCCTTGCCAGTGATCAACCTCGGGCTGGCCTTGTCGCCCTGGCGCCATCCCCCGCCATGGAGGTACACGACAAGCGCCGGCGGCGCGCTGGCAGGCGCGGGAAGGTAGACATCGCACCGCTGAAGGGGATCCGGCCCATAGGCCAGGTCCTCGAAGGCCGGCCGCGCCCCTTCGGCGTCCTGGCGCGAGACCGGCATCGCCGGCCGGCCGTCCTGCCGGCGGGCGGCCAGGCGCTCGCGCAAGGCCTGGCGCCACTCCTCGCGGGCCGGGCCGCCGCGCAGGCCGAAGAGCCCCCGCCACCTCATGCTCAACGCGGGTCAGGCCGGCACCGGGCGCCGACCGAGAAACACTTCACAGCCGCCGCGCGGGTTGAACACATAGTCGTCCCCGTCGAGCGGCATCACCTTCGGTCCCCAGGGGTTGGCCGTTCCCAGGAACAGGCCGTAGGGCGTCGACTCCAGGGTACGCAGCCCCATGTTGTAAGGATTGCCCATGCCATTGCGGGTCACGGGCACCCAGTTCTCGCCGTCCCAGCTGCGGAACAGGTCGAAACCCGACTGGTTCTCGAAGATGCTCAGCGGCGTGACATCGGCCATCACGCGCCCGAAGGCGCCTGGCCAGCGGCTGTGCTTGACATAGGGAAGCCAGGCGCTCCACTCGAAGGTGCTGGCATAGAGCCAGCCCTCGTGCTCGCACATGCGCCACAGGTAGCCGTTGAAGAAGGTGTCGAAGCCGGCCCTGCGCCCGGACAATGGCTCCTTGAAGCCATCCGGTGTGTCGCGTGGCTCGCCGACGACGAGGTCCCAGCGCTTGTCCTCGTGCACGCGGATGATCTCCGCAGCGGCGGGCCCGATCTTGTTCGCCTTGTCGATGCCACCGCCCTGGATGCCGGTGCCGATGTACAGCGCACCCTTGAACGGGGCCATGCTCAGCACCCCCTGGTTCTCCGGGCCACGCCAGGCGCCGCGCTCCAGCACGAGCTCCCATTCGTAGGGCGCTTCTCCATCGCAGCGGCTGCGCCAGAGCTGGAAGCCCTGGTGGTTGAGGGTTCCCGCGTAGAGCCAGTCACCACAGGCACACAGTTCGTGGATGGACTTGTTGCCCAGGTCGCCGAAGGCGAAGTCGGTCACCGGCTCCCAGTGTCCGGCGGCCGGATCCCGGCTCTCGTACACCACCACGTGGCCCGAGATGTTCTGGCTGCCGCCGCGAGTGCCCGCCGGCGTGGTGTACAGCCTGCCCTTGAACGACACCAGCGAGCGGATGGTGGTGACCGGCAGGCCGACCAGTCCGGGCTCGCAGGTGACCTCGAATCGCCGGCCGTCCTCGGACCGCAGGACGACCGGACCGGGCCCGCGCGCCGGCGACCATGTGCAGGCGTAGAGCACGGGCTCGCTGGCGCCCGGTTCATGGTGGACGGCCATCGCGCGGTAGCTCACCTCGCGCGGAATGGGCTGGCCGTGACTGCCGATGATGGTCGGTGCCTTGAAGGCCCGCTCCCACAGGTCGACCCTGGGGTCGTAGGCCCAGATCTCGGCCGCCAGGTCGATCTCGAACGGGTCGACGGGCCCCTCGACAGGCCAGACGTCCAGGCCCAGCGCACCCGCCTGGCGCCGCCGCATCAGGGAGAAGGCGCCGCGAATGGTGCTGACGTACAGACGGCCCTTGTACCAGGCCATCGAATGGGCATAGGAGTTGTGGCCATCGCCGAACCCGCCGTAGGCCACGAGCTTGAAATGCTCCCTGCTGAGCCCGGGCTTGACGCCCAGCCGGTGCACGACGGACATGGTCAGGCCAGGATGCCGGACATGAACTCCGCCAGCCTCTCCTCCGCCTCCGCCTCGGTGGCATAGGGGCCGTGCCGATCGACGTCGCGGGTGGTGAAGTACCAGGCGCCGCCGGACTTGAAGACGCGGTCGCTGCGGAACCAGTTTCGCTCGACCTCGCCAGCGCGGTAGCGGGGGGGTTCGTCGGTGAATTCACCGTCCCAGAAACGAAGGCAGTTGGACAGCACCTCGGCCGGCCTGACCGTGGGAAAGAAGTGCCCGGCGTCGCGCACGCGCCGGAACACCGCATGGGGCCAGAGCTCGAGCAGTTCGGCGCCGGACAGCCGTGCGGGCGAGTTGTCGCCGTACATGGCGATGATCGGGAAGGTCAATTCCCGCAGGCTGTCCAGTGAGAGGCCGTCGGGTGAGGTCATCTCGGCATAGGCACTGGTGGTGTTCATCAGCTCCAGCCAGGCTGCAGAGGTCCTCTTGCCCGTCTTGCCCAGCAGGGGGCTCACGAGTTCGGCCAGCTCGGGCGGCACCTCCTTGCCCTGCAGCTGCCACTCGGCGACCCGTGTCAGCAGCCGAGGCCCGAAGTACGGATCGGCCGTGTCAAGGTCGACCTGATGGCGGTCGAGAATGGGCTGCACACGGCGGCCGAAACCCCACTCGTCGCGGGCCTGCATCTTGCGCCCGGCAGAGAAGTGGCTGTCCGCCAGGATCAGGCTGGCCACGCGCTGCGGGTACTCGCAGGCGAAGCGCAGCGCCACCACGCCGCCGAAACTGTGGCTGAGGAAATGCGCCCTCTCGATCCCGAGATGGTCCATCAAGGCGCGCAGGTCGGCCGCCATCATGTGCGGCGTGTAGCCGTCCCGGGTCATCTCGGAGCGCCCATGCCCTCGCAGGTCGTACAGCGTGACCCTGAAGCGCCTGGACAGGGGCACCCCGTAGTTGAAGTACCAGAACGCCATGTTCGTGGCCAGCCCGTGGATCATGATCAGATCCTCGCGGCCGGCCCGCGGCTCGACGTCGTCGAGCTGCAGGTAGTTCAGGCTGACCCCGTTGACCTTGGCGATCGGCATCGGCTTACTCCACGTACCCCAGCATCTGCAGCTGATCGAGGATCTGCTGCTTCTCTTCCTCGTCCATCGACTCCGCGAGCTCGCCTTCGGCACCGCCGGCGGTGGCGGCCCCGATCTCTATCGGCCTGGCCGCCTTGTGTGCGGCCGTGAACATGGCGCCCGGCACCACCCCCTCGAAGTCCGCCGGCACCTTCAGGCCCAGGCTGTAGAGCAGGGTCGAGGCGACGTCGGTGATGTTGCGCCGGCCGATCAGCTTGCCGGCCTCTATGCCCGGCCCATAGGCAAGGAAGACACCCTCGGGGTGGTGCGTGCCGACGATGTAGTTGCGCTTCTGCACGATGGGCAGGATGTTGCGGACCGAGACGAAGCCGAAGTCGCGCAGCACCAGCTGCAGGTCGGGCGCATCGTTCATCGCCGAGCCGGGGAACACGTCCTCCCGCTTGTGGATCTCGGTGATGATGCGCTCGCCCGTGTCCGGGTCCTTGAGGTCCTCCAGGTCCCGGATCAGTCGCTCACGAACCGACTCGTAGTCCTTGGGGTCGATGCCGGTCTCGCCCGGTTGACGAGCGACACGGATGGTGATGCCGTTGCACGACGGTGTACGGCAGTAGGCGATCGTGCGCGTCCAGTCCAGGTAGGCGAAGTAGCTCTTGCTGATGTTGGCGCCGGCCTGCCCGTCGGGCATGGGCTTGAAGTGCACATAGCCCTTCTCGGCAAGGTAGGCGTTGATGCGCACGATCTCGGTCGACGAGGTGAAACCGTGGTCGGAGGCGAAGAAGACCTGGACATCCGGCCCGGCCGCCGTCACCAGGCGTTCGATGAAGCCGTCGAGCTGCCTGAAGTACGACAGCGACAGCTCGCGCATGCGGGCGTGGAACTCGCCCATGCCCTCCTGCGGCAGGTTGGGGTCGAGGTACTGCCAGGCCTGGTGCTGCAACTTGTCCACACCGTCGAACAGCACGGCCATGAGCTCGGGGGCCTCGGTGCTCATCAGGTGCTCGGCAACCCGGAACCACTGCATCTCGCGCGGCAGGTGGTAGCGCACCCACTGCTCGCGATCGTGGTCGCTGAGCTCGTTGCCGGCCTGCTGCTCCTGGTCGAAGTCCCAGGCCAGCTCGCTGGCGTCGAAGTCCGGGATCTGCTTGAGCCGGTCGTAGAGGTCGAGCGGATGGGTGTTGCGCCGGAGGTGCCTGAACGGCACGAACCCCGGCACCACGAAACCGTTGAGTTCGCGCGGCGGCGGCGCCGTGAACGGGAAGTTGAGTGCGGCGATCCGCAGGCCCTGCCGGCTGGCGATCGACCAGATCGTCTCGACCCGGCAGTCGCGCGCGTCGTACAGCGTCATGAAGACCTTGTCGCCCCGCTCCTCGGCACGCACGAAGTCGTAGACCCCGTGATGCCCCGGCGTGCGACCGGTCATCAGCGAGACCCAGGCCGGCGGGGTCAGCGGATTGGGCGTGGAGCGCAGCTTGGCGCGCGTTCCGCCGGCAATCACGCGGGCCAGGAACGGCATCACCATGCCGCCAGGTCGATCGGCCCGGGTGAGGTCGTTCAGCACGGTGAAGGTCGCGCCATCCATGCCGATGAAAAGGGTGCGTACGGCCATGCTCGATTCTCTCAATGCAGTTTCGGGTTCGCTTGCGAAGGCGCAGTCGACGGGCAACGGCCCGGCCAGCCTGCGGGTCGGGGGGCAGGAGTCATTGCGGGTCCACCAGGGTGGTTGCCGCCTGTGCGACGGCCGACACGCTGTCGGCCAGGCGGCAGACCTCGACGTCGACGAGGTCGTCCGAGTGTCGCACGACGAGTCGCTCGAAGGAGTCGTCGGCGGTCACTACCACGAATCGCTCGGGGCGTCCCTGCAGGCCCAGGCCCAGGCATTTGGCCGCGGACTCCTTCGCGCACCACAGCCGCAGCAGCCGGTCCTCGAGGTCGACGCCGGCGAGTCCCTGGACCCAGGCCCGCTCCGCCTGCGCCAGCGATTCGACCAGCAGGGCGGGGTCGCGCACGCGGCCGACTTGCTCGAGGTCCACGCCGACCGCCGCACCCGGGCTGGACACGGCGGCGAGGCACCGGCCCGCGGCATGCGACAGCGAGACCTGCGGCTCGCCGCCGGGCCCGAAGTGGTCGCTAGAGACCCGCGGTGCGCCCCGCTCGTCGTGGTCGACGACGATGTCGCTGGGGTACAGCAGTTCGCCGGTGCCTTCGAAATGCCAGGCCCGGACCGCCTCTTTCAACGCTGCGCGGCCGAACAGCCACTCGCGCCGCCGTCGCGTCTGCGCGGGCAGCGACAGCCATTCCAGGCGCTCGGCAGGCGCCAGGATGGCGTGCGCCAGGATGCGCAGGCCTATGGCCCCCGACTGCGCACAGAACTCCTCCGACAGCATGGGCAGTTCCCACAGCAGCAGGTGCCCGGGCGCAGGGTGGTCGGACTGTGCCCCGAACCAGCCCCGCAAGGGGTCCACCCTGACCTCGTGGTAGGCCGTGGGCACCCGGAAGAACAGATTGACCAGGTCCTGCCCGCGCATCAGGGTCCGGCCTTCGGCATCGACGCAGTCGAAGCACCAGGCGCGGGCGGCATCGATGTGGTCCTGCGCCGGATCGACGGCCTGTTGCCGCATGCGCAGGACCACGCCCTCGCGCTCCCTGGGGCAGGTCTCGAACAGCTCCAGCCTGCGGATGGTCGAAGGGAAGGCGTGGAACTGGGTGCCCACGTACTGAACCAGCCAGCAGGCCACCACCTGCCCCATGGCATCGAGCAGCACCGGGTTGAGCACCAGTGCCGGCTCCTGGCCGGGCTCGATGAAGTCCAGCAGCGACAAGCGGGAGAGTCGCACGTCGATGCCGCTGTCGCTCCAGCCCTCGACCCAGGTCATGCTCTGGAAGATCGGCCCGTGGAACATGCCGGTGGCATACAGGTGCGGATGGTTGAGCCAGGACTCGCGCGGCTCGGCCAGGGGCGCGACGGCGGGCAGCCGCCACGCGGTGCCGAAGCCGAACTCGGCACTCAGGACGGTGCCCCGCGGGCCCTCCACCCGGGCGCGGTAGCGGCCCGCCGCCGCATCGATGGCTTCGGCCACGATGTCCATCGAGACCTCGCCGTCGTCGAGCGCCAGCCAGTCGAAGGCCTTCACATCCTCGATCACGGTGACATCGGACCTTCCGGCGAGCAGCGTGCAGGCCTCGGCCATCGCTTCGACGCTGGCCGCGAACGGCACGCAGGACAAGCCGAAGAGGGTCGGATCGCTGGCACTGACGGGGCCGGACATCACGTGGTCGCGGATGAACCCAAAGGAAAGCGTGAAGCGGCTGCGTGCTCTAAGCTGCCCGTCGTGCTGCGCGACGATCTCGCCGAGCAAGGGCGTCGACGACACCACGCCGGGGCTGCCCTGCGCTGCCGGCACCTGCGGGTCGGCGTCATCGTGTTCGCGCCAGCGGCTGACCAGTTCGCTCTGGCGTTCGAGGAATCCCCGCATCACGTCGAAGTAGTCCGCCATCACGGCGGCACGCGGGTCCGGCGTGTCATGAGGCGGCGCGATCGACTCAGGCGCGACGGGCGCTGCGCTCGCGGCAGGACTGCGAGCGGCATCGGGCGTCGCCCGGGCCGGCTCGACGAGTGGCGAACCCAGCCATTGCCGGACCTTGGAGCGCTCGTCGCTGTCGAGTGCGACATAGGGCATGCTGTTGTCGAGCACCATGCCGCGCGGCGGCGGCGCGGTGCCTGCCAGGTCGATGCCGCCGATGGCGCGGCCCTCGAACAGTCGATCCAGCCGCGGGCCACGCCCGAGCACGTACAACTGCCCGAACACCGTGAGCAGCTGCTCGACACCGTTCTTGCGCCGGACGTTGGTCGCCAGCGCCGTGAAGTCGCGGTCGATCAGGATGTCGTTGACGAAGGCGGTCAGCTTTGACGAGGGGCCGACCTCGACGAAGGCACGGACGCCATCGGCGTGCATCTGCAGCACGGTCTCGCGGAAGCGCACCTTGGTCGACCACTGCGCGGCGGCCAGCTTGCGCACGGCAGCCGGCTGGTCCGGGAACAGGCCGGCCGAGGCACAGGAATACATCGGCACCTTGGGGCGCCCGACCCGGACATCCTTGTAGTAGTCCAGGAAGGCCTTGCTGGCTTCGGCGAAGTCGGCGGTGTGGTAGCCGCGGTCGAACGGCAGCGGCAGGCAGATCCCGCCCTCGGCCGTCAGGCGCTGCTGCACCTGTGCAATGCCCTCGGGAGAGCCGTACAGCACGATCTGGTTGGCGCAGTTGTCCATCGCGATGGTGACGCCCGGGACGGCATCGATCTGCGCCTGCACATCGTCGGGTGGAAGGGCGCCCACCGCCAGCAGGGCCCCGGTCGGGATCTTGCCGTCGGCCAGCAGTCGCTCGTAGACGGCGAAGTGCTTGCGGATGCACTCGGTCCGTTCCTCGGCCGTCGTCGCCGGGTTGGCCCCGGATGCCCCGAGCGCCGCAGACTCGCCGGAGCTGTGGCCGAGCATCACGTCCGGCTCGACGCCCATCGAGCTCAGCAGCTCGTGCATCGCCATGCCGCCGATGAAGACCGACTCGGAGCCGACATCCATGTCGTGCATGCGTTGCTCGAGCGCACGCCTTTGCTCCGCGCCGATGTCGCTGCTCGGAAACACGATGTCGGTCCGGGTCTGCCCCTGAGGCAATCCGTACAGGCCGTGCCAGAACTCGAGCCAGCGCTGGATCGGGTCGAACACCAGCGCCAGGTCGGCGTACATCCCGGGATACTGCGACCCCTCCCCGGGGAACAGGAAGGCCAGCTTGCCGTCGAGGCGGCGGCTCCCGTAGGCCAGGCCGCCCCGTGCGGACCAGCGGTCGCTGCCCCGGCCCTCGCGCAGGCGAGCGAGGGCTGTCTGTATGCCCTTGGCCAGCGCCGCGGTATCTCGCACGACCAGGCTCATGCGATGCGGCAGACCGGCGTCACGCCTGGCCAGGGCCGCCGCCACCTCGGCGAGCTGCCACTGCGGATTGCGAGCCAGTGCGGCGGCCAGGGCTTCGAGCTCAGTGGCCAGCCCCTGTGCGCTGTCGGCCGACAGCACGCAAAGCTCCGCCGGCCAGCGCGTCATGCGCATCGGGCGGACTGCCGAGTCGGGCGCCTGCTCGACAATGGCGTGCGAATTCGTGCCGCCAAAGCCGAAGGCGTTGACTCCGGCACGCCGGGGCTGGCCGATGCGGGAGATCCAGGGCGCAGTTTCGGTGTTGACGTAGAAGGGTGTCCCTTCAACCCCCAGCTCGGGGTTGACCTGCGCGCACAGCGTGGGGGGAAGCACGCGGTGGTGAAGCGCCAGGGCCACCTTGATCAGGCTGGCCACGCCGGCTGCAGGGATGCAGTGGCTGATCATGGACTTCACCGACCCCAGGGCCTTGACCGCGATGGCGGTGCGGCGCTCGCCAAACACCGCCTTCAGCGCCGCCACCTCGGTGCGGTCGCCCAGTGGAATGCCCGTCCCGTGCGCCTCGACCAGCGTGATGCTGTCCGGGTCGACCTCGGCGGCCTCGTAAGCGCGCCGCATGGCCAGCGTCTCGCCTTGCTGGCTCGGTGCCAGCAGCCCGGTCACGCGACCATCGCTCGACTGACCCACGCCGCGCAGCACGGCATAGACGCGATCGCCGTCGGCGAGCGCGTCGTCCAGCCGCTTCAGCACCACCACGCCCAGGCCTTCGCCGAGCAGCGTGCCGTCGCTTTCGGCTTCGAAGGGCCGGACCCTGCCGCGGCCACTGAGTGCCCCCAGCTGGGTGAAGATCGTGGTCACGTCGGCTGGCAGCGAGGCGTTGACGCCACCGGCCAGCATCATGCGGCTGCGGCCGGCCCGCAACTCGTCGATCGCCGCCCCGACCGCCAGCAGCGACGACGAGCAGGCGGCGTCGATCAGGTAGTTGGGGCCCCGCAGATCGAGCCGGTTGGCGATGCGCCCGGTCATCACGTTGGGCACCAGACCCGGCGCGGTGTCCGGGTTCATCGGCGGCACCTTGCGCTTGAGCAGGGCGCGAAGCTCGCCAAGCGCCGCGGCATCGACATCGGGCAAGGCGGCCTGGATCAGCTCCATCGTCTGGTCGATGACGATGTCGGTCTGCACGACCGTGACCTGCCCGCGATGAAGGTAGGTGCTGTGCCCGAGGATGACGCCGGTGTGCGAGTGATCGACCCCCGGGCCGGCGTAACCGGCGTCGACCAGTGCGTCACGTGCCACCTGCAGGGCCAGGAACTGGTCGGGTTCGCCACCGTCCAGCGAATTGGGCATGATGCCGAACTCTCGCGGGTCGAAGCGGTAGAGCTCTCGCAGGAAACCCCCGGCCTGGGTCTTGATCCGGCCGGCGTCGAGGTAGCGCTGCGCGCCCCAGGCAGGCAGCGGCTCGCCAATCGCGTCGACCTTGTCGAGGATGTTGTTCCAGTAGGTCCTGGCGTCCGGTGCGCAGGCGAACTTGCAGGCCAGGCCGATGATGGCGACAGGGGCCATGGTCGCGGACGAAGTCCTTGCCGTCATGCGGGTGCATCCACGGCGCGTTGCGCCGTGCCTCCCAGGCGGTTGAGCGCGGCACTGGCAATGCTGTCGAGCTCCTCGATGTCCAGCACAGGGAGCCCGTCGGCGTCGGTGAACTGCACATGGCCGCGGATCCGCGTCGGGTCGTCGGTCTCGATGCGCTGATAGCTCATTCGCAGGCGCTCCGGCATCTCGGCGCGGTAACGCCTGACGCGCCCGAACCGGGCGGGCAGAGCCGACTCGCCGCGATGGTTGCGGGACCACAGCCAAGCCACTTGCGCCGCCACGTCGAGCAGCCCGGGGTCGAACGCCCAGCGGGCCTCTCGCGGCGCGGTGGCCAACCACTGGTCCGGACGGCTGCTGCGGACTTCCGCCGTCGCGCCTGCTGCGGACAGGCCCTCGAAGCGGTCGATCAACTGCAACCTCGGTCCATGGAACAGCCACTCCCCGTAGGCCTTTTCTGCAGTCAGCGTCGCCGCCTCCAGCGGCAAGGGTCGATGGGCCAGACCCACCCCGAAGGCCTGCTCCAGCCGCAGCACGCAACGGTAGTGCGTGAGCACCCGCCCGGGGCCCATCGTCGACTGCAGACTGGCGCTGACTTCGAACCCTTCGCTGCTGCCGTAAGGCGGCGGCGCCAGCAGCAGGCTCAGGTCGCGTCCCAGCGCGTCGACCTCGACGCCCTTGAGGAGCTTGTGCTCCGAGGCTTCGACCAGAGTCCAGCCCGGCCAGAGCGCCTGCACCGCCTCGGCCATCATCTCGAGCGCAGCGGCCGCCGGCAGCACCATCCGCCCGTCGATGACATGTTCCTGCAGGTAGAGGTGCAGCCGGCCGTCCAGGTGGAAGTCGACCACTCTCTCGCCGGTGGGCCTGTGGCTGACCTTGGCCTGTTGCAGCAAGGGACCCAGGGGCGCGGGCCCGGACGCGGCCACGCTGGGGGCCGATGGACCGGCATCGGCCGCCGGCTGCGGCGCAAGGTCGAACACTCCGCGCGCCGCCTCCAGCGGCTCCCAGGGCGCTCGCCCACAGATCACTTCGGTCGGTGTGCCGGCCCGGCGCAGCAGCTCGTCGCGGAACAGGGCCCGCCCCAGCTCGGCCGTCACCAGGCTGACGCCCTTGGCGGCAAACTTGGCCTCGGTCTCGGGCGTGACCATGCCGGCGCCATGCCGGGTAGCGCCCCAGGGGCCCCAGCACAAGGCGCTGACGGCGACCTGCCCGCCCCAGCGGGCCTGCAGGCCGATGCAGAGGCGGTTCATCAGCTCGTTGGCCGTCGCGTAGTCGGACTGGCCGCTGTTGCCATAGCGCCCGGCCACCGAACTGAAGACAGTGAAGAACTCGAGCGCCGCCGCAGGCACATGCTTCTGCAGCAGCAGCAGGCCCAGCACCTTGGTGTCCACCACCCGGGACCAGCTGTCGCTGGACTTGTCGGCCAGCCGCTTGTCCTCGATCACGCCGGCGCCGTGCACGACGCCTGTGATCCGGCCGTGCCGTTCGAGCAGGCCCTTGACCAGCCCGGCCACCGCGGTCTCGTCGGTGACGTCGACCGCGTGGTACTCCACCACGGCCCCGGCCTGCCGGAAGTCGGCCAGGTTGGCACGCATCTCGCGCTGGTCCAGCACGCCTTGCACGCGCCGCCCGATCTCGGCCGGCGTCGCCCGCGACTGCCCCGCGCGGACCTGTCCGACGAAGTGCTGACGAAGGGCCACGGCGTCCCGCAGCCCGGCGGTGTCCGGGTTCTCGATCTCGGGCAGTGGGCTGCGGCCTGTGAGCGCCAGCACGACACCGGGCCGCGCCAGCTCGCGCAGCACTTCGGCCGTGATGCCGCGCGCGCCGCCGGTCGCCAGCACCACGGCATGAGCGAGCGAGTTCAGACGGGCCGGGTCGACGTCCGCCGGTTCGGCGCTGCTGACGAACGCGGTGCGCACTCCGGCGGGAAAACCGAGCTCCTGCCGGCCGCCGGCGACCTCGAGTTCCGCCAGCAGTTCGGCAGCCACCGTGTCGGCGGGCCTTTGCGGGTCGTGATCGATGGCCTTGACGCGCAAGGCAGGCCGCTCTTCGAGCAAGGACTTCAGCCCCCCCACGGCACCCGTGCCCAGATACAGACCCGGTCGGGCGCTCGATTCGCGCCCGAACAGGCCACCCAGACCGCTGACCGACACGACATGGGCGTTTTCCGCCAGGCGGTCCGACCACTCGCGCAACAACAGGAAGAGCGACTTCTCGACCCGCAGCAACTCGGCTCGCCAGGCCTCCGCAGAGCCGCCGGGATCGAGCGCGGCAGCGGACAGTGGCAGCAGGTGCACGAGCCCAGCCAGCGGGCCGTCGCTGCGCATCGACCGTGCGCGTTCCAGCAGCCGCTGCTCGTCGCAAAGGTCCTGGGCGTCGAGCAGATCGACCGCATGGCCCTTGGCCCGCAGCAGCACCGCGAGTGCCTCTGCAACACCCAGGTCATCGCGGGTCAGGACAAAGCGTCCCGCGGTCAGGCTCCGCCGCGCGTGCGGCTCGACGGGCTGGGCCCGAGGCCGCATGACAAGCCGGGGCGGGTGGTCGTCGACGACGACCTCTGATCCCGCCCCGGCCGAATCAAAAGGGACGGCGACCGCGCCTCCCACATTGACTTCGGCGACCAGGTTCAACATGCCTTCCAGCGTCTGCTGCGTATTGAGCTTGCTGCGGCTCTCGGTCAGGGCGTCGCGATGAGCGCCCGGCAGCTGCTGCAGCAGCGCCCCCACCACTTCGATGCGCTTGATCGAATCGATGCCGAGGTCGGACTCGAGGTTCTGCGTCAGGCCGACCATGTCTCGCGGGTAGCCGGTCTTCTCCTCGACGATGGTCAGCAGCATGTCCAGCAGCTTGTCTCGCGTCAGGCCCGCGGGTGCTTCGGCGGCCGGCTTCTGCGGTGCCGTGGCTGCCACCGCCGGCATCGCCGCAGGCGCCTTTGCAGGCGCAACCGCTGGCGCTGCCGATGGCGGGGCCGGTTCCGGCGCGGCAGCCGGCTCGACGGCCTGCACGACCGGGGGTGCCGCCGTCCGGGTGGGCGGTGGCAGTTCGGCGAGCCTGGGCGCCGCAACCGGCAGCGTTCGCGCCCTGGGCAGCGACCTGACCGGGGCAGCGTCACCGAGATAGCTCGCCATGACGCGCTCCTGGGTCTCCAGGAACTGGCGCATGGTGGCGAAGTACTCGGCCATGACGGATCCGTCCGCAGGCAGGTGAGGTGGTCGTCGGTCTTCCATCGATCGGCTCCTGTTCGACTTCGATTGCACGGTGACGGAGGGGCGCAGCGAGGCCAATGGCCTCGGCACTGGCTGGGGCCCTTCGTCGGGAGTCGGCAGCGACTGCAGGCCGACCTGGCTGGTTGGGGTGACCGGGATCGCAACCGCAGACGGCGGCGGCACAGCGGTCCGCGCCTGCTCCAGCGTGACGCCGATCTGCCTGGGCGGCTGGTCAGCGCGCCGGGCACCGCTGCCATTGAGCATCCAGGCATGGGGAGACAGCGCCCGCTCACGGACCAGGCTGGCGGGCCGGGCCGGGTCGCCCGTCCGGCAGTCGCGGCCGGAATACAGCGCGCCGAGGTCGAGGTCGACTCCCGCACACAGCAACTGGCCCAGCCCGGCCAGCCAGGCCGACATGCCCGCGCCGTCGTCCATGGCCACGGCGACATGGTCGCGGCCTTCGAGGATGCGCGAGGTCAAGCGGCTCAGCACCGACTTGGGGCCGACCTCGACGAAGATGCGCGCCCCGTCGCCGTGCATGGCCTCGATCTGGGCCACGAACTCGACAGGCCTGACCAGGTGGTCGGCCATCTGCCGCTTCAGTCGCTGGACATCCGCCGGGTGGACGCGTGCGGTCGTGTTCGAGTAGACCGGAACCGCAGGGCTGACCCAGGACTGCGAGTCGATCATGCCAGCCAGCGCTTCCTGGGCCGGCCTGACCAGGCTGGAATGGAAGGCCGCCGCGACCGGAATGGGGCTCACCTCGGCCCCCGCTTCGCGCAGCCGGCGGGTCGCCCGGTCGACCCCTTGCGCGGTCCCGGAAACGATGCACTGCCTCGGCGCGTTGTGGTTGGCGATGATCACGTCGTCGAGGTCCGCGATTGCGTCCTCGACGTCCTTGCGCGCAGCCGAGACGGCCGCCATCGTGCCCAGTTCGGCGCCCAGCGCCTGCGCCGCGTCGACGATGAACCGGCCGCGTGCCGCCGACAGGGCCATCAGGTCGTCGAAGCCGCACACGCCCGCTGCATGAAGGGCGACCAGCTCGCCGTAGCTGTGGCCGGCAAACATGTCGGCCGCCAGGCCCAGGCTGCACAAGACCCGGTGCAGGCCGACCTCGACCGCGCCCAGCGCGGGCTGGGCCACGTCGGTGCGTGTGAGCGCCTGCCGGGCCGCTGCCGCCGCCTCTTCGCCATAGGCACCCCGTGGATGGATGAAGCGAGACAGCGGCTCGCCTTCTCCGAAGCGCCGGCTGAACTCCGCCGCCAGCGCCTCGTCGGCGCGAGCCAGCGTGGCCGCCGCCTCCGGGTGGTGAAGCGCGACCTCGCGACCCATGCCCGGGTACTGCGAGCCCTGGCCCGGAAACAGCACGGCCAGCTTGCTGCCGGCATGCCGCCGCTCGCCATGGAACACGCCGGCCGGCGGCGTGGCCTTGTCCGAACGCAGCCAGTTCGCCGCCGCGACGAGCCTCGCCTTTGCTTCGCCGACATGACGTGCGACCACGGCCAGCACCTGGCCACCGGCATGCCAACGAGACCACAGGCTGGCCGCCACATCGCGCAGCAGCGCGGCGTCAGGAAGATCGGCGCCGAGCGCGTCGGCCAGCCGCGCCAGCGCTTGCCGGTCCGGGGCCGAGAGCATCAGCAGTTCGGCGCTCCAGGCTTCGCTGGCGGCCGGACGCAACCAGTCGCGATACTCGCCCTGGTACTCCTCCATCACGACATGGAAGTTCGTGCCACCGAACCCGAATGCGCTGCAAGCGGCGCGGCGCGCAAGGCCGGGCCGGGGCAACCAGGGCAGGGGCTCGGCCGTCAGGTACAGCGGCGCCCCGGGGTCGGCCAGCACCGCATTGGGCACGGTCACGTTGCGGTGGGGCGGCAACACGCGGCGCTGCAAGGCGATGGCCGCCTTGACCATGCCCGCCACCCCGGCACTGGCCTTGGTGTGTCCGACGTTGGTCTTGACCGACCCGATGACGGCCTGGCGGGCCAGCGCGCCTTCTTCGGCGATCAGTCGGGTCGTGCTCTCGAGCTCGGCCGTGTCGCCGGCCACCGTGCCGGTGCCATGGGCCTCGAACAGGCCGACCGTCGAGGGGCCGAAACCGGCCATCTCGTACGCCCGTCGCATGGCACGCAGCTGACCTGCGGGCAATGGAGCGGTCAGCCCCTTGGCCTTGCCGTCACTGCTCGATCCCACGCCCTTGATGACTGCGTAGATGCGGTCACCGTCGCGCTCGGCGTCGGCCAAGCGCTTGAGCGCGACCATGGCGATGCCTTCGCTGATCGCGATGCCGTCGCCGGCGGCGTCGAAGGTGAAGCACCGGCCGCGTGGCGACAAGGCCTGCGTCTTGCTGAAGCACAGATAGCCGAACGGGCCCTGTACGGTGTCGATGCCACCCGCGATGACCAGATCGCTGCGCCCCGCCATCAGCTCCGTGACCCCGAGGTAGACAGCGGCCAGCGACGACGCACAGGCGGCGTCGGTCGTCAGGTTCATGCCACCGAAGTTGAGTCGGTTGGCAATGCGGCCCGCGGCCACGTTGGGCAGGATGCCGGCGAACGAGTCCTCGGTCCACTCGGGCAGCCTTGCAGCCACCTCCGTCGGCAAGTTGCCGCTGAAGCGCGGCAGCTCCGCACGCAGCCCGTACTGCATGCCGAAGTCGCCTGCGCCGCCGCTGGCCCCCAGGATGACCGACGCCCGTTCGCCGTCGAACGGGCGGGTGGCATATCCTGCATCGTCAAGCGTGCGCCGTGCCACCTCCAGCCCCATCAGCTGCATCGGGTCGACGGCCTCGATGGACTTCGGCGGCATGCCGAACCGGGTGGGGTCGAAGGGGAGGTCGTCGAGGAAGCCGCCCCACTTGGAATACACCTTGTCTGCCGCCTTGCGGTCGGCGTCGAAGTACAGACGCCAGTCCCAGCGGTGGGCCGGGATCTCGGTGATGGCGTCGACCTTGGCGACGATGTTCTCCCAGAACTGGCGGGCATCGCCGGCCTGCGGCATCACCGCACCGATGCCGATGATGGCCACGTCGGCCGGCGCGGGCTGGCGCCGGGACGGGACCGCGGCCCCGTCCTGCCGGGGCTCGCGCAGCAATGCCGCCGCGTCGGTGGTCACGGCCGCATGCAGCGTGGCGATGTCCGTCACCTCGGCCCTGAGCGTGGCGACCTGGCCCAGCATGTACATGCCCTCGGCGCGCTGTTGCGCAGGCTCGAGCCGGCGCAGCTCGCCGCCGAGGCCCTCGCGCTTGCTGCCCTTGGAGGCCGTACGCAGACGGCCGAGGATCAGGTCGTCCAGTGCGCGCCGGGCTTCGTCCGGCGGCACGGATTCCCGCTTCAGCCTGGCCCGCTCACCGAAGAAGTCCTGTGCGAAGGGCGTGTACGCGCAACGGCTGGCGTGGCCCGGGCCGGACTCCAGATTCACGGTGTGCGTGCACTCGATGACTTCCTGCTGGAACTGCGGCACGATGGCACCGCTGTCGACGATCTCGCGCGTGAACAGGTAGGCACTGCCCATCAGCACGCCGACCTTGGCACCGGCCTCGGCCAGCGGGGCGACGAGCACCTGCAGCATGGCCGACGACAGCGCGTCGTGCACACCGCCGGCAAACAGCAATTCGACCTCGCCGGCCGGGATCTTCCCCGGCCCCAGTTCGTCCAGCAGGCGGTCGACCATCGTGCTCCAGAGCACGAAGCTCGACAGCGGCCCGATGTGGCCGCCGCACTCCCGGCCTTCGAAGATGAATCGCCGCGCGCCGTCCTGCAAGAAGGTGGTGATCAGCGAGGCCGCGGGGACATGCAGGAAGGTCGGCACGCCGGCCCGTTCCAGCTGCACCGCCTGGTCGGGCCGGCCGCCGGCGATGATCGCGTGCGCCGGCTTGTATGCCGAAGCGATGGCCAGCTGCTCGTCGAGCAACTCCTGCGGCGCAAAGCCCAGCAGGCCTATGCCCCAGGGTCGATCGCCGAGCAGCGTGTGCGTGCGCTCGAGCAGGTCGCGCAGGGGCTGGCCCTTGAGCATCGCAAAGGCCAGCATGGGCAGGCCGCCGCCTTCGGCCACCGCGAGCGCGAACTCGGCGGTGTCGGACACCCGGGTCATCGGCCCTTGAACGATGGGGTATCGCAGGCCCAGCGAACGGGCCAGCGGTGCGTTCTCGGTCAACGGCCTCGCGCCCCCTTGGAGCCGACCCGGACGCGAGAGCTCGGCATCGAAGGCCGCCAACACGCCGCGCAGGTCCTGGTGACGCTTTCGCCACGCGGCGGCGAAGGCGACATCCTGGCCGATAGGCAGCAGCGCGCGCACCGGATCCCGCCAGTGGGTCGACCCGGCCACCAGGGGCCTGAGGCCGTCGGCAGACAGCGCGTCGGCCTGTTCGACGAACCGCCGAGCGCCGGCCAGGGACGGGCGCACCAGCAGGCGGTAGTACTCGCCCGTTTCGCCATTGCCCGCGGCCACCGTCTCGCTGCCCGCAAGGTTGCCGATCATCGTGCGCAAGGGCTCCACGAGGCGGACCTCGTCGAGCAGCAGCAACTGGGAGTCCAGCACCCCGCCCCGCAGGCCGAGGGCCGCGCCGGCGGCTGCGACATGAGGTGTCAGCCCGCCCCGCAGGTAGGCAGGGACCCGACCGGCGCGAAGCCACTTCTGGACCAGGATGAAGCTGGCCTCCTCGCCGACGAAGCCACCGGACTCGTTGCCCTTGACAATGACGCCGTCGGCGAGGCCGGACAGAGGCTCCGGAAGCGGTGGCGCGCCTGTCACTTCCACGAGGACCTTGACGCCCCTGGCCCGCAGCGAGGCCAATGGCGGGATCTCGGCCATCTGCAGATCGGCGCCGACCACGACCCATGACAAGCCGCGGTCGACCAGCGGGTCCAGACCGCCTTCCGCCACAGCCCCCCTGGGCAGCCGGATGCCCCAGGGGCCACCGGCAAAGCGCGCCATCCGGTCTAGCTGGCCGCGGGCCGAGCCGAGGCCGGCATCGAGCTCGGCGTCGTAGATGCCGATGGCGCCGGCCCGGGTGGCCGCAATCGCCAGCGAAGCATCCCCCAGACCCGCAGGGGAAAAAACGAACGTCAGGAAGGCGTGCATGCGTCCATTGGCCTTGTCGAGGTGATCCATGCCGGTGCCGGGACCGTGATACCAGCGAGGTCCCGACCGTAGCATTGACGCCGCTGGCATCAACTCCCTAGATTGTCCTTGCAGGCAGCGGCCATCGATCCGCGTCAGTCCGGCGACTTCACCACAACTGCACGCATGGCCGGCCCGGACAGCCCCCCGCACCCCCCCCATTCGAGGGTCGGGATGTGGAAACCTGCGGGCAACACGGCGGTCGCGCGTGCCGGATAGCATGCCGGCTACGACCATCGATGCCGGACTGCCGGCAGCCTTCGTTTCGCATGAGCCTTGTCCGTCCCAAGCTGCTGGCACTCGTCCTGCCCCTGGTGTCCGCCTGCGGGGGTGGCGACATGGCAGGCTCCGCACTGCCCCCGACGCTGGCCGAGAGGGCCGCGGCCACGCGCAGCACGGTGGCCACAAACGCGGCGTGCAGTGAATCCGCGCTGGGTTCCTTCTACTGGGAGATCGGCAGCGTGGACGGACCACTGGTCTCCGGGTCCGTCGGCCGCGCAGCCATCGGCCCGGAGACGCTGCTCAACATCGCCTCGGCGAGCAAGTGGCCGTTTGCCGCCTACGTGGTCGAACGCTTCGGCCTGCAGCCCCAGCACCTCCCCTACCTCAACTTCACCTCCGGCTACAGCAACTTCGACAACAGCCTGTGCAGTTCCTCGGGCACGGTGGCGCAGTGCCTGAACGGCAGCCGCAACGTGCAGGAGGCGTCGACCGCCACCTTTCACTACCAGGGAGGGCACATGCAGCAGCTGGCCGTCGACCTCGGCCTGGGCGGGCTGCGCAACCTGGGGCTGACCTCCGAGCTGCGCTCGCAGCTCGGATCCGAGTTGCAGATGTCCTTCGTCCAGCCCCTGCCGCCCGGGGGTGTGCGCACGACGGCCCGGGCCTATGCCTCGTTCCTGCGCAAGCTGCTGGTGGGCAGCCCCGACCCCTTGCGCCTGGCCAGCCTGCTGGGCAGCCATGCCGTCTGCACGCAACCCAGCGCCACCTGCAACGCATCGACCGAGACCGCGGCTCTCCTGCCGGAGGAGTTCCACTACTCCATCGGTCACTGGGTCGAGGATGATCCGGTCACCACGCCCGCCTTCAACCGCGCCTACAGCAGCGCCGGGAAGTTCGGCTTCTACCCGTGGGTGAGCACCGACCGAACGCTCTACGGAGTGATCGCAAGGGAAGATGTCACGGTCATCAATGGCGAAGGGTATTCATCGCTGAGATGCGGGCGGCTGTTGCGGCAGGCGTGGCTGAGCGGACTGCCTGTCAAATGAAACCCGTCCTCCCAGCCTCCTCGTCTTCAAGGGGCAGACCTCTTGCCTTGTGTCTTGCCGGGGCCGCCCTGACCCTGTCAGGTTGTGGCGGTGGCGAAGGATCCTCGCTCCAGACACCGCCTACGACTGACCAGCGCATCGAGGCGGCGACCAGAACCGCCAACGAGAACCCGAAGTGCGCGGTCTCGCTGCTGGGCTCCTACTACTGGGAAGTCGGGGACCAGAGTGGGCGCCTCGCCAGCGGCACCAGAGGCATCTTCGGGCCAGGCTCGGCAACACCGATGAGGTACTTCTCGGCGTCCAAGTGGCTCTATGCCAGCAGTGTGCTGCAGCAAAGGGGGGTGCGCGACGACGATGCGCCGTATCTGAACTTCTCGAGCGGCTACTCGATGTTCGGCAACGTGCCGGTGTGCGTCCCATCGAACGCCACCGTCGCCGGCTGCATGGCCGGGCGGGGCCAGCAGGACCCTTCGACGGTCGGGCGCTTCGCCTATGACAGCGGCCACATGCAGGTGCACGCGTCGAACGTGATGAACCTGGGCGGTGCGGACCCCACGGCCCTGGCAGCCGCCCTGGAGCGATCGTTGGGACGACTGGGCATCACCTATGGCGTCGCCCAACCGGCAACGGGGACGGAAGGCACGCCGGCCGCCTACGCGAGCTTCCTGCAGCGTCTGCTGCGCGGCGAACTCACGATGTCGAACGCGTTGGGGCGATCCAAGGTATGCGCCCAGTCGCTCGCCCCGGGATGCAACGCGGCCTACACCCCGGACAGCATCGGCACCGAGGCATGGAACTACTCGCTGGGTCACTGGGTCGAGGATGACCCCGCCGTCGGCGACCATGCCTTCAGCAGTGCCGGCGGCGGCGGCTTCTACCCATGGATCGATGCCAGCAAGGAGTTCTACGGCATCGTGGCCCGGGAGCGGACGACCGAGTCGCATGCGGGCTACCACTCGGCCGAGTGCGGCCGCCTGATCCGGCAGGCCTGGCTGAGAGGCCAGGTGACGCTGTCGACCACCCCTGATCCGTGAACAAGTCCCGGCGCGGGCCCTGCGGTCCCCCCCGCTCTCGGCGTTGACGCCCTTCTTGCCGGCCCTCGAAAATCAGGCGGTTGGCAGGTACGTCCTCGTCCCTGCAAGGGAGTGACACCATGCTTCGAACGAAAGTGCTGCGCCAGGCCCTGGGGGCCCTCATGATCATTTCGGCAACGGGGGTGACCGCGCCGGTCCAGGCCCAGTGGTTGCCCAACGAGACGCAGGTGTCGTCGAACGCCGGCCTGATCGACTACGAGTTCAGCCAGTCCCGCGCCAAGCTGGCCTGGACCGACACCCGCGGCGTGCTCTGGCTCGCCGACGTGGACCGCAACACGGGCAACTTCGTGCCCGTGGACGGCAGGGGCCTGCAGATTGCCAGCAGCACCGTCCACGACTGGAACATGTTCATGTGGAACGGCCCGGAGTGGATCGCCACTGCGAGCGGTGAGCACATCTTCTACAGCTTCTATGTCGAGGGCAAGGTGCCCCTGGCCATCAATACGCGAATGGCCATTGCTGCCCCTGACCAGAACGGGAACTGGGTGACCCAGGCGCTTCAGCCGAATGTGCCTCGCATGTCCCACATCGCCAGCAAGAATGGCGGCGACCCGAACCCGACGATCAAGTACCTCGACCCGCGGCTGAACCAGTACTGGAGAAACCTGCTCGATCCGCAGTCGGAGCAGAGGCTCGACTTCCTGCCGCCGTCGACGAAGTCATGGCGCTTTGCCGAAGGGGTTCGCGCGCTGCTGTACACGAGCGTGGTGGACGGTACCGCGCAGGTGTTTCGTTACCTGCTCGACTCGGCCACGCACGAGCAGTTGACTTTCGACGCCGGCGGCAAGGACCTGGACCGCAGCGTCCCCTGGATGTGGCAGGCACCGGAACTCGGCAACGACTTCGTCTTCTCGACCATCGTCGAGAGGCGGGAGATCAGGGTGTATCGCCAGTTCGCCGGTCGCAGCGACTGGATACTGATCTACAGCGCGATGCTGCCGGAGGGAAGAAGCGTCGGGTCGCCCGAGTTCTTCACGTATCGGAACCGCAGCTACCTCTTCATGGTGGCGTATGTCGACGGCGCGGAGTATCCGTCCGAGATCTGGGTGAGCAACATCCTGCCCAACCAGCAAGTCTTCCGCCGGGTCAACGACGACAGCCTGCTTCGTGCGCGCAACGACCCGGAGGTGTTCGTCACGATCGACCATGGGCCGCTGATCTATTACAACCGCTACGACCCGAGCATCAAGCCAGGCAATCCGCTGTGCCGCGAATGCTCTGAGGGTGTCTTTCGGGCGGACCCAGGCCTGAAGAACGAGGGCTGATCGCCTTCAGAGGCGGCGTTGCCTTGCTACCGCACGGTGGCCGACGAGAGCAGGTTCACGTGCCCATGAGCACCGCTCGAGAAGGAGCACTGCACTACCGCCGCTCGTAGAAGTCCCACATCATGTCGTTGGCGTTGAACGCCGTCGACCCCCGCTCGCCGGTCCTGACCTTTACGCCCCCCGGCCAGGAATGGCCCCCGGTCTCGGTGATGCAGGCCTTGACCTCGACGCCGCCGGTACAGCCGCCATAAGACTCGCAGACGACTTCGCGCGGCCGGTCAAGCACCCTCCTGGGCGTCGCATTGCAGCCGTTCAGCTTGACCCAACGCGCTACCGTGTCGTTCACCGAGCGGAAATTGGCCAAGGTCTTGGAATCCTTGCCGGCTCCACCGTTGAAGAGCACCAACTCGTCGTTCCTGGCATGGATGTGCAGGACGTTGACCGGCCGGGACGGCTTGCAGGTCTCCATGCCGTCCGTACCGGCAACCGCGGCAATGGAGTGGAAGATCTCGGCCGCCTCGCATGCCAGTCGATACGACATCATTGCGCCATTGGACATCCCGTTGGCGGAGATGCGGTCCGGATCAACGTTCAACTGCTCCTTCAGGCGCGAGACGATCTTGCGAACGAAGCCTACGTCGTCGACGTTCTTGTCACGTGCATTGCCGCAACAGATTCCGGCGTTGAAAGTCGCCAGCTTTCCATCACGGAAGCGGCTATAGCCATTCGGAAAGACCGCGATCGTCCCTGCCTGTTCCGACTTCGTAACCAAGCCGTAGTACTTGTCCTGCGACATGATGTCGGCAGAGCCGCCGCCGCCATGAAACGAGAAAACCACAGGCGTGGGCCTGGCAGGGCTGTAACTCTGCGGGACGTGCACGCGGTACATGCGCGTCTCGCCGTCGTGCTCCATCGTGAAATCGTAGGTGCCAGGCTTGCCTATGGGCCTGTTGCCGGGCGTCCGGCCTGCCTGCCGTTCGGCGCGCTTTGCGGCGATGCGCTCACGCAGTGTGGGTGCAGGCGTCGCACTCTCCTGCGTCGTCACCGGTTGCGTCCGCGCTCCGGAAGAAAAGGCCACGCAGAGCAAGGCGATTGAAAGGCGAAGATTCATCTCGGTCCATCGTGCCGTCAGGCAGCACCCAAGTCGCAGCAACCCGGCAGACCCAAGCGATTCGACAGGCATCGCTTGTGCCGGTCCGCTTGGGCCGCAAAGAAACGGATCGACACAGCTGGCGACCCGCAACACCCCTCGGTCCGGGATTGTAGGCGCCTGCAGGGCAAGCCAGAATCCGGACCCCGGAAGTCATCGGGAAAGGGAGCAGTCAAGTGGGAATGAAGGCCTTTCTGGGCGCAGCGGCGTTGGCCATGGCTTCGCTGTTTGCTTCGAGCAGCGCATCGGCCGGGGACGCCATCGTCGACACCATGGGAGAGACTTTCGTCGCCGGTTTGCCGGATGACATAGGCGTCGAGCGCGGTGCATGGGAGTTCCTCGATGTGCTCGACTGCTACTTGAACGGAGACAGCTGCTTCGGCAACAACCCGTCGAGTCCTTACGGTTACACGCGCTTTCGCGGCCTGGTGAGCATGAAGCTCGGTGTCAGCGAGGCGGTGGTGATCTTCATGCGCACGCCGCCACCGTCGCGCTATTTCGGGTTCACGCAGTACCTGGTGCGGCGCGGACGCTCGCCACGACAAGTCCTGGCAAGCCTCAGCGACTCGCTCAACCAGCTGAATTTCTCGACCCTTCAATCCAATGCCCCCGGCGATCAGGTGTTCAACCAGTACGCCGTTCTCGTCTGGACCGCGGACCTGAATACCCTGGCACGCGTCAAGACCCAACTGGCCGCGCAAGGCATACCGGAGGCGAAGGTCAATTTCATGCCCATGCCCATCGGGTTGCCATTGAACATGGGCTACGGACCCGACGACGACTCGTTCTCGATCCTGATGCGCATGGCCATGCCCGTGGTGCAGGCCGAACTCGACCAGTACCGGCTGGACAGTCCGTTCTTCGCCGTGAAGGTCTCGCCGCGTACGCCGCCACCGGTTTCTCCGGCGCCCATCATCGGCTACCGCAGCGAGCTGTCCGGCATCTCCGAGGTGGCGACCTACGGCGCAGCCCTGGACTCGCTGGTGCGCGACATCAAGGCACGCTACGCCCGTTCCTACGCGCTGAGGACCCAGAACGTGTCCTACATCAGCGCGCTCGGCTTCGAGTGCATTGCGGGTACGGCCATATGCACGCTCGACACCCATGACGGGCTGTACGCCAACGACCTGAGCCAGCTGTCCTACAAGGTCACCAACCTGAAGGACATCGTGCTGATCGCCGGGGTCAACCATCAGCGGACCGGCAAGGCGCTATACGTCAATCACACGGTGAACGACGTCGCCAAGCAGACCGGAATCATCTCGGTCGACGACCCGGCACTCACCACGGGCAGTGCCCTTTACCACGCCGGTGTCACTTCACCTGACGACCCGCGGGTGCAGCGGTACGAAAAGCTGTACGCCTACGCCGTTTCCTATGACTGTTCCGGCCTGCAGTACTGCATGCAGATACCCGCACCCACGCCGGAGAACCCCATAGGCCTGCTGCCAGGCTCGCCGTTCGGGCTGTACGAACGCAGCTATGTGGACCCCATGACAGGGGTTCGTCCCTCGCAACAGGAAATCGTCAAGCACCAGGTGCTCATCGGCAGGAAGAAATAGGCGTTCCGTCCCGAGGCGTGGCCGACAAAGGCCGCAACAAGGCAGCCTGCCGTCAGGAAGGGTCCGGCGGCGTGCAGACCCTCAGGCGGGGTTGCGTGGCATGTCGGGGGGAGCGGCCACCGCCGCCCGCCTCTTCCTCGCCCCGACCGGCGCGATCACCGGTCCCACGATCATCGTGTCGTCAGGCTGCAGCAGCATGAAGACGATCAGGTCCGCCACGCGCTCCGGCGGGATCGCATCGCCGGGCATGGGCGCGGGCTTGTTCTGCTCCCACATCGGCGTGGCGACGGCGGCGGGCATCAGGGCCTGCACCTTGACGCCATAGGTCCTGACCTCGTCGGCCACCGCCTGTGACAGGCCGATGACGCCGAACTTCGACGCGCAGTAGGGGCCGTCGTAGGCCCTGCCCTGCAGCCCCTGCACCGACGACAGGTTGATGATGGTGCCGGAGCGCTGCGCAATCATGGTCGGCAGCACGGCCCGGTTGGCCAGGAAGACGCCACGCAGGTTGATCGCCATCACGTCATCCCATTCGTCGGTGGTGACATCGACCAGCACCTTGGGCGGCGTGCCGCGCTTGCGCAGGATGCCGGCGCAGACAACGAGCGCGTCGATGCGGCCGAACCGATCGAGTGTGGCCTGGACCAGGCGCGAGTGATCGTCCTCGACCCGGACGTCCATCGCCACGCCGATCGCCGCGCGAGCGCCGGCAGCCTCGACTTGCCGCGCGGCGGCGGCGACACGCTCGCCGTCGATGTCGGCCACCACGACCGAGGCGCCCAGGGCACCGACCGCACAGGCCGTGGCCAGCCCGATGCCGCCACTGCCGCCGGTCACCACGACGACCTTGTCCTGCAGGTGACTGGCCGCCGAAAGAAAGGGAGAGTTCATCGTCTTGTCCTCGAGGTGAAGGGTTGTGGGCGCCGCCCTGCCGCCTTGCCGCACGCCCCAGGTACCCGGCAGACCACTGCGGTCCATCGGGTCGATCACGGGCGCCACGAGCCGGCAGTCGTCGGGCATCGAAAGCATCCAGGTCACCAGGTCGGCGACCCGGCAGGGTGGCGGAATCCCCTCCGGGTGCGGCAGCGGCCCGGTCTGTTGCAGGACCTCGGTGTCGAACCGACCCGGCAGCAACACCTGAACCCGCACGCCCGCGTCGGCGACCTCGGCCGCCAGCGCCTCGCTCAGCCCGATCACGCCGAACTTGGAGGCGCAGTAGGGGGCGTCGTAGGCGAGGCCCGTGCGGCCGGACTTGGACGACAGGTTGAGGATGTCGCCTCGACCTGCAGACCGCATGGCCGGCAGCACGGCCCGGTTGGCCAGCCAGGTGCCTCTCAGGTTGATGTCCAGCACCTCGTCCCACTCGGCAGCCGGCAGCTTCGCCACCGTCTTCAGGCCCGCGCCCCGGGCCCGCAGCACGCCGGCGGAGTGCACCAGTGCGTCGATGCGGCCGAAGGCCTCGAGCGTCAACGCTGCCATCCGCTGCATGTCGGCCTCGCGGGCCACATCCAGGGACAGGCACAGCGCGGCCGGGGTTGTGGCCGAGCGTGCCCGCATGCGCAGCGCAGTCTCCTGCAGCCGGGCGCTGTCCCGTCCGACCGCAACCACCTGCGCGCCGTGGACGGCCAGCGCCAGGCAGACTTCCCGGCCGATGCCACTGCTGGCACCGGTCACGATGACGATGCGTCCGGCCAGCACCCGGGGTGAGCTCGATGGGCGTCGAAAGTACCAGGGGCCAGGCCCTGGGGTCAGGCGGCTTGCGCGAGCTGCTTGTCCAGGAAGTCGACGATCTCCCTGACCTGCAGCTCCTGCACATAGCGGCCGTCGACCATCAGCAGATGCTCGAAGTGCAGGTGGCGGCGCTTGACATGGGCCTCGATGGCGACCACCAGCTGCACGACGTCGATGGACTCGAAGGCCAGGTCGGCCATCAGCCGGGTCTCGGGCGTGATGCCGCCTTCGAAGGACAGGTCCCAGTCGGCGGTCATGTCGGTCAGGATGGCCAGCAGGTCGCGCTCCAGTTCGGCGCGGGTGAAGCTGGGCGGTGTGGCTTCGGTGTTCATGTGGACTGGCAGACGTTGGAGTGAAGAATGGGTGTGGGTGTCCAGGTCGGGGCGGGACGGGATCAGTCGCCGCGCCGCAGCGCGCAGACCTCGATCCAGTTGTGCTGGACGGACGTCACGCCCGCGCTGGCCAGCGCGAGGTCTGCGGTGCTGGCCAGGGCCTGCGACGCGATCTCGACCGGATAGCCACTGAGCTGTGCTTCCGCCAGCCCGCTGTAGGCGCCGACGGAGGCCAGCGAGTCGCGATCGAACATCACCGGCCGCTCGGCCAGCACCGTGACGTCGAAACCCTTCTCGCGCAGCAGCTGACGCCACTCGTCGGGCGTCAGCCACCGGTTCTGGTAGGCCACCGGGGCGAGCTGCGACTTTCCCCGCACGCGGCGGATGGGTGGCTGGCCCGCCGCGACGCGCTCGGCACTGGCCCGGGCGATCCAGGCCGTGGCTTCCTTCAGCCATTCGTAGTAGACCTGCTGCGTCACGGCAGGCCAGCAGCCGGCGTAGAAGCCCGAGCTGAAGACGAAGCAGCCGCCGGGTCGCGTCACCCGGGCCACCGACGTCAAGAGCCCGTCCTTGTCGCCGATCAGGTGGATGGCGTTGGCAATGTTGACGCAGTCGAAGGATGCAGGTGCAAAGGGCAGATCTGTGGCCGAACCGACGACCAGGTTTGCCGACCTTGGCGCGCCGAAGCGGAAGTCCTGCAAAGGTCCTTCGACCCGACTGACGGCGTAGCCCAGCCGCGTGTAGTTCTCGACCGCCAGGCCGATCTGCACCGGGTCGAGGTCGATGCCGACCAGGCTGGCCCGTGGCGCGGCGGCCAGCAGCAGCTGGCCGACCGCACCGGTGCCGCAGCACAGGTCGAGGATGTGGGTCTTGTCCGCCAGCGGCAGCCTGGCCACGTAGGCCCGGTTGGCCTCGACGTACGAGGGGTCCTCGGCGAAGCGCCGGTAGGTGGTGTCGACGGTCTCGGTAGGGGTCATGGATGAAGCCCAGGGCGTCAGGGAATCCAGGACCACACGTGGACCTGGAAGAAGCGGGTCAACGACAGCGTGAAGGCCTTCCAGACCGGCATGGTTTCGCCGGCCAGCTTGGCGCGCCCGGTCATGCCGGTCTTGAGCAGGCCGTCCTTGTTCTCGATCGTGGCGATCACCTTGATCACGTTGCCGGTCGTCTTGACGGTGACATTGCGGTCGATAAGCGTCACCTTGCCTTCGAACTCCCGGTCGAGCGAGTAGGACACGGCTCGCAGGCGGACCGCCGTACCCAGGCGCACGAACTGCATGTCGGCTTCGGGTACATCGATCTCCGCGGTCACCGTGCCGGTGTACTCGAGCACGGCGAACGGCGCGCCCTTGTCCAGGAAGCTGTTGGTCTTGTCCCTCAGGTGCAGGGTCAGGATGTTGCCGTCGAAGGGCATCTTCAGCGAAGTCCGCCTGACCTTGGAGGCGAAGCCGGCGAGTTCCTCCTGCAGGGCAGCCAGCTTGGCCCGGGCGGCACTGATCTGCGACTCCGTCACCGGCACCTTGACCAGCGCCAGCTCGGCCTGCTTCTGCGACACCTGGTTGACGTCGGTGAGGTGGTCCTTGCGCGCGCTGTCGAGTTCCTCGAAGGTGACCACACCCGCCTTGAACAGTTTTTCCAGGCGGGGCACCTTCTCGCGGCTGAACTGCTCGCGCGCCTGCTGCACGGCCAGCTGCTCCTCGGCGAGCTTGACTTCCTCGGGCCGGGGCAGGGTCTCGAGGTTGCGGATCACCGCCTTCTGCTCTTCGATGCGGGCCAGCAGCACCTTGATCTCGGCCTTGTAGTCGTCGTGCGCCAGGCTGGCGAGGACCGTGCCTTGGCGAACGCTTTCACCACCATCGAAGTGCACCGCCTCGATCAGGCCCGGCACATCGGTTGAAAGGACCTGCCTGCGGACCGGGTAGACGAGGAAGCTGCCGCCGGGCTCGTACGGGTAGGGAATGAAGAGCGCCAGCAGGATGCAGATCAGCAGCGCCGTCGGCCAGTAGTTGCGCCGCACCGGCTTGATGTCGGTCTCCGCCCCTTCGGTGTAGAGGGTCCTCGACCGCCAGCGGTCGAACTGCAGCTGCCGGTCGTAGGTCTCGCCGAACTTCTTCAGCCCGGCGTAATTTCGCCACAGCAGGTAGCCGACGAAGCCGAAGGTGATCAGCAGTGCCGAGCCGCCGAGCTCGAGGTCGCCGATCACGAAGCGCGCCACCATCCAGCCGATGAACAGGACGATCAGCAGCACGTAGGTCGAAGAGACCAGCGCATACAGCAGGAGCAGACGGCTGTCGGCGGCGCGGTACACCGTGCCACGGATCTTGTTGAACAGCGCCGCATAGGCCTTGCCGCGCAGGTGCGGCTCGTTCAGGAAGGCCGCCAGCAGGAAGTAGCCATGGGCCTTCACCAGCGGGTTCCCCGCCTCCAGCAGGAAGCCGGCAGCGGTGCCGAACACCAGCAGCAGCGCGAACTGCGGCAGCTCGCCGCCACCGTCGCGGGTGTTGAACCAGACCAGCGCACCCAAGGCGAACAGCACCACCCTCGCCAGCAGCGCCGAACCGTGAAGCCACATCGCCTGAGGGCGGGTCATGCGCTCGGCGCCGGTCATCTTGACCGCCCAGCGCGGCATGAACCCGAACACCAGGGCGACGCCGACCTTTTCCACCGAAACCTTGAAGTGGTGGGCCACGCACGACACCGTCAGCGTCACCACCACGTGGACGGTGACGAACAGGTACAGCAGGTGTTCCGCCAGCGTGACGTCGAGCTTGAGCTTGCCCAGGTCCTCGGCCGCCGCGCCCGAGTAGTTGTAGAGCAGCAGCAGCGCCGCCAGCAGCAGGATGGGCACCGCGTAGACCAGGTGGCGCAGCGGCCGCAGCAGCGGCACGATCAGGCGCAGCAGCGGACGCGGGTCGACGAAGCCGACCATCGCCCGCGTGGTGCGCCAGTCCATGCCGAGCGCGTCCTGCACGCCGGCCGGCAGCACCGTGTCCTCGGGCAGCTCGGGCAAGGCCGCGTCGGCGGCCGGCTGCGCGGCCGCCTTCGCCGGTGCCGCGGGCGGCCCCGGCGGCGAGGCGGCGGGCGCGGCGGGCGCGGCGGCCGGTACCACCGGCTCGAAGGGCTTGGGCACCGCCTTGCCATCCTCGACCTTGTAGGTCACCTGCATGTACGGGGCCAGCAAGGGGTGCTGTGCCGCCGTCTCGTCGAACAGCTTGCGGTCGGCCACCGAGGCCAGGAACTCGGCCAGGTCCTGGCGCGAAAGCGGGCGGTCGAAGCGGTCCTGGAAGGCGGTCTGCAGCCGCTCGAAACTGTCGTAGGCCGGCAGCGTCTCGAGGATGTAGAACTGCCAGGCGTCGAAGTCGTGTGTCTTTCCCTGCAGCTTGTCGCGCACCACGTAGCTGTGCCCGTCCTGCCCGGCGATGCGGAAGGCTTCGAAGCGCCGCATCAGGAACGGCGGCAGGACGATCTTCTTGGTTTCGGAGCTCATCGGATCACTCCCGGCCCTGCAGCCTGGGCCCGGGCCCCTTCGATGGGTGGCTCTGCACTTCGTTTTCTCTCCTGTTCGAGCATCCAGCCGCCGCCCATCGCCCGGTACATCGCGACCAGCGCCAGGCCGGTGTCGCGGCGGCTGCGGGCCCGGCTGGCCTCGACGCCCAGCACGTTGAGCTCGGAGTCGAGCACGTCGAGCCGGGTCGAACGGCCACCGTCGAAGCGCAGCCTGACCTGCTCCGCCAGCCGGCGCGTCGACCCCAGCTGCCGATCGAGCACGGCCTCGCGTTCGTCCGACCGCCTGCGCCAGGACAACGCGTCCTCGACTTCCCGCAAGGCCGTCTGAACCGCCTTCTGGAACTCGACGACCATCTGCTTCTGCACCGCCTCGGCATTGGCCACCGTGCCTTCGACGCGCCCGGCGGTGTACAGCGGGCCCAGTACCGACGACAGCACGCTGCCCGTGCGCGCCGTCTTGGCCAGGAACCAGCGCGGGTCATCGGCGCCCAGGCCGAAGGCGGCGGTCAGGGACAGCCTGGGCAGGTAGTCGGTCATGGCCACGCCTATGCGCGCGTTGGCGGCAACGAGGTTCTGCTCGGCCGCCGCCACATCGGGCCGTCGTCCCAGCACATCGGCCGGAACGCCAGCGGGCATGCGTGGCAGGCTCAAGGCCGCCAGCGGCCGGCGCTCGATCCGCCCCGAAGGCTGGCCGAGCAGGCTGGAGATGGCGTTCTCCAGCCTGTCGATGTCGCGCTCGAGCAGCGGGATCTCCGCCGACTCGGCTTCGACCATGATGCGGGCCTCTTCCACCACCATCAGCGTCGCCGACCCGCCTTCCTGGCGCAGCTGGGTCAGCTCGAGGAACCGCCTGCGGTTGGCCACCCGTTCGCGGGCCACGGCAACGCGGGCGTCGAGCTCGACCAGCTCCAGGTAGGCGGTGGCCAGATCGGCAACCACCGTCAGCATGATGCCCCGGCGTGATTCCTGCGCCGACAGCAGGTCGGCCAGCGCGGCCTCGTTGCTTCGCCGCACGCGTCCCCAGAGGTCGAGCTCCCAGCTGACCTGCAGCCCGCCCTCGAAGTCGTTCAGGTTCGGGCTGGAGCCGGGCGTCAGGCCGTTGGGCCGCTCCTGGCTGCGTCTCTCGTAGCCCGCGCCGCCCGAGAAGCCGGCCTGCGGATAGGCCGCAGACTTGCTCACCTTGAGGACGGCCTGGAGCTGCTCGATGCGCAGTGCCGCCAGCTTGAGGTCGCGGTTGGCGTCGATCGCGCGGTCGATCAGGCGCGCCAGCGCGGGGTCGGCAAACCCCTGCCACCACTCGCTGTCGACCAGGTGCTCGGCCTCCCTGTGTTCCAGACGCCACTGGCTCGACAGGGGAAGCTCCGGGCGCTTGTAGTCCGGCCCCAGCGTGCAGCCCGCAAGCACCACGGCGGGCCACCAGGCCCATGTCCTGGTCGGGGTCCAGCGCCGGCGCTCAGTCATCGTCGCTCGCCTTCGCCAGCATCTCGAACGCGTAGTCCTCGATCTCCTTCACGCGGATCAGCCGGTTGCGCAGTTCGGCCAGCACGGCCTCGAACCACTTGATCTGGTACTCGACCCGGCGGCGCTCCTCGATCACGTCCTCGAGCGGCATGTTCTCGGGTGCCAGCCCCTTTTCGTCGAACAGGAACTTGATGCCCTCGGACATCTCCCGGTTGACGTTGATGTGCCCGACATTTCGTTCGAGGAAGCGGCGCGCCTTCTTTGCGTTGAAGGCGTCGACCATCGCCTCGCGCAGCGCGCGCTGGTGCGGCGACAGTCCGGCCGGGTCCGGGCGGCCGGTCTGCGGGTCCTCGGGCGACGGCGACAGGCGCTTGCGCTGGCCCGGCGCGGCGACCGCAGGCGCGCCAGCCGGTGGCGATGCAGAGCCCGGCTCACTCATAGCCGAACTCCCTGGCCATCGCGATGACCTCGGGGTACAGCCCCTTGCCGTCGGTGCGCCAGGGCACCGGCTCGCGCAGCCTGGGCACCTTGGGCTTGTGCGGCCTGAAGGTCGGGCCGGCGAGGAAGTTGGGGTCGTTGCCGAACAAGGCGTTGATCGGCCCGAAGCAGGCAAAGGGCGAGCGTTCCGGGTGCATCATCTCGTCGACCGCCTGCTCGTCGTCCCGCAGCCCCGCCCAGCGGGCGATCTGCGCCAGGTGCCGGCGCGGCTCGGCCATGATCTCTTCGCCGCGCACGCACATCTTGCGCTCGGCCGGCACCTCGTCGAGGAAGTTGAGGATGTTGATGTTGATGTCGTGCCAGGCGATCTGCGGCTCCAGCAGGGCGTAGTCCTCGCCGAGCTCGAAGGCCTCCATCTTGAGCGCGAACGCGCCGTCGTTGATCACCATCAGCGACTTGCACTGGCCGACCGGGTGCCGCACCAGATGCACGAAGCGGGCGTCCGGAAAGGCCCGGTGCGCCGCCTGCATGCGCCTGACCGACATGGTGTACGACGGGCTCTTGTCGACCGCCACCAGCGGGTGCAGCTTGTCGACGATCTCGCGGAAGACCTCGCCGCTGCTCAGCGCCTCGCGTCGTGATGCCCAGGAGAACGCCATGTTCACCGTCGAGCTGCGCTGTTCGCCGCCGTAGATCTCGGCCACCGCCCGCAGCAGACCGTGGCGGACCATCGAGCCGTTCTCCGAGAACTGCGTCTTCGATCCCTGCCACAGCTCGACCAGGCGGTCGACATTGAACAGGCACATCTCGGGCAGGCCGAAGGCCTGCGGGTGCTGCCCCAGCATGGCGTTGACCAGCGAGGTGTAGGACCTCGGTGGTGCCAGCAGGAAGATCGGGGCCGCCATCGCTCGCCATCAGACCACGCGGCCCTCGACGAAGGGGACCTCGAAGCACTTCTCGTGCATGATGGGACCGTGCCCGAAGTAGCCGTCCTCGCCGAACAGCTCGCCGTGGTCGGCCGTCACGATGTAGTGCGTGTTGGGCGGCGCAGCGGCCATCAGCTTGCCGACCAGGCCGTCGATGTATTCGACGCAGCGCACCTGCTGGTCGTGCAGGCGGCGCATCTGGTCGGCGTCGAAGCTCTGCCCCTTGTGCGACGCCACCGCGCCGTCGTTGCCCATGGCCTTGAGCACGCCATGCACGCCCGAGACATGCGGCAGGTCCTCGCCGCTGAGCATGTAGGGGTAATGGGTCTCGCCCAGGTTCAGGAAGTAGTAGTGCGGCTCGTCGTCGGGAAACTCGATCTCCGACACCATGCCGGCGAAGTTGTTGTGGTTGTCCATCATCTTGTACTCGTCGAAGTGCCGGCTGATCGCCGTGTACTTGTTGAGCACGGGCATGGACACCTTGGCCACCGTGCGGTAGCCGAGCTTGGACAGCACGCGGGGCAGTGAGAGCTCGGGCAGGAAGTCCTTGAACGCGATGCCGTCCGCACCGGTGCGCAGCCGCCACTGGTCGAACTCTTCCTTGTAGACCTCCGACGCGTAGACATTGCGCGGGCTGCTGTGGGGCAGCATGCCCATCGTGAACGCGTAGTGGGAGGGCGCCGTCCAGGACGCATAGGTCCAGCGTTTCTGCGCCTGGCCCAGCCTGTCGATGTGGGGCGTGGCCGCGCGCTCGAAGGTGTCGAAGCGGCAGCTGTCCATGACGATGAAGACGATGTGGTTCAAGCTCACCGATGGGCCTCCTCGCCGCTGGCGGTTGTGCGCCCCTCAGGGCCGGGCTCTTGCAGTCCGCCCGCTCGCAGGCACGCCGGAAAGCGTGAGGCGGCCCGGCGCCTTCTCGAGCATGCGGTGTCGCGCCAGGTCATTGCGTCGCCCTGAACGTGGCGGTGGCCGTGTTGTCGCCCGGGAAGAAGTCCCCCGGCGTGACCGCCCTGACCGTGCTGCCGACGTTTGTGTTGGTGCCGGTGGCAATGACGGTCGGCAGCGTGAACGTCAGGACGCCACCGGGTGGCAGGTCGGGCAGGGTCATGGCCAGCGACGGGCTCGCTGGGCAGATTGCCCCGCCTTCGGCGGTGCAGGTGATGACGCCGGTCAGCGACAACGCGGCCGACAGGGTGAAGCTCAGCTGCGACCCCTTGGCCGGTCCGGGGCCGCCGTTGCTCACCGTGTGCGTGAAGCTGGCGGCACTGCCGGAGGCGAGCGGCCCGGTCGGCCCGCTTGCCGTGACGGCCACGTTGTTGGTGTAGGCGCTGCCCACCGCCACGCCCAGGGCCTCCGACGGGAAGCCGGTGACCACCCGGGCGCTGAGCGTGTTGGTGATGGTGCCCTGCGTGGCATTGGTGATGTTGGTCTGCACGGTGAACACCAGCACGCCGCCGACGGGCAGGTTCAGGGCCTCCATGGTCGGCCCCAGCACGCTGGGACAAGTCGCCCCGCTGGAGGCCTCGCAGCTCAGACCGGTCAGCGTCAGGTTGCCGCCGACCGTCTGCACCAGCCTGATCCGTTCCGCGGCGTCGGGCCCGGCGTTGGTCAGGTTCATCGTGAACACTGCCGAAGTCCCGGCCGGCACCTCGCTGGGGCCGGTCCCGGTGATCGACAGCTCACTGCGCGCCGTGAACGCCTGGCCGACCGCGGTGGCCGAATTGTCCGTGCGGTCGGTGTCATTCTCCGCACTGACCTGCATGGTGGTCGTCAAGGTCCCGTTGGCGCCCAGCGCCACCCTGGCCGTGACGGTAAAGACCAGCTTGCCGCCGACCGGCATCGAAGGCACCGTCATCGAGGGCCCCAGCGTGGCCGGGCAGGCCGCCCCCCCTTCGGCAGCGCAGTCGATGCGCGTCAGGGTCAGGTTGCTGCCCGGGTTGGCCACCATCTGCACGTTGGCCGCTGCGTCGGGCCCCAGGTTGCCGACCGTCATCACGAAGCTGGTCTCGGTGCCGCCGATGGCGGTCGACGACGGGCCCACGCCACTGACATAGACGCCCACCCGCGGCGTGAACGCCGTCGCCGACACGGTGGCGCTGTTGTCGGTGCGGTCGGCGTCCTCGGCCGCCGACACCTGCATGGTGTTGATGACCGTGCCATTGGCACCACTGGCCACCCTGGCCTGCACGACGAAGACCAGCGACGCCCCGGCGGCCAGGCTGGGCACCTGCATGACCGGGCCGACGGTGGCCGGGCAGGACGCACCATTGACCGCAGTGCAGCTGATCGCGGTCAGTGTCAGGCCGCTGCCGACCTGGTTGGCGATGGAGACCGCGGTCGCCGGGTCCGGCCCGGCGTTGGCCACGGTCATCGTGAAGGCAGTCTCCGTGCCGCCAATGGCCACCGTGGGCGGACCGACGCCGACTACCGAGATGCCGCTGCGCGCCGTCACCACCGAAGCCTGGATGGTCGTCCGGTTGTCGCTGCGATCGTCGTCGTTGTCGGCACTGACCTCGATCGAGGCGACCACCGTGCCATTGACGACCGGGTTCACGGTCGCGCTGACGGTGAACGTCAGCACGCCTCCCACCGGCAGCACCGGCACTTCCATCGACACCGATGGCGACTCCGGGCACAGCCCGCCGCCGCTCGCCGCGCAGGCGATGGCCTTGAGCTGCAGGTTGGGGCCGACGACGTTGAGGATCCGCACCGTGGTCGCTTCGTTGGGCCCTTCGTTTCGAACCGAGAAGACGAAGTCGACATCGCCGCCACCGGTCGCGGGCACGGCCGGTGGCGTGCCGCTCACCACCAGGTCGCTGACCAGCGTGAAGCCGCTGCCCAGGGCGGTGGCGACGTTGTTGTCGCGGTTGTTGTCGTCGGCATAGCTGGCCGACAGGGTGTTGGAGATCTGGCCGTTGGTGCCGCGCACGACCGTCCCGACCACGGTGAACACCAGCGCGCTGCCCTGGGGCATGGACGGCACGGTCATCACCGAGGCCAGTGTCGCGGGACAGACCGCGCCACCTTCGGCCACGCACGCGATGCTGGTGAGCGTCATGCCGCTCGGGCCGTTGCGCAGTTCGATGTTGCTCGCCGGCAGCCCCCCGGCATTGACGACCCGCATCACGAACTCGCCGGTCGTGCCGCTGGCCACTGGCGCCGTCGGCGAACTCACCGCCGAGACGACGATGTCGGTTCCCACGCGGCCACTGCCGCCGCCACAACCGGACAGCCATGACGCCAGGAACAGGGTCAGCAACAGGAGCGATCGCTTGGGCGGGAGCCACATGGTGTGTCTGAAACTCGGGCAGCGTCTTTGCTACGGTGCAGCAAACCGCGGCATGTTACAGGTCAAGACTTGCAGGGCCTGCCAGTGGGAGCGCGCGGCGGGGTGCACTTTTCGTGCATTCCGTGGGCGAACTCGAATTCTCAGGACGGCAGGCTGCTGTCGCGGCCACCCCAGGCCGCGAAGTGCGGGTTCTCGAAGCCAGGCTTGCCGTAGGTCAGCGCGCCGCCCTGGACACGGTCCACCCGGCCGCCGGCCGCCGCCAGCACCGCATGACCGGCCGCGATGTCCCACTCCATGGTGCGCCCCAGCCGGGGGTAGACGTCGGCCTGCCCCGCGGCCACCAGGCACAGCTTGAGCGACGAACCGGCATTGACGACATCGGCGACCTGCCGGCCGGCCAGGAAGGCGTCGAGTGCAGCGGCGTCGCCGTGGGAGCGGCTGGCCACGACGCTGAGCCCCTGCGGGGGGACCGCGCGCACCTGAATGCGACGTCGTCCCGCGGCATCCGTCACCGTCGCCCCGGCGTCGCGCGCACCGGCGTAGAGCCGGTCCAGCGCCGGCGCAAAGACCACGCCCATGACCGGCTCGCCCTGTTCCACCAGCGCGATGTTGACCGTGAACTCTCCGTTGCGGCTGATGAACTCCTTGGTGCCGTCCAGGGGGTCGACCAGCCAGAACTGCGCCGACGCCTGCGGCGCACCCTCGCGGGCCACCATCTCCTCGGCCACGATGGGAATCTGTGGCGCCAGTTGCCGCAGGCCGCGGATGATCACCGCTTCGGCCCTTTCGTCGGCCTCGGTCACCGGCGAGGCGTCGGACTTGCCCCGGACGTCGAAGTCGGTCGCGTAGACCTCCATGATGACGCGACCGGCATCACGCGCGATCTGCGCGACCTGCTCCAGCAGCGAGGCGGTTTCGATGGGACGCGGCATGCTCAAGGGCGGTTCCTCCTGCAGCCTCGCCTGCCTCGGGAGCGGGCAGGGATCAAGGCAACCGGCGACTCTAGCGTCTGCGCCGTCGCGGTGACCCCCACAGACTTGGGATAGCCGTGAGAAGATCCACCGACCGCCTGCGCAGGCGGTCGTGACGGCATGGCCGATGGCGGGCCATGACGACCCGCGGGTCCGGTCCTGTCGGGGGCCGGGAATCGGTTTACGCGCTGACGTTGACCAGCGTCCCGGCCAGGCCCCCGGTGGAGGACGCCGTGATGGCGGCCGGTGCGGGTGCGGGCCGGGGTCCGCCGGGCAGGCTCGGGCGCGTTGCCGCGAGGCCGTTGCGCAGCATGTCGGCATAGGCCTGGCGGGCACCTTGCATGTCCTGTGTCAGCAGTGCCTTGCCCAGGTCGGCGAAGGCGCTGCCCTTCGGCCACGTCGACCCCTCGGGCGCGCTGCGCATCATCTCGGCATAGGCGGCCCGGGCGGCCTGTGGGTCGGAGGACTTCAGGGCCTTGCCCAGGTCCACGAAGGCATCGCGCATGGCGGGGTTGGCCGCATCGGCCGCGCGACCACCCAGGGCAGGCGGGGAGGCGACACCGGAGGCAGGCGTGGTCGACGAGATGTGCATGAAAGGCTCCCGCGGGACGGACGACGATCCGAGTCTGCGCGCTTCGCCACCCCCCTAACTTCGAATCAGGGGGGCGAACTTCGCACAGTTCGGACGGTTGCCTGCGTGACGGCACCGGGAGGCGGGCCATACTCGCGCCCCGTCAACCCTCTTGGCGGCGAGCGCCGAAGGGCTTCAGCCGGCGCGCCAGGGTGCATCCAGGTGCCTGCGCCACGACCCTGCCTGCCACTGGCCGAGGCCCCGGGGGCATGGCCACTTCCTTCCAGCGATCCGCTCGACTCCCATGGAATCCGCCCAACGCCTGACCCACCTGCAGCGCCTCGAAGCCGAGAGCATCCACATCATGCGGGAGGTGGTGGCCGAGGCCGACCGCCCGGTGATGCTGTATTCGATCGGCAAGGACAGTGCCGTGATGCTGCACCTGGCTCGCAAGGCCTTCCACCCGGCGCCGCCGCCGTTTCCCCTGCTGCACGTCGACACGACCTGGAAGTTCCGCGACATGTACGCCATGCGTGAGCGCATGGCGCGCGAGTCCAGCATGCCGCTGATCGTCTACCACAACCCCGAAGCGGCCGAGATGGGCATCAACCCCTTCGACCATGGTTCGCAGATCCACACCGACCTGTGGAAGACGCAGGGCCTCAAGCAGGCGCTGGACAAGCACGGGTTCGATGCCGCCTTCGGCGGCGCCCGGCGCGACGAGGAGAAGTCGCGCGCCAAGGAGCGCATCTTCTCGTTCCGCACCGCGCAGCACCGCTGGGACCCGAAGAACCAGCGACCCGAGCTGTGGCACCTCTACAACGGACGCAAGCACAGGGGCGAGTCCCTGCGCGTGTTCCCGATCTCGAACTGGACCGAGCTCGACGTCTGGCAGTACATCTGGCTGGAGCAGATCCCCATCGTGCCGCTGTACTTCGCGGCACCGCGGCCGGTGGTCGAGCGCGACGGCACGCTGATCATGGTCGACGACGAGCGCATGCGGCTGCGCCCGGGCGAGCAGCCCGAGACACGCCAGGTGCGCTTTCGAACACTGGGCTGCTACCCGTTGTCGGGCGCAGTGGAGTCCGGCGCCACCACCCTCGTCGAGGTGATCCAGGAGATGTTGCTGACCCGCACGTCAGAGCGTCAGGGCCGGATGATCGACCACGACAGCGCCGCCTCGATGGAGAAGAAGAAGCAGGAAGGCTACTTCTGACCGTCAGCGCCCTTGTACGCCCGGGCCTGCCCGCACCCGGCACCCCACCTTCGAAGACACGGACGACCCCGCCATGACACATGTCTCCGACCTCATCGGCACCGACATCGAGAAGTACCTGCAGCACCACCAGCACAAGTCGCTGCTGAGGTTCATCACCTGCGGCTCGGTCGACGACGGCAAAAGCACCTTGATCGGCCGATTGCTGTACGAGTCCAAGATGCTGTTCGAGGACCAGCTCGCCGCCGTCGAGGCCGATTCGCGCAAGTGGGGCACGCAGGGCGGGCAGATCGACTTCGCGCTGCTGGTCGACGGCCTGGCGGCCGAACGCGAACAGGGCATCACGATCGACGTCGCTTACCGCTTCTTCAGCACCGACCGGCGCAAGTTCATCGTCGCCGACACGCCGGGGCACGAGCAGTACACACGCAACATGATCACCGGTGCATCGACGGCCGACGTGGCCGTGATCCTGGTCGACGCCCGCAAGGGCATGCTGACCCAGACCCGGCGGCACAGCTACCTGGTGTCGCTGATCGGCATCCAGAAAGTCGTGCTGGCCATCAACAAGATGGACCTGGTGGACTACGCCGAGGCCGCGGCGCGCCGCATCGAGGACGAGTACCGGGCGTTCGCGGCCGAGATCGGGCTCACCGACATCACGGCCATCCCGCTGTCGGCGCTGGTGGGCGACAACATGACCGCGCCCAGCCAGCGCATGCCCTGGTACCACGGGCCGACACTCATGGGTTTCCTGGAGACCACCGACATCGACGAGTCCAGGTTGCAGGCGGGCCCGTTCAGGCTGCCGGTGCAATGGGTCAACCGGCCCGACCAGGACTTCCGCGGTTTCGCGGGCATGATCGCCGGCGGCATGGTCAGGCCGGGCGACCGCGTGAGGGTGCAGCCTGCAGGCCGCGAGAGCCGGGTCGAGCGCATCGTCACCGCCGACGGTGACCTGGCGCTGGCAGTGGCCGGCCAGTCGGTGACGCTGACGCTGGCCGACGAGGTGGACATCTCGCGCGGCGACCTGATCTCCGGCGCGGATTCGCCGGCCGAGGTGGCCGACCAGTTCGAGTGCAGCCTGGTGTGGATGGCCGACGAACCCATGCTGCCCGGCCGGCCCTACCTGATCAAGCTCGGCACGCGCACGGTGCCGGGCACGGTGACCGAGCCCAAGTACAAGGTCAACGTCAACACCCTCGAGCACCTGGCCGCCAAGAAGCTGGAGCTCAACGAGATCGGCGTCTGCAACATCGCGCTCGACCAGCCGGTGGCCTTCGACGCCTACAAGGCCAACCGCGAGACCGGGGGCTTCATCGTCATCGACCGCATGACGAACGCGACGGTCGGCGCCGGCATGCTGCACTTCGCGCTGCGACGTGCTCACAACATCCACCTGCAGCACCTGGACGTCGACAAGGCGGCGCGCTCGGCGCTCAAGGGCCAGGCGCCGGCCGTGCTGTGGTTCACCGGCTTGTCCGGCGCCGGCAAGTCGACGATCGCCAACCTGGTCGAAAAGAAGCTGCTGGCCATGGGGCGGCATTCCTACCTGCTCGACGGCGACAACGTGCGCCATGGCCTGAACAAGGACCTCGGCTTCACCGAAGCCGACCGCGTCGAGAACGTGCGCCGGGTCGCCGAAGTGGCCCGGCTGATGGTCGATGCCGGCCTGATCGTCATCACCGCCTTCATCTCGCCGTTCCGTGCCGAGCGGCGCATGGCCCGCGCCCTGGTCGCCGAGGGTGAGTTCGTGGAGGTGCATGTGCACGCACCGCTGGATGTCGCCGAGCAGCGCGACGTCAAGGGCCTGTACAAGAAAGCCCGGCGCGGCGAGCTGAAGAACTTCACCGGCATCGACTCGCCCTACGAGGCACCGGAGGCACCCGAGCTGCGCATCGACACCTCGGCGTGCACTGCCGAGGAGGCGGCCGACCGTGTGATCACCTTCCTGCAGCTGCGGCGCATGATCGCGTAGGGGCGGGCCGTGGACTGGATGAATCCAGTGGCCGGCTTCGGCGTCGGCCTGATGGTCGGGATGACCGGCGTCGGCGGCGGTGCGCTGATGACGCCCATCCTCGTGCTGCTGTTCGGCGTCGCGCCCGCGGCCGCGGTCGGCACCGACCTGTGGTTCGCGGCGCTGACGAAGATCGCCGGCGGCGCGCTGCACCATGGGCGCGGCACCGTCGACTGGCAGGTCTTCAGGCGCCTGTGCGCGGGCAGCCTGCCGGCGTCGGTGCTGACCCTCGTGTTCCTGCACGCCAGCGGCGGCAGCGCGATGAAGCAGGGCCTGATCACCCAGGCACTCGGCGTGGTGCTGATCCTCACTGCGCTGGCGATGATCTTCAAGTCCCAGACCCACCGGCTGGGTCGCCGCCTGCGGCTGGGCGAGGCCGAGCGCTTCAAGGTGCTGCAACCGCCCCTGACCGTTCTGGCAGGCGCCTTGCTTGGCGTGCTGGTGACGCTGACCTCGGTCGGTGCGGGCGCGCTCGGCGCCGTGCTGCTGGTCTACCTGTACCCCTTGCGCATGGTCTCGGCACGCCTGGTCGGCACCGACATCGTGCACGCCATCCCCTTGACCCTGGTCGCAGGGACCGGGCATGCCGTGATGGGCAACGTCGACGTCGGGCTGCTTGCCGGGCTTCTGCTGGGGTCGATTCCGGGCGTGCTGATCGGCGCCCACTTCAGCTCGCGGGCGCCGGATCGTGTGCTGCGCCCGACGATCGCGGTGGTTCTGGTGGCGGTGGGCGTCAAGCTGGCCGGAGCCTGAGGCGATGCGCGTCGCGGCCGTGCAGATGGTGTCGTCGACCCGCCTCGACGACAACCTGGCCGCCATGCGCCGGCAGGTCGGCGATGCGGCTGCCGCTGGTGCCCGCCTGGTCGCGCTGCCGGAGTACTTCTGCCTGCTCGGACGCCAGGACACCGACAAGCTGGCGATCGCCGAAGCCCCCGGCCATGGCCCGATCCAGGCTGCGCTGGCCGAAACGGCAGCCCGCCACGGTGTCTGGCTGATCGGCGGCACCTTGCCGATGCGGATCGACGGGCAAGCCGACAAGGTCCGCAACAGCTGCCTCGTGTTCGACCCCCAGGGTGGCCAGTCGGCGCGCTACGACAAGATGCACCTGTTCGCGTTCGACAACGGCAGCGAGCGCTACGACGAGGCGCGCGTTCTGCAGGCTGGCAGCGAGCCCGCGGGCGCCTGGGCGGCGGGGCTGCATGTGGGGCTGAGCGTGTGCTACGACCTGCGCTTCCCGGAGTTCTACCGCGCCCTGGCGGCTGCCTGCGGCGCGCCGCCCGACCTGATCTGCGTTCCCGCGGCCTTCACCTGGACGACAGGGCGCGCGCACTGGGAGTTGCTGCTGCGGGCGCGCGCGATCGAGAACCAGTGTTATGTGCTGGCGCCGGCCCAGGGCGGTGTGCACGAGAACGGACGCCGCACATGGGGTCACAGCATGGTGGTCGACCCCTGGGGCGAGGTGCTGGCCCAGCGAGCGGAAGGTGAAGGCCTGGTGCTGGCCGACATCGAGCCGGCGCGACTGCAGGAAGTCCGGCGCCAGCTGCCTGCACTGCAGCACCGGCGGCTCTAGCGTCCCGGCCCGGGCCGATCGGGTGATGCGGCCTTCAGGCGCGGACTTCGCGGATCTCGAGCTCCACCGGCGTGCCCTGGGGACCCGCCTTGGCGGCCTTGTTCAGCGCCTTGGCCGAGGGGGAATGCAGTTCACCTTGCAGCGTCAGGGCAGGCCCCGTGGCATCGACATCGGGCGACGGGTGGGCCGGACCGCCGGCCGGCAGCGGCGGCAGTGCATCCAGCGGGGACTCCCGGGTGTCGGGGCCTGACAGGTTGGCGTACGCCGCCAGAAGTGCTTCCTCGACCTCGCGTTCCGTCGCTTCGTCGACCGGTTCGGGGTGGGCCAGCGGTGCGTCGAGCACGGCTGCGGTCCGGTAGACATCTTCTTCCGCCTCGGCCGGCGAGTCGCGAACCTCGCGGTCTATCACCGCCACCGCCATCTTCGAGCGCAGGCAGGCCAGCCCGGTCGACGACCAGTTGGTCACCACCGCTTCCAGCTGTTCATGGGCCCTCTTGAGCACCTCCATGGGCACCTTGTACAACGCCCGCGAGCCCTTCTTCTGCAGCGCATGCTCGATGAAGACCAGGTGCCTCAGGGTCGTGCGGTTCTCGGGCAGTTCGTCCAGCAGCGCGGACAGCGCGGCCGTCATCTCCTTGAGCTCGCGCGAGTCCTTGCGAGCGGCTTCGTCGAGCTTGCCGCCGCGCGCCGGCCTGGCGGGCCGGGCCGCCGCGGCCCGCGCATCGTCGAGCACGATGAGCATCTGGCCGTCCTGGCGCTGCAGGCGCACATCGGCCTTGAAGAAGGCATGAAATCCCCTGCGGATGGCCGTCAGGGCCTGGTTGATCGCGGACATCGGGTTCTCGAAGGTTCGCCGGCGGCATTGCCCCGGCGTGAATACTCCACGCCCGGATTTTCGGCGGCAGCCCACGACAGCTTGATGGCGGCACCTTGTAGCAAGTGTGTCGACTTGCAAGTGCTCGAGGGCGCTGAAGTCATCCCCTGTCGATGACACACGATCGCGGCCTGGCCGGCACAAAGCCGGGCGCCGTCAGACGCGGGACGCGCCTGGCGGCGGTCGGTCTCTCAAGCCACGCAGGCCCGGTTCTTGCCGCTGCGCTTGGCTTCGTAGAGTGCGATGTCGGCGCGCTCCAGGGTGCCCTCGAGGGCCTCGCCGGGGTGCCAGGTCGTGACGCCGGCAGAAAACGTCACGAAGACCTCCGATCCTTCGTGCAGGAACAGGCTCTCCGTCAGTGACCGCTGCAGCCGCGTCAGGGCCTGCTGCGCCTGGTCGGCCGAGCAGCCGGGGAGCAGGAGCACGAATTCCTCGCCACCGAAGCGTGACAGGTGATCCTGCGGGCGGATGCGTATGCGTACCTGGTGGGCGAGCGACTTGAGCGCCATGTCGCCTGCCGCATGGCCCAGCCTGTCGTTGATGCGCTTGAAGTCGTCGATGTCGATCAAGGCGACCGCGAGCTCGCCTGGCGCGCCGGGCTGCTGCGAGCGCGCGGACTCGCTGGCAAAGGCCTGCTCCAGCCCGCGGCGGTTGGCCAGTTGGGTGAGCGCATCGGTCGACACCTCCTCGGCGAGGCGGCGCAGCTCGGCCTCCAGCGCCTGCACCCGGGACTCGAGTTCGCCGGCCCGCTGCCGTTCAGCGGCCAGCCGCTGCCGGGCCAGGCTGACGGCCTCGTGGACTGCCCTGCTCTGCCCGAGCAGCGACTGCACGGCATCGCTGGCCTCGGCCAGGGTGCGCGAGCGCTCGATGCGCAATGCATGGTCGCCTACCGCCTCCTCGAAGCGACCGGTGTGCTGATCCAGCTCGGCCACCTCCTGCAACAGGCGCTGCAGCAGCGTGGCCAATGCCTCGCGCGCCTCGCGCTGCGCCTGTCGGGTGGCCTGATGGCGCTCACGCGCGTTGTGCAGCGCGCGGCCGGCGGCGCGCACGCCACGCAGGGTCGGCCGCTCTCCCAGGCCCTCGCGCGCCGCAGCCAGCGACGCCTGGGTCCATTGTTCCTCCTCGCCCACCTGGGCCAGCGTGGCGAGCAGTTCGTCGCACAGCCGCCCCAGCTGCCGCCCAAGCGCCTTTCGGTGCAGCAGCAGCGGCCGGATGTCGTCGCAGGTGGCCTGCACGGCCATCGCCCAGGCGCGCGTCGGGCCGCCCTCGCGCAGCCAGGCGGCGTGCCGGGACAAGCGGTCGGCCAGCTGGATCTCGACCGGCTCGTCGCCGGACAGGGCGGCGCGCAGCGTGTCGTCGAGCGCCGCGACCGCTGTCGCGGCCGGGGTGTCCGGGCCGGGCACCGAGGTGGAACCGTCCTGCCGCTGCGCGGGCCCGCCGGAGGCACCGTCAGGGTCCGGCTCGCCGCGGGAGGCCGCCCGGCTCTGGGGGCTGTCGGTCGGCTGCGGTGCATCGGCCTCCCAGGCCCCGAACAGGCCGGACAGCCGGTCCTGCAGTCGCTGCAGGTCCCGCCCGCTGCCGTCGAGCACGCGTTGCAGGCCGTCACGGCGCCGCCGTGCCGACCACTGTGCTCCTTCGAGCTCCAGCCCCCGCACCAGGCGCTCCACGAGCGCCACCCAGGCCTGGGCCCGCTGCGCGGCCTGCATGCCCGCGCGCTCGGCGAGCTCGTCCAGGCGATGCCAGCGCCCCTGCTGAAGCTCGTCCAGCAGCAGCCTGCGTGTCGCTTCGTCGTCCTCGAGCCGGACCAGCAGCCGCTCCAGTGGCGCCCGGGCACGCGTGGGCAGCATCACGGCATCCTCGCCCGCCTCCTCGGCATAGGCGCGGGCGAAGTTCTCGGGCGTGGGCTCGAGCCGGTCCAGCGCCAACCGCCGCAAGGCTGCCTTGGCGGCCTGCGCGGGCGGCAGCCTGGCGGCGCTGTTCAGGAGCGGACCCCCTGGGCGGCCGACGCAGCCGCCTGGGCCAGCGCCGCTTGCACACGATCCCCGCCGGAAGCCGCGGACGAGGCGCCCGTTCCGCCTCCGAGCCAGGCACCCAGCTCATCGGCGGGCATGGGGCGGGCAAACAGGAAGCCCTGCATCTCGGTCACCCCGAGCCGCGACAGCACCTCCATCTGGCGCAGGTTCTCCACGCCTTCGGCGATCACCCTCAGGCCCAGCGAGCGCGCGAGCGCGATGATGGCGCTGATGACGGCCGAGCTCTGGGGGTTGAACCCCAGCTCGCGCACGAAGCTGCGGTCGATCTTGAGCTCGGAGATCGGCAAGGTGGTCAGGTAGGCCAGCGACGAATACCCGGTGCCGAAGTCGTCGATGGCGACCTCGACGCCGATCTCGTTGAGCCGGTGCAGGGCAGGGATCACGTTCTGGAGGTCCTTCATCAGGTTGTCCTCCGTGATCTCGAGCATCAGCACCCGATGCGGGACCCCGTTCGCGGTGGCGCAGCGGTGGATGTGGTCGATGAGGTCGCTGCGTTCGAACAGCCGGCTCGGCAGATTGACCGCGATGGAACGCGAGTAGCCGTGGGCCAGCTGCCACAACCGGGCCTGGCGTGCCGCCTCGTTCATGGCCCATTCCGACAGCGGGACGATGAGGCCGGTTTCCTCGGCCAGGGGAATGAAGTCACCGGGCGGCACCAGCCGGTCGCCGCGCCGCCAGCGCATCAAGGCTTCCACGCCGACCATGGTGCCGGCCCGCACGTCGATCTTGGGCTGGTAGAACAGCACCAGTTCATCGCGCTCTATCGCCTTGTGCAGGGCCGTTTCCAGCTCCAGCTTCTCGCGCCCTCGCCCGGCCAGCTGCGGCCCGTACACCGCGGCGGCATTCCGACCCTGCGCCTTGACCGAATACATCGCGACGTCGGAATTGCGCATCAGGTCGGCCACCGAGTTGCCGTCGCGTGGATACATGGCGACGCCGACACTGGCGGTCACGAAGCACTCCTGGCCACCGACGAAGATGGGTTCGCGCATGGACACGAGCACTCGCTCGGCAACGCGGGCGGCGTCGGCCTCGTCGTCGACCTCGGGCAGCAGCGCGACGAACTCGTCGCCGCCGAGCCGCCCCACGGCCTCCAGCGAGCGGTGGGAGCGCACGCCTATGGTCTCGAGCGAGCCCTCGATGACCTGGTCGCTGTGGCGCACGCAGGCGCGCAGCCGGCGCGCCACCTCCATCAGCAGCTCATCGCCGGCGGCATGCCCCAGGGTGTCGTTGATGACCTTGAAGCGGTCCAGGTCGATCAGCAGCAGCGCGCAGTCGTGATGCATGCGACGCGCCTGGTCCAGCGCCCGTTCGGCCCGCCAGATCAGCTGGCGGCGGTTGGGCAGTCCGGTCAGGGCGTCGAAGTTCGCCAGGTGGCGGATCTTGTCTTCGGCGATGCGGCGGTCGGTCACGTCCTGCACGATGCCGGTGTAGCCGACGTTCTGCCCCTGCTCGTTGAACTCGGCTTCCGCCTCGACGTGGATGACCCTCTGCCGGCCGTCGGCCAGATGCACGGGTACATCGGTGGTCAGCACCGACGACCGCTGCAGCGTCTGGCGCAGCATGCGCAGCATCACCAGCCGCTCTTCGGGCGGCACCATGCGCAGCACCTCACGCATGCCCAGCCGGTCGGCCGCGGAACGGCCGAAGACCCGCAGCGCCTCCGCGGACAGCGACAACCCGCCCTGGCGCCGCCAGTCGAAGCTGCCCATTCGCGCCAGATCCTGCGCGCGCGCCAGCTTGGCGCGATTGCGTTCGAGTTCCTGGCGCGTCCTCGACGCCCGCAGCAGGTAGCGCAGGCGGCCATCGAGCAGGCTCCACTGGTTCGACTTGACGAAGAAGTCGGTCGCCCCGGCCTGGTAGGCGCGCGTGATCGAGGCGTCGTCGTCCAGACCGGTCAGCATCAGCACCGGGAGATTCTCGAAGCCCGGGCGGGCGCGCAAGGAACGGCAGGTCTCGAAACCATCCAGTCCCGGCATGCGGGCATCCAGCACCACGATGTCGGGCACCGACTCCGTGACAAGGTCCAGCGCCTCCTGGCCGCCGCTGGCCTCCCGGACCAGGAAGCCATGCTCGCGCAGGGCCGCCGATGTCACCATCAAGGTCACCGGTTCGTCGTCGACCAGCAGCACCCGCGGCTGGGCGGGCGCCGAGTCGTCCACGTAACGGGAGGGGCTGCTCATCGGCAACGGGGGCTGGTCAGTCGGGCAGCATAGCCCGAAGCTCGGCACGTGCCCGCGCGACCTCGCGCAGCAAGGCGTTCGTTTCTGCGGCCAATTCCGCGCTTGCCTGCGCACCGGGCGGCGCGCCGGACGGCCCCTCGGCCGCCGCGCCGCCCGGCACCTGTACGGCCTTGGTGCGCCGTTCCAGCGACGCGCACAGGGCGGCCAGCCGGGAGGCGCCGACGCTGCCTGACGACGACTTCAAGGTGTGCGCGTGTTTGCCCACCTCGACGACATCACCGGCGAGCAGCGCGGCGCCCATCGCATCGCCCAGCTGTTCCAGTGAATGCGCGTAGGTGCGAAGGACCCGTTCGACCAGTCCGCTGGCCCCTTGCGGGTCCAGCGCCTGCAAGCGCGCCAGGGCGTCGGCGTCGAACACCGAGCCTCCATCCCGAGTCGCCTGGTCGCCCCCTGCCGATGGGTCCGGCGCCGGTTGGGCTGGGAGGTCGGCGGACTGGGTGTGCATGGCGGGCGCGCTCTGTGATTCCGATTGTCCCCGAGTTCCTGTCGTGGCCGGCCCTGGGGACCTGATCTCGACACTATCGGACGACGCCCAGGTCGACTTGAGTGCGGGTCCCTACAATGCCTCCGATGCGTGCGACGAATTCGTTGGCGCGGCGCGTGCGTCCACCGCGCGGCGGGGCTGCAACCGCCCTGTGGCTCGCTGCCGGGTCGGCGTTGGCCGCCGATGCAGGCCCGTCGACGATCGGGCCCTGGATCTTCGCCAGCGTGGCATTGGTGCTGGTGGCGGTGGCCAGCTTTGCGGCCGGCCGCCGCGCGGGGCCGGGTGATGGCGCGGCCGGCGGGCCGCCTGCAACGGCAAGGGCCCGACCCGAGTCGTCCACCGATGGCGCATCGATCCTGCAGTCGCAGTTTTCCGCGCTCGGCGCGGATTCCCGGCCGATGCTGCTGTGGCGGTCCGGCTGTGCCCTGCAGGCGGGGACGGCCACGGGATCGGCCGCGTCTGCCAACGCGGCGCCGGGTGCGGGCCTGGAACTGGTCGATGCCAACGCCGCTGCCCGTGCACTGTTTGCCCTGCCCCCCACGCTGCCCTGCCCCGGGGTTGAGGTCGCCTGCCTGCTGCCGGCCGCAGCCCGGCAGCTGCTGGGCGGCGAAGTCGTCGCGGCGGGCTCGGCCTGGTGGTGCCTGCGGGACGACCCGGGCGGCGTGGTCCTGCTGCTCGGTCCGCCGCCCGAGGAAGCGGCCGGGGACGGGTCCCGGGATGAAGCCACGCTGGCCTACGCGGTGTCGCACGACCTGCGGGCGCCTATCCGTGTCGTCGAGGGCTTCGCCCGCATCGTGAAGGAGGACTACGGGCGGGTGCTCGACCGGGTGGGTCTGGACCACCTCGAGCGCGTGCTGGCGGCTGCCGCGCGCATGAACCTGATGATCGATGCCGTGCTGGGCCTGGCGCGGCTGGGCTCGCAACCCCTGGCTCGGCAGACCGTGGACCTGTCGCAACTGGCGGGTTTCGTCATCGACGATCTCCGGCGGCATGCGCCGGAGCGCCAGGTCGAGGTGTCGATCGAGCCCGGCCTGTCGGCGCGTGGCGACCCGACCCTGCTGCGGGTGGTGCTCGAGAACCTGCTGGGCAATGCGTGGAAGTACAGCGCCGGCGTGACCGTCGCGCGGATCGAGTTCTCGCGCGACCCCGGGCAGGGTGCGGGCACTTTCCGTGTGCGCGACAACGGGGCCGGGTTCGACATGCGGTTCTCCGACCGCCTGTTCGGGCTGTTCCAGCGCCTGCACAGCAGCAAGGACTTCGCGGGCACGGGTGTCGGGCTGGCGTCGGTACGGCGCGTGGTGCAGCGCCACGGTGGCCGCATCTGGGCCGAAGCCGCGCCGGGCAAAGGGGCCAGCTTCCACTTCACGCTGGGGCCCTGAGCCGGGCCCCGGTGCCCGGCTAGGACGCCGTGCGGGCCAGTTCCTCGACGGCGGCGACCGTCCGCTCGGCCTGTGCCTGCAGGCTCAGGCCCTGCTCCACAGCCAGGCGCGACAGGCGGGCCAGCGCATCGGCGCGCTGCAGCGACTGGCGATGCATGACGATGCCGACCGCCAGGGCCACGCTGTCGAGCGCCGCCTGCCCGGGCGCCACGGGTGCCAGTGCCGGCGACTGCCGGACGCGCGCCATGACCCGGTCGACCGTGGGCACGATCTGGCCGACATCGAGCGGCTTGACCAGGTAGGCCTCGGCGCCCAGGGCCTTGACCTGGGCAACCGTCGCGTCGTCGGAGAAGGCCGACAGGAACATGAACGGAATCCTGCACACGTCGCGCAGGTAGGCGGCCACGTCGAAGCCCGACTTGCCTTCCATGCGGATGTCCAGCAGCGCCAGCTCGGGGCGGTGCTCGCGGGCCAGCAGGATGGCGTCGTCGCCGTTGTCGGCGTCTATGACCTCGTAGCCGGCTTCGCTCAGGCCGTGCACCAGGGTGGCCAGCACCAGCCGGTCGTCGTCGACCACGAGGATCCTGCCCTTGCCTGTCATGCGTCGACTCCGCTTCCCTGCACGGGCATTGTCGTCGAAAGCCCGGCCCGCTCACGCTTCACGCTGGGTGCACGCAGCACCACGCAGGCCGCCACCCTGTCCTGCAGCTGGCGCAGCGTCAGGCTGGCCGAGCGGCGCGGCAGAAGCGCGCGCACCAGGCCCAGACCGCTGATGCCGGCGCGCAGACGTTCGAGGTCGAAACCGGCAGGCAGGCGGCCCAGGTTGGTCATCGTCACCTGCAGGCAGGCAGCGTCTTCGTCGTCGGGCGTCGAAAGGCGGCACTGCACCTGCTCGCCACTGCCATGCTTGATGGCATTGGTCAGCAGCTCGTTGAGGGTGAGCGCGATCGGGATCGCCTCTGCCTCGGGCAGCACCAGCTCGTCCAGCCCTGCCGCCACCTCGACCTCGATCGCCCGCCCGAAGGTCCTCTGCACCGAGGTGGCGATCGCCCGCACGACCTCCACCGCCTGCAGCGGCCCGTGGCTGCCGACCTGCAGGCCGTAGACCTGGGCGATCGCCTGCACCTGGCCAACCGCCTCGGTCAAGGTCTCGGCGACTTCGGGCCGGCGCTGCGCGTTCTGCTGCAACAGGCCGGCCACGCCCTGCAGGTTGTTCTTGATGCGGTGGTGGACTTCGCGCACCAGCACCTCGCGCTGCGCGATCGCCGCCTGCAGCCGGGCCTCGTCGGCGGCGCGGCGCTCGGTGACATCGCTGGCCACCAGCAGCATCTGCGGCGCCGCGCCGCCCTGCCCTTCCAGCGGCACCAGGCGCAGGTCCCAGACATGCCGCTCCTCGCCCGGGCGGGTGCCGGCATCGTCCCACTCGCGCTGCCAGACACCACTCGCGCCGGCGGCGTCGACAAGCCAGGCCTCCAGCGTTGCAGCCCGCGCGCTGTCGCAGCCCTGCGACAGGCTGGCCCCCTGCAGGCGGGCGGCGTCGGCACCGAAGAAGCGGCCCGCCATCTGGTTGAGCTGCAGCAGCCTGAGGCTGCGCGTGTCGAACAGCGCGATGGCCAGCGGCGCGGTCTCGATCACACGCTGCAGCGAGGCCTGGGCCCGCGCGATGCTGAACTCCGCCTGCCGGCGACGCTCGATGTCCAGCAGCGCAAAGGTCAGCTGGCGGGTCGTGGACTCGCGACCGGTGACGACAGCGTTGCCGGCGACCCAGAACTCGCGCCCGTCGCGGGCCTTGATCCGGCACTCGAAGGTCTCGGCCTGGCCCTCGGCGAGCCGGGACAGCCAGTCCTGCCGGCGCAGGGGGTGGTCGGCTTCGGGGGTCGCGGCAATGCTGATGGGCTCGCCGACGAAGTCCGCCAGTTCGCCGCCGAACATTCGGCGCGCCGAGCGGTTCATCCACTCGATGCCGCGTTCCGACACCGTGACGATGCCCACCAGCACCGAGTCCAGGATGGCCCGCGTCCTCTCGGCCTGGGAGGCGAGCGACTCGCGGGCCTTGAAGCGTTCGTCGACGTCGACATACGAACAGATCACGCCGGCCTCGACATCGTCCGGGTCGACCGGGCGTGCCGCCACTTCCACCCAGCGCAGGCTGCCGTCACGTCGGCGCAGCCGCCACTCGGCGGAGTAGCGCCCCTGCTGGCGCAGCGCGGCCGCCATGGCCGTCTCGTACTCGACGCAGGCGCGCGCATCGGCGTGCAGCTCGCTGCCGTCGAGCAGCGTGAGCTCGGGCGCTGCATAGCCGGTCAAGCGGGCCATCGCCTGATTGGCCCGCTCGATGCGCCGGCCGCGCAGGTAGACGATGCCGACCTCGGACAGGCTGAACATCAGCTCACGCTCGCGCAGCGCCGCCGCCAGTTCGTCCTGCTGGGACTTCAGGCGCGAGATGTCGGACAGTACGGCGACGGACTCGGCCTGCGCCGCGGAGGCATCCGCGCGCCGCAGTGACAAGGACAGCCAGACCGGCCCTTGCGGCCCTATGCCCAGCGGCAGTTCGACCTCTGCCGTCACGCCCTGCGTCAGTTCGGCATGCGCGCCGCGCACACGATCGGCGGCGCTGGGCCAGCGGGCGAACAGTTCGTCCAGGCTGGCCCCAGCCGCCGCGCCGGCATCGATGGACAGCAGGCGCTCGAAGCGCAGGTTGCAGCGCACCAGCAAGGCGCCGCGCAGGTAGGCGATGCCGGCCGTGGAGCCATCCAGGATGGTGGTCAGCTCACGCAAGAGCTGGTCGTTGCGCCGCTGCGCTTCTTCCTGGTCCGTGACGTCCAGCGTCACCACCGACATCGTCGGCCGGCCATCGGCCAGCGCACCGGGCTGCGCGCGCGTGAGCAGCCAGCGCTGGCCGAGCTCGGGATGCCGCACCGAGAAGCGGACCTCGGCCCGCTCCCCCAGCCGCAGCGCCCGCTGCAGGCGTTCGAACTCCGGGCGGGACGCCGGGTCGACGATGTCGCGGCTGATGCCCAGCTGGCCACCGCCGCGCGCGCCGGCTTGCGGCGTCGAAGGCGCCTGGACGGGCAAGGGCATCAGCACGCCCCGGCTGGCGTCGAAGGTGGCGACGCCGACACCCGCGGTGTGCATCAGCGCGCCCATCTCCAGGCGTGCGATGTCTCGCTCCTCCTCGGCGCTGCGGTCTTCCACCACGGCCATGGTGCGCACTTCACCCTGGCGCGTCTCGAACGCCGTCAGGCGGGCACGCAAGCGTCGGCGCCGGCCATCCGGCAGCGGCAGCACGGCCTCCCTGTCGAGCGGCGACGTAGCGGTGTGCAGTGCCTCGCCGGGCAGCCCGGGACCCCAGGCCAGCAGGGCCTGCAGGTCCGGTCCGGCGTCGTCCAGCGAGACCGGCACATGGCCGACCTGGCTTTCGAACGCCGGGTTGGAGCGCAGGATCAGACCCGACTGGTCATACACCAGCATGCCGGCCGGGCTGAGCTCGAACCACTGCGCCAGCTCGCTCAGCGAGCGGTCGGCCTGCTGGCGAGCCAGGTGTTCCCCGGTGCTGTCCAGCAGCCAGCACAGCCAGCGGGGCTGGCGTGGGTCGTCTGCGCCCGGATCGGCCGGCGACAAGCCGACCAGGCAGGGCCGCACCCAGCGCTCGCCGCCTGCGGGCCGGGTCAGGCGCAGCTCGGGCAGCGAGGTCGCATCGCCCGCCGCGGTGGATTCACGCGCGGTGTTCCACAGGGCCGTGAAGCGCCACGCGTCCTCCTCCGGCATCAGCGAGGCGAGCCCGCACCCTGTGGTCTGAGCGCCTTCGCGCTCGAACAGACCCGCCGCGGCGTGGTTGCCATCGACGATGCGGCCACCGTCGTCGAGCAGCACCAGCGGCAAGGGCGAGGGCCACAGCAGCGCCAGCCGCGACCGCAGGTCCGCGGCGGCGCCCGCCAGCCGCGGCTGCGACGCCGCCTGCCGGGCCAGGGCCGGTGCCAGCCATTGCAGGCGCAGGCTGCACCCGCCCTCGGCAAGGCGACTCGCCTGCAGGCGAAGCCGTGCCCCGTCCGACAGCTGCACCAGCCCGGACCAGCGCCCCTGGTCCAGCGGGCGTTCGTGCCACCAGCGTGCGGCGGCATCGTCCAGCGCACCCAGGATCTCCGCGGCGACGGACCCGGGCTGCAGGTGCAGCGAGCGCCGCGCGGCCCGGTTGGCGCCCTGCAGGACTGCGCGCGCGTCGAACCACAGCAGCGCGTCGGGCAGCTCGTCGAGCAGCTCCGCCGGCGCCGGGCCGAAGGGGACGAGCGCAGCGTCGGCCAAGCGCGCGACTACTCCAGCTGTGCCGCGGCCACCAGCGCCGCGACCAGCGCCGTGTTGACCTCGGTCGACCCCAGCATCAGGGCTGCCGCGGCGTCGCGGATGTCGACCGCGTTGCAGGACTCCACCGCCTGCACCAGCGACAGGTAGGGCGCGAAGGGGCCCTCGCGCGCCACCAGCGCCTGCTGCACGCGCTCGGGCACCGGCACCGACCGCAGCAGCTCGTCGAAGGGCTGCCGCAGCAGGCGGTCGAGCAGCGAGAACACGCCGCAGATGAACATCTCGCCGCGCATCTCGGCGTCGCCCGACGAGCGCGCCAGCTCTTCCATGAACAGGCCGCGCCGCACGGCGGCATGCATCACCGGCTTCATCGACGCATCCTTGCTGGCCGACGCCAGCAGCAGCGCCAGCCAGCGCTTCAGGCGCGAGTAGCCCAGGATCATCAGCGCATGCCGGAACGAGCTGATCTCGACCGACAGGCCGAAGGCCGGCGAGTTGATGTAGCGCAGCAGCCGGAATGCCAGCGTGGGGTCGTTCCTGAGCACCGCCTCCATGCGCTCGGCCGGTTCCTCCCGGTCGACACGGTTGATCAGCTCCATGACCACCTGCAGTTCCGGCGCGACGCCCGACTTGCCACTGCTGCGCTGCGGCGTCTCGCCGAACGGCCAGCCCGCCACGGCCACCGCCTGCCGCGCCAGCGCGGCGTCCAGCGCGGCCGCCGACTCGATCCCCGTGCGCAGGCGTGGCAGCCCGGCACTGCCCTGGTCCTCGTCGCCTATGGACAGCGAGAAGGCCTTGCCCAGCGCCGCGGGCAGCGGCGCGCGCAGCGTGCCGGCCAGCGCCAGCGGAGCGCCTGCGGCCGCCGCCGCGATGGCCTCGCAGCGGCTGGCGTCAGCGGCCATGAAGGCGGGCACCTCGAGCATCAGGCGCGCCGGTCGTGGCGCCGCCAGCAGGCCCATCAGCAGGGCCTCGCCCGCCGGATTGACGAGCACGCTGACCGCGGCGCCGCCCGGCAGCTTCAGCGAATGTATCGGTCCCTCGGGGAACGCGGTGAGCAAGGCGTCGACCAGCGACGCGCCGTCGATCTCGGCTTGCGGGCGCTCGGGGAACAGGGTCAGGCGGGTCGCGACGACGTTGCGCTGGCGGTCGATGACCGGGCTGTAGCCGATCGTCACGCGAGACAGGACGGATTGCTGAGACATGAGGGTCAGCCGTTGATGTAGTTGAACAACGACATCCGCTGCACCGTCGAATAGGCACGAAGGGCCGCATCGTAGCCGGTTTGGCGGGTCTGGAACTCCGAGATCGCCTGCACCATGTCCAGGTCCTCGGCCAGCGAACGTTCGTACTGCGCGCCCAGCCGCGCGTCGGCGATGCGGTTCTCCAGCGAGTCCTGGCGGTTCAGGGTCTCGCCCGCGCGTGCCCGCCAGACCAGCAGGTGGTTCAGGCTGGCGTCGAGGTCACGCAGCCCGTCGTGCACGGTCTGCGCCACCTCCGGGTCGCCGCGGCCGGGCGTGGACAGCTCGCCGATCACGCGGTCCAGGGTGTCGAACAAGGAAAGGGGCGGGTCTCCGGCCACCGGGTTCGTGGCCTCCAGCCAGGCATGGCGCCCATCGATGGCCAGCGGCACAGGCTGCCCGGCGTCGACCTGGGTCTGCCCGTCCGAGCCCTGGTACTGCACGCCGCCGGGGGCGTCGACGAAAGGTGGCGACGCCGAGCCCTGGCCGCCGAAGAGAAAGGTCCCGACGCCATCGGCCCGGTTGGCGACGACAAGCAACTGGTCGCGCAGGCCGCGCAGCGACAGCACCAGCATCTCGCGTTCGGCATCGGTGTAGCTCGGGTTGCCGGCCGCCATCACGGTGTCGCGCGCCTGCTGCATCAACTCGCCGGCCTCGCCCAGCGCGCTCTCGGCAAGCATCATGGCGCTGCGGCTGGCGTCCAGCGCACGCTGGTTGGCATCGGCCCGCTGGGTCGCGATCATCGCGCGCTCGGCGCGTGCCGCGGCGGCCGGATCGTCGCCGACGCGCGCCACGCGCTTGCCGGTGGTCATCTGCTCCTGGCTGCTGGCCAGGTCCTGCTGCCGGCGCTGCAGGTTGTTCACGCCGGTGTTGAACAAGGTGTAGGTCGCGATGCGCATGCGGGGCTCCCTGCCGGTCGTCAGCCGGAGACGGTGTTGAGCAAGGTGTCGAAGACCGACTGCGCGACCTGCAGCACCTTGGCGGCGGCCTGGTAGCTCTGCTGGAACTGCATCAGCCGCGCCGCCTCCTCGTCGAGGTTGACGCCGCTGCTGTTGGCACGCGCCATCTCGGCCTGTGTCGCCAGCGTGTCGGAGATCGCGGCCGAGGCTTCGGCGCCCTCGATGCGCACGCCGACGTCGGCCAGTGCGGCGACCCAGCTTTCGGCACTCGTCAGGCCGCCGGCATAGGTGCCGTCGCTCTGCAGGGTGCGCCCGACGATCGCGATGTCGCGCAGCGCCGCCAGCGCCAGTGCATTGCCGTTGTTCGACTCGGGGTAGGTGGTCGGCACGACCTCGATCACGTCACCGCTGGCCGGCACGCCGGTGAAGGTGACCTGAAAGCCATTGATGTCACCGTCCGGCGGTGCCGGGATGGGCTGTCCGGCCACCCAGTTGCCGGTCCCGCCGGCGATGGGCGCGCCCAGGGCGTCGACCAGGTCCCAGCTGTAGGCGCCGCTGGAGGAAGTGAAGGTGATGGTCGCCGTGGCCGTGCGGTCCAGCGGCGTCGAGCTCATGGTGAGCGCGCTGACCGCGACCGTTCCGGTGTTGGTGGAGGGCGTGTCGGCGGTCTGCGGCGAGGCGGCGGCCAGGTCCAGCGGGTCGGACAGCAAGGCGCGCATGGCGTCGCCACCGCGGGTGACCGGCTGCAGCAGGAACTGGTCGGTGGGCGCCGCATCGGGCGGGCCGATGTCGATGCGCATGCCGTCGACCTCCTGCCCGCTGGTGATGGTGCTGGTGCGTCCGTCGGACAACCGTGTCAACAGGTAGCTGCCCGGCGCGCCGGCCGTGTCGGGCTTGAGCAGGTATTCGCTGGCGCGCAGCTGCGAGGCGTCGGTGACGGTCAGCGTGACCGGGGTGACCGGCTCGCCGCCGGGCCCGCGCGCGTTGGTGTCGGCCGGCAGGGCCACGGGCTCGCCGTAGGCGAACAGCGCCTGCGAAGGCACGCTGCCGACGGGCTGGCGCAGGTTCATGCCCAGCTGTTGCTGCGCGTTGAGCGCGCTGCCCAGCGCGACCGCCAGCTGGCCGACCAGGGTGCGCGCCTCGGCCAGGTCCTCGTTCTGGAAGCGCAGCAGCCCGGCCATGCTGCCGGCGCCCAGGGTGTCGGTCTTCAGGCGCCGCGCCGGCGCACCGCCCTCGATGATGCCTATGCCCTGCCGCGAGCTGTCGAAGCGGTCGCTCATCACGGTCAGCTGCTCGGCCGAGTCGCCCAGCACCAGGCGCTGGCCGCCGCCCACGAAGACGCTGACCGTGCCGTCGTCGGCAGGCAGCGTGCTGACCTGCACGAAGCGGCTGATCTCGCGGATCAGGCGGTCGCGTTCGTCGAGCAGGTGGTTCGGTGGCTGCCCCAGGCCGCGCGCGGCGGCAATCGCCCCGTTGACCTTGGCGATCTGGCCGGCCAGGTTGTTGACCGAGTCGACCGCCGCCGTCAGCTCCGACTTCACGCCGAGCTGGATGGCGTCGAAGTTGCGTCCGCTCTCCGCGAAGCGCGCCGCCAGCTCGGCGGCGCGCGCCAGCACCACCTCGCGCGTGGCGCCGTCGGCCGGACGGGCCGCAAGGTCCGACATCGAGTTGAGCAGCTGGCTGGTCGCCGAGCCCAGGCCCTGCTCGCCATGCTTGAAGATGGACTCCAGCTGGTGCAGCTGGTACAGCCGGGTCTCGTCGAGCGAGGCCAGCGACCTGGTCGCCGCCGCCTCGCGCGCCAGGAAGGCGTTGTGCGTGCGTTCGATGGACTTCACGTCGACGCCGCGTCCGAAGAAGCCCGCGCCGGTGTACTGCCCCGGGGCCGTCGCCAGGATGGTCTTCTGGCGCGAATAGCCTTCGACGCTGGCGTTGGCGATGTTGTTGCTGGTGGTCTGCAGCGCGGCGTAGGACGCCGACATGGCGCGCACGCCTACGGTCATCAAGGCGGTTCCGCTCACTGGGCTCCCCTCACGTGCGGCCCCTTGCGGTTCAGGCCAGGGAACGCTGCAGGCGCAGCGTCGTGTTGATGACCCGGGTCAGCTTGTCGGCGTAGGCCGGGTCGGTCGCGTAGCCCGCCTTCTGCAACCCCTGCGCGAAGCCACCGGCCGTCTGTGCCTGCGCCAGTACGGGCCGGTAGCGCGGGCTGTCCTTCATCAGGCGGGCGTAGTCGGCAAAGGACTCCGCATCGCTGGCGTAGGCGCGGAACCGCGCCCTGACCTTGCGGGCCTGGCCGCCCACCACCTCGGTCGTCGTGACCTCGGCCACCGGGCCGTTCCAGCCCGCACCGGCCTTGATGCCGAACAGGTTGTGCGCACTCGACCCGTCGGCATGGCGGATCTCCTTGCGGCCCCAGCCGGTCTCGTGGGCCGCCTGTGCGACCATGAAGGCGGCGGGGATGCCTGTCTCGCGCTCGGCGGCGCGGGCGGCCTGGTCATGCTGGCGCACGAAGGCGGCGGCGCCCTGCTCGGGAATGCGGGTCGGCTTGTCCAGCCGGTCCAGCGGCTGGGGGTGCCGGTTGGCGGACTGGGCCTGCGGGATGGGCCCCGGCGACAGGCCCATCTGGCGCTCCAGCTGGCGCATGATGGCCTCGGACAGCCCCCCGGGCAGGCCGCTGAGCTGACCGGCGTACTGGGTGTCGAGCATCTGCGTGCCGAGCTCGCTGCCGCCGTTGTCCAGCATGCCGCTGGCCAGCGTGGTGGCGCGCATGCTCTTGAGCAGCTCCTGCATGAACAAGGCCTCGAACTGCCGTGCCGCCTCGCGCACCGCGGCCTTGGGGTCACGCGCCGCACTGCCGCGCAGCGCGTCGAGCGAGCGCGCATCGAAAGCCAGGCCGCCGCTGCGGCCGGGCGCCGGCCTCAGGGCCGGCAGCGAGGCCGCGGGCAGGTCCGACGCCGACAGCGCCATGATCAGATCACCTCGATCTCGGCGTTCAGCGCGCCGGCGCTGCGCATGGCCTGCAGGATCGCCAGCAGGTCCTGCGGCGTGGCGCCGAGCGCGTTGAGCGCCTTCACGACATCGGCCAGCCGGGTGCCGGCAGGCAGCTGGATGAGCGCACTGCCTTGCTGCTGCACCGTGATGTCGGTCTTCTCGGTGGCCACGGTCTGGCCCTGCGACAGCGGCGCCGGCTGGCTGACCACCGGCGTCGGGCTGATGGTGACCGTCAGGCTGCCATGGGCGACCGCACAGGGTCCCAGCGTGACGGCGTCGTTGATGACGATGGAACCTGTGCGTGCGTTGAGCACGATGCGCGCGCCGCGGCGCTGCAGCGGCACCTCGAGGTTCTCGATGTCGGCCATGAAGGCGACGCGGGCGTCGCTGTCCATGGGCGCGCGCACGCGCACCACGCGTCCGTCGAGCGCGGCCGCCGTGCCTTCACCCTTGGCGTCGTTGATGGCCTTGGCGAGCGCGCGTGCGGTGCTGAAGTCGCTGGCGTTGAGGTCCAGGCGGATGGACTCGCCCTGGTGCAGCCCGGTCGGCACCGCGCGCTCGACGATCGCGCCCTCGGGAATGCGGCCGGCCGACAAGTGGTTGATCTGCACCTTGGCGCCGCCGGCGGCCGCACCGGCGCCACCGACGATCAGGTTGCCCTGTGCGATGGCATAGATCTGGCCGTCCGCGCCCTTGAGCGGCGTCGCGATCAGCGTGCCGCCCTTGAGGCTCTTGGCGTTGCCCACCGAAGCGACGGCCACATCCAGCGGCTGGCCCGGCTGGGCGAAGGGTGGCAGGCTGGCGGTGACCATCACGGCGGCGACGTTCTTGGGCTGCAGGCTGGCGCCGGCGGGCACCGTGATGCCCATCTGCTGCAGCATGGCGGTCAGGCTCTGCGCGGTGAAGGGCGTCTGCGTGACCTGGTCGCCGGTGCCGTCCAGGCCGATCACCAGCCCCATTCCGGTCAGCGGGTTGGACCGCACGCCCTGCACGGCGGCCAGCTCCTTGATCCGTGCCGACTGCGCCGGCAGCGGCCACCAGACGGCAGCGCTGGCGGCCAGCCAGCCGGCGAGCAGCACCCAGCGCAACCAGCGCTCTGGGGACAGGCGGTCGGGCATTCTCATATCGGCAGGATCGAGAGGAAGACGCGGGCCAGCCAGCCGATCGCCTGCGCGTCGGCCTGCGCGCCGCGGCCGCGGTGCTCGAGGCGCACGTTGGCGATCTGCGTGCTGCTCACCGCGTTGCCCGGCTGGATGCTGCGCGGGTCGAGCTGGCCGGTGAAGCGCAGCACGTCGACGTTGGCGTTGACGCCGATCTGCTTCTCGCCGGCCACCAGCAGGTGGCCGTTGGGCAGCACCTCGCGCACGACCACGGTGATGGTGCCGGTGAAGTCGTTGGAACTCTCGGTCGTGCCCTTGCCCTCGAAGGCGTTGGACGAACTGCCGCTCAGGGCGGCGCGCCCGAACGAGGTGCTCTTGACACCCGGGAAGGCGGTGATGCCGGCATCGATGCTGCCGCCGCGGTCGATGCTGCTGGTCGACTTCTGGCTGGCCGCGACCTTCTCGACGATCTGCACCGTCAGCGTGTCGCCGACCAGCCGCGCGCGATGGTCCTCGAACAAGGGCCGATAGCTCGCCGGGTTGAAGATCGCCCCGTTGGGCTGGGGCACCGGCACCACCGGCGGCTGCGGGCGGCCGGCGCCGGTGTCGGCCATCTGCACGCGCGGATACATGTAGTCCTGGATCGTCGCCAGGCAGCCGCCCAGCGGCAGGGCGGCGAACAGGCACAGGGCGGGGGCAAGTCTCATCACAGTTGTCCCAGCCGCTGCAGCATCTGGTCGGAGGTCTGGATGGCCTTGGAGTTGAGCTCGTAGGCGCGCTGCGTGGCGATCATCGACACCAGCTCCTCGACCACGTTGACGTTGCTGCCTTCGACCGCGCCCTGGTGCAGCGTGCCCAGGCCGTTGCTGCCCGGCGCGCCGGCCTGCGGCGCCCCCGAGGCGGCGGTTTCTGCATACAGGTTCTGGCCGCGCGGCTCGAGCCCCGCCGGGTTGACGAAGTTGGCCAGCTGCAGCTGACCGACCGCCTGTGGTGCCGCCTGCCCGGCCAGCGTCACGTTGACCGTGCCGTCCTGCGCCACGGTCACCTTCTGCGCGGCGGCCGGGATCGTGATGCCGGGCTGCACGACGAAGCCGTTGCTGCTCACCAGCTGGCCATTGGCGTCGACCTGGAACGAGCCGTCGCGCGTGTAGCCGGTGCTGCCGTCGGGCAGCTGGATCTGGAAGAAGCCCTTGCCCTTGACGGCAATGTCGAAGTCACTGGTCGTCTGCTGCAGCGTGCCCTGCGCGAAATTGCGCGAGGTGGCGACGGTGCGCA
>Ga0209573_1000718_pt1 | contig 62092 bp, 54 predicted proteins | sample TNRBio252014_DNA_FD_185870 | JGI IMG/M metagenome (GOLD analysis project Ga0209573, IMG submission 185870) | Wastewater treatment Type I Accumulibacter community from EBPR Bioreactor in Madison, WI, USA - TNR Reactor_6/25/2014_ DNA (SPAdes)... | ecosystem: Engineered > Bioreactor > EBPR >...
GACCTCAGGACGAGGCTCAGAGTAAAACCTTTTAACCCCGCGTCGCTACGCTCCGACTGTCCAGATTCACGTGGAATGAGTGTCCAGTTTGCCGTGGAATCGGTGTCCAGTTTGCGTGGAATACACAGAGTGCGCGACTGCCGGGCGCAAAAATTCTCTACGATTAATTAATTTGATTTGGCATTTGGGCACTCTTTGCATAATCTCACCGTTCAGTTAATGACCATTGGAACCTGTCAGGCGATAACAAGATGAACTTCACGCCTTGACTGGTTGTTCCTGACGTCGATTTTCGTGCGCTCGTACGATCAATCGCACCTCGTGCTTGGACTCGTTCGTCACTTGCCCCCGGTTTGCGTGGGACACGTGCGATTGTATACGCGCTTGCCAGGAGCCGGTGCGTTGAGTTTTGCGTCTCCCCAGGCAGGGTTGCCTCCCGTTTCCCAGCATTCAGTCAATTTCAAGTGAGGAGGGTGCACATGTTATTCGTTACCAATCGAGTACCGTCAGGCGAAAACCCGCTGGTATCGGAAGCCAATCGCCAGCTGCAATTCAAGGACGACTTTGTTCACGCTACCAACAGCCTGTTCTATTGTCGTGCCGACGCGAATGGTGAGATCACGGAAGTGATGAGCGATGGTTTCTTCGCGAGTCTTGCCGAAAGAGGAAAAATGGGCAGAAAAAATGTTCTGCTCTATATCCATGGCTATAACACATCCATGTCAAAAGCTCTCGGCAAAGGCTTTTCGCTGCAGACGCTGCTCGACAGGATTGCCGACAAGAGGTTCGAGGTAGTGACCCTCATCTGGCCCTGCACCGCCGATCCACAAAATGCCGAACAACAAGTTCGCGCACTGAAATACTGGAACGATCAGGACGCCGCGGACATGTCGGGACCGGTGTTCGGTCGCTTGCTGTCCCGCTTCGTTTTCCGGCAAGCGCACTTGCCCGCGAACGCAGAAGCCTGTCAGATGCGAATTCATATGCTTGCCCACTCGATGGGCAACCGCGTGCTGATGAATGTCCTCAACGCTTGGGGAAACAGCATCGGCGGCGGCGGCGTTCCGCTGCTTTGCCGGAACATATTCCTGACCGGTGCGGATATTCCGAACACCGCTCTAGAACGTGGTCAGCCCGGCTATGCGATCACCCTCGCCGCTCGCAAGGTGATCGTCTACCACGCGTCCGACGACCGGAAGCTGGAAGAGAGTATCGTCGCGAATACCTTCCGCGACGGGTTCCGTGGTGCCATCGAAATGACCGCAAGGCTCGGCGATTCCGGACCGGAAAGCCTGCGCAAGACGCGCGACAACGTGCACGCCATTGACTGCGACCAGTTCAATGAACAGTTCGACACCAAGACCGAGGGCGGCAAGTCGAGAAGCGTCGGCCACAGCTATTTTCTAACCGACAGCGAAGAGGCTGAAGAAAACCCATCCGTCGCCTGGAAAGCCTATTATCAGGTGAAGGGCGCCATCAGTCCCTCTCTCTACCACATGGCGGCAACCATGCTTACCGACCGGGTAGCCAAAATCGGTACGAAACGGAAGCTGAAGTTGTCGCCTGACTACGTTTTCCCACCTCGGCAAGCCGTGCCACCTGTTGCCACCGCGCAGCCGTCCGCCGCGGCAGGTGCCACGAACCCGGTAGCGCACGCAAGCCCCCCTGGGTGATGGCTCGCCTTCCAAAAACTCCTCTTGCGCCCAATACGCATTGCCTGCTTCTCAAGGGGCCAAGCTTGTCAGAAATCACTTCATCGCTTTTGCGAAACGGAGATCAACATGGCGTTGTTTACAGATACCGACAGTTACTGGGCCGAGTCACCTTCGCACATCCTGAAGAAGCGACTATTGTGCGAAGGAGATTCGTGGTTCTCGATTCCGTCGATCGCCCATATCCCCCTGCAACTCGAAGCATTGCTAGACGCCTCCATTCTGTGCCTCGCCGATCCCGGAGACACCCTCGAAGAACTGACTGCCGGACTGCAGTTCAAGAAAATAAAGACTCTCCTCGAGAGTGAGCGGTTTGGCCAGAAATGGGATGCGCTGCTGCTCAGTGTGGGCGGCAACGACGTGATCGGACCAGAGATCAGGGGATTGCTGAATGCGCCCGCTGATCCGGCAAGCACCAACCCCGATCATTATTTGAATCAGGAGGCCGTTGAACAGATGTTCGCGGTACTCGACGAGCGCCTACGACAGATTATCGGTCTGCGTGACCAATCACCGATCAACCGGGAAATGCCGATCTTCATTCACACCTACAGTTATCTGACGCCACGCGACGAGGGGCACAAAGTTCTTGCCTGGAGGATTTCCGGACCATGGATACACCGTTACATGGTACCGCTCGGAATCACCGATTGCTCGCTTCAGCAGGCGATAGTCGCCAAGCTGCTTGATGGCTTCCATGGGCGGCTGGAGAGGATCGCCGATGAGACCAACGAATTTCACGTCATTGATACAAGGAAATCGCTGGAGCCGGTGCTGTGTAGGAATCGCAAAGGGTCGCAAAAGCTATGGCGGGACGAAATTCACCCCAGCAGGAAAGGCTTTGCCCGAATTGCGAAAAGCTTCTTTGTTCCCGCATTGCTGAAGGCTGGCGTGATCACAGACGCGGACCTGCGCCGCTGAGTCTGGGCGAACCCCTCCTGCGTCGCCCCGCTCAGCGCGGCGCGTCAACCGTAAGGCCGCGCGCGCTGACCACTTTTCTTTGTCAAAGTCAGCGATCAGCGATGTCGCCTGATCCGCTCACGCCTCGCACCATGCGATCGACGATGGGCTGCAGGCGTGCGAAGCTGGCGTCGTCCGTACCGAGCGGATGTCGCCTACTTTCCGGCGGCGAGGCTTGCGTGCCGCGTTAGCTGTTCCCTGACAGGATTTCGCCTTCGATCACACTCAGAGCAAGCTGCGCCCGCGCGCGCCGACTTTCCAATTCACCAATAGATGTAGACTCGATCCGTCAAGCGGGTAAGCTTGCTCGCATTGGGAGCGCTGAAAACCCCGCTCGGAGCTTCGCGATGATGCTGCAGTTCATCGCTCGGTCGCTCCCTTGGCGCGAGAACAAATACATCCGTGGGAGGAAAACAGCATGCGCAGCAAGATCGTTACTGCCGACGAGGCGATTGCCCTGATCCGGGACGGCGATACCCTGGCCAGCACCGGCTTCGTGCAGACCGGCTTCGCCGAGGCACTGCTGTCGGCGCTGGAGCGACGCTTCGTCGCTACTGGCTCGCCAAACAACCTGACCTTGTTCGCTGCCGCCGGCCAGGGCGACGGCAAAACGCTGGGGCTCAACCACCTCGGCCACGAAGGCTTGCTGCGCCGGGTGGTGGCGGGTCACTGGGGGCGCATGCCGAAAGTCGCGCAGCTGGCCCTCGACAACCGCATCCAGGCCTACAACCTGCCGCAAGGCATCATCTGTCAGTTGTTCCGCGACCTCGCCGCGGGCAAGCCGGGGTCCTTTTCGAAAGTCGGACTGCACACCTTCGTCGATCCGCGCTACGGCGGCAGCCGCATCAATGCCGCGACCACCAGGGACATCGTCAGCCTGGTCGAAGTCGATGAGGAAGAATGGCTGTTCTACAAAGTCGGCGAAGTCAATGTTGCTTTCATACGCGGCACCACCGCCGATACCTTCGGCAATATCACCATGGAACGTGAAGCACTGACGCTCAACAACCTGGCCATGGCCATGGCCGCCAAGAACAGCAACGGCATCGTGATCGCCCAGGTCGAGCGAATCGCCGAACGCAGCGGGCTGCCGCCGCGGCAGGTCAAGATTCCGGGGATTCTGGTGGACTGCGTGGTCATCGCCGAACCGGCCCAGCACATGCAGACGCTGGCGACGCAGTACAACGCCGCCTATGCCGGCGAATTTCGCGTTCCCGCGGCCAGCGTGGTGTCGACACCACTCACCGAGCGCAAAATTATCGCTCGTCGCGCGGCTTTCGAACTGCCGCCGAACGGAATCATCAACCTGGGCGTTGGCATGCCCGAAGGAGTGGCGGCGGTCGCCAACGAGGAGCGCATCTCGCACCTGCTGACGCTGACCGTGGAATCGGGCCTGATCGGTGGCATTCCCTCGAGCGGGGGAAACTTCGGGACCGGGGTCAACATGGATGCGGTGATCGACGAGAACCAGCAGTTCGATTTCTACGACGGTGGCGGCCTCGACATGGCCTGTCTCGGCATGGCCGAGTGCGACGCCGCTGGCAACGTCAACGTCAGCCGCTTTGGCGGACGCCTGACCGGCGCCGGCGGCTTCATCAACATCAGCCAGAACGCCCGCCTGGTGGTCTTCGTCGGCACCTTCACCGGCAAGGGTCTCGAAGTCGAGGTCAAGGACGGCAAACTGCGCATCGTTCAGGAGGGCGAGCAGCGAAAGTTCCTCCAGCAGGTCGAACAGATCACCTTCAATGGCCAGTACGCCTACGATCGTGGCAAGCCGGTCTACTACGTCACCGAACGCTGCGTCTTCCGGCGGGTGCGGGGCGGCCTGGCGCTGATCGAGGTGGCGCCCGGCATCGACGTCGATCGGGATATTCTGCCGAACATGGACTTCGAACCGATCATCGGCGAATACGGGGTCATGGATGCGCGCATTTTCAATGCCAATCCGATGGGGCTGGAGGTCGAACTGCTCAATCTCTCCCTGCCGGAACGGGTCATTTACGATCCGGAGCGCAACATTCTGTTCCTCAATTTCGAGGGTATGCATGTGCGCGTCGAGGAAGACGTGAAGGCAATCTGGGATATTTGCGAGCTGCGCTGCCGGGCAGCCGGCCAGCGGGTCGGCGTGATCATCAACTACGATCGCTTTCGCATCAACCAGGACATGTACGACGCCTACGCCGAAATGGACCGCTACTTCCTGGACAGGTATTTCAGTCAGATCACGCGCTACGCCACCAGCGCCTTTCTACGCGCCAAACTCGGCGAGGCCTTCGCGGCGCGCAGCATCGCGCCGCACGTCTTTGAGCGCCGCGAGGAAGCGCAGGCCTTCCTGGCCGGGCGCCACGGCGACCCCAGCCCTGTGAACTAGGCCAGGCTCATCAGGAGCAGCGGCCGGGAAGGATTGGCAGCGCCGCAGCAATACGCCCTTTACCGTGACGCAGTTTTCCACAAACACATAACGGAGTCCGATCATGAATGTACACAACGCTTACCGCACCGCCACCGCAATCCTGATCGCCGCTTTCCCGCCTTTCTCGGCAACGCAGGCGCAGCTTGGCGACCTGATCAAACAGGGGGGGAATGCAGCATCCGGTGCATCCGGCGGCCTCGGGGGCCTCGGTGATCTGGGTGGAGCACTGTCGGTGCAGTCCGTCACCTCGGGCAGCGCCGGCAACGTCGCCGGCCTGCTGGAGTTCTGCATCAAGAACAATTATCTCAGTGGGGACAAAGCGGCCGAGGTCAAGAACTCCCTGACCAGCAAGCTCCCCGGCGGCTCATCCTCATCCGATAGTGGTTACAAGAGCGGCAAGAAAGGTATTCTGAACAGCAGCGACGGCAGCGCGCTCGACCTCAGTGGCGGCGGCCTGAAGAAACAGGCCACCAAGCAGATCTGCGACACGGTCCTTGATCAGGGAAAATCGTTTTTGTGAGCGGGCGGCGGCGGGTATAGCCGAAACCCCTGTCTGTCAGCGGCAAATGGCCTTGCCGTTGGCGAAGAGCGCCACCCGGTCCCGGCCAGCGTTCTTGGCGACGTAGAGGGCCTTGTCGGCAGCACTGAGCATCTCATCTTCCTTTTGCATGCTGGCTTCGATGCTGGCCACTCCGATACTGACCGTGGCCTGGATGTCCACCCCGGCGACGTTGATGGTGAGCGCCTTTATCATCCTGCGCAGGCGCTCGGCGGCCAGTAGTGCAGTCCTGGCGTCGGCGTCGTGGCAGACCAGCAGGAACTCTTCGCCGCCGATCCGACTCACGCTGTCATCCTTGCGGGCTGCTGTCTGGATGGCCTTGGCCACGCACTGCAAGACGCGATCACCGACGGCGTGACCGTAGCGGTCGTTGATCGACTTGAAATGGTCGACGTCGATCATCAGCGCGGCCACCGCGCGACCGGTGCGCCGGGACGAGCTCCAGAAGCGAGCGAGCGCCTCCATGCCCGCGCGCCTGTTCGGCAACTCGGTGAGCATGTCGGTCATTGCGCTGTGTTCGAGGCGACGGTTGCTGATCGCCAGCTCGGCGGCAAACTGCTTGAGTTGCGCTCTATCGTTCTCCCAGGCCTCGAGCAGTTTCACGTAGTGCAGCGCCGCCCGCATGCGCGCACTCAGGGCCCGGGCATGCACGGGCTTGGTCAGGTAATCATCGACTCCCGCCTCGAAGGCCTCGATGATGTTCTCGTCGTCTTCCTCGCCGGTCAGCATCACGACATACATCGACTGGCCCCAGTCGGTCGCGCGCAGCGCCCGGCAGAACTCGAGCCCATCCATCACCGGCATGCGCCAATCGGTGATGACGATCTGCGGCATGACCCCCAGCGCCAAAGCCAGCGCCTCCTGGCCATTGTTGGCGGTGTGAACGGTACACCCGAGCATGTCGCCCAGCAAACCCTGCGTCACCAGACGTTCCCCGTGGTCGTCATCAACCAGTAGAACCACCTTGCCGGTAGGCGTCTCGGCGGACGCCTCGTCCGACCGGGGAACCGGAGCGCTGCTCATGGCGCTGAACGACGGCAATTGGCCCGCCGGCACCTTGAGAAGCTCGGCCCAGGCATGCCACTGCGTGACCACCCGGTCGAAGACGTCTCCCAAGGCTGTCGCATCGAGACCGATCTTGCCTCCCAGGAGCATGAGTTCCGAGATGCTGCGCTGACGCTCGGCGACTGGCGAGCTGCCGAGATCTGCCATTCGCCGTGCGTGGAAGAGCAGATGAACCAGTTGATAAGGCCGCGAGCCCTCGGCAAAGCCCGAGCTCTGCGGAAACTCGTGATAGTTAACGGGCTCGGAGAGGGCCTTGGGGATGCCGCAATCGGCCATTATGCCGGCGGTGAATTCCGTGTGATCGACGCCCAGGTGCTCGCGTTCACGTTCCAGAAGTGCCAGGCCTTCGCTCGGCTCGGCGAGAACGGCACCGTAATCGCCGGGGTAGGCGGTGGCCAGAGCCAGGCGACCAATCTGCGCCATCAGACCGCAGGCGAACAATTCCTCGAGTGGCGCGGTACGCACCTGTCGGCCCAACTCCTGGCTGGCGACGGCCATGAACAATGAATGCGACCAGAAGCCGCGATAGTCGAAAGCTGGGCAACTGCCATGCAGATATTGATCGACCAGGGAAAAACCCATCGCCAGTTGGCGCACAGTGGACATGCCCAACTGCAACACCGCCTCCCTGATCGAGGCCACCGGCCGACCTCCGGCGGCTGCAGCATTGGCCAGGCGCAGCAGGCGACTCGACAGGGCCGGATCGCTCTGCACGATCTTGGCCACCGCATCCAGCGTCGCATCGTCGCGCCGGCAGATGTCCATGACCGCCAAGGCCACCCCTTTCGGGCTGGGAAGCTGTCCACTGAGACGGAGCTCTTCAATCTTGGTCATTTCTGCCTGCTGTTTTTCTGCCGACGGTCATGGTGCGTACCGCCGTCGCGGGGATGGACGAAAAAAAGGACTGAAAGAGAGCTGTGTGGCTGGGGTCTCTGAGTTTGGCGCAAGCACGTCATAAGCCGGCGCCCCAGCGATACTGCCAGGCGAGCCCGAGCAGATCGAAGTTGTTGCCGGTGCGGGCAGAAACGCCGCTGCTACCGTAGAGCTTGATCGAGTGGTGAACGGTCACGGGAAATGCGAGGGTGGCGCCAAAGCGCCAGTTCTGCTGCAGATCGCTGCCCAGTGTGCCATTGAGCGTCGAACGGCCGCCGGCGAAATAGGTAGCGTCGAGCGAGGCCCAGATACCGCCGCTGAAGCTGTGGATCAGGTGCCCCTCCAGCGAATAGAGCGCTTCCTGCGAACGCCTGTTGCCGTTGAAGAAGTCCTTGTTGTCGGTGAACAGGGTTGCCGCTGCCGTACCCTCCAGCGTCCACGGCCCGAGCGCTTTGGAGAGCCCCAGTTCGGGCTTGAACGACCAGCGGTTGCTGCCGAGATTGACCGCTTTGCTGTCGTCGTACTGGCCCAGCGGCGGGCTCACGCGCAGGCTCGCGCCGATGATCAGGTCCTGCTCGTAGGCGGCAAACTCGCGCAGCGTAAGCGCCGGTGCGCCGTAGAGGTTGACCGACAACTTGAACACCGGATCGGCGAAACCGGAGACGTCGCGGCGGAGCACCTCCCCTGCGAAAGCGGCACTTCCGCTCAGTTCGGTGTAGGGGACGATGATGTTGAACTTGGCCGACTGGCCGAAAAAGTCGAGCACCCGCCCATAGGCGAGGACTGCACTTGAAGTCGTCAGCTGCGGATTGGTCACCGCTAGGGAACTGTCGAAAGCCAGGCCGCCGCGCGTATACCCGTAGCCGCCGATCAGGAAATTCAGGCCGATCGGCGCGTTGGAGTAGGAGCGCGGCTCCATGTCCTGCGCCTGCGCGACGGCGGTCAGCAAGAGTGTGCCGACAATCAGCCCGGCAGCGGCAAGCAGCGAGCAGGCGGCTCGACAAAGCCGAGGGCTGAACCCTCGCCGGCTTCCCGATGAAACGCGTAGGCGCATTGGCAAGGATCGCAAAGAGGGTTAGGACGTGATCGCCGCGCGGTCCGATAGGAAGGCGCAACGCCGGTGTCGCCACCCACAGACAGCGACACCGTTCTGGTCCTACTGAGCGAGGCCGCTAATGACGATTTCGACGCGACGGTTCTGAGCCCGCCCCTGCGGCGTATCGTTCGACGCCACCGGACGCTGGTCGCCAAAGCCTTCGGCAGCAAGAAGGTCCTGCGGTACGCCGTCGGCAGCCAGGATTCTGACGACATCCGTAGCGCGCGCCGTGGACAACTCCCAGTTCGACGGGAAACGACTCTTGAGTGCCGGTCCGATCGGCACGTTGTCAGTAAAGCCTTCGACGACGATGCGCTTGGCTGCTGCGGTGCTCAGCGTCGGCGCGATCTTGGCCAGCGTCGCCTTGCCTTTCTGGTGTACCTGCCAGCCACCCTCGGCGAAGAGAAGCTGGTCGACCAGGGTCAGCTTCACCTGGCCCTGCAGTTGCTTGATCTGAGCCTCGTCGGCGTTTAACTCCGTCTGCAGCTTGGCGGTCAACTGCTGGTACAAGGCAGATTTCTGGACTTCCGCTTCATAGGTTTGCTCGGAAACGCATCCGACCATCAAGGCAGCTGCTGCAAGTGCAGCAATCAATACTCTCTTGCGCATTTTCAATTCCCTTTGCTCAATGTGGCGACGGCCTGTCGCCAGGTTGTCGCGAATGCGACGAGGATCACGGAAAACGCTGTCGGACGCGGCTGGCGGCCAATCGTCCGAACACTAGGCGCTGTCCATTATACCGGCAAGCCCAGGCCCCGAACGAAGGTGCAGATCGCGCTGCGGGAACGGAATCTCGATACCGTTCTCGCTGAGCACGGCGTCGATGGCGAAGTTGAGTTCGTGCGTTACGCGCAGCCGCTTGTCGAAGGAACCAACGAAGGCGCGGACCTCGAAGTCGAGAGAGCTGTCGCCAAAGTCCATGAAATACACCGACGGCGACGGCTCCTGCAGCACGTCGGCGTTGCCCTGCACCACCGCCAGCAGCAGCCGCTGGACGAGCGCGATGTCACTCCCGTAGGCGACGCCGACCTTGAGCAGCAGCCTGGTGGTCTGGTTGGAGAGCGTCCAGTTGACGACGCTGCCAGTGATGAACGCCTTGTTCGGGATGATCACTTCCTTGCCATCGAAATCGAGCACCGCGGTGGCACGCGCGCGGATGCGTGCGACCGTGCCGGTGACATCGCCAACGGTAACGATGTCACCGATGCGGATCGGACGCTCGGCGAGGACGATCAGCCCGGACACGAAATTGGCGACAATCTCCTGCAGACCGAAGCCCAGGCCAACACCCATGGCGGCGATCAGCCAGTGCACGTCGTCCCAGGCGATGCCGAGGATGCTGAAGGCGCTGACCATGCCGACGGCGGCGAGCGCATAGCGGGTGATGACCTTGATGGCGTAGGTGGCGTCGGCCTGGACCTCGAAGCGCTGCAGCAGGACGATGTCGAGCAGTGCGCCGACATTGCGCACGGCGACCGCCGTGACCACGGCAACGACGATCGCCAGGAACAGGTTGCCGACGGTCAGCGGCAGCGTCGTACTCTGACCGTCTACCGTGGCATGGTAAGTCCACAAGGGATAGTCGATGATCACCGACAGCGCCGGCAGGCCACCTTTCCACACCCACCAGATGCCGCCAAGCAGCAACAGCGTGATGAACAGGTCGAGCAAGGATCGCGTCTGCTCGCTGATCGCGGCAATGTCGAGCCGTGTTATCGGCGGCTCGGCCACCTCGCTCCCTTCCTCTTCACCCTCCACCGCGGCCTCCCGGGCCAGTCGCAAGGCCTCCAGTGCCTGGCGATGGCGCAGGCGTCGGCGCTCGACCTGAACCCAAAGCGCAATCAGACCGTAGAGTGCCACCGCGCCCAGGACCATGAACAGCGACATCAGGGTATGGCCAAAGAAATAAGCCGCGGCGACCGAGTAACCGGCGGCACTGAGCCCGGCGATCGCCAGTGGCACAGCCAGCGCAGCGCCGAACCAGAGGGCATGGAGCCGCACCGCCCAACTGCGGGGGGCGCGTGCGTACAGGCGCTGAATCAGGGGGCTCCGGCGGCGCAGCAGGCGAACCAGGAAAAGTGTAAAAAAGAGCATCGCCAGGGTGAAGCTCATCCGCCCAATGCTTTCCCGGTTCGCGTACGGCGCATGGTCCAGTCCGTTCAGCGCGACGACGAACAACAGCGGCACGAACATCAGGGTAAAGCGGCGTAGCGCCTGCCCCGAAAAAGTCAGCAATGACTCGTCCCAGCCAAAGTGGCCACCGGCAACGCCGCGGCGGTCGAGCAACCCGGCAAAGGCAGACAGCGCCAGCAGCAACTTGGCACTCACCACCAGGGCCGCGGCAAGCGCCAGCGCGAAGCGCTGCGCGTCGGGGGCCGCCGCCAGCAGCTTCGCTGCCGTCCACAACAGCAGCGGGCCGGGCAGGGCCAGCGCCATGGTGATGGCCAGCGCGGTAACCGTGTAGCCAATCCAGTAGCGCTCGGCATTCCCCGCCCCCGGAGCAAGTGCGACGAGCTTGGCTTGCAAGCGCTCGCGGGCGAGAAACAGCGTCAGCGCCAGCAGCAGGGCCAGCGTCGGCCAGAACGGTCGCCACGCCAGCTGCTCACCGAGGGTAAGGACCGCCGCACGCCAGTTGGCGACTGAAGTCATCCACTCCCACGACGGAACGAGCTCGCTGAGGGTCTGCTGGCTTGGCCGCGCCGGCACCCAGAATAACAGCCGGGTCAGTTCCGCACGCGCCGCCTGCGTGCGCTGCGCCAGCGCGAGAGCGGCGGCATCACTGGCCTGCAAAGCTTGCACCAATTCCTGCTGCAGCTCGTCGAGGCTGGCCAGCAAGACTTGCTGCTGGCGGAGTAGCGGCCGCGCGACGGCCGCGAATTGCGGCCATAGGGTATCCGGGAGCGCTGGCTGCGCCGTCCCGAAACGCATGACGACGACTGTCTCCATGTCGGCGAGCTCGTCCAGCGCCTGTTCCGCGCGCAGGCTGCTATCGCTCGCCGCTTCCAGCAGCTCTTCGCGCTGGTGCCGCGCGGCGTCGAAACCCTCGACGCTGGGCAGCGAGCTCAGTTGCTCGATAACCGTCTGCGAAAAAATCTGGCCCAGCGCATGCGCCTGCGCGTGCCGCTCGATGCGCTGCATGCGTTGATCGAGTTGCTGCTGACTGTTGCGCTGCTGTACGAGATCGCTGCGCGCCTGCTCGAGTGCCGTCTTCGTTTCAGCAATCTGGGTTGACAGGCGGGCATTCTCCACGGCGATGGCATGTGCCAGATCGGCCGGCGGGGCCGTTTCCGCGCGCACCGGGAACGCCACGAACAGCGCCATGCCGACCAGCACGGCGAATGCCCGCCAGCTGATCTTGGCGCTGCCGTAGCACACAGCGTGGCCGCCCAGCGCCCGCAGGAATCCGTTCACGGCGCCCGAATCGCGACCGCAATTTCACCGCTGACGCGCGCCAGCGCGCGGCTGTGCGCGGCGACCAGGGCATCGAAATCGCCGCCGACAGTTGCCTCACGTACCAGCGATCGCCCGCTCCTGGAAGTGTCGTCGGCGACCCGGCGAACAGTCCATAAGGCCTCGATCACCACCCCATTGCCAAGCGTCGATTCGAACTTCTGGATATCGATACGCACCTGGTAATCGGTCGCGGTTTGCGTGCTCTGTCCATAGGGCCAGACGCGCTCCGTCGCCAGCTCCTGCGCCAGGTTTGCCGCGATCACGCGCGTAATGTCTTCGGGGAGCGGCGACGCCCAGCGGTTGAATTCGTCGAGGCGCACCTCGTTTGCGCCCGTCTGCACGACGATCTGCGGACGGTCGACCACCGTCGGCAACGCCACCGGACCGACGGCGACCGACGGACCCGATGCCTTGCCGCCCGTAGGGCTCGGGCCACTCAGCGTGTAGAAGCGTGACGTCGGCGAAGCGCAACCGCTGGCGATGGCCAGCAGCAGGAAGGCGATGACAGCCAGATAACGCATCAGGTTTTCTCCTCGGTCTCAGTTCTTGCCGCGAAGCAGGGCTTCGGGATGGCGATCGAGATAGTCGGTCAGCACGCGCAGCGAACGTGCCGCACGGGCGACTTCACGCATCGCTTCGCGCAACTCCTGCTGGCCCGGTGAATCCGGTGCCAGAAGCCCCTTGTCCGTATTCTTGATCATCCGGTCTGCGGACGCGGTGGCACGACGGATCTCGTCAAGCGTCTTCTTGAGATCCGGCGTGATGTCCGAGTCCAGGCGCTTCACCGCCGTGTCCGTATCCTTCAGCGTCTGGTTGAAGGTGGCCAGCACTTTTCGGGTATCGGCACCGAGCGCCTCGTACGGCAGCTTGTCGAGCTTGGCGAGAATACTGCCGATCTTCGCCTCGAAGTTCGGCAGAGTGCTCGGAATCGTCGGCACAAGCGCCTTTTCCGCGCTCCAGTCCACCTTCGCTTTCAGCGCATCGGGGTGGAAATCAAAAGAGATGTAACGCTGCCCGGTCAGCAGGTTGCCGCTCTGAATCTGGGCACGCAAGCCGAAGTCTTCGACCATCCGCTCGAAGAAGGCCTCGCGTCTGGGACTGACGCGCGCCAGCATTTCGCCGCGGACTGGCTGCGCGTCGTGCATTTGTGCAATCAAGCGCTCGGGATAGACGACGAACTCGACGCGGCCGCGCAGGCGCTTGCTCTTCGGTTCGATGTCGAGTCCGACACTGGTCACTTCGCCGCCTGCCAGTCCGAGCAGAGTGACCGGTGCGCCGACCGACAGCCCCCGCAGCGACTCGTCGAAATGAAGGACGTAACGCCTGGCCATTGGCTCCGGCTGCTTCATCGCCGTTGCCTGATCGCCGTGCAGGATGAACTCGGCTTCGGCGGCGGCCGGTTCCGTTTGCGGCGAAAACGGCGGCGTCTCGAAGGCCAGCCCGCCGGCGATCAGCGCCACCATCGACTGCGTGCGCACATCCAGACCGTTAGCGCCGAGCGAGAGGTCGAAGCCGCTGGCGTTCCAGAAACGTGTGCCGGGGTTGACGTACTGGTCGTAGGGTGCATTCACGAAAATCTTGACATCGACCGCCTGGCCGTCCTTCGCCAATTCGTAGGCGACCACCTGGCCGGCCGGCAAGCGTCGATAGTAGACCGGCGAGCCGATACCCAGCGAACCCAGGTCGTTGGCCTTGAGCAGAAACTGCCGCCCGGGCTGATCGCCAGTGATGATCGGCGGCACTGCCAGTCCGGTGAAGCTGCGTTTGCCGCTCTCCGACCTGCCGGCCTCAAAGCCAATGTAGTTACCGGAGAGAAGCGTACCGAGTCCCGAAACACCGCTCAGCGTGATGCGTGGCTCGACGACCCAGAATTTCGCGTCCTCGACCATCAGGTTAGCGGCGCTCTTGGCAATCTTGGCGGTCACCGTGACGCTGCTGTAATCGTCGGAAAGCTGCACCGCCGCCACCTGACCAATGTTGACGTCCTTGTACTTGACGGCCGTCTTGCCAGCTTCGATCCCCTGCGCATTCTTGAAGACGATGGTGATCGTCGGGCCTTCGCTGAGCACCCGCTGCACCGCGATGCCGACGGCGACCACGGCAGCAAGGATCGGGATCACCCACACCGTCGATATCCGCGTCCGCTTCTTCGGCACCACCGTCGCTTGTGGAAGCTGGTCGTGTTCGCCGCCGTCAGTCATCCTGTTTCTCCATATGGGTTGCGGAATCCCAGATCAGGCGGGGATCGAAGGTCTCCGCCGCGAGCATGGTGAGCACCACCACCGCCGCAAAGAACAGCACGCCCGGACCCGGGAGCACCGACATCAGGGGTTGCAACTGCACCAGGGCGACGGTGAAAGTGTCGACGAAAACGTCGAGCATCGACCAGCGACCAATGAAGGTGACGATCCGGAAGAGACGCGCTCGCTCGTGGTGGCGGCCTGCCATCCCTCGCTGAACGCTGACCAGAAGGTAAGCAAGCGCCAGCAGCTTGCCAAGCGGCACCATGACGCTCGCCACAAGCACGATCAGCGCCAGCGGCCAGGAGCCCGAAGTATACAAGAAGACCACACCGCCCATGATCGTTTCGGCGTCAGAAGTGGCAAAGGTGTTGCTGACCATTACCGGCAACAGATTGGCCGGGATGTAACAGATCGCCGCGGCGATAAGCAGCGCCCAGGTGCGCTGCAGCGACTGAAAGCGGCGAACTTCGAGCGCCGCGCCGCAGCGCGGGCAGTGGCCGGCATGCTCGGCGTCAAGCGGCCGCGTCAGGAGCTTGCACGTTTCGCAGGAGATCAGTCCCGCCTGCGCCCCGGTGACCGCCGCACGACTCATCGTCCGCGCTCCGCGTAATTCTCCTCGGCAAATGCTGCCGCCGCCAGATCGTCGCCATGCTTCCAGGCGACCCGTTTCCAGACTTCTCGCGCGTCGAAAGTGACCGCAATGGCGGGCAGCAGAACAGCCAGCAGGCCCATCGCGTACATCCCGACGCCGGGATTTACGGTTGCCAGTTCGGCGATCTTGATCAGCGCCACGAGGATGCCCAGCAACATCACGTCGTACATCGCCCACGGTTGCATGTGCAAGCCCCAGCGCAGCAACTCGCCGCTCCAGTGCGGCAGCGGGGGCCGCCGCGCAGCGAGCAGCACCACCAGCATCAGGAGCAGGTGGCAAGCGGGCGCAATCACCGCGCAGAAAACGACGACCACGGCCGTGATCCGTTCGCCGTCCAGCCACATCTGGCGAGCGCCACCGAGGATGGTCGTGCTCGCGTATCGCCCAACCGCGGCAAGGTCCATCAGCGGCATGGCATTGGCGACGATGAAGACGATCAGTGCCGTCAGCGTGAGGATCAGAGGCAGTTGCAGCGGATCGGTCGGCCTTGCCGCGAGCACGAAGTTGCAGCGCGCGCAACGCGCCTTGCCGCCCACCGGAAGCGGCGGAATGCGCTGCAGCAGGTCGCACTCCTGGCAAGCCATCAGTGGCTGCGCAGAAGCGGCTGGAGCCGCAGGGGCCGGATTATTCACCGGCGCGCGCCTGGCTGCGGCTGCCCGTAAGGCGCCACATTTTCGGTGCGCACCACTATCCTAGAACTTCCAGTTGTAATAGGCAGCAAGGAAAATCGTCCCGGTGTTTTTATACGAACCGACGAGGTCGCCGCGTCCGAACTCTGCCGGCACCGAACTCTGCAGTTTGGTGTCCAGCGTCCCGCCGTACATGTATTCTGCAGCGACTCCCCAGGCGGCGCTCTTGCTCAGTTGCTGCTCGCCGCCGACGCCAAAGCGCCACGCCGAGTTCACCGGTAGCAGCGGCGAGACCTCGCCCGACTGCATTCCCGAATCGTAGGCAACGCCGAAATTGAGCAACCAGGGCTCACTCAGGCGATGCTGCGCGCCGAGCGCGATGTGCCAGGTATCCTTGAACCCCAGGTCGCTGGTCAGACTGACGGGATTCCGAATATCGTCGATACCAAGCTGGACCTGGCCGAACTGCGACCACTGCTGCCAGCCAAGGCTGGCAAGCAGCGCCCAGCGATCGTTGAGCTGCGTAAACACGCTGGCCATCGCCTGCTGCGGGACGTCGATGCCGACCTTGATGTCTGTGTCGAGCCCGCCGCGGTTGCGCAGAAGTGTGCTCAGACCCGGGCCGAGATTCGAGAATTTTGCCGGCCCCTTGAAATCCAGATCGACCTGCGAATTCCAGGTGAGCCCCAGACGCGTACCCGGGTCTATCTCGTAGAGCAGGCCGAGATTGAGTCCCCAGCCCCAGGTGTTGTCGTCGAGCTCGAGCCGGCCATCGCCAAGTCCGGGGGCCTTGTTATTGATCGCCACCTGGTTGGTGTACTTCCCGTACATGGCGTTCACGCTGGCACCGAGTGAAAGCTTGTCGGTCACCTTGTAAGCGATCGACGGCAGGAAAGATACGCCTAGCAGGGTGGTTTGTTGCACGTAGTAACGGCCGACCCAGTCGTTGTCGTAGCTCAAGGCCGCGCCAAAGTTGCCGGTAAGTGCGAAACCGAGTTTCAGGTCGGGCGATACGCTGTAGCTCAGGAAACCTCCTCCGCCGGGGAACCAGCCGTTCGAACCAACAACGTAGCCGCCGTCCTCGCGACCGAGCACCGGCGAGGTGCCCGAGCCAGCCGAGAACTGGGTGTTACCCCACAATAACTGCCCCGCCGCGAGGAACTGCGTTCCCTCCAGGCGCGTCATTCCGGCAGGATTGCTGAGCACCGTCGAGGCGTCCTGTGCGCGCGCGCCGTAGCCCGCCGAGGCGAGCCCGACGTCGGCAGTTCCAACCTCGTAGAGAATCAAGCCGCCAGCCAGCACCTGCCCCGCGGCCAGGGCGCCAGCGCACAAAGCCAGCCTCGCCGCCCCGCGGCACGCCCTACCCATGCCAACTTGCGATGTATTCATTCCACCCGTCCTCAATTCACCAGCCGTCAAGGTCTTCGCGACAGCTCTTGCCTTCGACAAGCTTGTAACTGTACACCAGGTCCTTGCCGTCGACGACCGGTTTGCTGATCTCGACGACGGTCAGCGTGATGTGGTCCGCGACGCGCAGCGGCCGATCCGAAAAGTAGATCGTTTGCGGCGCTGTACGCTGAGCGACGTCGCCCGGGAGCGGGCGATGAACCCGCGCCAGCTGAACCGCCTGCTCGAACGCGAAGGGTGCACCTATCGCGAAATACTTGACGAAGCTCGCTGCGCCCTTGCGCTGCGGCTGATGTGCCTTACCGATCTGTCGCTCGGGCAGATCGCGACGGTCCTCGACTATGCAAGTGTCAGCGCCTTCACGACCGCTGCAAACATGCACGATTCACGCTAGACTAAGCGGAGCATCAAGCCCCCAAACACAGAGTCCCCACTCGGAAAGGTAGCTTTCAATGAATCCAGATATACGAAAACCAGTCAGTTTCGCAGCGCGGAGTATTTCCGCACTTGCGCTTTCGGTAGCGCTTGGCTTGGGAATATCGACCACTGCGAGCGCCGATGAACTAGATGCCAAGCGATTGGTGAAGACCATGTCGGAGTTTCTGGCCGCGCAACAGACGCTGTCGTTCAGCTACGACGCCACTCTTGAGGTGGTCACCCCGGAAGATCAGATTCTCGCACTGGCGAATTCGGGCACGGTCGAGCTCCAACGACCCGACAAGCTGCGCGCGACGCGCGCCGGAGGCTTTGCCGATGTCGACATGTCCTTCGACGGAAAAAAACTCACCATCCTGGGCAAGAATCTGAATATATATACCCAGGTCGAGATACCCGGCTCGATCGATCATCTGGTTGATGTGATGCGCGACAAATACGACCGCCCCCTCCCCGCCGCGGATCTGCTGCTGTCGAACTCCTACGATGCGCTGATGGAAGGGGTCGAAGACATCAAAGATCTCGGCAGTGGCGTGATTGGTGGCGTCGAGTGTGATTCGCTGGCTTTTCGAGCCAAAGACGTCGACTGGCAGATCTGGATTGCGCACGGCGACAAGCCTTATCCCTGCCGTTACGTGATCACCTCCAAGCGCGTGCCGAATGGCCCGAGTTACAACATCCAGTTCAGTAATTGGAAGAGCGGGAAAGCGGTCGCGGCGAGTGGTTTCGAGTTCAAGAATACGAGCAAGGCCACCGCGGTCAAACTTGAGGATCTTAAAGGCACGGGTGACTTGCCCGAGCACTTCACCAAAGGAGAAAGCAAATGAGCATGCTGAAACCGGTTGCTGTTTTCGCGATCGCCACGGCGATCATTGTTCTCGGAGCTGAAGTTGGCGAGCAGCTCTCAATTCCGGGGATTAGCAGCGTCATTCCTCGTGCCGAAGCCATCGTTGGCCGGCCTCTCACGCCGGTAAGCTACGCTGGCGTGGCACGGCGCACCGCACGACGTTACTAAGCAGCCGCTTGTTATCACTGCGGGCCAGGCAATGAGCTAACGGTCATGACAATCGAGACACCCAAGATCATCAAAGTCATGACCGTTTCCCTCTTCCCCCGGCCCTTCTCCCGCGAGGGGAGAAGGGAGTTTCGTGAGTCGCTTGCGCGACTTTCACATTAAGGGAAGCGGGCATGGGCGATGATGACGAGCACTTGCCAGCGCCCCTGCCTTCACAGCTCAAGAACCACCGTCTCGCGCCGACGGCTCGTTTGGCGAAAGCCGGTCAGAGTCCTGGACGATGCCGAAGTCGCGAAGCCCGGCGATGAAGGCATCGGCAGCGCTGTCATGGCCGTGGTTGCGCACCAGGCCCAGCAATTCCGACGCCAGTTCGGCAAGCTCTTCGAGACTTTGCGCCGACTTGATGCTGGCGGAAGGATAATCGGCATCCGCTCCCAGAGTGGCGAGCATGCTGCTTGCCATGAACTGCCTTGCGGCCCGCAATGAATCGGCCGATGTGCTAGCGCCAGCCTCAGCAGCGACTTCGATAAAACCGCAAGCGAGCAGGCCGGCAATACCGGCGGCCGCCTGCGCTGGCGAGGAGAAGCTGCGAACCAGCGCTGCGGCGGTAGACTTCCCGTCAATGGTGATCAGCAGAGCGCGCAAGCGGGCCGGCAGCTTGTGTCTGCGCCACTTGATCTCGTCGAGCCCCCTGGCCGTCTTGGTGTAAACGATGTCCGGATCCATCGCCACTCCTCTGCTTCCTAGCTACGAATATAACACCATTTTTTCTTCATGGTGGTGGTCACGCGGGTATCGCGAAAGCCGTGAAATGTGGCCGCAGGGGGCGCGTGCCAACAAGTGCCGTTTGACTATTCCGCGCGCGGCAACGCCGACCGTCATGTTTTCGACACAAGGGCGACGTACCATCTGCCGATTGCGTGCCCAGCACGCACGGGCACGGACGACACACTGGCGGGCTGACGTTTGCCCCTACGCGCCCGGACTAACGGTCATGACAGTCGAGATACCCTGGATGATGAAAGTGATGACCGTCCCCCTCTTCCCCCGGCCCTTCTCCCGCAGGGGGCGAAGGGAGGTTCGTGAGTCACATACGCGACTTTCACATTAAGCCATAAGCCAAGGAGGCAGGGATGGACAGGTTCTTCAGCAGACTACGCATCGGTGAAAAAATCGGCCTCGGCTTCGTCGTCATCGGCCTGCTTTTTGTCGGCGTCGCCTGGCACTACCATCAGACGCTGGCTACTGTGCTCGGCGACTACCGCCAACTCCAGGTTTTTGAAGTGCGAAAATCGCTGGCGCTGGAGATCGAGATCGAACTGGCGGCCGTACGTGACGCCGAGAAAGGCTTCCTCATCGAGCACCGGGAAGCCTTGGTGGAAGAAACCGACAAGTACTTGCAGACGCTGAACGACAAAGTGGCGGCGCTGGCCACGGTCGACCCGGACTCCCGACAAACCGCGGCCTCCCTGCAGGGCCTGCTGAGCACCTATCAGGAAAACTTCCACGCCGTCGCCGACGCCTGGCGAATCATGGGACTGGACGAGAACTCCGGGCTGCAGGGCAGCTTCCGCGACAAAGTGCATCACCTGCAGGAGCTTGCGGCCAACTACAACGTCGACCGTCTGTACACCCTGCTACTGCAGATTCGCCGCAGCGAGAAGGATCTCGCCTTGCGGCAGGACCCTGTCTACCGCGACCAGGTGCGCCGGCTGATCGCCGAGTTTCGCCAGCTGCTGGAGACCTCCGAACGCCAGGACGCGGTCAGCCAGAAACTGCTGGCCGAGCTCACGATATACGCGACGAGCTTTGAACCCTACGCCGAGAGCGCCCTCAAGGGCGGCAACGTCAGCGACGGCAAGGGGCCCTTCCGCGACGCCGCGCACCGCATCGAAGCCGTCCTGAATGCCTATCACGTACCCAAGCTTGAAACCAGCGTCCTGCAGCTCCGACGACGCGAGAAGGATTTCCTGCTGCGCGGCGATGCGTCTTACCCGCCGATGGTCGTCGAAATCGCCGACGCCATTCGCGCGCAGATCACCGCTTCGGTGATCGCCGAGAGCGACAAGTCGCTGCTGCTCGGGCTGCTGCAGGATTATCAAGTGGACTTTCTGGCCCTGGTCGCGCAAAGCGCCAGCATCGCTACCCTGAGCCGCGAGATGAGTGCCGCCGCCGACCTTGTCGCGCCGCTGGTGAAGCAGAACGTGGACCAGGCCAATCAGATGATGGCCCGCCGCGTCGTGGAAATTACCGAATCGTCGGAAGCCAGCGCGCAGCTCAGTCTGATCGTCGTCGGCTGCGCCATCGCTCTCGGCGCACTCTTGGCGGTGCTGATCACCCGGCGTATCGTGCGCCGCATTCAGTTGATGGCCGGACTGCTCGACGACCTGGCCTACGGCAGTCCCAGCCACCGCGTCCCGACGGTGAAGGGTGGACGCGACGAAATCAACGCCATGGGGGAATCACTGAACTCACTGGTCGAACACCGGGCGACCTTCATGCGCTGGTGGAAGGAATCAATGGCCGAGGTCAACGCGCGGCGCGAGTTGGCTGGCGCGAACAGCGACGAGGAAAAGGACGAAGCGATGCACGATCTACGCAGTGCCGGCATCGCCAAACTACAGCTCCTCAACGCCATTCGCAGCCGCCTGCTGCAGCATGGCGAGCGTGTCCTCGACATTTCACAAGGTCTCCAGGCGGCCCCTGGCAGCGTCACCGAACAGGATGCGAAAGCCCTCGAACATGCCGCCAAAGGGATGGCGACCTTGTTCGAAGTGCTCGCCACCGAGGACACACCCAGCACCCCCCGCAGTCGAACAGCGGCGAGTGCCAACGGCGGCGATCCCGCCTAGCGGCAAACGCGCGCCCGAGCCGATTCGGCAGCCCTTACCCTTGCCGAAACATCACTCGCTGCAAGGCTTGGTCATGAAACCTGGCGAAGGGACTTCGTCACCTGGCGCCGGGAAGCAGGCCACCTCCTCCGGGTGCGGCGTCCGCTCAGACGGCGGCGCGCCAGCCAGAAAGGCCTGCATCGCCAGCGCAAGCCGACTTCGCTGTAGTGCCAAAGCGGCGTCAACCTGCCTGCCCGCAGCGGCCCTGTCGCCGCCGACCAGCAAACACGCGGCTTGCGCGAGGCGGCGAGCCGCCGCAAGCTCGGCTTGCCGCAGCAGCGAAAAATCACAGCCACAACGGGGACAGGTGGCGGCCTCAGTCAGGCGCGCACGGCACGCCGGACAGCGCTCGATATGTTCAGGCATCAAGGTAATAGAGGAGATCGGCCAGCGCATCGGTAGGCGTTTTCAGCTCGTCCGCAGATCCGCCAAGACCATCCTTGACCGCCTCGATGGCATTCACCAGGTCCTCGGCATCTTCGCCGGCCGCCGTGGTCAGCAGGCGCTCGGCTTTTTCGATTAGCGCCATTGCTTCAATGCGCAGTCGCCGGCCATCGGCAGTGCCCACAGCATCGGCCCCGCCGGGGCGCTCCGCCGCCTCCTGCTCACCAAACAGCTCGTCGATCCGCTCGCGTGCGGCCAGCAACTTGTCGCCAGAGAAGGCGCTGATGGCGTTGTCGATGGTAATCGAATGCACCAGGCCGCTTTCCTTCTCGCGCGAAGTCACCTGCAGGATGCCGTTCACATCCAGCGAGAAGGTGGTGATCAGGGGATTACCGGCGGGGGCGTCGCGTAGCCCCTCGATCATGAAGCGCCCGATCGCGATATTGTTCAGCGCATCGGGATCTTCGCCCTGGTAGACGTTGATCTCGGCCTTGGTCTGGCCATCGAAAAGGGTGCCGAAGCCCTCGCTCCGCGAGACGGGAATCGGCGTGTTCTTGCGGATCAAGGGCACGAAGCAGTAGGGATACATTTCACCGTTGAAAGGCCCCATGGCACTGGTGCCGAAGGTGTAAGGAGTGACGTCGACGAGCACCGTCGGTGCCTGCGCACCAGCAATCACCGCCGCCTGAATGGCGGCGCCCATGGCGACGCAGAGATCGGGATCCACCTCTGCGCGAGGCTGCAGACCCAGCTCCTCTTCCAGTCGGCGCTGCACCAGTGGCGTGCGAGTAGCGCCGCCGACGAGCAGGATCTCGTTGATCTCGCTGACCGTCAAGCCGGCACCACTGAGCGCCACATGCACCGCGGCGAGGGTCTCGGCGACAAAAGGCTCGATCATGTCCTCGTATTCGGGGCGGGAAATCTCGAGCGACAAGTGAACCGGCACGCCGTCCTTCTCGCACAGATACTCCTCGCTCAAGCTGGCATACGGCTGCTCCGACAACGTGATCTTGGCCGTTTCGGCGGCGCGCTGCAGGCGAGCCATGGCCACCGCGTTGTCACGAACATCGATCGTGTTCGTCGTGCGCAGGTGCTCGACCGCAAAGCTGACGAGTTTCTGATCGAAATCGTCGCCACCCAGGTGATTGTTGCCGTGACTGGCGAGCACCTCGACGACATCGCTTTCCAGATTCACCACCGAGACGTCGAAAGTGCCGCCACCGAGGTCATAGACCAGCGCCTTGCGCGCGCCGCTGTGACAGCTTTCGTAGGCCAGCGCGGCGGCGGTCGGCTCGTTGATGATGCGCATCACCTCCAGGCCGGCAATCTCGCCCGCCTCGCGCGTCGCCTGGCGCTGCGCATCGGAGAAATACGCGGGCACCGTAATCACCGCCCTGGTGAGCGTTTCGCCGGTATGGGCTTCGGCAATCTCGCGCAAGCGGCGCAGGATCATCGCCGAGATTTCCTGCGCACTGTAGTCCTTGCCAGCCATTTGCACCGCGCCCAATTCGCCCATACGGCGCTTGATTGAACGTACGCTGCGCTCGGGATGCAAGACGTACTGGTTGCGCGCGGCTTCGCCAACCAGCAGAGTCCCGTCATCGGCGACACCGACCACGGAAGGGAGAATACGGACCCCCGGAGCCACTTCGATGACCTCCACGCGCCCGTCGCGGACGACGGCCACCTCGGAGTTGGTGGTCCCCAGATCAATGCCGATAATGGTTTCTGTCATGTTCTGTTCGCTTTCTTGCTGACAATGACTTCGGCGATGCGCAGCAGCTCGCCGTCGTGGAAAAATCCGCGTTGAACTTCACGCAGAACGCTACCGTCGGGGATCGCGGCCGACGCCGCAGCGGCTTCGAGACCGACAACGCGCATCCGTTGCGGATCAAGCCTTTCGCCGACGACCCGGATGGGCCGTACGCGATGGCCGGCAAGCAACTCGTCGAGGCGTTGCAGGGTCAGGCGCTGCCCCTCGGCCAGGCTGGCGGCAAGACGCGTCGGGCCAGGAAGCAGGCGTTCGAGAAACGATGACGGCGGTCGCCGCGCGGCGTCCACGCCACTCTGCAGGCGGTCGCGCAGGTCGAGCAAAGCGAGCAGAAACTGCCGTGTGGTCTGCCCCTGGATCAATGCCGCCTGCTCGCGCGCACGCTCGAGCTCCTCTTGCAGCCGCTCGCTGTGCGCGCGCAGATCGTTGCCGAAGCAGCGCAACTCATCGAGGGTATTCTTGAACTGACGCGATTGCAGACGCAGTTCGCTCTTGAGCACCGCCATTTCCGCGAGCAGAGTGCTCAGGTCGACTGCCGGCAATGGGCTCTCGAGCGGTTCACCGTCCCACGCATCGCCCGGCTCAGACAGCTGCGCGGCGTCCTCCAGGTAGGCACGGAACTCCTCGACCAGACGCTCCACGCGCTCTCTTTCCTCGGCAGGGAAGGCCGTTGGCGCTAGCGTCTGCATTTCCGTGAACACTGGCGTCATTTCCGTCATTTCGCCCCCAGCACGCGCAGCACACGCTGCTCACTAGGGAGAGCCGGCGCGAAGTCGCTGCTGAGCGCATACAGCAAGTCGTCTACGCTTGGCAATGAACGGTCGAAGAGCTGGTGTGCCAGGCGTCGGCGATGGTCGGAAATCGCCTCGTAGGCTGCGCGTACGCTCTCGAAGCGCTCGCGGTCGCGCTCGGGAGGCGATTCACGAATCGCTGCCAGGTACGCAGCACGAATCGTCTCGTCGTTGGCGCCCATCTCGACGCCAAGAATGCGGTAGGGATCAATCATCGAACAGGTCTCTCTGCCGGTCATCGTGAACCGGCGGTTTCGCTTTCGGGGCAACGCGGGAAGGTGGTGAGGGCGGAGGCTGCGGCAGCGGCTGCGGCTGCGGCAGCGGGTCAGGCTGAGCACTCCCGGCGACAGGCCGAATTTCTTCGGCGACGCACTCGATCAGCAAGCGGGCCAGTTTCTTGCGATTCCCCCCCGCGGCACGCTCCATTTTACTAAACTCACCAGCCGGGAAAACTTCGCGGGCCATGTTGATGGTTGCTTCTTCGCCAGCCATATCGAACAGCATTTCCAGGGCGGCGCGTGGATTGGTGAACAACATCTCTTCCACCTTGGCGAAGGCTTCGCCAAACTCGTCCAGATCTCCGAAATCGTCAAAATCGTCTGCATCCTCGTCGTCGAACTTCGCCGGCGGCGGTGACAGCAACTCGCGAATGCGCAGCGCGGTGCGTTGATCGCCTTCTTCGCGCGCCTTGTCCAGGGCTTCCTCGAGCGCCATGCCTTCGTCTAAGGATATCAACAGGTAGGCCGCAGAACCGTGGCGGGCGAAAACGTGGAAATAAACGAAGATCGGCCGCTCGGGCCAGCGCTTCCGGCCGGCGTCAGCGTAGGCCTGCAGCAAGGAGCGCTCGTTCCGGCGCAGCAGTGCTTCGCAAATCGAAATCCTTTCGGATTCGCTGAAGTCATGACGCGCAGCACCCCGCAACGGTGCGCGCAACTCGTCCAGAACGGTGGCCAAAGTCCGCGGCCCGACTTCACACAAGGCGTTGATGGCGTGCACCACGGCCAGCACTTCGCGCGCCGTCGTCGCCGCCGACAGTTTGATACCGGCACGACGCAGCGTAGGTGTCAGCTGAGCACCGAGGCGAGCGCCTTCGAGCAAGACGTGGAAAGCCGCCAGGAGATTGCCGCCGAATTCGGCCACCGCTTCGTGCAGCAGCGCGCTTGCCTGCGCATCGGTCGCACTCAGGCCGCGCAGGAGCTTGACGACACTTTTCTCGCTCGCCGAAGTCAGCCACTGCTCGGCCAGATCGAGCTCCTTGCCCGCTGCCTCCGGTCGTCGTGCGCGAATCTGTTTGCGTGCGTGCGAAATGTGCGCCTGAGCAATCAAGGCGCGCACCCGGGAATTGATCGGGTCGAGCGCCAAAACACGCTTCGCCAGAGCCACCGCTTTCTTGAACGCGTTGCCGGCGAGAGCCGTTTCGACCGCTTCGAGGAGCACCGCCGGGTCCGTGGCAAAGTGCGCCAGCGCCTGGTCGACAGCGGTACGCGCCGCCCGCAGGTCGCCAGCCTGCCGATGGCTCTGGATCAGCTTCAGGTGCGTGCCGACGTCAGCCGGGTCGAGTGCCAGACTACGCTCCAGCCAGTCGCGGCGCTGTGCAGACATACCCTTGCCGCGGCGACCATCGTCGGCGAACAGTTCAACCAGATGACGCAGGATCAGCGCCGCCTGCAGCGGCGCTTTCTCCGGCGCGGAAAGCAATCCCGCGGCACGCAACCAGTGCGCCTTGCTCAGTAGCAGCTCGCCCTGCAGTTCAGCAGCCAGCGCCGCCAGGCACTCGCGCTCCTCTTCGGCCAGCGTGCCGAAAGCACGCTCGTAGTCGGGCATCCGTCTGCCTGCGTACGGCAACAGACGGCGGCAGAGGGTCGCTGCGCTGGCCGGCAAGCCGCTCTGGCGGGGCAGCAACAGCTCGAGCACCCTGCCGGGCGACGGTGCGGAATCGAGCGTCGCCATGGTGGCCACATTGAGCAGCAGGGAACGCCGGCTTTGCGGACAGCCCTTCAGGTCCAGCAGCAACTGCCGCCCCTCGTCATCGAGACCCGGCAGGGCGGCAAGCCAGCGACTACCCGTAAGTAGCGCCGCACGAACGACCGCCGCCAGGCTTTCGAAAGGACCACCCGCGGCGACGCGCTTGATCAGCTCGGCGGCCTGCGTCGGCTCTTCGGTGAGCAACAGCAGGGATTTCAGGAGATAGCGGAGATCGCGGTATGGCGAGCGAAAGGGTATCGCCCGCAGTTGCTCTTCGAGCGCCAGCTGATCGCCACGCGCGCAGGCGGCGATGGCCGCCAGTGCGAGCGCACGATGACGGGATAGTGGACTGTCGGCGGCGAGTTGCGCCAGCGCTTCGGCGGGCGCAGTCAAGACCACCGCTGCCAGCCGTGTTTCAAGCTCGGCGATAGCCGACGGCGAGAGATCGGCGCTGCTGACCAGCAGGCGCAGCGCAGCAACATGCTCGCCTGCGCGCAGCAACCACTCGACGTAGGGCCCTTCTGCCAGCGGCCGACCGCAAAGGCTGGCGCGATTCCGCCATACCACCAGCGCCTCGGAGAGCATGCCCTTGGCGGCCAGCTCGCCAGCGCGGCCCGCATAGCCGGCGGCCAGACCGTCGACCCACTCGCTCCTGCGCTCCTGCTTCAGCAAGCTCTTGTAAAGCTCTATCGCCTGGCGATACTGACCCGCCGCAAGCGTCTTCTCGGCCTGAGCCTCGGGCGTCAGCGACCCAGCGAGCGCCGCTTGACGGACGCGCGATGCAGGAGCTCTCTTCTTGCGGGACACGGACATGGATTCAGCTGAGAGTGAAGCGAAAGCGGGCATTTTATACCAAGAACGTGCCCGATTAAGCCTCCAGGCGCGCGCGCAGATCCACCCACTGCCGGTCGAACAGGCCCTCAATGGACTTGAAGTTGGCCTTGTAAGCCATTTTCCGGCTGTCACGGATCCAGTAACCCAGGTACAGATAAGGAAGCTTGTTGGCCGCACACTGGCTGATTTGCCAGACGATGTTGTAGGTGCCGAAACTGGCCGGGGAAAGATCCGGATCGTAGAAGGTGTAGACCGAAGAAAGACCGTCGCTGAGCACGTCCAGGATGCTCACCATGCGCAAGACACCGTTCTCGGTGAATTCGATGAGGCGGGTGTCGACGCGACTCTGCAGCAGGAAATGTGCGTACTGGTCATGGCTGTCCTCGTCCATGCCGCCACCGGCGTGCCGCGCCGACTGGTAACGCAGGTAAAGCTGATAGTGCTGCTCATGGAAGCACAGCGGCAACTCGCGTGCCTGCAGGCGCGCGTGCCTGTGCACGCTGCGGCGCTGGCTGCGGTTGGGCTGGAACAGATCGACCGGAATGCGTACCGGGATGCAGGCCTGACAGTGGTCGCACTTCGGCCGGTAGGTGAACAGGCCGCTGCGTCGAAAACCGCTGCGCACGAGTTCGCCGTAAATCTCGGTGGTGATCAGATGGCTTGGTGCGGCGACCTGCGAACGCGCCCGCTCATTCGCCAGGTAGCTGCAGGTGTAAGGGGCCGTCGAGTAGAACTGCAGCAGGGAGAACGGCAGGTCCGAGTCATTTAGGCGCGCCATACAACTACCTCCAGGCTTGGTTGGCGCCGTCGGCCGGCCATCGACCCGGCTGCCACGGCACGGCGACCAGCGCGCGCAAACGGGCCATGAAATCGGCACGCGGGATTTCACGCGCGCCCAGAGACGCCAGGTGCGCGGTTTTCATCTGGCAATCTATCATGCCGTATCCCTCGCCCTCAAGGAAACGCGCGAGGTGTGCAGCGGCGATCTTGGAGGCATCGGTGGCCAGCGCGAACATCGATTCTCCGTAAAACATGCGTCCGATGGCCATTCCGTAGAGACCGCCCAGCAACTGCCCATCAATCCACGTCTCGACCGAGTGCGCAAAACCGAGTTGCGCCAGCTGCCAGTAGGCGTGCTGCATTTCGCGAGAAATCCAGGTGCCGTCCTGACCGTCGCGCGGCGCTTCCGCGCAGGCGCGGATGACCGCCGGGAAGTCACTGTCCAGTTTCACTTGGTAGCGGCCGGCACGCAGGCGACGGCGCAGGGAATGCGAGATGCGGAAGTCGGCAGGATCAAGCACCATACGCGGATCCGGACTCCACCAGAGGATCGGTTCGCCGCTCGCGTACCAGGGGAAAATGCCGTGCTGGTAGGCGTTGAGGAGGCGTTGCGGCGACAGGTCGCCACCCGCACAGAGCAGACCGTTGGGCTCGTGCAGCGCCCGTTCCAGTGGCGGAAAAGGGGCTTTGCCTTCGAGCCAGGGAATCATCGAGGCAACGGAATGCTCTGTGCCATGGGCACACAGCTTTGCATCGGCGTTTTGAAGGCGACGACGTGGTCCACGTCGAGGCGGATGCCGATCAGCTCGCCGAGGGCATGGTTGTGATGCGACGGGACCAGCGACAGGACTTCGACGCCACTGGCGAGCTTCAAGGTATAGAGGATTTCCGCGCCGCGAAAAGCCTTCAGCCGGACTTCGGCAAGCAGTTCGCTGCGGTCGTCGTGAACGATGTCGTCGGGACGGAGCAGCACTTCAACGCCACAACCCTGACCACAGGCAGCGCAGCCCTGGCTGCATGCGAGCGGCAAACGCGATTCGAGAACGCCGAGCTCGACCTGTACGTGCCGTTCATCAATGACCCTGCCAGCCATGAACACGCCCTGCCCGACAAAATCGGCGACAAAGCGGTTGACCGGCTGGTGATAGAGGCGATACGGACTGTCCCATTGCTGAATGATGCCGGCGGCCATGACGCCGACTTCGTCGGCCATGGCAAAAGCTTCGTGCTGATCGTGGGTGACCAGCACCGCGGTAATGTTCTGACTCTTGAGAATGTCACGCACTTCGAGCGACAGGCGCTCGCGCAGACCGACGTCGAGATTGGAGAACGGTTCGTCGAGGAGCAGCAACTGCGGTTGTGGCGCCAGCGCACGGGCCAGCGCCACCCGCTGCTGCTGCCCTCCCGACAGTTCATGCGGGTATTTGCCGCCCTGGCCAGCGAGGCCAACCGTCGCCAGCAGCTCGGCGACGCGCTCTTTACGCGGCTCGGCGGGCAGGCCGGCGAGACCGAAACCGACGTTGGCCGCCACCGTCAGGTGCGGAAAAAGCGCGTAGTCCTGAAAAACCATGCCGATCTCACGTTTCTCGGGCGGCAGCCGCCAAGCGGCGCGACTGACGGCCCTGCCCTGCACGCGAATCTCGCCGGCAGCGATCGTTTCAAAGCCGGCGATGCAGCGCAGCAGCGTCGTCTTGCCGCAGCCCGAAGGTCCGAGCAGGCAGGCGATGCTGCCGGTTTCGACACTGAAGCCGACGCCATCGACGACGGTATGCGAACCGTAGCGCTGGACGATTCCTTCGAGTTCGAGATGGGCCATCGAAGCCTGGTGAGGAGTGGGTGGGTGGGTCGGTGGGTCGGTGGGTCGGTGGGTCGGTGGGTCGGTGGGTCGGTGGGTCGGTGGGCGGTGGGGCCAGGAGCTCAGTGCTTGCCGACGTCAGCCAGGACGTGAAGCAGCAAGGAGCAAGGCCGCTTGTCAATTATAATTCTCATTTACGCACTTGAATCATGATCCGCTCACCGCTCAACCCCCTGCTCGTCGTTTCTGCCACCGTCGCCGCTCTGGTCGGCCTGCCGGTGGCCAGCGTGCTGACCAACATCCTCAGCGGCGGTACCGGAACGACCTGGTCGCACCTGGCGGCAACCGTGCTGCCGGACTACATCGCCAACACTCTGGTGCTGTGCCTGACGGTCGGGGTGGGCGTGGTCGTCCTCGGCGTCAGCACAGCCTGGCTGACGACCATGCATTCATTTCCCGGTCGACGCGTCTTCGCATGGGCGCTGGTCTTGCCACTGGCCATGCCGGCCTACGTTCTGGCCTACGTGTACACCGATTTCCTGCAGTTTGTCGGCCCCCTGCAGACTTTCCTGCGCGAGTACTTCGGCTGGAGCAAGGCCGACTACTGGTTTCCGGAAGTGCGCAGCCTGGGCGGCGCCGTCGCCATGTTCGTCTTCGTTCTTTATCCCTACGTCTATCTGCTCACCCGCACGGCTTTCATCGAGCGTGCCAGCGGCATGCTCGAAGCTTCGCGCACACTCGGCCTCGGGCCCTGGCGCGGTTTCTTTCGCGTCTCGCTGCCGCTGGCCCGACCGGCCGTCGCGGCCGGCGCCGCGCTGGCACTGATGGAAACGCTCGCCGATTACGGGACGGTCTCCTATTTCGGCGTGCAGACCTTCACCACCGGCATCTATCGTGCCTGGTTCTCGCTCGGTGATCGCATTGCCGCAGCACAACTGGCGGCGGCGCTGCTCGGCTTCGTGATGTTGCTGCTGGCCATCGAGCGGCTCTCCCGCGGCCGCTCGCGCTTCTACGACACCACCGCACGCAACCGGCCACGCACTGGCCAGCGCTTGTCGGGCTGGCGCGGCTGGCTGGCCAGCGCAGTGTGTGCGCTGCCGCTGACCATCGGTTTCCTGTTGCCGGCCTACCTCTTGCTGCGCCTGGCGCTGGCCAACGGCGAAGCGCGCTTCGGCGAACATTTCTTCGTCATGGTACGCAACAGCTTCGTGCTCGCCGGCCTGACCGCAATCATCGCCGTGTCGCTGGCGGTATTGCTCGCCTACGGCGCACGCCTGTCGAAAGGGCTGCTGGCGCGCGCCCTCAACCGCCTGGTCAGCCTCGGCTACGCCGTCCCCGGTTCAGTCATCGCCGTCGGTGTCCTGATCCCGGTCAGCCGCCTCGACATCTGGCTGGCCGGCCAGTGGCAGGACTGGTTCGGCGCCAACCCCGGCCTGCTGCTCACGGGCGGAATCGCGGCGCTGATCTACGCCTATCTGGTGCGCTTTCTGGCCGTCGCCTTGCAGGCGGTGAGCACCAGTCTGGCGAAAATCACCCCGAACATGGACGATGCGGCGCGCAGCCTGGGGCTCGGTCAGAGCGCAACGCTGCGCCGGGTGCACCTGCCTATCCTGCGCAGCAGCCTGTTCACCGCCAGCTTGCTGGTCTTCGTTGACGTCATGAAAGAGTTGCCGGCGACGCTGGTAATGCGCCCTTTCGATTTCGACACCCTGGCCACGCAGGCCTATACGCTGGCCGCAGACGAACGGCTCGCCGAAGCAGCCGGCGCGTCGCTGGCCATCGTCGTTGTCGGACTGCTACCGCTGATCGCGCTGTCACGCCAGATTTCGCGCCGCCATCGCTGACGCCGCTGCGCGGCGATCGGCGCGATCAGCGATACCCCACCTGATCGAAGATCATCTGCGCCTTGGCACGATACATCGCCAGCGAGCCGACCGGCAGCGAGTCGGCCTTGAACTTGCCGAGCGCAATCAGCGCCGGATTGTCGATCTTCATCCCGACCACCACCGGCCACTCGTTGTTGCCGTCGGCAAAATAGCGCTGCGCCTGGTCGCTGGCGAGATACTCGAGGAACTTGAGCGCGGCTTCCTTGTGCGGCGCGTGCTTGAGAACCCCGCCACCGGAGACGTTGATGTGCGCTCCATAGCTCTGTTGGTCAGGCCAGACGATGCCGATCTTGTCCATCGTCGTGCGGTCCTCGGGCTTGTCCGAACGCATCAGGCGCGCCAGATAGTAGGTATTGGCGACCGCTACCGCGCATTCGCCAGCAGCCACCGCCCGGATCTGATCGGTATCCCCACCTTTCGGCGCGCGCGCGAAATTGGCCACCATGCCCTTCGCCCATTGCTCGGCCTTGGCCTCGCCCTGATGGGCGATGATCGACGCCATCAGTGACAGGTTGTAGGGATGCGAGCCCGAACGCGAGCAGACTTTTCCCTTCAGGCGAGGATTGGCCAGGTCGCCGTAAGTCTGTACTTCCTCGGGCTTGACGACACCTTTGGCATAGACGATGACGCGCGCACGCGTCGAGAACGAAAACCAGTCGACAGTGCGCAGATTGGCCGGAATACGCGCCTCGAGAAGCGGCGAGCTGACTGGCGCAAAGAGGCCCAGTTCGTGCGCGGCCGACAGCCGCGCGGCATCGACGGTGAGCAGGATATCCGCCGGGCTGTACGCGCCCTCATTCCTGATCCGTTCGAGCAGTTCGTCTTCCTTGCCCTCGATACGTTTGATGGTGATTCCGGTCTGCTCGGTGAATCCCTGGTACAAGGCTTCATCAGTCTGATAGTGCCGCGCCGAATAAAGATTCAGCACTTTCTCCTCGGCCTGGCTGACGCTGCTGCCGAACGCAGCGGCCACCACCGCGAGAGTCAACAGCGAACGCGAAAATAGAACTTTCATGTCATACCTCCATTGATTGAGATGCGAATAACTCTTGTTACCAACGGATACTAACAAGCGTAGAGTGTCCTGTAAATGCGAAGCGTTCGTGTTTGTGCATGTGAGATTCGGGTCGCTTGACGATCCATCATTGTGAACATGAAAAAGTTCAGCCAAAGCATGGTAACGCGAATGATTCGCATGTACATTACAAACTCATTCCTTTGGGTCCTCGCTGCGATTGGGCAGCTTTGATAACAGTCACGGTCCGCGAGGCAGGCTCTCGCCAATTTTTTGGAAACTGTATGTTGATGTCCAAGTACACATTCGGCGCCGCGCACAGCGCATTGCTGCTCACTGTTCTTTTCCCTCAAGCTTTGCCTGCGCATGCTGCCGCCGGGGACGACCCCGGCGCGTCCTCAAGGGCAGACGAAATCCGGCAGAGCGAGGGCGGGCCGGCGCGCGAGATGATTTCCATCGCGAGCGCCGATGTCGCGGCGCCGAACTGGCAGGAAAGCACCCTCACCGGCGACTGGGGCGGTGCCCGTCAGCGCCTGTACGACAAAGGTGCCGAGCTCGAACTTCTCTACACCGCCGACTACCTCCGTAACAATACTGGTGGCTTGAAACGCGGCGGCGGCTACATGGGTCATGTCGACCTGATCCTGCAAGTCGACGGCGAGAAGCTGCTCGGCTGGCATGGCGGATCGGCGTACCTGCATTTAATCAGCAACAGCGGCCAACGCGTCAATCTCAACTACGTCGGTAGCCTGATGGGCGTAGACAACATCGAAGCGCCGGTCAACCGCAGCGGCATCTTCCAGGCCTGGCTGCAGCAGTCCTTCCTCGACGACAAGGGCTCACTGCGGCTTGGCCTTTACCCGATCGACTCCGAGTTCTACATTACCGATTCGTCGGGCGTTTTTCTGCATCCGTCGTTCGGGATGTCCGCCGAAGCCGGTGATTTCGGCACCCTGGCAGGTCCTTCGATCTACCCGACCAGCACCTGGGGCACCCGGCTGCGGATCGATCCGGATCCTGCCTGGTACGCAATGCTGGCCGTCACCCGCGGCGTTACGACCGAGCGCGCAGCGACTGCCGGCCCCAACATCAGCTGGCAACATGGCAGCGGCAGCATGGTCATCGGTGAAGTCGGCCTGCGTCCGGCCGAACTGGGCGTGACGCTCGGCGAGTCAGATCCGACCGCCAGCCACGCGGGTGGCTTCGAACCCATCAGCAAGCTCGCCGTTGGCGCCTGGCGTTTCACGCCGCAGTTCCCGGAGCTGGTGGCGGTCAACCCGGCGGGCGATCCCAAGACCACGACGCACTGGGGTGCCTACATTCTCGGCGAACAGACCCTTTATCGTGTCCCCGACTCGAATCGCAACTTGACGGCCTTCGTTCGCTACGGCGTTACCGACGGCAAGACGAACAACATCGATTACTCGGTCAGCGCCGGTATCGCCTGGCAGGGCGTGTTCGCTGGCCGTGAAGACGACATCTTCGGCATCGGAGCAACGCGCGCGCACGTCGGCCCGCAGGGACGTGAACTGCTGGCGGCCGATCTTGGCACGCCGCTGTCGTCTACTGCGGAAAGCGTCGTCGAAGTAACTTATCAGCTTCAGCTCGCACGCGGCGTGATCGTGCAACCGCTGATCCAGCGCATTTTCCATCCCGGGCTTTCGCTACCCGACTCCACCGTTGCCGGCGCCCGTCTGCAGCTGGCATTTTGAGCACCGCCACCAGGGCGTCGGGCAACACATGCCCGCTACAGCCCCGCCACCTTGAGGAATACGCCCGCGAACTGATCGTCGAAGAGGAGTTGCACTCCGACGAGGTGAACAAGATGCTGCGACGACCCGGGCAGACGGACGCCTTCAGCGACTGAAACTCGATCGCACTCCTACGTGCGAGACGTCGCTAGCAGGCTTGCTGAAAGCCTCGTCGGGAATTGTGAATGCGGCGCCACAAGCGGCGGCGGGGACGGTCATGGCTGGTCAACGAGCGAGGATTTGCTGCTCCTCGCGAGCCAGCAGGCGACGGGCGCCGTTGTAGCGGTTGATCCAGTAACTCTGGCGCATATCCTCGATACGCACTTCGGCACCGGAGCGCGGCGCGTGCAGGAAGCGGTTGTCACCGAGATAGATGCCGACGTGCGAGAACGCGCGCCGCATGGTGTTGAAGAAAACAAGGTCTCCGGCTTTCAGCTCCTGGCGACCGATCACCGCACCCACCTGGCTCTGTTCCCTGGCCGTGCGCGGCAGCAACATGCCGATCGCCTCCTTGAAAACCACTTGCACCAGACCGCTGCAGTCCAGACCGACATCGGGATTGGTGCCGCCCATGCGATAGTCGATGCCGATCAGCTCGAGGCCCTTGAGAATCAGGTCCTGAGCGCTGTTGGTGTAGCGCTCGAAGAACGACGCATCCTCGACAATTCTGTGCAATTCGGTGGCGTAAACCGAGCCGGCTTTTCCTGGGAGGACCACTGGAAAAGCCATCAGCGCGGCAGCGAAAAGAGGAGAGAGAAGGTAGTTTTTGAGCATAGAGGCGGAATTTATGTGAAAAAAGTCACACTGTAAACCCCCAGTTCAGCCGCAGCTATCCCAGAAACCGATCGAAATAAGCACTGCAAGCAACTCACTTAACTAAGATATCCTAGAAAAATCAGCCTCGTGGCAATGCTGCACTGCACATACGAGCAGAGGAACAAACGCGCTATATTGTTTGTCCCGCTGGCACCCGCATCGAACCCTCTAATTCTGGCAACAGCGATGACGCGCGCTGGCGCGCAAAGGTGCTGGGCTTTGTGTTTATAATCCCCGACTGTCCTGACGGTCATCGAGGCGGCAGCTTCGCCCCATGTGTTGTGCTCGAGTTGTGCTCGACTCCTTGTTGTGCTCAACCCCATCATCCAATCCAACGTACGGAGCCTGCATGAGTCCCTTCAAAGCTTTTCTGATCGATGAACAGGGAGGTGCCACCAAAAGCAGCTTCGTCAAGTTCGAGGAAGCGCAGTTGGATGCGGGCGAAGTGACGATCAAGGTCGCCTACTCGAGCGTTAATTTCAAGGACGCGCTGGCGGCAACAGGCGCCGGCCGCATCATTCGCCGCTACCCCTGCGTCGGCGGCATAGACCTCTCGGGAACCGTCGTCGCGAGCAGCGACGCGCGCTTCAGCGTCGGCGACGCGGTCATCGCCACCAGCTTCGACATCGGCGTTGCGCACCACGGTGGTTATGCCGAATATGCCAGAGTGCCCGCGCAATGGGTCGTCCCCCTGCCCACCGGGCTATCGCTGTACGAAGCGATGGCCCTGGGTACGGCGGGCTTCACGGCGGCCCTGGGAATTGTGCGCATGGAAGAAAACGGTCTCCAACCGAGCAAGGGTCCGTTGATCGTCACCGGCGCCAGCGGTGGCGTCGGCAGTCTGGCGGTGGACATGCTGGCCCGGCGTGGCTATCAGGTCACGGCACTGACCGGCAAAGAAAGCGAAGTCGACTACCTCAAAGGCCTGGGCGCGGCAGCAGTGATGTTCCGCTCGGCGCTCGACCTGTCGCGCATCAGGCCCCTCGACAAGACGCTCTGGGCTGGTGCCGTAGACAACCTCGGCGGCGAGGTTCTCGCCTGGATAGTCAGCACCATGAAACAGGGTGGAACGATCGCCAGCATCGGTCTGGCCGCCAGCCCGTCACTGAATACGACGGTAATGCCTTTCATCCTGCGCGGCGCCTGCCTGCTGGGAATCGATTCCGGCTACATTGGCGAGCCGTACCGCAGCGGCGTCTGGCAGCGTCTGGCAAGCGACCTGCGCCCGCAGTATCTGCAGTCGATGACGCGCTGCATCGCTTTCGACGAACTGCCCACGGTCTTCGACGACTTCCTCAAGGGTCGTGCGCATGGCCGGGTGGTGGTCGCTGTGGGCGGCACTTGACGCTCTGGCCTTGATTGCCAGCGCCCACCGCGATGGACACTCCGCAGCAACGGCCTCGCATCCTGATTGTCGATGCATCGCGAAGCGTTCGCACCCAGCTCATCCAGCTCATCCGCGACCACTACGACTTCCGCGAGGAAGGCGATGGTGAAGGCGGCTGGCAGGCGCTGGTCATCGATCATTCGCTGCAGCTGGTGATCTGCGCCTTGTCGACGTCAATGCCGGTACTGGATAGCGACGGTCTGCTGGCCCGACTACGCTCGTCGCGGCTGGCCCGCCTGCGTCAGATTCCGGTGTTGATGATCGCCAGCAACAATGAGGAGGCCAATTCCCGCGCCCGCGCGCTCGGCGCCTCCGACTTCATCGCCAGCGACATCGGCGCCAGCGAACTGCTGGCGCGCATCGACTCTGCACTGCGCCTGGCCCAGGCGCAGAATATCCTGCGCGAAAATCCGGAACGCGACACCCAGCACCCCGATACCGGACTACCCACCCGCCAGCGCCTCGAAGTACAGGCGGCGCAGGCGATCTCGTATGCCCTGCGCCACGCGAGTCCGGTGAGCATTCTGATCATGGGCTTCGACCGCTTCGACGCGCTGCGCGACGAGCACGGTGAAGATCTGGTCAAAGAGTTGCACAAACGTTTCGCAAGCATGCTGGCCACCAAGGTGCGCAAGGAGGACAGCCTCGGCCACTACTCCGGCAGCGATCTGGCCGTCGTTTCGCCGGGTACCCCCTACCCGGCCTGCGAAGCCTTCGCCAATCGGCTTCGCGAGGCCTTCGCGGTAGCCAATATCGCGGTGCACGGCAAGCGCCTCGATTTGTCGGTCAGCGTCGGGGTGGCAAATACCCCGGTTGATCGTCTAAACTCGGCGTCGTCCTTGCTCACTCTGGCCGCTCAGCGCCTCAAGACGGCGCAACAGGCAGGTGGCAATCGCGTCGTCGCCTGTGCTGAGAAGCCGTCGCGCCAGCAACCGGCGCCACGCCTCGGCCATGCCATCGACCTGATCAAGGCTGGACACGAGAACGCGGTGATCCCGCACCTCCTGCGCTTGAGCAAAGAAGCACTTCCCTTCCTGGAATTACTGGAAAGGGAATTGAAGTTGGGTCTGCCTTTGGCAGAGCTCCGAAAAAGGACGCTTGACCGGGAGCATTAGGCGCTCGAAGACACCCGGCAGGCGTGGTTTCCACTGCAGCACGTGGTTTAAATTTTGGACGAGGGAGTCTCATGACGACAATCCAAGAGTTTCACAAGAAATCAATCGACAATCCGGACGCTTTCTGGGGCGAAGAGGCCAAACTCATCGACTGGCACACGCCGTTCAGCCAGGTACTCGATTTTTCCCGGCCACCGTTCGCCAAATGGTTCGTCGGCGGCGAAACCAATCTTTGCTACAACGCCGTCGATCGGCACGCAGCGACGCGACCGAACGACCGCGCGCTGGTCTTCATCTCGACCGAAACCGACCAGGAAGTGGTCTATTCCTTCGCCGACTTGAAAGCCGAAGTGATGCGCATGGCGGCGATCATGCAAAATCTTGGCGTCGGCAAGGGCGACCGCGTTCTGATCTACATGCCGATGGTCGCTGAAGCAGCTTTCGCGATGCTTGCCTGTGCGCGCATTGGCGCCATCCATTCGGTCGTTTTCGGTGGCTTTGCCTCCGGTTCGCTGGCCACGCGCATCGACGATGCAACGCCGGCACTGATCGTCTCTTCCGATGCCGGCATGCGCGGCGGCAAGGCCGTCCCCTACAAGGGCCTGCTCGACGAGGCAATTTCTCTGGCCGAAAAGAAGCCGGCGAAAGTCCTGATGATCGATCGTGGCATCGACAAGGGCTTCAACAAGGTCGCCGGTCGCGACGTAGACTATGCAACCGAACGCGCCAAGGTCATGGACACCGACGTGCCGATCGTCTGGCTGGAGTCCTCCGAGCCGTCCTACATCCTCTATACCTCCGGAACCACCGGCAAGCCGAAAGGCGTGCAGCGTGACACGGGTGGCTACGCCGTCGCCCTGGCCGCGTCGATCAAGAACATCTTCTGCGGTGAAGCGGGCGAGACCTTTTTCGCCACCTCCGACATCGGCTGGGTCGTCGGCCACTCCTACATCGTGTATGGTCCGCTGCTCGCCGGCATGGCCACCATCATGTACGAAGGCACGCCACTGCGTCCCGATCCCGGCATCTGGTGGCAGATCGTCGAGAAATACAAGGTCAGCGTCATGTTCTCGGCACCAACGGCGGCACGGGTGCTGAAGAAGCACGACACCGAGTACATGCACAAGTACGACCTGTCGACGCTCAAGCATCTGTTCCTGGCCGGCGAGCCTCTCGACCAGCCGACACACGAGTGGCTGATGGGCGAACTCGGCCTGCCGGTGATCGACAACTACTGGCAGACCGAAAGCGGCTGGCCGATGCTGTCGGCCATGCCTGGTGTCGAGAAGACCGAAATCCGCTACGGCACGCCGAGCTTCCCGGTCTATGGCTACAACCTCAAGATCTTCCGCGAAGACGGCACGATCTGCGATCCGGATGAAAAAGGCATCGTCGGCATCCTGCCACCGCTGCCGCCAGGCTGCCTGTCGACCGTCTGGGGCGACGACGCGCGCTTCGTGTCGACCTACTTCACGCTCTTCCGCGAGCCGCAGGTCTACTCGTCGTTCGACTGGGGTATCGCCGACAAGGAAGGCTATCACTACATCCTCGGCCGTACCGATGACGTGATCAACGTTGCTGGCCACCGTCTGGGGACGCGCGAGATCGAAGAAGCCATCCAGGGACATCCGGCGATTGCCGAAGTTGCCGTCGTCGGTGTTGCCGACAAGCTCAAGGGTCAGATGCCGATGGCTTTCGCGGTGGTCAAGAGCGCCGACAGCATCGCCACGCCAGAGCTGGTAGCTGCGCTCGAGAAGGCGGTAATGAAGCAGGTGGACGCCAGCCTCGGCGCGATCGCTCGCCCGAGTCACGTGCACTTCCTCAGCGTGCTGCCCAAGACCCGTTCGGGCAAGCTGCTGCGGCGGACCATCCAGGCCCTCGCCGAAGGTCGCGACCCGGGCGATCTGACGACCATCGAGGATCCCCTTGCCCTCGAACAGCTGCAAAAAGCGCTGACCGCCGCCCAGGCTTGAGGCCAGGCCGCCGAGTGATCGGCGGCCCCTCCCTGAGCAATCAACTGCCGCCCGCGAGGGCGGCAGTTTTTTTTACCCACTGCGGCGAGGACGCACACTAACGGTCATGACAATCGAGACACCCCGGATCATGAAAGTCATGACCGTTCCCCCTCTTCCCCAGACCCTTCTCCCGCAAGGGGAGAAGGGAGCTTCGTGAGTCGCATACGCGACTTTCACATTAAACCGGTGCCGCGGCACCCCGTTGCCAGAACTCCCGGCGCCTGGCGACGCTCGCCTGGCGATCGATCGGTACTTCGATCAGCGTCGCGCCACCGCGTCGCAACGCCCGCTCGACGCTGACCCTGAACTCGACCAGCGAGCGGACACGCTCGCCGACGACGCCGAAGCTTTGTGCGGCGGCGACCAGGTCGATGCTTTGCGGCGTCAGCCAGGCGCGCTCGAACTCGGGCAAGGCGGCGACCGGCAGATAATCGAAAATCCCGCCACCGCCGTTGTTGAGCACCACCACCACCATGTCGCGACCGCCGGTCGCGGCCAGTGCGCCCAGATCGTGCTGCGCCGTCAGGTCGCCGACCAGCGCCACGCAGGGGCCATCGCTGGCGATCCCCAGGGCCGTCGACAGATTGCCGTCAATGCCGCTTGCACCGCGATTGGCGAAGAAGCGCAGCGGCTTGTCGCCGCTGCCGGAAAAGGCATCGAGGTCGCGGATGGCCAGCGAGTTGCCGCAGAACACACGATGGCCTGCCGGCAGGCTTTCCAGGAGCGCCGGGATCAGCGTGCCTTCAAAGATTTTCGACGTCTCAGCGGCGTGCGCGCAGACCTCGAACGCAGCGCTAGCCACGGCCTCGGCAGCTCCTTCGGCCTGCGCAAAAGAAGCCCGCCAGTCTGCCGGCGCGGGCTTTCCGCCGCCGGCCAGCAAAGCCCGGCAGGTCTGCGCCGGATCGGCCTGAATCAGTCTGCTGGCGGCGTGCTGCGGATCCGGCCAGCGGCTGTCCGCCGTGATCACCACCTGCACCGCCGGCGCCGCCGCGCGCAGCCAGTCCTGCAGCCTGCGCGTGAGTGGAAAGGCCCCGAAGCGCAGCAGCCATGCGGGGCGCGCCGCGGCGAGCGACGATGCCGGGCGCAGGAAACCCTCGTAGCGCACGCATAGCCGGCTGCGGTCGTGCGCACCAAAACGCAGGTTTGACAGCGCTTCGGCGAAAATCGGGCAGTCGAGCTGCGCGGCCAGCGCGCTCACTGCGTCGGCAAAGCCCGGCGGATAGTCGGCGCCACCACAGACGATCAGCCCGGGACGAGCGCTGATCTCGGCCAGCGTGTCGGCAATCGCCTGTGGCTCCGGCAGCAGCAGCGGTGCGGCAACGCTGATCGCCGCCGGGCAGGCCGCGACGGCATGCGTCGCGAGCAAGTCGCCGGCCGGCAGCAACGGCTCACGAAACGCCAGATTCAGATGCACTGGACCCGGCAGCGGCCAGCGGCTGTCAGCGATCGCCCGCGCCGCCAGGCGCTGCAGATAGGCCGTCGAAAAAGCACTAGCGGGCAAGGGCGGCGCGGAGAAGGCGCGCACGTGGTTGCCGAACAGCCGCTGCTGATCAATGGTCTGGTTGGCGCCCCAGCCGAGCAACTCGGGCGGACGATCCGCCGACAACAGCAACAGCGGTACGGCACCGAGATCTGCTTCGATGAGCGCCGGAAACCAGTTTGTCGGCGCCGAACCCGAAGTGCACAGCAGCGCCGCCGGCTGGCGCGTGGCCTTGGCCATGCCCAGCGCGCAGAAGGCGGCACTGCGTTCGTCGAGGATGACCTGGCAGCGGATCGCCGGCTGGCGCAGAAAAGCCAGCGCCAGCGGACTCGAACGCGAGCCCGGCGAAAGCACCACGTCGCGCAATCCGGCGGCGGCCAGGGCATCGACCAAAGTCTGCGCCCAGCGCAGGTTGAGCAGACCGATGTCGGCGGCGTCGCTCATGCGCGGCGGCTCGCCTGGCAAGGCGCGCTGTGCAAGGCTTGGCGCAGCGGCTGGCGCAAGGCGTCGGCGATGACCGCCAGCTTGGCTTCGGTTTCGGCAAGTTCCTGTGTCGGGTCCGAGCCGGCGACGATACCCGCGCCCGCGAACAGCTCGGCCTGCCGGTCCTTGATATGCGCGCAGCGCAGGGCGACAACCACTTCGCCGTCGCCGTCACGGTCGATCCAGCCAAGGCCACCGGAGTACCAGGCACCCCGCCGATCGCCGTGGCGGCGCAACCACTGACCTGCGGCCTCTGCGGGTGCGCCGCCCACGGCAGGTGTCGGGTGCAGGCGAGCGATGAGATCGAAAAGCCCGACCCCCGGCCGCAGGCAACCGCGCACGCGCGTACGCAGATGCTGCAGCTCGCGCAGCTGCAACACCTCGGCGGCCGTCGGCGGCGCCAGCGCCGCGCAGAGCGGCGTCAGAGCGGCGCGAACGGCATCGACCACCAGCTGCTGCTCGCGCGTGTTCTTGTCGTCGCGCAAGGCCAGCGAGCTCCGTTCTCCGGCCGCCGAGGCAGCGGCCAGCCAGGCCGTACCAGCGAGCGCGTCGGCCTCGACGACGCCGTGGCGCAGCGAAACCAGACGCTCGGGCGTGGCACCGAGAAAACACTGCTCGTGCTCACCGACGCCGTAGATGGCGCATTCGGGATGGCGATCGGCGAGTGCGGCCAGCACGGCTGCCGGGTCAATGCGCTTGGCGCTGTCGACGTATACGCTGCGCGCCAGAACCAGCTTGTCGACGCCGCCGCCGGCGATCGCAGCCAGGGCGGCGCGGGCTCGCGCCAGGAACGCCCGATCGGCCAGCGTGGCGCTGCGGCGGTGCACGAGGCTGGCCGCCGCTGCCGGGGCTGGCGTCCGCTCTGGCGCCCGATCTGGCGACTGAGCTGCCCGCAGAGCGCTGCGCCAGCGTTCGATGGCGCTTTCACCTTCGCGCACCGCGCAGCTGAAAGTGGCGGTGCAGCGACCCGCACGATTGGCCAGCAAAATGGCGGGCACCAGCAGGCGCGCGTTCGGCAGGTCGTCCGCAGTGTCTGCAGCGCTTTCGGTGTTCTCAGAGAAGGCGAAACCGATATGCGCCGCCGGAACGAAACCGGTGTGCTGCCAGTCGTCGTGCTCCCAGACCGGCGCCAGACCGGCAAAAGCGGCCTGCAAAGCCGAAAAACGCGCCGGACCGGCGCTCGTGAAACTCATCGCGCTGCCAATCGCGAGGCGAAAATCGCCGCCTGCGCCAACGCGCTGAGGGCTGTCCCTGCCAGCCTCCGCCGGCCGCGCCCACCAGTTGCGCTGCGCTTGCGCGAGATCGACGTCCAGCCAGCGCTGGTCTTTCCCTGGGCCGAGATCAAGCGTGACGCTGAGCAGACCCCGCGCCGCCGCTGCCGCCAAGCGCGCGCGCAAACGCCGCCGCAAGAGTGTGCTGCGCGGGCCATCGAGCAGCTCAGCGAGGTTCAGGCACTCATTCATTCACTCATTCACTCATTCACCCACTCACCCACTCACCCACCTGCGCGAGCTCGCGCAAGGCGCGCCGTTCGATCTTGCCAATGGCGTTACGCGGCAGCGCATCCAGGCGCAGCAGCCGACGCGGTCGTTTGGCCGCCACCAGGTGCTGCCGGCTCCAGTCGTGCAGCGCGCCGAGCTCGGCCGGACCGACGATCAGGGCAACCAGCAGGTCGCCCCAGAGCGGATCGGCAACGGCAGTCACCGCGACGTCGATGACGCCGGGGCAAGCCGCCAGGCAGGACTCGACTTCGAGCGGGTGCACGTTGACGCCGGCGCTGATCAGCATGTCGTCGGCGCGGCCGAGAATGCTGAGCCCTCCGTCGGCGTCGAAACGGCCCAGGTCTGCGGTTGGCAACCAACCGTCGGCAAGGCCGTCACCGCGCTGCCAGGCCGGGTTCAGATAGCCGGCCATGACCTGCGCGCCGCGCAAATGGAGGCGCCCGTCGGCAGCCACCCGGGCGTGCAGCCCGCTCAGCAAGTGACCGACCTGGCCCGCCTGCCAGTCGTCGTCCGGCCGTAGCAGCGTCGCCGCCTGCGCCGTCGACTCGCTCATTCCCCAGCTCGGGCAGATCGGCCAGCCGCTGGCCAGGGCTTTCTCGCAAAGCGGCCGCGACAAGGCCGCGCCACCGATCAGGGCATGGCGCAGACTGCGCGGCGGCGACGCGCCCTGCGCCACGTCAAGCAGGCGCGCCAACATCGCCGGAACCAGCGACAGGTGACTGACACGGCGGGCGTGCAGATCGTCCCAAACGGCAGTCGCCGAAAAACCGTCATGCAGGAGCAGCGTCGCCGCGGCGCGCAAGCACCGGCCAAGGATGGCGATGCCGCCGACGTGATGCAGCGGCAGACAGGCCAGCCAAAGGTCTCCGGGGTGTAGCGGCAGGCGCTCGTTCGAAGCCGCGGCGGCGGCGTCGATATTGGCCTCGCTGAGCATCACCACCTTGGGCGCGCCCTCGCTGCCGCTGGTGGCAATCAACAGTGCCAGATCAGTGGCCGCATCGGCAAACCTGGCGTCATTGAGCGCGTCGCCTGCCTTGCTCCTCCCTTGCCCCGCAGCGAGCGACGGGGAAGCTGCGTTGCAAAGATCCCGACTATCGGGCAACGGCGAAAGCCGCCGCAGGCGACCGCCAGCGAGCGCTTGCAGCCTCGGCCAGGCGGCCTCCGCGAGGAGCGGATCGAGCGGCAGAAAAGCCACTTTCACCGCCGCACAGGCAAGCGCTGCGAGCGCCAGTTCGCCAGCGCCCCCGGCGATGGCCACGGCGTCGCCAGCCGCCAGCCCTTGCGCACGCAGAAAGCCGCCAGCGCGCTCGGCCAGAGACGCCAATTCGTCGTAGCGCCACTCGCCGCGCGTGCTCAGCAAAGCGAGCGCCGAGGGGTGCTGGCCTGCGTTCGCATGCAGCCAGCGCACGAACGGGCTGCGCCTCTCTGGAAAAGGCGCAGCGTTTTTTGTCGGCAGAAGGGAAGACGCGGCGTGGGTCACTGTGAACGGCAAGACATGGCGCGGAGATTATACGCAGCCCCCCTGGCTCTCGCCCATGCTGCCGATCAAGAAAAACGCCGCGCGCGTCCTGGCGGCTACTGAGCGATGCCAGCGACCAGCACCGCTTCGCCGGCTCGGCGGACACTGCTAAACTCGACCCATGTGTGGACGCTATGCCCTCGATGCCCCTCGCTCGCAGCTCTCGCGACGCTTCGCCCTCGACGAATGCGTCGAGCTGAGCGCCCGCTACAACATCGCCCCGGCCAGTGACGTCGCGGTCATTCGCCAGTCGCCCGAGGGGCTACGCGTTCTGCACCAGCTGCGCTGGGGGCTCTTGCCGCACTGGGCGAAAGACCCGGCAATCGCTGCCCGCCTGATCAACGCCCGCGGTGAGCCATTGGCCGCGCTGGCCGCAACACCCGCCTTTCGCGACGCTTTCCGCAAGCGCCGCTGCCTGCTTCCGGCCAGCGGTTTCTATGAGTGGCAAAAAACCGCCGCGCAACCTGGCTCGGCACGCAAACAGCCCTTCTACACCTCACTGCAGTCAGGCGAAGTGATGGCCTTCGGTGGACTCTGGGAAGCCTGGACCGCACCGAGCGGCGAAGTGATCCGCAGCTGCTGCATCGTCACCACCGCCGCCAACCAGCGGCTGCAGGCAATCCACGAGCGCATGCCGCTGATTCTTGCTCCCGAACACTGGCAGGACTGGCTGAGCGCCCCGGTCGACCAGGCGGCAGCGCTGATCCGCCCCTGCCCGGACGGCGACCTGCAGAGCTGGCCGGTCAGCCTCCGCGTCGGCAAGGCCAGCGCGGACGACCCAGCCCTGATCACCGCGCTGCGTGGCGACGAGAGATGAAAACCAGCCGCAGCACGATCACCGCCTACGTCAGCCGCGGCGCGGGCATCATGACCCTGGGCAGCGAAAGCCTGCCCCTATCGGGGTTGACGACACCGAGCTACTGTGAACGAACGGGAGGCCGCGGCGCGGCACCCTGCCGCGGCTCACAGATCATCGTGCCTGATCAGATCTTGCGCCATCGTCATCCGCCGATGACCTGCGTTTTGTAGCATAATCGCCGGCAAATGCCGGACTCGAAACTTTCTTGATCAGCTTCGTCGACCCCGAACGCTACCGTTTGATGAAGGCGACGGGCAAGCTGCCGTCGCCGAAAGGCGTCGCCTTCGCAATCATCACTCTTCTGCAGCGGGACGATTTCCGGGTTACGGAACTGGTGCGGCTGGTGCAGTCGGATCCGGCGATTGCCGGACGCCTGCTCAAGTTCGCCAACGCCGCCGCCTTTGGCCGCACGCGGCCGATTGTTTCCCTGCAGCGAGCGATTGTCGCCCTCGGATCGTTCAAGGTCCGCGATCTGGTGATCGGGCTGTCGGTGATGCACAGCCACAAGAGCGGCCAGTGCGTCGAATTCGATTACACCGCTTTCTGGGGCCATTCGCTGGCCACCGGCATCGCTTGCCAGGAACTCGCCCGTTTCGCACAGATTTCGAGCGAAGACATCTTCACCATCGGCCTGCTGAGCCGGGTCGGCGAATTGGCGATGGCGTCGCTGTACCCCGACGAGTACGCCGAGGTACTGATCGCGGTGAAGGAGCTGCATCAGGATCTGGCCACTCTCGAGCGTGAACACTTCGCCATGGACCATCGCCAGCTTGGCGCCACCATGCTCGCCGAGTGGGGCTTGCCGGACATGCTGATTCAGGCCGCCTACCATCAGGAGCAACCCGATGTCGCCGGTTTTCCGGATGGCTCGCGTTTGCAGACGCTGACCCACTCGCTCAATTTTGCCTGCTCGCTGGCCGAAATCTGCATGGCCGACGAGGAGGCACGCTGGAGCCTGCTGCCGGGTCTGCTGACCCGTGCCGCGCGCCTGGGAGTCAGCGGTGAGGCGCTCAACGACATGGTCGACCGCATGGCTCGGCGCTGGCGCGAATGGGGTGCGACGCTGCAGGTACGCACGCAGGAGCTGCCGCCCTTCGCCGAAATCCTCGCCGCCAGCCCGCCGAGCCGACGGGTCAGCGCCGCCAGTCCAGAGCAAAGCGGCAAGGCGCAGGCGCCGCGCCTGCAGGTGCAGATCCTCGGCGTTCCGACGCCCGAACTGCCCGCACTCATGGAACAGATCGAAAGTCTCGGACATCTGCCAGTGCTGCTCGACAGCAGTCCGGAAGGCCTGAAGCAGGCGCTGCGTCAACCCGCCCAGATCGTCATTGCCGACATGTCGATGCCCGGCCTCAAGCCGGCCGTCTTCTGCCGCATTCTGCGCCAGACCAGCGCCGGCAAGGAGACTTACGCCCTGCTCCTGGCATCGCCGGACAGCGAGGGCCATATCATCGAAGCCATCGACGCTGGCGCCGACGACGTACTGGTCAAACCGCTGACCGTCCAGACCTTGCGCGTGCGGCTCAATACCGCCACGCGCATGATTTTGCTGCGCGAAGAGATTCAGCGCGAGCGCCGCGGCATCATGCGTTCGACCGGTGAGTTCGCCGTTGCCCACAAACGCCTGCTGCAGGAGGCGCTGACCGATACCCTGACGCAACTCCCGAACCGACGCCACGGCCTCGACTTCCTGGCTTCGGAATGGGCGTTCGCACAGTCCAACGCCCTACCCATGGCCTTCCTGCTGCTTGACATCGACCACTTCAAGCGCATCAACGACAGCCACGGACACCCCGCCGGCGACGCCGTCCTGCACCAGCTCGCGGATCTCCTCAAGCGCACCTCACGCGGCGAAGACCTGGTTTTTCGCTACGGTGGCGAGGAGTTCGCCGCGGTGCTGCCAAATGCCAGCGCACGCGCCGCAGCGCAGATCGCTGAACGCCTCCGGACCTTCGTCGAAAAATACAACTTCCTGTGGAACCAACAGGCGCTGCCAGTCACCGTGAGCATCGGCGTAGCGTCCGCCAGCGCTTCCGACGGAAACTGTCAGGCGCTGATCCAGGCCGCCGACGCAGCGCTCTACCAGGCCAAGAACGAAGGCCGCAACCGGGTCGTCGTCGCCGGCTAACGGTCACGACATGTCGAGACACCCCTGATCATGAAAGTCATGACCGTCCCCCTCTTCCCCTGACCCTTCTCCCGCGAGGGGAGAAGGGAGTTTCGTGAGTCGCTGGCGCGACTTTCACATTAAGCCAGCGCCGGCAGCCGTCGATCGGCTCAGGGGGCGAGCAAGGCCAGGGCGTGATGGCGCAGGTGATCGTCGATGAAGCTGGCGATGAAGAAGTAGCTGTGGTCGTAAGCGGGGTGCACCCGCAGGCGGAGCGGATGGCCGGCAGCCACGCAAGCCTGGCGCAACATCTCGGGCTGGAGTTGCGCGACCAGAAAACCGTCGGCCGCGCCCTGATCGACCAACAGAGGCAGGCGCTCGCCGCCTTTGGCGATCAATTCGCAAGCATCCCACTCTTTCCAGCTGGCTCGATCTTCACCGAGATAGCGGGCGAAAGCTTTCTGCCCCCAGGGGCTGTCGAGCGCGTGGCTGATCGGTGCAAAAGCCGACAGCGAGCGATAACGGCCGGGGTTGCGCAGCGCACAGATCAGCGCCCCGTGACCGCCCATCGAGTGACCGCTGATGCCGCGCCGCGCGTCGATCGGCAGCAGCTCTTCGATCAGCGCCGGCAACTCCCAGACCACGTAGTCGTGCATCCGATAGTTCTCGGCCCACGGCTGCTGTGTGGCGTTGAGGTAGAAACCGGCGCCGTGGCCGAAATCCCAGGCGCCTTCCGGGTCGCCCGGTACCTGCGCGCCACGCGGGCTGGTGTCGGGGGCGACGATGGCCACGCCCAGTTCGGCCGCCAGGCGCTGAGCGCCCGCTTTCTGGACGAAGTTCTCATCGCTGCAGGTCAAGCCGGAAAGCCAGTACAGCGCCGGCACCTTGCCGCTTTCGGCCTGTGGCGGCAGATAGACGGCAAACACCATCGCGCAGCGCAGCGTCGCCGAGTAATGCCGATAACGGCGCTGCCAGCCATCGAAACAGCGATTGCCAGCGATCTCTTCGAGCGCCCCGGCAGTGACCGTCATGACCGTCAGAAATGGATCACCGAACGGATGCTCTTGCCGGCGTGCATCAGCTCGAAAGCGTGGTTGATGTCCTCCAGGCCCATGGTATGGGTGATGAAGGTGTCGAGCGGAATCTCGCCGTTTTGCGCGCGGGCGACATAGCCGGGCAGCTCGCTGCGGCCACGCACGCCGCCAAACGCCGAACCCCGCCAGACGCGGCCCGTCACCAGCTGGAAGGGTCGCGTCGAGATTTCCTCGCCAGCGCCAGCGACCCCGATGATCACCGCTTCGCCCCAGCCCTTGTGACAGCACTCGAGCGCCGCGCGCATCACCTTGACGTTGCCGATGCACTCGAACGAGTAGTCGACGCCACCATCGGTCAGGTCCACGATCACTTCCTGAATCGGGCGGTCGTAATCCGCCGGATCGATGCAGTCGGTCGCCCCCAGTTGCCGGGCAATGGCAAACTTTCCGGGGTTGGTGTCGATGGCAATGATCCGCGCCGCCCTGGCCATCACCGCACCGATCACTGCGGAGAGGCCGATACCGCCGAGGCCAAAAATCGCCACCGTTGCCCCCGGCTCGACCTTGGCAGTATTAACCACCGCACCGATGCCGGTGGTCACACCACAGCCGAGCAGGCAGACTTTCTCCAGCGGCGCATCCTTGGCGATCCTGGCCAGCGAGATTTCCGGCAACACGGTGTACTCGCTGAAGGTCGAGGTGCCCATGTAATGGAAAATCGGCTTGCCCCGGTGCGCAAAGCGGCTGCTGCCGTCGGGCATCAGGCCCCTACCCTGCGTGGCGCGAATCGCCTGGCAGAGATTGGTCTTTCCCGAGGTACAGAACTTGCATTGCCCGCACTCGGGCGTGTACAGCGGAATCACGTGATCACCGACCGCGACCGAAGTCACGCCGGGCCCGATGGCCTCGACGACGCCGCCGCCCTCGTGGCCAAGAATGCTTGGAAAAATCCCTTCGGGATCGGCACCGGAGAGCGTAAACGCATCGGTATGGCAAACGCCGCTAGCGACGATGCGCACCAGCACCTCGCCGCTACGCGGCGCCTCGACGTCGACTTCGGTGATTTCCAGCGGCTGCCCAGCCGCCCAGGCAATGGCAGCACGTGCTTTGATCATCGACAACTCTCCTCAATCGTTAATGTGATAGTCGCGCAACAGCTGGCCATCGGCCGTATATCAGTGCAGGTCTTTCACTTTCAGGCGCGGCAAACGGAGGACTTCGATCCCTTCCTCACGCAATGCCTCATATTCCTCGTTGCTCGCCTGCCCGCGAATCGAGCGCTCTGGCGTCTCCAGGTAGTGGATCTTTCTGGCCTCTTCGGCGAAGTGCTCGCCGACGTCCTCGCAATTCGCAAGCAGCATGGTTGTCAGTTGTTGCAGGGAGGAGCGCGCGCCGGCACGCGGATCGATCGCCGGCGATGGCGGAACTGGCGCGGGGACTGCCGCGCTTGACGCGGCTGACATGGGTGGCCTGGGTGGCATGGGTGGCGGGACCACTTCCAAGCTCTTCGACTGACGACCCACATGCAGCGCCGACGGCACCCGACGAACCTGCAGCGAACCACAGTCCGGGCAGCTGATCAGCGAACGCGATGACTGGCTGTCGAAATCCTCGCGCGACTGGAACCAGCCTTCGAAGCGATGCTCGTGCTGACAGGAAAGATCGAAAATGATCATCGGGAACCAGCGCAGAAAGCCTGCAGTAAAGGGATCGTGCCCGGAGCCGGGATCGAACCGGCACAGCCGCAAGGCCGAGAGATTTTAAGTCTCTTGTGTCTACCTATTCCACCATCCGGGCGATGCAGGCCATTATACCTGCCCCGAAATGAAAGAAAGGGAAAGTGCCTTAAGCACTTTCCCTTCGATATCTGGAGCGGGAGAAGAGTCTCGAACTCTCGACCTATACCTTGGCAAGGTATCGCTCTACCAACTGAGCTACTCCCGCTTGGAAGCATTTCTGGCGCCGCTCGACGCGTCGGGAAGACCCGCTACGAATCGAAAGATTCGCGACCACCAGCGCGGCGCATTATCCGGATGCTTGCGGCTGCTGTCAACCCGCAACTCGTTTTCGACGACAGCGCCCTGCACTTTGCCAAGCGCGGCTGTCCAGGCTGGCAACGGGCCCGCAGACCCACGGGCTAGGGCGTCGGCTCGGTCACGAAGGCGATTTTCACCAGACCCGCACGCTGCGCGTCGGCAAGCACCTCGGTGACACGCTCGTAGCGCGTTCCACGGTCGGCGCGCAGATGTAGCTCGGGCTGCCCGCCACCGGCGTTGATGGCCACGAAGCGTGCCGCCATTTCACTACGCTCGACCGCCTGGCCGTCGATGAAGACGTCACCGGCGGCGTCGATGGCCACCGACAACACCTGCGGTGGATCATCGAGCCGGCTGGCATCGACGCGCGGCAGGTCGATCGGCAGCGCTTCGTGAAAGAGCGGTGCGGTGATGATGAAGATCACCAGCAGCACCAGCATCACGTCGACCAGCGGCGTGGTATTGATTTCCGCCATCGGCTGGCTGCTGCCACTGTTTTCGAATGAACCGAATGCCATGCTGCCTCCCCTGTTCAGGCGCTACGCCCGGCACGAACGGCACCCAGATCGACCAGCTTGTCACCGGGCCGGCCACGCAGACCAGTGGTCAGGTAGGCGTGCAGGTCATGCGCAAAGCCGTCCAGGCGCGCCAGCGTCAGGCGATTGCCGCGGGTGAAGGCGTTGTAGGCGAGCACCGCAGGAATCGCCACGAAGAGGCCACCGGCGGTCATGATCAGCGCCTCGCCAACCGGGCCGGCGACTTTGTCGAGGACCACCTGGGTGGCGCCCGAGAGACCGACCAGAGCGTGGTAGATTCCCCAGACGGTCCCGAACAGGCCGATGAACGGCGCCGTCGAGCCCACCGATGCCAGGAAGGTGAGTCCGGATTCGATGCTGGCCTGTGCTTCAACGATCTGGCTGCGCAGCGAGCGCGTGACAAACTCGCTGACGCTGACCCCGGCGCCGATGCCGCGATCGGAGTGCTGGTGATGCAAGCCGGCGGCGTTGGCGCCGGCAACCGCCATGCTGGTGAAAATGCCGGTGCGATCCTCCAGCCGGATCGCCTCGATCGCCGCCGGCAGGCTAGGCGCCCCCCAGAACGAGGCCAGTGCGCGCGCATGACAACGCTTGGCCTGCCAGACAGCGTAGGCTTTGGTGGCAATCACATACCAGCTGAGCACTGACAGCAACACCAAAAGTGTCGCCACCGAATGCGTCACCACATCGCCCTGCGCCCAGAACTGCGCCAATCCCAACTCCATTCGCATAGTCTCTTCTACTTTCCGGTTCAACCCTTGAGCGTGAATTGTAGCGGTACCAGCACTGACGACTCGATGGCCGTCGCGCCGCGTCTGGCGGGGACGAATCGCCAACGTTCGACAGCCGCCATGGCTGCTTCGTCCAGGCGCCGAAAACCGCTCGCCTGTTTGACTTCGACGCTCAGCGGCAGGCCCTCGGCGCTGACCATGACGCGCAGCACAACACGCCCCTCCTCACCCAGTCGCCGCGAGGCCGGCGGATAGACGGGCGGCGGGTTGCGCAGGTAGTCGGCGTCGAAGCGCGCCCCGACCACTGGCAGAGGCGCTGCAAGCGCCAGCGGCGACGCCACTGCCGGCGACGCTGCTTGCGGCGCGACGGCGAAAGAACTCGCCGCAGCTGCCGTAGGCGCCGCCGTCAGTAGCGCTGGCGGCGTCGGCAATAGCTTTTTCGCAGGCACCGGCAATGCGCGCGCCGGCTTCTGCTGGCGGAGCTTTTTCGGCGCCTTGACGGGAGCTGGCGGCGCCACCGCGGCTGGCGGTTCCAGCGCCTTGGCCATCTTTGGCGGTTCGACCGTCCTGCTTTCTTCGACTTTCGCCAGCACCGGGGCGAGTTCCAGAACGCGCACGGTCAGCACCGGCAAGGTCTCGGGAGGCGTCTGCCCGCTGACCATTCCAAAAGCGAGAAACAGGCCGCTCAGGTGCACGCCCAGGACCAGCAGAACGAGCACAGCCGGCCGCCAGAAAGGCGGCCTGCGCTCTTCCGGCAGTTCGAAGTACCCCGCTGTGCGATGCACCTGGCCCGACATTTCGCTCAACTCCGCCAACTCTGCCTAGCTCAGTGAGCACCGAGCGGCGCTCGAAAGGGCGTCATTGTAAGCCGCCCCAGCGACATCCGGATGCGGCATTTCGTCTCGGCAGAGGTGCTCGCCGTCCGGGAAAGCCAGTGCCGGCCGCCCTTCTGTTGCCGGTGGCCGCCATTGTGCCTATCATTCTGCTTCGCGATGGCGAAAAAAACGAGGGCCTTGCGGCCGCCGGCGAGACACCGAGGAAATGAACCAATGAGAGGGGAAGCAGGCTGATGAAGAGGCTGGGGAATCGTTGCGCGATCATGTTGGCATTGTTCTGTGGCGGGCCGGGAAGTAGCGTGGCAGCAGAACCGGCCGACATCGGCAAAAACGAGTACGAATCAAACTGCATTCTCTGCCATGGTAAGGATCTCAAGGCTGGGCCTTATGCCAGCCTCCTCAACGTGACGCCACCGGACCTGTCACGACTGAGCAAGAACAACGGCGGGGTTTTTCCCTTCGACAGTGTCTATAGCGTGATCGAAGGACGAAAAGAGGTCAAGGCGCACGGATCGAGTGAGATGTTGATCTGGGGAAAAGATTATCAGCTCAAAGCCGCCGAGCACTACTTCGAGATGCAACACAACGCCAATTCCTCTGTCCGCGGACGCCTGTTGGCGCTGATCGATTACCTCAACCGCATGCAGCAGAAGTAGGCGCTGCACTGGCCGTCAGCGGCCCCGGCAAGCTTTCGGTCAAGGAACGAATACCGTTGTGAACAGCGGCGACGCAGATCGCCATCATTGCCGGTAGTCCGCAAGCTCTGCTACCGATCCCGGATGAGGCCATTGTCGCCGGCCAGGCGACGATCCGCCAAGTCGAAGCCATCGCAAGAGCCCGTTCGCGGCGACGCTGCATGGACGTCAAGCACGACGCGGTGGGAAATTTCCTTGAGCTGCTGCTGCAGAATGCCTGACAATGATTAATGTGAAAGTCGCGTATGCGACTCACGAAGCTCCCTTCTCCCCTTGCGGGAGAAGGGTCTGGGGAAGAGGGGGAACGGTCATGACTTTCATGATCCGGGGTGTCTCGTTTGTCATGACCGTTAACCTGAATCAAGGCAGCAGGCCCGCGCGGTCGGGACAATGCCGGCCTGAGCGCAAGATGTCGGCCACGGCGGGCGACGATGGACAGGCAGCCTTCCCGACCGGAAAACCGCCACGCCAGCCGCTCCAGCGCCGCCGCAGCAGGCTCCCCCGGCCACCCACGGGCAACGAACAAGTGACCAACGCTACCTTTCTCGCTCTGCACAACAGACGTTCGCGACAAGCAAAGACGACCATGAAAATCCTTTCGACGCTGATCCTGTCCATCTCCCTGCTGCTCTCGGCGTGTTCTCAGCCAGTGGCTTTCAAGTCCAGCGACATCACCGGCGTCGATTGGGGCAAGACCTTGAGTTTGACCGACCACAACGGCAAGCCGCGCCAGCTGGCGGATTTCAAGGGCCAGGCGATCGTTCTCTTCTTCGGCTATACCCAGTGTCCTGACGTTTGCCCGACGACACTGCTGGCGATGCGTGACGTGCTCAAGCGCCTCGGCGACAGCGCCAGTCGCGTGCAAGTCCTTTTCGTCACCCTCGACCCGGAGCGTGATAGCGCGCAACTCCTGTCCGGCTACGTCACCGCCTTCGATCCGAGCTTCATCGGCCTGCGCGGCGACGACGACGCCACCGCTGTCGCCGCCAAGGAGTTCAAGGTCTTCTACGCCAAGCAAGCCGGCAGCACGCCCGCCACCTACTCCATGGACCACAGCACCGGCAGCTACATCTTTGACCCGCAGGGCCGGCTACGACTGCTGGTCCGCCACGGCGAGCCCGCCGACAGCGTCGCCAGCGATATCAAACAGCTGCTCGATGGCCAATGATCCTTCAGGAAAAATGACATGAAACGCCTTCTCTCGCTACTGCTCCTCACTTTTCTATCACTGCCGCTGGCGGCGGCACCGCCCGGCGCGGAGATCAATCTCGATATCGGCACGCCACCGGTGATCCTCGTCAAGCACACCCTGGCGCAACGAAGCTCGCGGCTGGTCTATTTTTACGATCCCGGGATCATCGGCTTGGCTAACGACGGCATGATCAAGCTGCGTGACGGGAGTCGGCTCAACCTCTCACAACGGCAGATCGCCGAGAAACTGATCGACCAGGAGAACCCGGATCGCAATTCGCTGATCTACGCGATCGCTGAAGGCAACGGCGGCCAGCAACTCGAGCCGCTCGCTCGCGCGGCGCAGGTCAAGCGCTGGAAGGAGCAGTTCCACTCGGGCTGGTGGGTCGAAGATGAACAGGGCAACTGGAGCCAGAAGCCCTGATTCCTTGCCGGCCGGACCCGCTCCCTGGTGCGGAGTGTGCGGCATCTTGTCGCACGCAGACCCCACGGACCGCCACTTATAATCAAGGCCTTTGCATGATGATGAAGGAGTACGGTTTGAAAGCGACACGAACCCAACTGGCGATGGCCTTCCTGTTCAGCCTGTCGGCAACAGCAGCGCTGGCCGCCGATGTCGAAGTCAAGGATGCCTGGATACGCGGAACGGTGACCGGCCAGCAGGCCACCGGCGCTTTCCTGGAAATCACCAGCAAGTCGGGCGCGACGCTCGTCGGCGCCGCCAGCCCGGTCGCAGCGGTCAGCGAAATTCACGAAATGAAGATGGACGGCGGGATCATGAAGATGCGCGCCGTAAGCCGCCTCGAACTGCCGGCCGGCAAGCCGGTACAGCTGGCCCCTGGCGGCTACCATGTGATGCTCATGAAGCTCAAGCAGCCGCTGACGAAAGGGGATTCGATCCCGTTGACGCTGCAGGTCGAGGGCCCGGACAAGAGCGTGCAAGTGATCGAAGTTCAGGCCGAAGTGCGCGACCTGACCGCCAGCGGCACAGCGGCGAGCGAGCACAAAACGCACTGAGCCTTCGCCAGGGTCAGGCGCAGCAACAGCGCTGGGCATGGGAAAACGGCGCTGCCCTTCTCGCTAGCTCATGCCGCCCCCGGGTCAGCGGGGCCAGAGCAGCGGCGCCGAAAGGTCGCCAGGGCGGCCAGCAGGGCGGCCGCGCCGACGCCATGCGCGATCGCCAGCCACAGACTGAAGCCACTGATCACGGTCAGCGCCCCGATCGCCAGCTGCGCGATCAGTAGCACCAGCAGCGCCACGGCTGCCCTGCGCGTCACGCCATTAGCAAATGCCTGCCAGGCAGCAGCGCCCAGCACGAGCAGGGTGAGCAAAGCGCTCCAGCGGTGCAACAGATGCAGGCTGAGCCCCCCGGCTTCGCCCGCAGGCGGCGCTTCCGCCAAGCTCGCAAAGGCCTGCAGGGCCGCCCAGCCGGCTGCCGTCGGCCACCAGCTTCCAGCACAATCCGGAAACGACGTACAGGCCACGGCGGCGTAACGGGCGCCGATCAGTGCCCCGAGGATGACAGTCACCGACAGCGCAGCGCCACCGAGACACAGCACCAGCCTCGGCGGGGCCGAAGCTCCTGTTCCGGTCAGCAGCGCATCCGGCGTGCTGGCCAGAACCACTCGCCACGAGAAGCTCACCAGGCCGAGGCCGCCGAGGATGTTCAGGAAAGCAACGCCCGCCAGCCGCGGATCCGAACTCCAGAAACCGAGCACCGCCAGCGCCAGCACCAAGGCCACCAGCATGCTTGCCGGACGTGCCGGCGACGGCAGCGACGGACGCCGCCAGCACAGCCACGCGAGATAGCAGGCCAGCAGTAGCGCCAGCGAGGCCGTCGCGCGATGCAGCAGGCGCAGTAGGCCGCAGGTCTGCAGCAGCGGCTCGCCGCTCAGCAGTTGCGCGTAGCAGGCGGGCCAATCGGCACAGCCGAGACCGGCCGCTGCAAGGCGCAGCCAGGCGCTGAGCAGCACCACCAGCAGCGACAGCGCCGTCAGCCAACAGGCAATCGTCCGGATTTTCTGCAGTCGCAAAGCCTGGCTGGCAATCAAGCGGCGCTGCCCGCCACCGGCTGTACCCGCAGTTGGTGATTCAACCACAGCAGCAGGCCGAGAACGATCATCGCCCCCCCCTGATGTGCTGCACCGAGGCCAACCGGAACGGCCAGCAGCAAGGTCGAGATCCCGAGCACGATCTGCAGGAATACGGCTACCAGGACCAGAGTCGCGGCCAGGCGGGCGCTGCGCGAAAGCGCGGCTGCCCTGATCTTCCACCACAACCAGGGCACCAGAAAAGCCAACAGCCATGCCCCCAGGCGGTGGTCGAACTGCACCAGGGCCATATTATTGAAGAAATTCAGATACCAGGGATCGATGCTGAAGCTTTCCGGCGGCAAGATATGCCCGTTCATCAGCGGAAAACTGTTGTAGGCCTTGCCGGCCCGAATGCCAGCCACCAGGCCGCCACTGACGACCATATAGCCGACCAGGATCGCCAGCCAGAAAGCGAAGCGCTGCAAGCCTTTCAGCGTCAACTCACTGGTCGCGCCGGTCGCGCCGGTGGCGCTACCAAGGCGGCGGCGCTCGCTGAGCAGGCCGAGCGCCAGCCACATCATGGCCACGAAAATCAGGAAGGCCAGCGACAGGTGCGCCGTCAGGCGATACTGGCTGACGCGCGGATCATCGATCAGGCCGCTCTTGACCATGTACCAGCCCATCGCGCCCTGCAGCCCGCCGAGCACGAAGATGCCGAGCAGCTTGGGCAGCAGCGGCGGGTCGATCTTGCGTCGCCAGCAGAAATAGAGGAAGGGCAGCAGGAAGACGACACCGATCAGGCGCCCGAGAACACGGTGCCAGTACTCCCAGAAGAAGATTCCCTTGAACTCCTCGAGCCCCATCTGGTGGTTGACCTTGTGGTACTCCGGCGTCTTCTTGTATTTCTCGAAAGTCTCGTCCCACTCGGCCTGGTTGAGCGGTGGAACGATGCCGACGATCGGCTTCCACTCGACGATCGACAGCCCGGAATGTGTCAGGCGGGTGACGCCGCCGACGACCAGAATTGCAAAGACCATGGCGCTGCAGATGAACAACCACAGCGCAACTTGCCGGCGAGCGACTTTATTCATACGATGAACCCGGGAGGAAAGAGGAAAGCGAAGCGAGGAAAGCAAAGCGCGAATTATAGGCCTTCGACGCTGGCCTTGAGCGCTCCAGGGACTGCGACCAGCGGTCGCATGACCATGCCTGCAAGGCTGATGATTGCTGGCCTTGCCGGTCATCGCCGTCTTTCCCCGTTCTTGACGTGCATCAAATCAAAAGCAGGGCAAGAGCAGGTATTCTTCGGCCAATTGTGCCCGGAAAGGCCAAGGGATTTTACGTTATCGGCAACTTACCAAGCGCCACGAGCGCCAATCAGCGAAGGAGGATTAAACCATGGTCGACGACAAAGACGACGACATCCCGTTCATGCAGAAGCTGCTGGACAACCACTTCCTGCTCCTGTTTCTCGGTGTGGCGTCACCAGGGCTGATCTACATCCTGTGGGGCATCATCGACATCATGAACACCCCGGTCGCCAAATAAAACAGCCAGTCACCTCAGGGAGAGAGAAATATGAGTGCAATTCTGCCGCCGTCAGATCGGCTATGGTGGAAGCAACCCATCGACAAGGTCGAATGGGCGTGGATAGGGATCGCCTTCGTATGGGGGATGATCATGTTCGGGATGATGATCTACTGGCACATATACGGTAAGCAGAACCTGTCCAACGAGGCTTACAAGATCACCCCCGAACTGTTCGCCGCCAAGGCCGAGAAATTCATCGACGAAAACACCATCCGCACCGAGACCGACCAGCACATCCCGGTGGTGAGAGTCCCGCCGGGCGGCGACGGCTACCTGATCGCCCGCCTCTGGGCCTGGTACCCGATCCTCGAACTCGAGGAAGGGCAGACCTACAAGATCCATCTCTCGTCGATGGACTACAACCACGGCTTCTCGCTGCAACCGGTCAACATCAACATCCAGGTGATCCCCGGTTATGAGCACGTGGTGAAGATGACGCCGACCAAAAAAGGCACTTATGCCATCGTCTGCAACGAATACTGCGGCATCGGTCATTCCTGGATGCTCGGCCGTATTTACGTGAAATAAGGGGGAGTAAATAGATGGCAACAACGTACCGCACCTGTCCGATCTCGGGAATGCAGTTTGAGGACCAGGCCGAGAAACTGATGCGCTGGAACGCCGTCGCCGGCGTCCTTTGGCTGCTGGTAGGCGGCGTCACCGCGCTGCTGGTGATCCTTACCCGCTGGCCGGCGATCAAGCTGCTGCCGGCCGACCAGTTCTACCTGATTCTCACCGCCCACGGCATCGACATGCTGATCCTGTGGATCCTGTTCTTCGAAATGGCCGTTCTCTACTTCGCCTCATCGGTTCTGCTGAGGTGCCGAATTGCGACACCGAAAATCGCCTGGCTCGGCTTCTGGCTGATGGTCGTCGGCGGCATCATCACCAACGTTGCTGTTTTCCAGGGTGAATCGAGCGTCATGTTCACCTCCTACGTGCCGATGCAGGCGCAGCCGCACTTCTACCTGGGCATCATCCTGGTCGCCGTCGGCGCTCTGCTCGGTACCTGCGTCTTTTTCGGGACGCTGGTCGTCGCCAAGAAGGACAAGACCTATCAGGGCTCGCTGCCGCTGGTGACTTTCGGCGCACTGACCGCGGCGATCATCGCCACTTTCACCATTCTTTCCGGTGCCGGCATCCTGATCCCGACCTTCTTCTGGTCGATGGGCTGGATCAAGGAAATCGACGCCCAGTTGTATCGCATGGTGTGGTGGGGCCTCGGACACTCGTCGCAGCAGATCAACGTTGCCGCGCATGTCTCGGTCTGGTATCTGACTGCCGCCGTACTCTTCAACGCCAAGCCGCTGTCCGAGAAAGTCTCGCGTTTTGCCTTCCTGCTCTACATCCTCTTCCTGCAACTGGCCAGCGCGCACCACCTGCTGTCCGACCCGGGCATGAGCGCCGAGTGGAAAGTGCTCAACACCTCGTACTTCATGTACTTCGCGGTGATGGCCTCGATGATCCACGGTTTCACGGTCCCTGGCGCAATCGAAGCCGCGCAACGGCGCAGAGGTTTCACCAACGGCATCTTCGAATGGCTGCGCAAGGCACCCTGGGGCAACCCGGTGTTCTCGGGCATGTTCATCTCGCTGGTCAGCTTCGGCTTCCTTGGCGGCATCTCCGGTGTCGTCCTCGGTACCGAGCAGATCAACATGCTGATGCACAACACCTTCTACGTTCCGGGCCACTTCCATACCACGGTCGTCAGCGGCACCACCCTGGCCTTCATGTCGATCACCTTCCTGCTCGTTCCGGTGCTCTTCCGGCGCGAGTTGATCCTGCCGAAGCTATGCCAGATCCAGCCCTACCTGTACGGCATCAGCATGGGTATTCTCGGCCTGGTGATGATGGGCGCCGGTACGCTGGGCGTTTCCCGCCGGCACTGGGACATGGCCTTCTCGGGCGCACCGTTCCAGTATGAATGGCCGGGTGCCGCCTACCTGATGATGGGCCTGACCGGTATCTTCGGGGTCATCGCCGTCATCGGTGGTGGCCTGTGGATCCTGCTCATCGTCGGCTCGCTGCTGTTCGGCAAGAAACTCGACGGCGGCAAGGTCTCCGACAAGCCGACCCCGATCCCGGCGAACACGCAAGCGGCCTCGGCCGTGGCGCACGGCAGCGACCACGTGCCGGTTCCCGGCACGGTGATCCTGGCCCTGCTGCTCTTCGTGTCCTTCGTGCTCTACTACTTCGTCAACTGGAAATACCTTTCCGAAGTCTGGCTGCTCAGCTAATCGAGCGCTCCCCCACGCCCGTGGCGTGGGGGCCTGCCTCAATCGGGCCTGGACAATAAGCTCCAGGCTCGATTCAAGCAGGTCTGACGGTCATGACAATCGATACACCTCAGATCATGAAAGTCATGACCGTTTTCCCTCTTCCCCGACCCTTCTCCCGCGAGGGGAGAAGGGGAGAAGGGAGTTTCGTGAGTCGCTTGCGCGACTTTCACATTAGCTCTCGCCCCCAGGGCGATTTCGCGGCCACCCTGCCTCTTCCTTTCCCTTCGCTGCGCCACCGAGACTCATGCACTCCACGCTCCCACCGAACAGCACTTCCGGCTTTCCTTTCCGTGCCATTCTGGGCCTTTTCAAGTTGCGTATCGGCGTAGTCATCACTTTTACCGCCCTGGCCGGCCTGGCAGTCGGCGCCGGCCCCAGTCTGAGCCCCTTGCAACTGCTGGTACTGACCCTCTCGGTACTCATCTCATCGGCCAGCGCCGGCGCCTTCAACCAGTATTACGAACACGACAGCGACCACCTCATGGCGCGCACCAGCAAGCGCCCCTTCGTCACCGGCGAACTGCGTCATGGTCCCATCTGGCTGCTGCTGATTGCTGCCTTGATGGTACTTTCGGTCGGCGCCGCCTGGATCGCACTCAATGCCTGGTCAGCGCTCTTCGTCTTCCTCGGTGCGTTCTTCTACGCCATCGTCTATACCGTCTGGCTCAAGCGCCGCACCTGGCTGAACATCGTTTTCGGCGGCCTGGCCGGTAGCTGGGCAGTCCTCGCCGGGGCGACGGCGGCCGACCCGCAACTCGGCGCCGTACCCCTGGCGCTGGCGCTGGTCCTCTTCCTGTGGACGCCACCGCACTTCTGGAGTCTGGCCATCGCTTTCCGTGACGACTACGCTGCCGCCGGCGTGCCGATGCTGCCGGTGGTTGTCGGTGACCAGCGGGCGGCGAAAACGATTTTCTTCAGCACCCTGGCGCTGGTCGCCGCCTCCTTCATACCGCTGGCTTTCGGACTCGGTGCGATCTACTTCGTCGGCGCCGCCAGCGGTGGCTTCCTGTTCATCCACAAAGCCTGGCTGCTGACTCGCGACACCCACCGCAAATCGGCAATGGCCTGCTTTCACGCTTCATTGATTCAGTTGACACTGGTGCTGCTGGCCGCCATCGTGGACAGTCAATTTGCGTCCTGACCCTCGGACGCCCTGACCTTCTGATCCACCACTGGCAGCTTTCGATGATTGGTCCCTGTTTTCGCGCCCTCCTGGCGGCGTTTCTCCTTCTGACAGCCTCCCCTCTCTTCGCCGATGAAGCCGCCGTCGAACAGCCCAAGCTCACGGCTCGGCCGCAGGGACTGCTGCGCGGCGACCTGACGCTGACCGCGCTCGACGAGAAAGCCGCTTTCGCCTTTTCGCAAGCCGCCATCGGCAGAGCGCTGGGCGACTTCGTGCTCCTCGACCGCGACGGACAGCCGGTCGAGTTGTCCCGTTATCTGGGCAAGCCGCTGCTCGTCAACTTCATTTACACG
>Ga0209573_1000719_pt1 | contig 62051 bp, 46 predicted proteins | sample TNRBio252014_DNA_FD_185870 | JGI IMG/M metagenome (GOLD analysis project Ga0209573, IMG submission 185870) | Wastewater treatment Type I Accumulibacter community from EBPR Bioreactor in Madison, WI, USA - TNR Reactor_6/25/2014_ DNA (SPAdes)... | ecosystem: Engineered > Bioreactor > EBPR >...
ACGACATGATCAAGAGAAGTTGCAGCCGAAACACTACTTGATGTTTCATCACCTAAAATTTTTGCACCCGAGCTTCGGAGTTTCTCTAAAAGAAATTTTTTATTTGTGGAATTATGGTTTTTAATTTCTTCAAGATTTTTACTTGTTTCTTCGCACGCGCTAGCAAAACCTGCAATGCCAACATAGTTTTCCTGGCCAGCTCTCCGCGCGCGTTCTTGAGTTGAACCAGTTAACAGTGGAGACAAATTATATTTTCTCGAAAGAATCAGTGCCCCAACTCCACTAGGTCCACCGAATGTTACAGGGTCTATTGACATTGCTCCAATACCGAGTGCGGCGAAGTTGATTTCAACATTTCCTGCACCAAGTCGAGCATCTAAGTGGACAATACAATCAGGATTTATCTCGTTTGTTGCAGCAACAACTTGCTCAATATCTTGGCAAGTGCCAGTATCAGGATGGGCGAAAGGAATTGTTAACGCTAAAGTATTTTCATCGACAATATTTTGCAATTGCGATATTTCGAGAGTCGCGTTTTCGTTTCCTGCAAGTATGCGAATATCAATATTTTCGCGAAGCCAAGTTTGAAATATTATCTCTGAGTCATACGGAGTGCCGACAACGTTTTTATTGAAATCAATTCCCGCACTTTTTGAAAAATTAATGTCAGTCGTAGGTATAACTCCATAAGCAATCATCACGAGTGATTCTGAATGTGAACTTGTAAAAATAACTTCAAAAGGTTCACAGCCAAAAAAGCTCGCCACTTTTTCTCTACAAGTTTCGATTTTGTACCTGACTTCAATTGCCTCGTCGTAAAGCCTTCGAGCGTCAAAATTGGCCAATTCAGCTGCTGTGATCATCGCTTCTCTAGATTCAGGGCGTAAAGGGGCGTTAGATGCATAATCTAAGTGCACGCGATGAGCCATAGTGAGCCCATATTAGTTAGATTTAAGGTTATGAATTCACCCGAAGATAAAGAAAACACAAACCAAAGCGATCCAGAGCGTCAAGTTCCTCAAGCTAGCCCTAATCCCTTCACCAATAGTTCTACGAGAGTTATAGCTATTGCTTCAGGAAAAGGTGGGGTAGGTAAGTCTTCTATTACGACCAACTTGGCAATTGCATTGGCTCAAGAAGGGAAACGCGTAGCAGCTGTAGATGCTGACGTCTGGGGCTTTTCTATGCCTCGCATGTTAGGTGTAAAAAATCCTCCTGATGTTGAAGGTGAAAAGATTATTCCTCCTGTTGCACACGGAGTTACATTGATGTCCATGGGGTACTTCGCACGTGAGGATCAACCAATTATGTGGCGTGGCCCAATGTTGCATAAAGCTCTTGAACAATTCTTGACCGATGTCGAGTGGAATGATCCAGAATATTTGTTAGTAGATATGCCTCCTGGCACAGGAGATGTATCTTTATCGATTGCGCAGTTCCTTCCTCGATCAGAATTTATTGTCGTTACAACTCCTCAGCTCGCAGCTCAAAGCGTTGCTCAACGAGCAGCATTTATGGCAAAAACTGTCGACTTGACTTTGACTGGTGTTATTGAAAACATGAGCTATTTTGAAGGCGATGATGGAAAGCGATATGAAATTTTTGGTGAAGGTGGCGGTCAAATTTTGGCCAACAAGCTTGAAATTCCACTATTGGGTCAAGTGCCAATTTTAAGTGAACTTCGAAAAGGTGGAGATAGCGGTCAACCAATCATTGTTTCAGATCCCGAAAGTACTGCATCGCTAGAAATAAAAAAGATAGCCAGAACTCTAATAGATACATACAAGCCGACAAAAAAGTATCGTAAAGAGTTAAACCTTATCTCTGAATAACAAATTTGGAGACTAGAATCAAATGAATATCTAGTTGACTAAAAACTGCCACTTTTAAGTACAGAAACAAAGTCAACCCCGTATATAGAAAAAGGATAATAATGAGCATTGAAGTAAAAATTGGTGTTATTCAACACCCGCACGAAATTGATCTAGAAGTTGATGGCACTGCTGATGAACTTATTGCCAAAATTGAAGAGGCAGTTAATTCCGACAAGCCTATGGTTTGGTTCACGGATGTAAAGGGAAACCGATCTGGAGTAATCGCAGAGAAAATTGCATTTCTGGAAATAAAAAACGTCGATGACGTAAAGCGTGTTGGGTTTGGAGTTTAAACAAAGACTTCTTTTTGTCACTGGAAAAGGTGGCACAGGAAAGACATTCCTCACTGCAATTCTCGGTGTGATCGCCGCAGAGCAAGATAAAAAGGTATTGCTTGTAGATGCTGAAGCTACTGGTGCTTTGGCATCGCAGTTTGAACATGAACCAGTTGGATACGAACCAGTTGAAGTTGCAAACAACATTTTTTTGATGCAAGAGTACACAGATGAAGCTCTTAGTGAATACCTAAATTTAAATGCAAAAATTCCTAGCTGGGCCAAACTTACTCCGTTGGCCAGATTAATCGATTTGGTGTCAAATGCTGCTCCGGGAGTTAGAGAAATATTAATTGCAGGCAAAATTTGTTATGAAGCAAGATTAATAGAAGAAGGTAAGTCAGATTTTGATGTGATTATTGTTGATGCACCGAGTTCTGGCCATATTATTTCGCTTCTGGACGCACCAAGAGCCTTATCAGAACTTGTCACACGGGGAATGATTCAGTCACAAACTCAATGGATGCAAGACTTAATGACAGATCCAGAAACTACAGGCGTTCTTGTTTCTTGTCTGAGCGATGAAGTGGTTATGAGTGAAACTAAAGACTTGGTAAAACTCATTGAAGATTCTACAAATGTGGCTATCGAGGGAATTATTGTTAACAAAGATTTTTCGCTTGGAATCGATCCGTCGCAAAGAAGCAGTGTCGACAAAAAACTTAAATCTGATCGTTTTATAAAGTTGGAAAATTACTATCTAGATAAAGCCCAACAAAGCATGAATGCTATTGAAAACTTTAGTAATTTGAATATCTATTCATTTCCTCAGCTCAGTGAAACAAACTCAACACTGAGATCTTTAAACAAGCATTCGAGTGAGCTGCGTAAGGTTAGCGAGCCTAACTCATGAAAGTAATCGAAGAAATCAAAGGCACACCCGTAACTATCGTCACCGGAACCGGTGGGGTAGGAAAAACCACCACATCCTGTGGAATCGCAATAGCTCTCGCACAAAATTTAGAAGCCAAAGTTCTCGTTATAACAATTGATCCAGCAAAGAGACTTGCAAGCGTGTTGAGCGAAAGCACCTTGGAACATCAACCTAAAAAAATTGATCATCAAAAATTTATAGGTGAAGAAGAAGCTCGAGGAGAACTATATGCAGCAATGGTCGATACCAGTCAGGGTTGGAAAGACATTGTAGAAAGATATTCCAAAAGCGAAAAAGATGCCGAACGGATATTTAGTAATAATTTGTACTCAAACTTGACAACAAGATTTTCGCACAGCCACGATTTCGTCGCAATGGATGCGCTTTATGAACACTACCGATCAGGCACGTATGACTACATAGTCTTAGATACACCCCCAACTTCCCAAGCTTTTGGCTTCTTTGATGCTCCTCAAGCCATGTCAGAATTTTTCGGTGGCCGATTAGTCAAACTCATTACTTCTCCATATAGATTTGGAAATGGAAGAGCAGCCAAACTTTTTGATCTAGCCAGCCAACCATTTTTTGCTTTGGCCGACAAAGTATTGGGCAAAGATTTTCTAAACGACATTGGCGAGTTTTTCTTTCTATTTCACACAATGTATGACGATATCGTTGAACGTGCAACGTCGATAACTAGTTTTTTGACTTCAAATAAAGTTCACTCTGTATTGGTTACAGATTCATCCCAATATATCTCTAAGTCTTTTGATCAAATGGCCGAAGGGCTTTTCGACAGAGATATCGCTTTAAGTTTTATGCTGATAAATGGAGTCCCATTCGATCTAGAAAAAGACAAAGAAATTATTGAAGCAATGGAAAAACTTTCAACAAAAGATATGTCTCAAATTGATTCTATGATCCAAAGAGACGTTCAAACCTCTGTCCTCCTACGAAACGAGATCGAAAGTCGCCATATGGGCCATAGAGAGCTGCGAGAGAGCCCTCAAATTCCAATTGCTGTGGTGCCGCGAATATTAGATTTAGAAATCGTGCCCAGGATCAAAGAACTCGTACGTATTATTCAGAACCTGTCTTTAATTGACGATACGATTTAAGTATGGCAACTTTTAGTGAGATAGTGCAACAGCACACAAATTTAGAAGAAGATGAAGTCAATCATCTTAAAAAACTTTTGCGCGTTTGGAACATTCTTGCCGACTTATCTTTTGCCGATCTTGTATTGGTAGCTCCAGTCAAAGGTGACAAGAAGCAGAGAAGATTCATTGTTACTGCAAATGTTCGTCCAACTACAGGAACCACTCTTTATCAAAGCGACCTAACAGGTGTTGTGCTTCACATTGAAGACAGACCATTGTTAGAGCGCTCTTGGACTAAAGGTGAAGTCATTGAAGGTGCTTCAACAACCATTGGTAGAGGTCAAGAAATCCGAGTTGAAACGATTCCTATTAAATTTAATGGTCGACCGATTGCTGTAATGCGGCGAGAATACGACCAGACTGTAGTTCGAAAAAATTCTTCACTAGAGCGTGCATACATAAATGCTTTTGAACGTTTTGCTCACATGACAGCCGATGGTACTTTCCCTTATTCTTCCGAGATGGCAGAACCAGAAGATGCCCCTCGAATCGGAGATGGTGTACTTTTGCTTTCTCCTGATTTTGTTATTCAGTTTGCTTCACCTAACGCGATTTCTAATTTGCACAGGCTTGGAATTCACACAGCAGCTGTAGGAGCACGGTTGAGTCAATTTGGTTTTGACGAAACACCTCTTTCTATGGCGGTCCGTGCAAACAATACTGTTACAGAAGAAATCGAACGTGGTGATGTTTCAGTTTTAATGCGAGTGTTCCCATTTTTAAATGCAGATAAGCCTGAAGGTGTAATGCTGATGATGCGTGACGTAACAGAAGTTCGTCGTCGTGACCGACTACTTTTGAGCAAGGAAGCAACTATTCGTGAAGTTCACCACCGAGTGAAGAATAATCTTCAAACTATTGCTGCGCTTTTGCGTCTACAAGGCCGACGCTTAGATAGCCAAGAAGCACAAATGGCATTGGCGGAATCCGAGCGACGCATTAGATCAATTGCTATTGTGCATGAAACTCTTGCCCGCGAAGCCAGCGACTTTGTTCATTTTGCTGATGTTATCGTTCCTTTAGTTGCAGTTGTACAAGAAGCAACAACTTCGGAAGACATGCAGGTTGAATTTGATGTAAAAGGTGATGCAGGAATGTTGCCAGGCGATATTGCTACGCCATTGGCCATTATTTTGAACGAACTAATGCAAAATGCGGTTGATCATGCTTTTGGAGTGGATAACAAAGGAACCAAAAAGGGAACCCTAGTTATAGATCTCGACAGGGGATCTCACGGGCTTAATGTGACAGTTGTCGATGATGGTATAGGTTTGCCTGAGGGCTTTGATTTAGAAGCTTCTCAGGGTTTAGGTACGTCGATTATGAAGACGCTAATTACTAGTGAATTAGGTGGAACAATTCAAATGACTAATGCACCCGAAGGTGGAACATTAGTTACAATTAACATACCGCTGACGTCGCAACGCTCAGGCGCTCGCGACGAATAATTCTTCTTTCTTCTTCGGTGTATCCGCCCCAAACACCAGCTTCTTGGTTAGTGTCGAGCGCAAATTGCAAACATGGTTCTGCAACAGGACATTTTCCGCATACGCTTTTTGCTGAATCAATCATTTCTAGAGCATGACCAGTGGAGCCTATTGGAAAGAAAAGCTCTGCATTTGAATCTTTACAAATAGCAGATAATCGCCAGTCGTTTTCGTCCCAGTCTGTTTCTCGAACCCAAGTTAATGTCATTTTTGCCCCTTATGTGAATCTTAAGTTATCCAGTGTAGAAGTCATTCATGGAAAGTGCAACGGGTCTGACCAGGGAATTTAAAACCAACAGGGATGTAAACAATCAATTAGATTATGTTTTGTGAAAATTATTGCGCACAGAGGTATCCATCAAAGTGTCGAAACGGAGAATTCTAGAAGTGCTCTTGAAGCAATCTATTCATCAAATGCTGATGGAATTGAGATAGATGTAAGACTAACTAGGGATGGCGTTTGTGTACTGAGTCATGACACCAAAACGAAATCCAAACAAAGAATCACCCGTAAATCCTATGAAGATCTCCTGGAAAAGGATCCCAATATTCTAAGGATCGACGAGGCGATGGAGATTTTGACCAATTATAGGGGTCTTATAAACCTGGAAATCAAACATATATTTGGTGAACGAGACCGAAAAATGGGTCAACGCTTGATTGAAGTATTGGCTAGCAATAGAAAAAAATTGTTTGAAGCAATGGAACGAAACTTGCTGATTTCGTCGTTTTCAACTTCAAACCTTAAGCTGGCCAAGGAGCTAATGCCACAAATCTCTCGCGCTTTACTTGTTGCAAAACCTACCAATTATAAAAAACTTATTGATACTGCCCGAGATTTGGAGTGTGAAGCGATTCATTTGCATCTACGAAGAACTAAATCTCCTCAGTTTGCAGATTTTGTTGAAAAAGCTGCAGTAGAGAATTTAAAAGTAAGGGTTTTCACAGTAAATGTTGAGTACGACTTCTTAAAACTCAAAGATGCCAAAGTAGACGGAGTATTTACTGATGAAGTTGAAAAACTTTTTGCTCTTAACTTTTAGACAAGCTCATTAAATTAAAGGAACTACTATTTTTAAAGAACTTGGTACATAAGAGATTTCAGCTTTCATAGTTGATCCTAAATAGTCGCCATCTACTTGATAGGGAATAGCGACATGCAATGCTTCTACAACGGCAGAATCAACATCGTCACAATGAGCAATATCTTTGTGGTGCATAACTGTCTTGTGTCTTCCAACAGCGCTTGCAGCAATCCTTATTAGCTTAAACGGGCTCAATGCTCTGATTGCTGTGATGGTCAGGGCGTTTTCGATCTTGGCGGTGGGCGCCAAAATTACCTCGCGATTGCCGAAATATGTCCAAGGACTCAAATTAGAAACCACGACCATGTTGGCTTCAGAGAAAACACTAGGGTCAGAACTAAGCATTCGAACACCATCTAAATCTCCATCCAAGTTTACTGACATCTGTTGTTTTTTGCGATCGAAATCTTTTACGTAGGTCTGAATTGCAGTAGTTAGAGTAAATGGTTGGGCTGCAACCTTTTTAATTTTTGCATTTCGTTCGACTCTCGCAATTACTTCTGCATCTAATCCCAAACCTGCATTGAACAAAAATACTCTTTCATTAATTGTTCCAACACCAATTGTTGAAAAAGATGACTCCTCAATCGCAGGGATGAGTTCCCCCAAAGCTTCAATAGCATCATTCGAATAACCTATGGCCCGAGCAAAGACATTTGTAGATCCGCCGGGAAGTGGAGCAAGAGCGGTATTTGAGTGCATCACACCTTGGGCTGCTTCATTTAAAGTTCCATCGCCAGCTAAAACAACAACGACGTCTACTTCGTTTTCTGCTGCCTTTTTAGCTATCTCAATTGCATGACCGCGCTCTTGAGTCTTTTCGATTTCCAACTTGCCTAGAGAATTCAATGCTCGTTCAATAACTCGAACCCGTCTAGCTGAAAAACTTGAAGCAAAAGGATTGGCTATAAGTGTAAGTCTAAGATTTTTTTTCATATCGTACTATTAACAATAGACGCTAGTTATCCAAGTTGGTTACACTAGAGGTTATGTTTCAAGGCATTTATGTACCAGTAGTTACCCCTTTTCATCAAGACGGCACTTTAGATCTCAAAAGTCTAGGTAAGCTCGCTGATCGATTGGTCGCCGATGGAGTAGCCGGACTGGTTCCTCTGGGAACCACAGGTGAAGCATCTGCCCTAGATGCAACAGAGCGCTCTTTAGTTGTAGAGACTTGCGCAAAAGCGGTTGCTGGAAGTCAAACCGAATTAATAGTTGGAGCTGGTACTAATTCAACAAAAACAACAATAGAGCATATGGCCGAATCTCAAAATTTTGATGTTGATGCTTTTTTGATTGTTACCCCTTATTATGTGCGCCCAAGCGAGGAAGGAATTCTTGCTCACTTTGCTGCCGCAGGGGACGCCGCTGAGGAGTTGGATGCAGATGTTATGTTGTATAACATTCCAGCTAGAACAGGTAGATACGTTTCAACAGAAGGCCTTTTAACTTGTGCAACACATAAGCGCATCCTTGGAGTAAAACAAGCAGTCGGTGGAATAGATGAAGAGACAATTAAATTGCTCGCAAAAGCCCCAGATGGTTTTTCTGTTCTAGCTGGCGATGATGCATTTATAGCCCCAACAGTCATTTTGGGTGGACAAGGCGGAGTTAGCGCTTCAGCTCACCTTGCAACTCCGTTGTGGGTTGAAATGGTCGATGCCGTGCTAGCAGCGAACTTTGCTAGAGGACTTGAACTGCACGAAGCATTGCTTCCAATTGTGAGTACTGGTTTTTCTGAACCCAACCCTGTTGTATTCAAGGGAGTTTTGGCAGCCACAGGGGATATTGAATCTGACTTTGTTCGGCTTCCCTTGATTCCTGCAAAAACTGAATCAATAAAAGCTTGTAAAAATATTCTTGACGAAATCAAAAACTGAATTCTGCTATTTAAATATTTCACCTGAACGCTCAACTGCTTTTCTAAATCCGATTTTTAATGTGGCAAATGCTTTGTCTTTCCACGTTTTTGGAATGTTAGGTTCTGGATGGGAGGGATGTTCCCAATTCATCGAAAGCCTACCTACGTCATCTGAATCTGTGAAATGTCTTTCAAAACGAGCAACTTCACTACGAGTTGGATAATCTGGCAAATCCATAAACTGCTGATCTCTTGCATCAACAAGAAGCTCATATGCTAGTTTTTGATCCTCTTCAGTTATTTGACGAAATTTAAGGGCCGTATTCAAGTCAGATCGGAAAGCATCGAAGAATCTATCGGCAATTTCAGCGAAAGAACTTCCTTTGAAGGCTATCTTAAAACCAAGGTGTGAAGGATGGTCAAGAGTGGTGATTCCGTTAGAGTTGTGTGCTTGGTGAACGAACCAGTTTCCAGTTCGTGAATTTAGCTGTGAACTGTCAATGACGTAATCATGCTGAATCCAAGCCACTCCATTGTCAACTGTCAAAGTGATCTGCCCCATATCTGAATTTGGGTTGCCGTGGGTAGAGCTAAAGAACGAATTCACCTGAAAATTTTACATTGCGGACCAAAAATGGGCAAAAAGGATTATTGGATGAGAATTGGTTTTAAACTTTTGCTCGCCTTAGTGCTTTTATTCTCATATTTACAGGTGGGTGTGTAGAAAAAATTCGAGCCCAAATATTTGGATAGCTGCTTGAAAGCGTTCTGAAAAAATCGGACAACGGACTAGAGCTTCCTAGTGCCATAGCTGAAATCACATCAGCATATATTTCTTCTTTTCGTCTCATCGCAGCTAAAAATGAACGTAGTCCAAAAGTCAAAATTGTAACTCCAAAAGTTAAACCGATCGGCAACATTCCAATTCCGAGCCCTATTGCGACATAAGGCACCCAGGAAATAAGAGCTACACGAGAAATTATTCCAGATAGGGAAGGTTTCTGATGCTCTGATGTCGCTACAGGTTCAAAAGCCAAGTTCATTGCAGCAATTGAAACTCCGATTGCTCCAAAAATAACGCTATTTTCTAATGCATAAGCAGCAAGTGCTGCAATCGCAAAAGTAGTTACGAACAATTCACCAATAGCTACAAGTTTCGTCCATCTGGTATTCCATCCAATTAAATGGGCAAGTTCATGGCAAAAAACAGAAACTACAATCTGGAAGTTCTTTTTAAAATCAGTATCTGTATCTAATAACGACTGCAGATGGTCGTCCAACAACACGACAGGGTGTCTACCTGCATATAACATTGCTGCAGCAGCCGGACAGTTGTGAGGCACGCCAAGAATTAAATCTAAAGGAACAACCAACGGCATAACAGAACCAGGTTTCATCCCAATGTTTTTCTCTGCCTGCCTGAGGGCATCTTTTATTTCTTCCGATGGATGTGCAGACTTTTGCACATATTTTCCTAGCTCGCGAAAATTCCTCGTCAACTTGTCAAAATCAGGCTGAGCCTTTTTAGCTAGTCTCGCTCTAATAGCAAAACGAACATATTTTTCTGTTCTGTAATGTGAACGTGCATATGTTGCACTAGAAGCAACAACTGCTGCAATGGTCGTTCCAATGAGACTAATAATATGAACATACTGTCCAACAAAAAATATCATCAACAAACATGTAGATATTGCCAAAATCGGTGCAAGCAAGGACATGCGGCGCGACCTCTTAATGTAGCTAGATAACTCAACGCCCATGAGCTCTTGATCTTACTAGGAAATCTAGGAGTACTATTTAATTCAATGCGTCTTTTAAGAGTGCTTCTTGTTCTATATCGTGGACATTTGCTGATCCAGTGGCAGGAGAAGCGCTGGCAGATCTTGCTACCATTCGAACTTTTCCAGTACTCACAAGTTTCTTTAGCTTTGGCTTAATAAAGTTTCCTGCACCCATATTGGCAGGCTCTTCTTGTGCCCATACGAATTCAGTCGCATTGGGGTAAAGAGCAAGCTGTTGTTTGATCAAGTCTTTAGGAAGTGGGAAAAGTTCTTCCACTCTGATAACAGCTACTGGAGATTTTTCATTATCTCTTCTCTCGCGAAGTTCATGCCCAAGTTTTCCTGTGCAGAATACAATTCGCTTCACGGCGTTTTTGTCGATGCTGACGTCATCTCCAAGAACTGGCTGGAAAGCACCGTTGCAAAGTTCTTCGACGCTTGATCGAACGCTTGGCATTCTTAAGTATTTCTTAGGAGTGAAAACTATGAGCGGTTGTATTCGCTTTTCTGACATCTGTCTACGAAGGACGTGGAAGTACTGTGCGGCAGTCGTTGGGTAAACGACTCTCATGTTATGTTCAGCGCATAATACAAGGAATCTTTCAATACGAGCAGATGAGTGCTCTGGTCCTTGGCCTTCGTATCCGTGAGGAAGTAAAAGCGTCAATCTTGAACGTTGACCCCATTTGTCATCTGCGACAGAAATAAATTGGTCGATAATTGTCTGTGCTCCATTTGCAAAGTCTCCAAACTGAGCTTCCCAAATAGTTAGCGAGTTTGGTGCACCAACGCTGTAGCCATACTCAAAACCGAGAGCTGCAAATTCACTTAAAACGGAATCGTAAATTTCAAAAGGTGCCTGTTTCGGATCTAGATGCTTTAAAGGTGTGTAGTCTTCTTCGGTTTCGTGGTCGACTAATACTGCATGTCGTTGAGAGAAAGTTCCACGACGAGTATCTTGACCAGACATACGAATAGGAACGCCGTCTAATAACATTGAACCAAGACTCAATTGTTCGGCTGTTGCCCACTCGACCATTCCAGCTGCAAAATCGTTCTGGTGTTTCTTAACAATTTTTACTAACTTAGGATGAGGATTGAAATCTTCTGGCCATGATGAAATTTGTTGTGATATTTTTTCCAATATCGATTTTGAAACTTTAGTTTCAACTTGATATGAGTTTTCACTTACGCGTCGCTCGTCAGGTTTTAGAGGGGGAGTGGAACCTCTGGTGTCTTCGAAGGCGACTTCTAGACGGGCTTTAAAATCTTCAAGAGCTTCTTGTGCTTCTTCGAGTGTTATGTCTCCTCTGTTGATTAGAGTTTCTGTGTAAAGCTTTCTAACACTTCGATGTTGTTCGATGAGTGAGTACATAATCGGTTGTGTGTATGCGGGTTCATCTGTTTCGTTGTGTCCATAGCGTCGGTAGCAAATCATATCTACAACAACGTCTTTCCCGAACTTCTGACGGAACTCTAAAGCAAGCTTTATTACTCGAACACAAGCTTCTGGATCGTCACCATTCACATGGAAAATTGGCGCTTGAACAGTTTTAGCAACGTCAGTGGCATAGGTACTGCTTCGCCCATCTACAGGAGATGTGGTAAATCCGAGTTGGTTATTGATAACGATGTGAACCGTTCCTCCAACATCGTATCCTGCTACGGCTGACAAGTTGAATGTCTCTGCCACTACACCTTGTCCAGCGAAAGCTGCATCGCCATGAAGCAAAATTGGGAGAACCGTTTTACGAGTTGTGTCACCTTGCGTGTCGAATTTAGCGCGAGCCATTCCTTCAACAACTGAATTTACAGCTTCTAAGTGTGATGGATTAGCGCTAAGAGTCAGACCAATGCTCTTGCCGTCAGGAGTGACATGCGTTCCAGTTGCACCTAAGTGGTATTTAACATCACCAGAACCTTGGAATGATCCGCTATCTAGTTGACCATCAAACTCTTTGAATATTTGTCCGTAGCTTTTACCCAATGTGTTAGCTAAAACATTTAGTCGTCCACGGTGAGCCATACCAAGCACAGCTTCTGAGATGTTGTGGTCGCCGGCCAAGTTGAGAAGTTCATCAAGCATTGGAATGATCGTTTCTGCACCTTCTAGAGAAAAGCGCTTGTGACCCATAAATTTTGTATGTAAGAAACGTTCAAAAGCTTCGGCTGCATTTAGTCGCTCAAGAATTCTCTTCTTTTCTTCAATAGTTGGAACCCATGAAACGCCTTCAACTTCGTTTTGAATCCAAGTTTTATGTTCCGGAGTTTGCATGTGCATGTATTCGATACCAATGGTTCGCGAATATGCATCTCGGAGTACTTTCAAAATTGTTCGAAGTTCCATTTTGTTTTTACCAGCAATGGAACCTGTAGGAAATTCTCGATCTAAATCCCAAATAGAAAGGCCATAGTGCATAACATCCAATTCAGGGTGTGTAGCAATTTCTTTTCTACCAAGTGGATCTAAATCGGCGAGCAGGTGACCGCGCACTCGATATTGATTTATAAGCTGGTAAACCTTCAATATTTTGTCGTACATTTCCATTGAAGATTCTTCTGGTCTTGAATCTACGTGCCATCTGGCAGGTTCGTAAGGAACTTTTAGTGACTCGAAAATTTCATCATAAAAGTTATCTTCTCCAATAAGGAGTTCATTAAGAATTTTTAGGAACTCGCCGGAAGCTGCGCCTTGGATAACTCGATGGTCGTATGTTGAAGTAAGTGTAATGGTTTTACTTACACCAAGGTTTGCCATTGTTGCAGGGTCTGCACCGGCATATTCTGCAGGATATGCAATTGAACCGACACCAAGTATAAAACCTTGTCCTGGCATCAATCTTGGAACGCTGTGTACAGTTCCGATCATGCCGGGGTTGGTAATAGTTGCTGTAATTCCAGCAAAGTCATCCATTGTTAGTTTATTTGTTCTAACTTTTCTGATCAGTTCTTCGTATGCCGCAAGAAATTGTGAGAATGTCATGTGGTTGGCGTTTTTAATTCCAGGAACCATTAGCGTTCTTGAACCGTCAGGTTTTTGTATGTCTACTGCCAAACCAAGGTTTAGAGATTTGTGATTTACAATTTGAGGAGTACCATCAGGTCCAACGCCAAAACCGGCATTCATGCTTGGTATTTTTTCAATTGCTCTAGCAACAGCAAATGCGATCAAGTGAGTGAATGAAACTTTTCCGCCACCGTTTCGGCCAAGTGAGTTATTAATAATTGTGCGGTTAACTTCCATTAACTTTGCTGGAATTGCTCGAACTGAGGTAGCAGTCGGAACTCCTAAAGAAGCTTCCATGTTCTCTACAATTTTTGCTGCAACACCACGAAGTGGTTGGGCCTCTTCACCTTCTAAAACGATTGGCGGATTGGCCATGTCAGAATTATTTGGCACTTGAGGAGTTTGAATTGGAGTGGCGCTTGGTTGCGAAGTGAAAGTTTGCGGGGTAGCAGCTGAAAGATCCGATCGGGTATCACGTTGTGATTTTGGAGTGTAGTCGGCGAAAAATTCAGCCCATCCTTCTCCGACTGCAGAAGGGTTTTGAAGATACTGTCGATATAGTTCTTCTACTAATCCTGAGTTGGGCCCAAAAGCATCAAATGGTGAAGGTTGTGATGCTGGTTTTGAGGGAGTTTTGTCGGTTTTGTTAGATTCTTCAGACATTCTAAGTTTTTCCTGGTCAGCCAATACTTGTAATAATTCTATTCTCTTGATGTATCGACTCTGCAATGGGAGACATTAATTTGAGATTGTAAGAAATTTAGGACATTACGCCCAACTTTTTCTTATTTTCGGGCTGCTAGAAGCTCGCTAACTCGGAAAGCCAAATCAAGTCCTTGGCGCGCGTTTAATCGAGGGTCACAACGGGTTTCATATCTCGATTCAAGATCAGCTAAATCATCTAGCCCACCAAGACACTCAGTTACATTGTCTCCAGTTAGTTCCAAGTGAACGCCACCTGGCCAAACTCCAGTTTTCGAACATGCAGCAAAGAAACCTTCGATTTCTTTCAAGATGTCATCAAAGTGTCGAGTTTTGTAACCACTTGCATGTTTGAAAGTATTGCCATGCATTGGATCACTCATCCAAGTTACTTTGTGTCCAGACTTTGTTACCTCTTCAATAATTCTTGGCGCAACTTCACCAATGGAATCTGCTCCTGCTCGGAGGACCAAAACTATCTTTCCAGATTCTCTTTCGGGATTTAAGACGTTACAAAGTTCGACCGCGTCTTTTCCTGTTGCGCTCGGACCAAGTTTGATGCCAATTGGATTGTTTATTCCACGCATGAATTCAACGTGTGCATTTTCAATCTGTCGTGTTCGTTCACCGATCCAAACCAAGTGAGCAGAGCAGTCGTAGAAATCTCCTGTTGTTGAATCTTTCCTGGTGAGTGCTTCTTCGTAATCTAAAAGTAACGCTTCGTGACTCGTGTAGAAATCAACTTCATGAAGTTTGTGTTCGTTAGAAGGATCGATTCCGCATGCGCTCATAAATTCGAGCGCTTTAGATATGTTTTTTGCAATTTCTTCAAAGCGGTGACCTTCTGGAGTTGTAGCAACGAACTCTTTATTCCATTCATGCACGCGAGATAGGTCAGCGAAACCACCTTTTGTAAATGCACGTAATAGATTTAAAGTTGATGCGCTTTGATTGTATCCACGAATCAGCCGCTTAGCTTTTGGCACTCTATCAACTTCAGAAAAACCTATGTCGTTGACAATATCGCCTCGATAACTAGGAAGCGTTATATCGTCACGTACTTCGACATCTTCACTTCGTGGCTTTGCAAACTGTCCAGCGATGCGACCTATTTTTACTGTTGGAACTCCACTTTGGTAGGTGAGTACTACAGCCATTTGTAAAATGATCCGAAGCTTTTCTCGAATGGCGGGTGCACTAAATGCATCGAAACTTTCAGCGCAGTCGCCAGCTTGGAGAATGAATCCTTCACCATTTTCTACATTTGCAATGCTCGAACGCAGAGAACGAATTTCACCTGCGAAAACTAACGGAGGAACTTGAGAGAGTTCCTCGAATACTTTTTGCATTTCGCCTTTATCCCAGGTCGGTTGCTGAAGTGCAGTGAGTTTTCGCCAGGAACCTGGTTCCCAATTTTTTGTTTTCGACATTATAGATATGCTCCTGATCCGGGCATGCCATCGACTGGTTTTTCTTCAGAGGCTCCAGGTCCAAGCATTCTTTTTCTTACTTCTTCTATCTGAGATTGTGCTGCCATTTGTTGAGTGAAAAGTGTAGCTTGAATTCCGTGGAATAAGCCTTCAAGCCAACCGACAAGTTGAGCCTGCGCGATTCTAATTTCTGAATCGCTCGGTGTGTCATTTTCGTCGAAAGGAATCATTACAGATTTAAGTTCATCTTGTAGCTCAGGAGAAAGAATTTCAGTGAGTTCATTTACTGCGCGGTCTTGAATATCGGCCAAATGTTTTCTTCCTGCTTCGTCAAGCGGAGCTCTTCGTACTTCTTCAAGCATTGCTCTTACCATTGATGCGATTCTTATCAATTTTGTGGGTTGAGTAACAAGTTCGTTTTGTTCATCGCTGGCATTTTTAGGGTCTTCGACCTTTTCGTCAACAATTTCAGGTTTTAGCGGTTCTGGAGTCATCTTATTTAGGCTAGCCTTTTCTTAAGTTATTTAGTAATTGTTTTTGGAGAATTGTTATGAAGATTTTAGTTGTTGGAGCTGGTGGAGTCGGATCCGCAGTGGCAGCCATTGCAAATGAAAGACAATTCTTTGAATCGATGGCATTGGTGGACATTGATGAGACAAGAGCGGCAAAGTCAATAGATGGCTTAGACACTAAACGCTTCAAATCCGGCAAAGCAGATGCTTCTAGTAAAGAAGATGTGGTTTTGAATGCTTGTGACCCTCGTTTTAACCCACCTATTTTTGATGCATGCTTCGAAGCAAAGGTCACTTATATCGATATGGCAATGCATTTAAGCAAAGCCCATGAAAGTGATCCCTACAATAAAGTTGGGGTAATGCTTGGCGACGAACAATTCGCTGTCGCAGAAGATTGGGAGGATGCTGGTTGCTTAGCTGTTGTTGGTATGGGCATCGAACCAGGTTTATCAGATATTTTCGCAAAATATGGAGCTGATACTTATTTCAATGAGGTCGATGAAATAGGCGTTCGCGATGGTGCCAATTTAGCAATTGAAGGATATGATTTCGCACCAACATTTTCTATTTGGACAACTATTGAAGAATGTTTAAATCCTCCTTTGGTTTGGGAAAAGGATCGTGGCTATTTCACAACTAAACCATTTAGCGAACCAGAGACGTTTTTCTTTCCAGAAGGAATAGGGAATGTCGAATGTGTGAATGTTGAACATGAAGAGGTAGTACTTATTCCAAAATATGTTGACTGTAATAGAGTGACTTTTAAGTACGGATTAGGCGACGAATTTATAGCCGTACTCCAAGCTCTTCACTTGACTGGTCTTGATTCTGTTGAGCCAGTGTCAGTAAAAGGACAGATGGTGGCTCCACGTGATGTCGTCGCGGCGACCTTACCTAACCCTGCTGAACTTGGACACTTAATGACTGGTAAGACCTGCGCTGGAACATGGATTAAAGGAACAGGAAAAGATGGAGAGCCTCTAGAGAAGTATCTGTATCATGTAATAGACAATGAAACCTCGATGAACCGATGGGGTCATCAAGCAGTCGTATCTCAGACTGCGATCAACCCTGTTATTGCGATGGAACTTTTAAGTCAAGGAACTTGGAGCGGAACCGGTGTGCACGGTCCAGAATTCTTCATTTCAAAACCATTTTTAGATTTACTTGAAAATTATGAATGCCCTTGGGGCGTCATGGATGTAGAGCGCGAGGACTGAACTTACTCAGAAGCGCTTAGAACTGCAGTTCTGTTAAGAGCATTAAGAGTTGCTCGCGAAGCTGCCTCTATTGGGGAAGCGCCTCCGGCGATTCCATGTCGAGTATCTGTTCCTTCTGCATTTGTAAGACCAACTGCTACCAAGCTTGCATGTTCTGCGCCTGGTTCAAGAGAACGAGCCCATTCTGCATGGAAATCATTAGAACCAGTTAGTTCTGCAATAGCGGCAACTGTTGCATCTATTGCTCCAAGTAAACCTCTGTTAGTTGGTGCGCGACCAATAGTTCTAAGTTCGTCAAAAGAAAGATGAACTTCAATCTCGTCATTTTCTGCAGAAGTTGTAACTAGAAGAAGTGCGATTCTCTCGATGTCGTTTTCTTCTTCTCGTCTTTCAGTTGTTATTGGTTCGTCATCTAATTCGGATGCAAAAGAGTTAGCTTCATCTTCAAAAGTAATGTCTACTTCTTCGTCGTCAATCTTTAATTCGTCAGAATCGTCTGAAGTTTCTTGAAACGTTGTTCCAAAAGCAGAAATAGGTTCGATGTTGTCATCAGCGAGTTCGATAGATTCTGCATGAGTTGAATTTTCATCTTCGGTGTCGGGATCATCGACAAAATATTCTTCTTCGTCATGGATATCATTTTCTTCGGTGGTTTGATTAGAAAAAGAACCAATAGAACCTGCATTAACTCGAGAAGTTTTGGCTTCTTGTTCTTCTTGAAGAGAAACTGCTTGAGCAGCTTGAGTGTTTTCAAATATTGAAGCAAGGCCTGAAGTATTCGATTTTGTTTGTGTGGAGACGTCTGTCCATCTAACTAATTCAACTGCTACAGGAGAACTCGAGTGACGTTGAGCAATGCGAGTTGCTTCAAATGGAAGAACCGCCGCAGGTGCATTTGCCTCAATAAAAAGCTGGATATAAAGAACGTCGTGTTGTGTCGAAAAACCTACAGTTCTGACTCCGTCAAGTTTCCTAAGTTCGAGTTCTAAAGTATCTAAGTGGGCGCTTACCATTGTCATCCTTGTCGTGGTTCAACGTCTTTTCGTTGTCCTTTTGCTTCGTATAATCTTTCGTCAGCAAGTTTGAAAAGCGTATCGAGTCCGTCTGCTTCACTTGGGCAAAGTGCAAGTCCATAGCTAAAACCAATTGCCGGTTCATCTCCGTTGACCATTGCGATTCTTTCCAATAGTGGAGGTACATCTTCTGGTTCTGTTTCAGGCAAGATTAAAGCAAACTCGTCTCCGCCAATTCGTGCACAGTTATCTCCAAATCGAAGGATTCTTCTAAATCTGTCACCTAAAGATCTCAATGCAGCATCTCCTGCTTGGTGTCCTTGGACGTCATTGAGTTCTTTGAAACCATCTAGGTCGATAAGTACAAGAGTAAATGGCCATTGATAACGAACAGATCTTGCAACTGCCATTTCAAGAAGTCGATCAAAACTTCTACGGTCGTAAAGACCAGTAAGTGGATCATGCCAAGCGTCATATTTCAATAGGTCAATTCGAAGACCAACAGCGCAAAGTCGAGAAATAGTTAATGCTTCCTCGTTACTCATTGAAATTGAAGGAGTCGTATACAAACCAGGTTCAAAATCTAGGTATTGTTCATCTGATCCCGTTAAAGGTCGGCGATCGTGTGTGAACACTTGTTTACCTAAACCGGGCTCTTCGACAACAAGAACTGCATCTTGAAGTTGATTTTCATCGACTAATTCGTGAAGAGCTTTATAGACGACGCCGATTCCTGGAGAATCTGAGGTGAGGTCAGCAAGTAGACGCGAAAATAGATTCGTCATGTTTGCCTCCTCCGTGAAGGTTGTCGCTACAGGGCGATACGTTTTGGGTAGATCTTGCTCATTTATACTACTACTTCTGGTGTCCTTTGTGACAATATGAGGAGAATCCGAAACTGATTTTTGGGATTTAGAAGAATACTCATTAGTAGTTTTCGGTTCGGCTTTTTCTTCATCTTTAGAACTTGTCGGAGTTTCATAGACCGATGGGGGAGGAAGAAGAGCAGCGAGACCGCGTCCGAGGCCGCTTTGGCGATTCAATTTTACCTCCAGTAATTTTCTATCTAAGCCCTAGCACAGACATTGGTTATGTTTTCTCAAAACCGTAGTTTTTCCCCCGAGAACGAAACAGTATATACCATCATTTTCGCCTATGCATTATGCTGACCCCAAATTTTTTCTTCGATTAAATATTTCACATTATTCAAAAATTCATTGATGATTTTGTTTTCATTTCGAATAGAGTTACTTAATGCAATTTACTGAAAATATTTTTCCGCAATCAGCGACCGTTGATGATAATGGTGAATTAAAAATCGACGGCATCGAGATAGCAGCGATCGCTGAGAGCTATGGAACTCCAGTTATGATATACAGTTCTAAAGATATTGTTAAAGCGACGAAAAAGTTTGTAGAGGTATTTGATCGAGTTTTTTACGCAAGTAAGGCCGCACCAATAATTTCAATTGAGAAATTAATTTTCGGTCAAGGTGCAGGTTGTGATGTTTCGACTAAAGGCGAACTTGAAGTCGCGCTTCGTGCAGGTTGTGATCCGAAAAAGATTATTTTTCATGGAAACAATAAATCCAACGAAGACATAAAGGCTGCTCTCGAATCAGGTGTTTTAAGGATCGTGATTGACAGTCTGGATGAATGTGATCGAGTAGAAAAAGTTGCAAAAGAACTAGAAATTATCGCGGTGGAAGTCCAAGCTCGAATTACTGTCGGTATCGAGGCTCACACTCACGAAGCAATCATGACTGGTGGTAATGATGGCAAATTTGGAAATCCACTTATAACCGGTGACGCTAAAAAAGTATGCGAAAGAATTATTTCATCCGATATTCTTCATCTTAAAGGTTTGCATTGTCACATTGGTTCCCAAATCTTTGAAACAAAACATTTAGCCGAAGCTGGAAAGATTTTGGCGCAGTTTTTAGTTGAACTCAATGGCGCCAACAAGCAAGATGGGTCTGAAAAATTTGAGGTCACTGAACTTAATGTTGGTGGTGGCTTCGGAATTAAATACGAAGAGAATGATGATCCTCCTGCTCCTATCGAAATGGCGAAGGCCGTAAGATCTTCTGTTGATTCTGTGTTGCAAGCTAGCGGTTTAAATAAAATCGAAGTTTGGTCGGAACCGGGTCGAGCTCTTGTTGGAACAGCCGGAATAACGATTTATGAAGTTGGAACTGTAAAAGTTATTGAGGGTTTGCAAACCTACGTAGGAGTTGACGGTGGCATGAGTGACAATGCACGCCCTGCAACGTACGATGCGGTTCATGCAGTTTGGGTTAATGGACGTGGAAATAATTTGTCGAGCGACCAAACTCAGCATGTAGCAATTGCTGGAAAGCATTGTGAACAAGGCGACATTTTAAACAAAGACACTGTGGTTTCAAAAGAAGTTAGTGTTGGAGATCTTCTAGTTATGGCTTCCACTGGTGCATATAGCTTCGCGATGTCATCTAATTACAATATGCTTACGCGTCCACCTGTGGTTTTGGTTGATTCATCTGCGTCAGAGCCTATTCGTGAGATAGTTCGAAGAGAAACAATCGATGAAGTGCTTTCTCGGCAAGTTTAATTTTCATCTAAGATGGATTGAGTGAAGAGTATGAGAAAAGTAAATATTGCAGTTGTCGGTTGTGGGGTAGTTGGAAGTTCGCTAATTTCTCAACTTGATGTGAAACATCAACGAATTATCGACGAATTTGGAATAGATATTCGCGTTCCTAAGATTCTCGTTCGCAACAAAGATTCGAAACGTGAAGCTCCGGTGACGAGCATGCTTTATTCCAAAGATGAAAATGATGGAAACTTTACTGACGTATTGACAACCGATGTCGAAGAAATTGTGCACGGTGAAGATATAGATTTAGTTGTAGAAGTTGCCGGAGGGATTGACGACGCTCACAAAATCATTTCTGCGGCATTAAGTAATTCTAAAAGTGTTGTAACTGCAAATAAGGCTTTGCTCGCACTTAAAGGCAACGAGCTTTATTCATTAGCTGAGAAAAATGGAGTTGACCTCTTATTTGAAGCTGCTGTTGGTGGTGGAGTGCCGATAATTAGACCTATCCGCGAATCGCTGGCCGTTGAACATATAAATAGTGTGCGCGGAATTTTGAACGGTACAACAAACTTTATGTTGACTCAAATGACTCGTGACGGTATGAGCTACGACGAAGCTTTATCGCAGGCGCAGGCGCTTGGGTATGCTGAGGCTGATCCAACAGCGGACGTTGAAGGTCATGATGCAGCAGCGAAAATTGCAATAATTTCACTGCTTGCAACTGGTGCAAATGCGTTGGCTCAAGATGTCCAATGTGTTGGAATTTCTAATATAAGTACAGACGATATCGCTACCGCCAAAAAAATGGGTTACGTAATCAAACTTATCGCATTGGTTGAAGAACGAGATGAGAATTCAGTCTTCCTAAGAGTTGAACCTACTTTTGTTCCCGTCGATCATCCTTTCAGCACGGTTCATGATGGATTTAATGCAGTATTTGTTGAGGGTGAAAAATTAGGCGAAGCAATGTTCTATGGTCGAGGCGCTGGGGGAGATCCAACTGCTTCGGCTGTCCTAGGTGACACGATCGATGCTGCTATTAACATTTCACATGAAAGAAAAGGTGCTGTTGTCGGTTTCGCATTTGATAAAAAAATTGCCGATCCACGTGAATGGGAATCGAAGTTCTATGTTTCTGCCGAAGTCACTGACGAGCATGGTGTTTTGGTACAAATAGCTGAAGTGCTTGCAAAGCATAAAGTTTCAGTGGAAGTTATCAATCAAGATGGTCATGGTGAAACTGCAAGGCTGCTTTTCATCACCCATGAAACAGCCGACGGAAACATTAAAGACGCGGTTGGCGATTTAGCCACTTTGGCTTGTGTTCAAGAGGTTACAGCTGTATATCCAATAATGGGATAACTCAGTAAAGTACCAATTGCCCTAATTGTACGTCTTTGGTAGACTAGTCCAATGGCAGGCATATCCCTTCGAGAAAAAATTGAAAGAGGATATGTAGGCATAGGTGAAGACGGCAAGATTCGGCTACTTCCACTTAAAAACCCATTTGCATTAAAAGTTGATGCTCATCATACTGATCCTGAAACAGCAAAAGAATTTATCGAACTCTCAACAAAACTTAGAGAACTCGGTCAAAGTGTCACCGGCAATGTTGTCGATTTAAAACTGCAGCGACAGATAAAAGAAGTCACCAAACGATTGGCTAAGTTGAGCGAACGTTTGGATCCAGTTCCGGTTGAATCTGTTATTCAAGGAGAAGAGAAAGAACAACATAGATATTTTTGTGAATGTTGTTTTATCGAGATGACTTGGCGCAACGGCCCTCGAAACGAGATAGAAAAAAGTGAGAAGGTAAAACTCGGAGAGCTCGCGGAATTAGACGAAGATGAACTTCAAGAACTTCGAGACATGTCTTTTGAAGATTTGGAGTCATTACGAAGATTGAATCCATCGGAATTCAGAAAAGGCCGAGACTACTTTGCCCACTTGCCAACAAAAGGCAAAGATTATATTCACGACCGCGGTCCTGGCGTATCGCTGGCTAAAGATATTAGAAATTACCTGGAGCTAGTTGCGCATCGCAATGAATGGGATTTCGAGGTTTTAGATAATAAAAACAAGGGTCGGATTCTTATTCAAATTTCAAACAAAGAGAAAAATACTAAACGAAAGTTTCTCATTGCCCCGTTTGGTGCTCTGTCTCCAGAAGATGATCCTCAGACGATACTTATAACATCTAGTCAGAAATCGGGGACCGCACGTCGATTAACGATTCGGGGTCTAACATCCTCGACTGTAGACGTTGAAGCTACGAGGGAACGATTGCAATCTGGTCAAGGTGACATGATCCTTATTGAAGATTACGTTCAAACTCGTTTATCAAGAGGGAATGGACGTGATAGTTCTGGCCGGAAAACGACACCTCGATTTGATCGTCCACCAGTTAGGCTTGGCGACGCCGTAATCGGGATTATGAGGCTTGAATTGACTCACGTAAAAGGTACTCACGAGATAGATCATTTCGCATTTAAATATGCACCTAAATATTCTTTGATTGACAGAGCTGATGGAAACGCAATTCGAACTTTGATTAATCAAAATATGTATTATGCGGACAGGCGACGAATAGCAAAAGATTTTATTGTTCGACACTCAGATTTGACTTTGGAATTCGACGATCGAAGAGAACATCAACCAAGATTTGGAAAAGGATTAATAGTATTTCAGCCAAAAGATACAAAATTTGGGAAGTCTAAAACTTGGTCGCAAGATCTCAATACGCGAAAGGTTGTAATTAACCCTTACGGAGTATCTTTAGAAAAGTTCAATGCGGCGGACTGGAAAGATACACTTGTCATTTTCCATTCTCGAAATAAATCTCAAGCTGCAGCACAACGAAGACAATTTCAAACCTGGCTAGAACAAAATGGAGTTGACAAAGCCTCAATAGGGCTTGTCACTTTGCATACTAGCGACCCCGCAAAAGTTCGAGGAAATATGTTTGCATTCCTTAAACAGCCCGAGCTTCCTTTTGCAATATCTGAATATCCAGATCGCGATGGTTCACCATTTGGAGATCCTTTCGATCCGGTTGTCGTCGAACCTGAACTTGACTTTGAAACATCTTCAATCGAAGCAAGTCGAGGAACAAGCAACGAGGAGCCGACCCATGTCAGAACTTTGCTAGACGAACTTGGCTTGGACGAATCCTCAGTTCAAACTGGAATTGATCCGGCTCTACAGAGATTTTTGGATCATGAAACTGGTATGGATCGCTAGTAACTCATTGAAATCATAATCAATAGTTAAATTGTGCGAAACTAGATAGTAATGAGTAATTTAAATAATTGGACCGGCCTTATAAATGCATTTCGCGATCGTATGCCTATTGAAGATGGCGAAGAAATTGTCACTTTATATGAAGGCAACACTCCACTAGTTCCATTGCCTTATATCTCAGACATCGTAGGAGCAAATGTTTACGCCAAAGTTGAAGGGGCAAATCCCACAGGCAGCTTCAAAGATCGCGGGATGACAATGGCAGTTACTAAAGCAAAAGCTCAAGGTAAGAAAGTTTTAATTTGTGCTAGCACTGGCAATACTTCAGCGGCATTGGCGGCTTATGCAACCCGAGCAAACTTGCCATGTGTTGTTTTAATACCTCAAGGAAAAATTGCTTTGGGTAAATTAGCGCAAGCTGTCATGCATGGTGCACACATAATGCAGATTAATGGAAACTTCGATCAAGCGTTGAAGCTTGTTCGCGAACTTTCTGAAATTGAATCTGTTGGTATCATGAACTCGATTAACCCATATCGTGTTCAAGGACAGAAATCTGCTGCATTTGAAATATGTAATGCGCTAGGTAAAGCACCTGACCAACATTTTATTCCTGTAGGAAACGCGGCAAACATTTTCGCCTACTGGGTTGGATATACCGAATATCAACGCGACGGCATTACAACAAGTTCACCAAAAATGCGTGGAGTGCAAGCTGATGGTTCCGCACCTTTTGTTTATGGTTTTCCTGTCGAAAATCCAGAAACCATAGCAACGGCAATACGTATAGGTGCGCCTGCAAGTTTTGAATTGGCTCAAAGTGCAAGAGACGAAAGTGGCGGATCGATAATTGCTAGAACTGATGAGAAGATTCTCGAAGCATACAAAATGATTGCCAGCAAAGATGGCGTATTTGTTGAACCCGCATCGGCAGCAAGCATCGCCGGGCTTTTGGCGGCGCACGAAAATGGAGAGATAGAAAAAGATTCAACGATCGTTTGCACAGTTACAGGTCATGGATTAAAAGACCCCGATACTGCTACTCGTGATATTGAAATTCCAAAGGCTGTGGATCCGTCATCGGAAAGTGTAATGTCCTTAATCGAAGGACTTTAAAAATTTCCTCATTCCGCGTTGTGTCGATTTACCACCAAATATGGGAGGAAATCGGCCCAACGCGGATATTAGAGTGAGTTAGTGGCGTTTTAACCAGTCGCCACCAGTTGGAGCAACCAAAGCTGCTTTTCTCTTGTTTCGTCTTGAGCGCATCTCGAAGTAAACAACAGCCGCTATGATCAACGCAAGCAATATGAATAACATCGCATTAAACGGTGTAAATATATCATTACCGCGTGCAGCACTTCTACCGACTGCAGCATTTGCTAAGTCTGCGTCTACATTGTCGATGGTGTTATTCAAAACTTCAGTGATCGGCTTGTTAATGACTGGAGCCACACCAATTGCTGGAGGATTCGTTGGAATCCTAGGGATGAATGGTTTACGAAGTACCTTTGGATTTTCCACTTCGTCACAGATTTCGCATGCAGGAGGAGGAACGATTGGTGGATTTGGTCCAGCTGCAAATGTTGGGAAGTCTGCTGCATGTGAGTACCAGATTCCACTTGTGTCAGAGTTGCTTGCATTGAAGTTCCAGGCATTTAGAGGAGCAACTGATTTGTTGTTTTTGAACATAGCTGCCTGAGATCCATCTGTATTAACTGGTGTGCAGTCCGAATCTGAATTGGTAACTAATTTTGGTAATAGCGCCAATATCTCTTCTGCTGTTGCAGGATCTTCAGTGTTATTAGTTTGAGCCAATATGTCTACTAGGAATGAATCGATGCTAGGTAGCGTAGATCCACATGTAGTCGTGTTGTTGACAGACTTATCATAGTAAGTATTGTCTACAATGTCGCCAGAGTCGTTCCAGCGAATCGCGGTAATGAATTCCAACAGTGCATCATCATCCATCATTTCGCCTTCTTCGGCATACGGAAATTCTGGGAAGTTTTCTGTGTCTAAGCTAAAGAAGAAACCAAAGATTGAACCTGTAGTTTTATAGTTGCTTGGGTCACCAAGTGCTATTTCTTCTATTAGTTTGTCATCGCCACTGCTCTTAGCTGGGACGCTAGAAGTTGTGAAACTATTTGAAATTTTCACTCCAGATTTAACTTCAAGACCAAGGGCGGGTAGTAGTTCGTCGATAATACCTCGTGTTATTGGCTCTTGACCGAACGCAGTCATTAGACCGTATGGAAGGATGCTCATATCGAGTTCGGCGCCTACAAGTCCACCGGCAACTAGTCGCGTATCTGTTGCGCCATTGGCAACCGCAACTGCTCCAGTTGAATAGGAATTGGAAATATTAAACTCTCCAAAGTGAGCCATCATTCCGACAAGTCCGCCTCCAAAGGTGACTGATTCTTGTACGTCGCTCGTGTAGACATTGCCCCGTGCGTATGTATTCTCTAGATCAATTGTGCTGAATATGTTAAGTGGTCCAAGAAGAGAACCCATATTGAATCCAGATCCAATTAATCCTCCGGCAGCAACACCAGTTACGCTTCCTTGTGCGTAGCTCTTTTGGATTTTCGAGATTCCTGTTACTGTACCGACTAATCCACCTGCCGAGTTATTTGAAACCACATTTCCAGTTGCACTCGATCCTTCGATAACGGCATATCCGCTTGTAATTTCGAGAGGTTCGAAAACATTGGCGAGTGCTTCAAAACTAAATTCAGATTCTGATGAAGTCCAAGAAATTATTTGCATTACAAGTTGAATTAGATTTCCTGAAATTTGGTAACCACCTGACATCTTTCCAACTAGACCACCGGTTGCTGCAGAACTTATAGGGGTTCTGAACATTTCAGCAAAAGTAGTGTTGGTTGTAGTTCCACTCGTTGAAGAATTACTGATTGTCGACTTACCAAATATATTTCCAACCAGTCCACCAGTTCCAGAAAGCCCGCTTGAGAAAACGTCTCCTGTGTTGTTAGTGCCTGAGACTGAAAGCGCAAATGGAGTTAGACCACCAGCTGGATATCCGAGAATAGCTTCCGCAATTCCAGTTATGTTGATAGGACTGATGAATGAACCCACTGTTCCACCAGTGCCTTGGAGCATAGATCCAAGTCCGCAGAACACGCCGAGCAAGTTTTCTTCAACATCATTACTTCCTGTGAACAGTGATTCGAGAGTTTCATACAAAGTATAAGTAGGTGCATCACCCGCTTGTACAGTAGATACTTCTCCTGAAACTGAACTTGTATCAATCGATAGCGGGAATAGTAATTGCAATCCGACTAGTCCACCAGTTATTTGTATAGGGCACATTGAAATTGGGTGTCCAGCTTCAATCATTGGCTCATTGTTGTTTATTACATCACCAATGATTTCAATACTTGAGAGCATTGTTTTTCCAAGTGATATAGCGCTAACTCCTCCACAAGCTATTGTGCAAAGAACATCTCCGTTCACTTCAGTATTAGAGACGACAAGTGCATCGTTGACAAATAATTTTGTAAGTGCACCAAATATTAGATTTGTTATGCTTCCGAAATCTACGCCTTCACTTTCGCCCAGAGCGATAATCGATGCAAGATCTAAACTGATTGCTGGGAGATTTACGCCAACTAGTCCTGAAGCAATTGTTCCAATGACATCGCCATCAACTGATGAATTCGAAATAGCGAGTTTTGGATCTCCATTACTTAGAGATAGCGGTAATGATGCTCCAACAAGGCCACCAGATATTGGTCCTGACATTGCGATCATCGCGAGAATATCTTCGATTTGACCTTCACCTAGATCTGATGAATAAGTGTTCAATTGACCGACATTGCCAGTTCTAGTGACTCCGTTGAGAACTAGATCTCCAATGCTGATTCCAACGATACCTGCACAGAGGAACTGACATGAAACTTGTCCGCTAGTCGAAGAATTAGTAACGGTAAGCGTCATACCTGTTCCGAAGAACGGCATGTATTGAGAGAATTCTTGTTCTCCTCCTTGAATTGCCCCGATCAAACTTACAAGATCGAGAAGTACAGAACCGCCAACTAGGCCGGCTGAGACATATCCATCTACTGGACCTGTGACGACTGAGTTTGTTATTGACATCTCAGTAACGTTTGTTCCTGGTCCAAATACGCTTGGCATTACGAGTCCAACTAGACCACCAGCGCCACCGTTTTGACCGTTGAGTATGTCTCCAGTGAGATCGATATTAGATTTAACGTTATCTATAGAACTGTTAGCTGCAAAGACTGCAACAGTTCCAACGAGTGGATTGACTACTTGGTCTGTGTAAACATTTCCTTCGTTTGGTCGCAGTCCAGAAATGTTTCCGCCATTGAATTCTAAATTCTCAATCGTTGCTCCGTCGATGGCAAGAAATAGTCCAGCCATTTGTCCTGGGCGGTTCATGTAAAGATTTGTGATTTCATGACCTGCACCATCAAGGGATCCAGCAAAAGGGAAACCTCCGCCGTCATCATTGAGTTGACCTAATGGAACAAATCCTGCTCCATCATTCCATTCAGCAGATTCAGTGCAGTCAATGTCTCCTGTTAGAACATAGTTTGCAAACAAGTCCTCGTTGATATTTTGAAGTTCTTCACAAGATGAAATTTCATACGCAGCTTGTGCTGGAGTACTTGTTGTAAATACATCGGAGTATTCTCCGACTCCTCTTTCGTTGGTTGCGCTAACTCTGAAATCGTATGAAGTATTTTCATCTAGTGGATAAACAACTGATGAAGGAGTAGGGAATTCAGTTCGAGTATAGGTATTCCAAGTCTCAGACGAAGTCTTTTTGTATTGAACAGTATATGCATTCGCAACATCGTTTGGATCTTCCCAGTCGATCTGTACTGCACGTGAAACTGCATTTGAAGCAGTAGGAGTTGATTGCTTTGCCGGTACTGGCTTTATCGTATGAGGGTATGTAGGTGTGCCAGCTCCTGCTGAATTAAGTGCCCTTAATCTGAATACGTATTGAGTGTTCAAATCTAGGTTTTCAACGGTATATGTGTATTGGTTGCCTGGGACGGTTGCAACTTGGCTCCAAGTTGTATCGAACATTGTAAATTTCGACGAGTCATCAGCGACAATAATCTCATACTGGTCAACGGATGGAGTTGTATTTGCGTCCAAGAATCTCGGATCAGTCCAAGAATAGGTAACAGATGTTGGTGTGGTTGTAACGTTAACATTTAGCGGCACAAGGTGGGTGATAGGACGGTTCCAATTCATCGAAGGAGTGTCCTCTGCATTTACTAGCCAGTTGGTCGTGAAGTCCCAAGAACTAAATGGTGCATTTGTTATGTTGTTTATAAAGTAGTTAGGATCAGAATTCTGGTCGTTAACGCCTACACAACTTGTGTTTCCTGAATCATCGCAGGCAGCTGCCACAACCTTACTTAAATTGTAAACATTTGAAGATAAATCTGCTCCATTTGAATTATGGCCAATGATTGCTCCATTAAGAGGTACGTTCCAATTTGTCTCGGCTGAAACGGCGCTGTTCGTAACGGTTGCTGCTCCAGCAGAGTATCCAGCTATTCCACCAACAGAATTTGAATTTCCGTTACAGGACATAACTCCTTGTGTGATTGCATTTGAAACTGAACCGCCATTCATGTATCCAACTACGCCACCACAAGTTGCCTCTTGAGCTTCGTAAGATGATGGAACATTACGCACATCAACATCTGAAATTGTTCCTTCAGAGTATCCGGCTATTCCACCAAGTGTATGTTCAGTAGCTGAAGTTCCATTAACTCCTAAGTAGCTTGTAACTCTTGATATTGAGCCCGAGTTGGTTCCAGCGACTGCTCCGACAAATCCCGCAGAAGTAATAGTTCCTTGAAGCCAGATGTTGTCAATAATTCCATCATTAACTGCTGCAACTCCACCTGTGATTTTCTCGTTTGGATTTGAAGTGTCTGAGTTAGTTACTGTGAGATTTTGGAAATTGATATTTCTTACAATTGAACCTGCTTGGATGTTGTTAATGAATCCGAGAACATTTTGGCTAGATCCGTTAATAGTTAAATCGTTAATTGTAAAGTTTCTTCCGTCAATGTATCGTCCTGTGAATTGTGTAATAGGTTGAAACCCTTGACCTTCATTTAATGCAGCTGAATTTGAACAATCAATGTGGTTTACGATTATGTAATTGCTACCTGTGTTTTCATTTATTCTTTGGAGATCTTCACATGTGCTTAATTCAAATGGCTTTTCTAAAGTTCCAGAACCAGCCAATGGAGGTAGAGCTGAACCACCTTCAGGTTCATCTGCAAATGCAGCGCTCACTCCAAAGGACATAAGTGTCACAATGACAAGCATTGAAAGGGCACGGGACGAGAACTTTGCTCTCAAAGAGTTTTTCATATAAGTTCTATCGGTCACCAAATCGCATTCGTTGAACGAAAAGTGTGAAAATTTGGCCTTGAACAGGATAAATGAGTCGTTTGGACTAGTGAAAAAATCTTTGACTTGATCTGTATTCGCAATAATGCAATTTGACCTACCAAACAGGGGATATGAGCATATTTCGCATTGGCATATAAACCGCTCCTAGTGATAGCATTAATGACCTAAACATCCACCCAATGCCCAAATGCGACGAATGGTACATCTCGTTGATGGCTTGATTTATAAACAACGGAGATACCATGAAAGTCGCGATTCTTGCTGGTGGAAGAGGAACTCGTCTCGCTGATCCAACCGATTCTCATGGAATCGTTCCAAAACCAATGATACGAATCGGTGAACAACCAATTCTTTGGCATATTTTAAAACATTACGAAAAATTTGGATTTAATGATTTTACAATTGCATGCGGATTTATGGGTGAGACAATCAAAGATTATTTTTCAAATTATGTGAAAGATCAATCGAATATGAGATTTGATTTGAGTAAAGGTATTCAAACTCAACTAGAGAATCACAAAGAAGATTGGTTGGTTACTTGTGTCGATACTGGTGAAAACACAAACACTGGCGGAAGAATTAAACGTTTGAAACCATTTCTGGTAAATGAAGAAACTGGAAAAAATGAAACCTTCATGTTGACTTGGGGAGATGGGCTTAGCGATATAGATATTGAAGAGTTACTTGCATTCCATAAATCTCATGGAAAATTGTGCACACTTACTGCAGTTCATCCTCCAGCGAGATTCGGAGAACTGAAACTCGAAGGAAATTTAATCACGAAGTTTGAAGAAAAACCTGAACAATCGCAGGGTTGGATTAATGGCGCCTTTTTTGTTTGTGAACCTGAAATTTTCGAATATATAGATGGTGATGACACGCTTTTTGAAGGCGATCCTCTTTCGAGACTTGCTAAAGATGGTGAACTCATGGCTTTTAAATACGAAGGATTCTGGAAGTGCATGGACACGCCAAAAGATAGAGATGAACTAAGAGAAATGTTTAACAGCGGAAACGCGCCATGGAAGGTAGAAAAATGAAAGTTCTCGTGACTGGAAATGACGGATATATCGGTGCGAGATTAGTGCCTATTTTTCAACAAGCTGGACATGAAGTGGTTGGTATTGATAACGGATTATTTCATGACTGTACGTTTGGCGAAGCTCCAAAATCAATTCCAACAGTTTGGTCTGATGTTCGCGATGTAACACCCGAAATGTTCGAAGGTGTCGATGCTGTTGTTCATTTGGCAGGGTTAAGTAACGATCCTTTAGGTGATTTAAACGCAAACTTAACATATGAAATAAATCATCTTGGAACAATTCATGTTGCCCGGTGTGCAAAGCAAGCTGGTGTAAAACGTTTTGCTTTTTCTTCAAGCTGTTCTACATACGGAAAACATGGCGACGAACTATTAGATGAAAGCGCTAGCTTTGAACCTGTTACACCTTATGGCGAAAGCAAGGTTTTAGCTGAACGGGATCTAGCTTTACTTGCAGACGAAAACTTTTCTCCGACTTATCTTCGCAACGCTACAGCTTATGGTTTATCGAGCCGCTTGAGAGGCGACTTGGTAGTAAATAACTTGCTTGCTTACGCATATTCAATTGGCGAAGTTCTGATGAAATCAGATGGTACTCCATGGCGTCCTCTGATTCATATCGAAGATATTTCAAGAGCATTTTTAGCCATCCTTGAAGCTCCAATAGAACTTGTTCACAATGAAGCTTTCAATGTTTGTGATACTAACGAAAACTACCAAGTTAAAGATGTCGCAAAAATAGTTGAGAAGCTAGTTCCAGGTTCCGTCATTGCTTTTGGGCAAGGCGCTGGCCCAGATCCGAGAAATTACAAAGTAAGCGGAGACAAACTAGCAAAAACATTAGACTTTCACTGTAACTGGACAGTTGAAACTGGTTTAGAAGAATTGCTAAAAGAATACAAGCGACTTGAATTAACTAGAGAGACTCTCGAAGGATCACTGTTGATGAGAATTGCACACGTTCGCGAACATATTGCCAACGGCGATCTAGATACTTCCTTGCGATTTCCAAATGGGAATCCACTACTAGAGACCGAAAAAGTTTAAGAGGTATACGTGAACTATAAGTGTCGATCCTGTAACTCAGATAGAACTGTAGAATTCTTAGATCTTGGATCGATGCCGATTGCATCAATTCTTCTCGATGAAGACAGCGTAAATAGGGGAGAACAGCCAAATTCCTATCCTCTAATTGCTGTATTCTGCGAGAATTGCAGCTTGGTTTCAATTACTGAAACTGTAAACGAGAAAGAATTGTTTGTTGACAACTACAACTATTATGCTTCTTTTTCGCCCGCAATTTTGGAACATGCGCAAGCCTATGCAGACGAGATTTCTCAAAAAATAAACCTCAACCATAAATCTCTCGTTGTTGAACTCGCCAGCAATGACGGTTATCAACTCCAATATTTTAAAAAGAAAAGTATTCCTTGTATTGGATTCGAACCTTCGCCTGGTCCTGCAAAAGCAGCAAAAGAGAAGAAAATTGAAACAATTGAAGAATTCTTTGGTGTAGAACAAGCATGGAATTTCTTGGCGGAATCTCACCCTCAATCACAAGGTCGCAAAGCAGACTTAATAATTGCAAATAATGTGTTGGCACATGTTCGTGATCTAAATGATTTCCTGGAAGGCGTCGCATTAATTCTGAAAGAAAGTGGAACAGCTACTTTTGAAAATCCGTGGGTGAAGAATCTATTAGACGAGAATCAATTTGATACCATTTATCATGAACATGCTTGTTATTTTTCAACCCATGCAGTTCAGGAAGCTTGCTCTAGACATGATCTAGAAATCACGGATGTGCAATACTTCGACAAATTGCACGGCGGAATGCTTCGGTGGACGGTTCAACACAAGGGACTTCACATGGTCTCACCAAATGTAACTGTAATTTTGGGAGAAGAAGAACAAGCTGGTCTTACAAGCAAAGATAGATTCCTAAAATTTGGTTCAAAAGTTGAAACGGTAAAAGAAGATATTCTTGACCAGATAAAAACGATTAAAGGTTTAGGTAAATCTCTAGCTGCTTATGGGGCGGTGGCTAAAGGAGCAACGCTAACAAATTATCTTGGTTTGACCCAAGAAGACATATCAAAAGTTTATGATCGCAATACGAACAAGGTCGGACATTTAATGCCAGGTTCATTGATTCCAGTTGCGAACGCAGATGATTTAGTTGTCGACAATCCGGATGTAACTCTAATCCTCGCCTGGAATTTTGCAGACGAAATAATTTCTCAACAAAAAGAGTATTTAGAAAATGGTGGAGCATTTCTAATACCGGTACCCCACCCGCAACTCGTTAGTGCTGAAACACTTGCGAACTAGACACCTTTCAACGGAGGAAAAGTGATTAATACCTGTCCAACATGCAACAGTTCAAAACTCGGAACCTTTTTGGAACAAAAAGAAATTCCAACAAACTCCTACTTGATGTTGCGCGACCAGAATCAAGCTCTAAGTTATCCAACAGGAAATATGGCATTAACATTGTGTGACGACTGCGGATATATCTTTAATGCAGCATTTGTTCCAGATAATACTGAGTATTCAGAAAGTTACGAGGCGTCACAGGGCTCTTCAAAAGTTTTTATGGCTTGGCTAGAAGAAATGGCCGCCGAATTTGTAAAACGAAACAAACTAGAAGGTAAAACTATTTTTGAAATCGGATGTGGCCAAGGTGAATTTCTAGCAATGGCAACAAGGGCTTCAGGGGGTAAGGGAATCGGTATCGATCCTGCATACAAACCAGGTTTTATAGATGAAAAAGACGCTCTGAACTTAGAATTCATCAATGATTTTTTCAATGAGAAAACGCCAGAGATTTCGTTCGATGCGGTTGCGCATAGGCATACGCTTGAACACATTATCGAAGTGGCTCCGCATTCTAATTTGGTGCTCCAAGCTGCAGCTAAAAATGATGCAAAAGTCTTTTTTGAACTCCCGGAAATGAAGCGAATACTTGCAGATCTCGCTTTTTGGGATATCTACTATGAACATTGCAACTATTTCACTCCTGGTTCACTGGCTAGATTGTTGAGGAGCCAAGGGCTTGGCGTAACACATTTGGCGACAGAGTACGACGACCAGTATTGCTGTCTCGAAGGTGAAATGGGCAAGCAGACTGAGATGCTTCCTTTAGAAGATGACTTGGATGAAGTTAAAAAACTCGTAGAACAATTTTCCGTGAATTTTCCAAAACAAATGGAAGAGCTTGGCAATACGGTTTCCGAGTTCAACAAGCCCATAATTTGGGGTGCAGGATCAAAAGGAACAAGCTTTCTTACTAACCTTGGTTTGGGAATGAGCGAGCTCGGTCTAGTTGTAGATATAGACAAGCACAAGCACGGAACATTCATGGCTAAAACCGGACAGCCAGTTCAAGGACCTGATGCTCTCATTGAATATCAGCCTGACTTAGTTGTAGCTATGAACTCGATATATTTGAATGAAATTCAAGCAGACTTAGATTCTCGTGGAGTAAAAGCTAAGTTAATTGGAGTTTAAAACTGCCAAAACCATGGATGGTTAAAAGGCAAGGACGGACATTGGTAAGAATGAAAAATGATAAATTGCGCATTTTACATGTGCACGGAGACTTGCAAGCAGGAGGCGGGCAAGTCTTATCGCGAGACTGGCTATCGTCTATTGATAGAACGCGATTTGAGCCGTTCGTTGTTGTATTAGGAGCACCCACGACTCTCAAAGATTCATTCGAAGAAAAATCAATACCTGTGACAGAAATATTTGGAAATCGAATCTTCCAAATATTTAAACTTACGAAGTATATAACAACTAATAAAATTGATATTGTCCACACCCAAAGTGAGCTAGATCGCAAAGTGGGCCACCTTGCTGCCTTGATAACTCGGCGTCCAGTGATTGCACATGCTCATTCAGAGTGGGTTTATTTTGCTTCAAAATCTCAGAGTTCTGGTTTTATCAGAAAGCTTCGATCCTATTTGGCTTATAGAATCCGAATTGTGTCAGAGCGAAGTGTGGCCTGTTTCGTTGCTACGTCTGAACCGGTACAAAAGTCGTTTATTCAATTCACTTCTAAGCCAGTTTTTCTCGTTGAGCCAGGGCGACATAAAGATAAATTAAGTAGGTTGACTTCAAACAAAATTCAAAACAAAATTGCTTTAGGGATAAATAGAGAAAAAAAACTTATAGTAAATGCTTCTAGGCTTGACGACCTTAAGAATCTCGATGATTTCATTTTGGCAATAGCGAAAATGCGTACAGAAATTAATGTTATAGGACATATATATGGTGAAGGGGAGAATAAAGCAAAGCTTGAAAAGTTGATATCAGATATTGATTGTGAAGAAAGCATCAAAATTTTAGAGCCAATCTTGGACCTCAAACCTATTTTTGAAGCAGCTGACTTATTTTTAGCCACGAGCATTTCTGAAAGCTTTGGTATGAGTGTGCTTGAATCTTTGTCTGCAGGCTTGCCGGTGGTTGCTTATAACTTAGAAACGTATTCTAGATACGGGGATGCAATTACTCAGGTTGATCTTTTTGACTTGGATGGCTTGATAGATCAATCGCTTAGGGTTTTGAATGACGAAGAATTATACAATGATCTCGTAGAAAAAGGACTAGAAGCAAGTAAAAATTACGATATAGCGATAGGGACGCAAAAATTGCAAGACATATATCAAAAATACGCGCATAATTTTGAAGCGCTAGAATTAGAAGTAGAAAAAATATGATAAACGAAAATAGAACGATGAATATTGGAATAGTTGGCTGTGGCGCGATAGCAGCTCCGCACGTAACTACGTTGATGTCACTAAAAGATGAAAAAGCATCTCAAAATACCAAGGAACGCATTGGAAAAGTGCAACTTCATCTTTTTGATTTAGAAATCAGCACTGCAAAGGCACTCAACGAAAAATACGAACTTGATGCTGAGATTCACGATTCTTACCAGTCTTTATTGAGTGCAAAGTTAGATGCTGTTCATATTCTAACTCCACCATCTTCACATGCACACTTGGCATCAGAAGCATTAAACAAAGGCATAAATGTACTTGTAGAAAAACCGTTTACAACTCGCTATGAAGAAGCTATTGAGCTGTATGGTATCGCAAAGAAAAATAACGTTTTACTTTGTGTAGATCACTCGACACTTTTCATGCCCAATGTGCGTGCATTGTTGAAACGAATTCGAAGTGGAGAATTTGGAAGACCAATTGCATTTAACTGTTTTTATGGACATGCAGAATCTAAGGGAAAAATTCCGTACAAAGATCCATCCCATTGGGCCTATCGAATGCCTGGAGGTTTACTTATAAATCATGTTTCCCATCCTGCTTCATTGCTTGTTGAATTAATGGGGGCTCCTAAATCGATAGTCTCGCAAAGGAATAGTTATACAATTTTGCCTGATGAGATGCCAGACTCTTTGAGTATTTCAGTAATGTCAGAAACTGGAATGGGAACGATTACTGTTGCCATGGCGCAAGGGAATCACCATAGGCACGCAACAATCTGGTGCGAAAAGGGCACAATAATGCTCGATTTAACTCGCCAAACAATTGTTGAAACAAAGCACAACGGCCCGATTGGATTAATACCAAAAATGGTCGGTGGAGTGATGAGCGGCGTAGGTCAAGTGCGTGAAACTGTTGGAGTTGGCGTAAAAGTTGTTTCGAAGAAATTGAAACGAGAACCTGGAGTTAGAGCCTTAGTGGAAGAATTTACTTTTGCAGTTCGTTCTGGAAATCAAGCTCCTGTAAGTGAAGAAAATGCTCTAGGAGTTCAAGCGATTATCGAGCAAGCACTTTTTGACAATGATGTTCTAACAAATGGAATTGAGGACAAGAAATGAAAGTTTTTGTAACAGGTGCAACTGGCCTTCTTGGGAAAGCAGTCGTCTCAAAGCTGCATGAAAGAGGTTATGAAACGCGCTCTCTTGTTCATGCTACTGCTATTCGAAAAAATGATCCTCTCGCAGATACCGAGATTGTTTGGGGAGATATACAAAAAGAAAACGAACATGCAGATTATCTAAAAGGTTGCGATGCAGTTGTACATTGTGCGTGGAATTTCGTTCGCACAGGTGACGTAGATAAGTACAAGGAAGTTAACATCGATCCTGCATTGTCTCTAATGAAGGCTGCATACAATCAAGGAATTTCAAAGTTCATTACTATTTCTTCGGTTTCGGTTTATGGGTTAGATCCAAGTCCAAGTGCTAGGCCTTTTGCAGAAAGTGACGGTTTTTGCTCAGATGAAGAAGCTATGGATGTGTATCCACGAGCAAAGCAACTTTGTGAGACTCAAATGAGATCACTTGCGACTGAGTTGAAATTTCCTTTGACGATCATTCGTCCTGGATTGTTGTATTCCGATATCGTAGCTCCAGTAAAGAAATCTATAAAAGGAAAAGTTTCATTGGTAGCTGGAATGGGAAATAATCATTTGCCATACATACATGTCGATAGCGTTGCTGAACTTATCGCTGAGGTAATTGAAGCTCCAGTTGTAAAAGGTCAAGAAGTTGAAATATTGAATGCGGTACCAGCAAACAACGATACTGCTAGAGCTGCATTGTTGCGTTGGAAAAAACAAACTGGATCAACTGCAAAAACTATTTATCTACCTATTCCAGCGTTCAAACTTTTGGCACTTGCTCCATACCTGATTAAAAAAGGATTGAAGAAAGAAGCGAAGCGACCAAATGTTGAATATCAAACCAAAACTGGAACTCGAAATGTCGATTATTCATCTGAACTTGCGATGAAAAAATATGGTTGGGTTGGTTATTAAATAGTTGCGCGGTGCCGGTGCCACATTTCTAAGGCGACCAGAGTGTAAATTCTCATGCCGTCGTTAAATTTTCCAGAAACGTGGTCATCTAAGAGTTGTTTAACGACCTTTTTATCGAACAGCTCGTATGCTAAAGAATCTCTACTTGTTAAATGGTCGTATGCGTATTCTTTAAGGCTGTTTCTAAACCAGTCATCTAGAGGAACTTTGAATCCATGCTTGTTTCTTTCAAAGATTTCCGAAGGCAAATAGTTTCTAGCTACTTCACGAACAACTCTTTTTGATTCGCGCCTGTTTGCCATCAAATGCGAAGGCAAAGACCTCGAGAATTCCAATACTTGAACATCTAAGAATGGGGGACGGAGCTCTAGTGAGTGCATCATTGAGGTCCTGTCTCCGCGTTCTAAAATATTGTCAGACAACCAAGAATGTAAATCAACATACGCCATTCTTTGGATCACGTCACCTCTTGATTCTTTGTGTATTTCTTCCATCGCATTGTGACTTTGTTCAGCATATATTTTGCCAATTTCACCAGGCGTAAAGGGCGCAAACCAAGTCTTGAAGCTTGCAATCTCACTATTTTGTGATGCTGCTCTTATTAGAGTCCTTTGCCTATTCATTGACGCCGGAAGCATCTTTTCAATAGTTTTTAAAATCGGTCCCCGTGCTGAATATGGAATTTTTGAAAGTTTATTTACAAGGTTTGCATATTGATATTTTGGATAACCTCCAAACAATTCGTCACTGCCTTCACCAGATAATACGACTGTTACATGTTCGCGCGCTTTTTTGGCCAGGAATGAGAATGCAATATCGGGCGGTTCAGGAATAGGTGCATCAAATTGGTATGTGAGCTGGGGCCAAGTATTAATAAAGTCTTCCGGCGAAACACTAACTTCGTGATGGTCAGTACCTAGTAATTCAGAAACGGTTCTTGCAAATGGAGTTTCGTCTAAGGAACTTCCATCAGAGAACTTCGCTGCGAATGTCGAAAGATTATTTTTCTCTCCTCCTCGAATTTTTGAGATCATTGAACATATAAGAGAAGAATCAATACCTCCAGACAGGTATGCGCCGACTGGCACATCAGCTACTAGGGCTGCCTCAACTGCACCATACAACTTGGTATCTAATTCTTGAGAAGCTGATTGAAGTGTTAGGTTGTGATTTACCTCGCTGTCATCAGGGATCTCATACCAGCTCTCAATTTTAACTTCGCCATTAGGACTGACAATAAGGTGATGACCAGGTTCCAGTTTTTTAATACCTTCATAAAGCGTGTTAGGTGCCGGAACTCCGCGCTGCCCCAAATAATCCGCTAAGGATTTTTTATCGATTTCAGGTATAGAACCAATAGCAACTATTAGAGCTTTGATTTCACTTGCAAATACAAATTTTTTTGAATCTTGATAATAATAGAGTGGCAAAACACCTAACCGATCTCGGTATAAGTGCACTATGTCTTTTTCTTGTTCATGCATTGCAAATGCGAACTGACCTCGTAAAGAATTTACGAAGTTATTATTATCTTTTTCAAAGCCTGCAATTATTGTTTCCGTATCTCCATTGGTTTTGTAAGGATAGTCCCATGATTTTCGTAACTGAGAATAATTGAATATTTCGCCATTAAAACAAATAGTCGATTTACCGCTAGCGCTAGTCATTGGCTGCGGTGAACCTGCCACATCAATTATTGACAGTCTTCGGTGAGAAAATCCTATGTCGCCTTTTTTGTTTGTCCAAATGTCATGGGCATCTGGACCTCTATGGGCTAAACGATTTCCCATTTCGACAAGTATTTTTTTGTCGACCTGGGAGTTATCAAAAGTAACTATTCCTGCGATGCCACACATTAGAGAAGCCCTTCTAGGTCAGAAAGAATATCTTTAACTCGATTGTCCCAGGAATCTTGTGCAACCAGTTTATGCAATTCATTCCTTCGATTGATTGAAGATTTCGATTGCAAAGCTAACTTAGTTTGCGAAATGAAGCTATCTCGGTCATTGGCTATCCGGATATCTTTTGAATATTTTTGTATTTCAGGAATTTCCATTGAAACGATTTCAAGCCCTAAACCTAGATATTCTTTGATTTTTATTGGGTTTGTATATTTAGTCCATTCATCATTTTTTCTCGGCAGAATCGCAACGTCAAAGAATGCTCCAATCCTTGCAACAAAAGCTAGAGTAGACATTCCAAAATATATTACATTTGGTTTTGAAGTCAAGGATGATATGTCGCATGTAGCTTGGCCTATAAGAACGAGGGTGCAGTCACTAAATTCATCAGCTAGTTGTTCTAATAGCTCAATATCTATAACGTAGTCATCAATTCCGCCAAAAAACCCGATTATTGGTGTTGTAATATCAGCAAGTTCATCTGGAATCGTTGCAGATGAACTTTTTGGCTTAAAAAGATCAAGATCTATTCCGTGGTCCAAGAATATTCCTTTTCCATTGTGCCAATTAGCTTCATCTTTGAGCAGTAACTGTGAAGTGTAATAGGTTCGTTGGGCCCGAGATATTTGGGACTTTTCGAGTGTTTCAATATATTTAGAGTCTGTTTCGGAAAATGCGCTCATTTTGTCAACACGATTCACCACTTCGAGAATAGGTTTTAATCTGGGTGCGATCTCGTTTGCGGTGGGAATTGTTTCAAAAATTATTGGACGCTTAATTTTCAAAAATGCCGCAACTATTTTCACCTGCAAGTAAATGAGTTTGTAGTTTATTTTCCGTATCGCAGGAGTCGAATATGCAGGAATCAATACCGGCGTGAAGACATAAAAATTTGGATACTCATCTAGCGGCTTACGAAGCCCTTTGAATAATGATTTAATCTTTCTCCAAATTCGAAATCCAGAATTGGAACTTCGACCAGGAATTGGAGCCCTCATCCCGATTGAGTTAATAAAAAGCACTCGTGTCGATAAAGAGAGTCTTGTTGTAATTTGAATTTCCGAGTGACTTCTGTTGTGATACCAAAAATCCACTGCTGCGAAATTAATTATTGGAGGTAAATCACTCAATTTATATAATTTCCTTTTTCGCGCTATAAATTTATGAAGAATTCGCGTTTTCGATCAAAGGAATCCAGCCAGTCCTTATCCAGAACATCCCAATCAATATTTCCATCCATTGGTGTAATTTGTGACTGGTAGATATTCAATGCTTTTTTGCGAGTTTCTTCGTAACCGATAGTATCAACTGACCAACCTCTCTCGAGAAAAGCATGTTTTAGATCTAAAAATTTACCAAGCTGACGGTTTAGGAAAGAATGCTTCTCTCGATGAAATCGACTTGGCCCCAAGGCCCACCAATATATAGGGCAATATCTACCAATTATATTTCGAGAATCAGCCACATCTTTCACCACTTTGGCGCACATTTGATGATCAACATGTCCGTCATACCAAGAAGTTGTCAGTAACTCATCGGGGACGAAATCTAAGGAATCTAAAAAGTTATCTAACTTTTCATGCAGTCTTGGAACATTAATTTTTGTGTCTTCTTCGTCGAAAAAAGTCACGTCTCCAGATTTCACTCCTAGGATGGAAATGGCTTCGAGGAATTCTTTTTTCCTAAGCGCTATTAGTGAATCTTGATCGATAACTTTACTGTTTTGAGAATATCTTCCATCAGTTGCAACGGCTATGACTACTCGGCTGCCAGCTTGTATTTTTCTAGCGATAGTGCCACCCATGCCAATAGTTTCGTCGTCTGGGTGTGGCGTTAGAACAACACAAGATCTTAATGAGTTTTCTTCGGTTTCATTTCGGGCCCAAAAAAGTGCGTGAGCGTGCCAAGCTTTTCTTAACTGTCTAAGAGCATAGCTATACATTTTCCTCCTTGGTTTTATTCTTCTAAAGCTTGATCGAATCCATGATCAGCTCTCGTAAACGATTTTCGAATATTGTTTAATGGGTAAAACGTCACGAGGAGAAAAACAAGCCCACCTACGATTCCGGCCACGGCTAACGAAATAAATGGTTGGCCGATAAGACGTGAAATCGAATAGCTTGCTGCTGCTTGACAAATAGCTCCAACAACAAAAATGACTGAATTTTTTGCAGTTGTCTTTACCGGAAAATTGTTGGCAACAAGGTTGCGCACGACGATAGGGATAATGATGAACGAAGATACAAAAATGTGTGCAAAGGCTGCTCCAACGATACCCCATATTTGAGCTCCAACAATTAGTGAAGGTAAGAGAGCGACGAACCAAATAACAAACATTCGTAGCTCCAAAATGGGTTTACCTATCGCCGCGAAAATATCAGCAAAAAAGTTCAGGAATACTCGCATTCCTCCTAGAAATGCAAGGATACGAACAATATTTATCGCAGGTATCCATTTGTCGCCATATAGTACACGAACAATATCGTCAGCTAATACGCTCAAGAAAACAACGAAAGGGAGAGTCGTCGCCACCAGGCCAAGAGTTAAATCGTGAAACGCCTTCTGTCTGTGTTTAACATTGTCACGGATCTCAGAAAACCAAGCAAATGAAACCCGACCAATTGTCGCTCCAATTGTATTCTCAGGAAGATTTCCGCCGTTGTATCCAAGCTGATAGAAGCCGAGCTGCTTGGTTCCTTGTGTCGCACTTACAACTAAATTATCTACACTCATAGTCCCAACTCTAAAAAGGTTTGAAATTGCAATTGGGGTCGAGAATTTTAAAAGTTTCTTGGTCGTTTCAAAATGAAAACCAGGAATACCGGCTTCTGGAGCGGATATAAACATTAAAAGCGAAGAAAGACCATTGGAAATTAACATTCCCCAAACAAGAGCATTTGCCCCGAAGTCTTGCCAGGCAAGCACTATGGTCACAATGATTTGCACGAAAAGTGAAACGGTTTCTATAGCTAATATTCGTTTTTGCCTCATTGACCTTGTCAAAAGCGCGAGAGGAATAGTGCCGAATCCATCTATGAGGATGGCGAAAGAAAGAAGTCTCAGTACGTTGCTTAAGCTATCGTCGCCTAACCAATCGCCAACCATTGGCGCACTTGCATAGATTACTAAAAAGAAAAACAGACTTCCCAGTAAAGACACGGTTGTTCCGCTGCGTGCTGCATTTGAAACTCGGCCTTTCCATTGAATTACTGCGGGGTTCATTGCAAAGTCATTAAATGACGTCACGAATATCACAATTGCACTCGCCGCGGCATAGGTCCCAACATCTGAGGGGGAGAGGATACGCATAATCACGATTCCACTTGAGAATGTGACTATTCGATTGACAATTTGATTGATAGCACTGAATCGAAAAGCTCTCGAAACGTGTTGGCGGTTTTCTAGATTCTGGGTTGACATTATTAGCGTTTCAAGTCTCTTTGATTTAAGATTTTATTACTTTGCAAAAATCATGTAAATTTCACATTTATACATAAAGTGTACTAAAACAGTAAGGTGTTTGTCTCATCTGAATCCGCTCTCCAAGTGCAAATAGCACCTTGCCTCAGAGATGACTACGAAGATCTCTTGAGGATTTTTACCGCCAATAGACAAGGTTTAGCCCACTCTAATACGCCAGCTTGTCTCGTCGACGAACTCGCCAATCGAGAAATTGTTTTGTTTAAAGCTTATAAAGATAGTGAGCTGGTTGGCTATTTTCCTTTTGAGCAAAAAAGCTTTTTAGGGATAAATATTATTACTCCAGCCTATAGCGAATTAACGCTTGATTTCATAAATATATGTTGCATTGCTGAACTCGAAGATGAAATTTCAAAACTGTTACTTGAATGGTTGAAGTCGCTTAAAAATACTGTCGCATATCTTTTCATGCTTGATGAAAATTCTGTTCTAGTTCAGAATGCCATAGAAGATCACGCATTCGAAATTCAATCGCGTGGATTCTATTACCAGTTAAGTCTTCCTAAAACGAAAGAAGTGTTATTAGATTCATTTAGTAAGTCGAGGAAGAAAACTTTTCAACGACAATTAAAAAAATTCGAAGACAAGATGAAATTTGAAGTTGTACAAGGCAAAATTCTTGGTGATGAATTGGAGAAAGCAATCGCCGACTTAAAAACTCTTCACAAGCTGGTGTTCCCAGATGATTCAGCAATGCTGCCACATTTTGAATCTTTAGATAAATGGATTCGAAAAGCATTCACCGATGGTTCTGCGTTTTTCGTGCGGTCAAGAGAGATTAGAACCGGTGAAATAGTTGCTACCGAATTGATGATGAAAACAAAGAATTCAATTGGTCTGATGCAAGGCGGAAGAAAAATAGAAGAACAGTACCTAGGGATTGGTTCTTGGCAATTAAATCAAACAATTCTCTGGGCAATCGAATCTGGAATAGATGAATTCGAATTTCTATTTGGAGATCAAGAGTATAAGCGCAAACTGGCAACTTTGAAACGCGATGCAGTTTCGATCACGTACTTTTCTTCGAATCGAGCTAAATACACCTTTAAAATTAAGCACCGACTTGGAAAGTACCTTAAATTCCTGCGATAATTGATGTTCAACTGAAAGGCAATCAAATGACTCCACGAGTATCAATAGGGCTTCCAATCTATAATGCGGGCGAAGAATTTACGAGAGCTGCAATAGAAACCATTCTTAATCAGAAGTTTCAAGATTTTGAGTTTTTGATATCTGATAACGGTTCCACAGACGGTATAACAGTTCCTACTATCGAAGAGTATGTTGCCAAAGACGATCGAATTATTTTCATTCGAGGTCGTCGGAATATGGGTGCACAACCAAACTATGATCGACTTTTTGAGCAGTCTCGTGGCGAATATTTTTCATGGAAAGCACACGATGACCAATTCGATCCAAATTGGTTAGGTGCATGCGTAGATGCCCTTGATGCTAACCCAGACGCAGTTCTTGCATATACTGGCCACATCGAGATTGACGAACATGGAAAGCAACTCGATCTTGACACAAGTTACGAGATTGACTTTGATAATGATGATCCAGTGGCACGATTTCTTTCACTCGCCTGTGATCCGCACCCTTGTTATCCACTTTTCGGATTGATGCGATCATCAACTTTGGCGTCAACGAATTTGCATGGCAACTACGTAGGTTCAGATCGAGTCTTGTTGAGTGAATTTGCCGCTAATGGAAAGTTTGTCTATATCCCGGATAAGTATTTTTTGCACGGTGAACATTCACTTAGGAGCGTTAACGTCCACGAAAAAGAACATGAAAGACGAAACTGGTTTGATGTCAAATACACCAAGAAGTTTGATTTTCCGAACTGGAAATTTATTAAAGAATATTACAATGCCATAAAGCGTTCTTCTATGACTAAAGAAGAGAAGAACCGCGCAATAAAAGGTATGCAACGTTGGGTAAAAGATCGAAAAGCGGATTTGCTTCGAGATGCTGTTCGTCCTGCAAAATCTGCAGTGAATGCTGTTAAAGAAAAAATATCAAGTTAACTTTTTCAAAAAGCTTTCGGTCTTGCTTTTCCATGACCAATCTTGAGCAATTCGAGCTGATCTCATTGCTCTTTGGCTAGGAAATGGCGGATTTAGTAAAGCGGATTGAACTTTATTTAGAAAGTCTTTTTCATCGGATGCCACTTGTACGTCGTCGCGTTCAAAGCTTTGGGTAAATGGTAATTTGGTTGATATCACCGGTAATCCGCATAATAGATACTCCGGAATTTTCAACGGCATCGATACTTTATTGAAGGCATTTTCTTTGTAAGGAACTATACCTACACTTGCTAAATTCAGCCAAGCTGGTATTTCTTCATAGTCAATTGAGCCTACATAATGAACGTTGGGTTGAGAAACTAATTTGGTGAATTCGGCGTCGTTTGTTGCTGCGTTTTTGGAACCGACTAAAACGAGTTCTACTCCTGCTTGAGCAAGGACTTCTAGATAATTGAAGTCAATTCTTTCATTCAGGCCACCTGCATAAATGGCGAAATTGGTTTTTGGAAGTTTTCCTTTTTGTTCAATCGTTAAATGAGAACTTGCGCATGGAAATCGAAACAATTTGTCGTCAGCACCGTTAACGATCACGCTAGTTTTAGACACAAATTCTTTATCCAGGGAAGTGGCGAGATCTTTCGAAACGGCAACAATCTTGTTTGCGTTGACACATTGGTATAGCTGCCCTTCTTCAAGCACTTTTGAATCTATCCCCGTAAGTTCCGGTTGGCAGGCATAGTCATCCATCATCCAGTAAATATTAAAGAAATCTTTTGAAAAAATCCGGTAGTGGGGAGCCGTAGCAATTAAAAACGGTTTGTCGTCGGATCGATAACCTGATTTGCGAACAGCCTTTTTAATACTTTTTTTCAAAAGAAGCGAAGTCAATTTATGAATGAATGGCCTGTCCTTTCCAGGGAACACCAGTGGAGTTACTCTCATTAGATTAGGAGACACAAGATTAAATTTAGAAGCAAAAATTTTTGATCTTAAACTGGTTTGTTTGATCGCAGTCGCAATACTAAATGGCGGATCAACATAGATCACATTGTATTTTGTTTCGAGTGCTTGTGAAAAAGGTTTTGCGCCGAGTGGGTTTTCATCAAACATTGTGTTCGAACAAACTATAACGATACTGCGATCAGAGTTATCTACTTCAGTTTTCATTAAGTATTGTCTTCGTCTATTCTCGGGATAATCATTTCGCCGTTTGTTCGTATATTGTTTTTGAAGTTTATACCTTTAGCTGTAGTTGCGAAATCAAATTCGTGAGTGTCTCCGAAGACATTATTCTCAATATTTACATTTGTCGGGACACCATTTTGCGCACTTCTAGAAGCTATGGCATACAAAGTAATTCCACCACCGTTTAAATAGTTGTGAGTTACGGTGACATTATCGATTGGCCCTTGGTCAGGGTCTATGAATATTGCAGAATTTAGACCGCAATTATCAAACCAATTTCGTTGGATTAGGATGTTCTTACCGACACTAATTTGAATGCAGTCATTGTGGGTATATCCACCTTCGCCCGCATCTTTACCTCTGAATGCATACAGATCATGGATGTAAGAATCCTCAATAATTGCATTTCCTTGAGCTTTTATCCCATCGAACGACCCAGTAATCTCTGTTCTTCTTACAATGAAGTCACTCCATTGGATTCCATCTCCATTTTTGTTTTTCCCATCTATAGTTGCGTCTTCGATAACCATTCCTGTTTTACCTGGTTTTTGGGTGACTTGCTGCGCCGTGAAGTTCAAAAGCTTGACATTGTCAGCATTAACGTAAATTATCCCTTCGACATCAATATTCTCAATAGTCTCATTGTTCTTTTTGATTGTGAGATTTCCCTTGTGCGTCTTTCTCTTTCCGTAGGCGCCTATTGAAGTCGGAACCCCTTGTTCATTTGATGCTCCTCTAGGGCCAACAAACGTTCCATCTGGAGCCTTAAAGCCTGTTGTTCTTTCTTGGATGACCGTTGGGACAGTTGGCTGTGAGGACGATTCGCTAGAGCATGAAGCAACTAGAACTATTAAGAAGAGTAGGGAAGAGGAAACGAGAAGTTTTTTGAACATAATTATTAAACATACGATTTTGTAGCTTCGATTAGTTTACTAGCAAAAAATTGAGGCCCCCTAAGTGGGAGCCTCAATTAGCACTCGTATGTCTAAAATAGTTTTTGATTAATAGTTATCTGTCCTTGCATAGATCAATCCACCGCTTAGATTTTTGTTATTCGTCCATGTTGTACCGGTTGCAGCAATTGTCGCATAATCGTAATGATGTTCTTCGGTGAACACGTTGTTTCGTATCATTACGTTCGTAGGTCGGCCGTATTGAGGAGCAGATCGTGATTGAATCGAGTAAAGCGTGAATCCGCCGCCACCTAGGCGATTTCCTTCAATTGTTACGTTGCTAATCGGTCCTTGGTCGGCATCAATGAAAATTGCCGAATTTCCTAGGTTTCGTTCGAAAATTGAATTTCTTACAATCACATTGCTTCCTGATGAAACTTGAACCCCGTCATTGTGGGTGTAGCCACCAGCTCCAGCAGATGGTCCAGTTTTAAACTTCAAGTCATGTACCCAGCAATTCTCTATTAGAACATTTCCATGTGCTTTAAATGCATCAAAGACATTTGAAACATTCAAGTAGCGCGCTGTATAACCAGACCAAACAACTCCGTCCGCACTGTCGTTTTGCTCGCCGTGGATATCGCCGTATTCAAGAAGCAATCCACCTTTTCCTGGATTCTTGTAGATGTTATTCGCGCGGAAATTTCTGATAGTTACGTTGTTGGCTGCAACTGTGATTTGTCCAGTCACATTTATATTTTGTACAACAGCTCCATCAGTTGTAATTGTAATTGGCCCTGAATTTACAAGTATATTTCTGTTGCTGGGCCCTGGTGTGCCACTAGGTGCAGGTGGGGTTGTGGTTGTTGTGGTGGGTGGTTGTGTAGTTGTAGTGGTCGGAGGTCTAGTTGTCGTCGTAGTAGGTGGTTGTGTCGTTGTTGTAGTAGTTGGACTAGGTCCAAATAGGACTCGCGGTAAAGATTCGATTACATCATCCCAGAGAATTCTTCCACTTCTTTGAGTAGTCAAAGTGTTTGGATCAAAACTTCCGAGTGAACTTGCAAGTGACAAATTGCTAGCTGAATCACTCGTTGATGAAGAAGTTCCTAATTTTGATTCGGTTCCCGCAGTTCCATCTAATGCGAGAGATGGCACATATTTTGTCGTACAAGTTTTGCCATTACTGCGGTACTTGCATTCAACGACTTTGACCATTTCATAATTTGGCTGTGTAGCTATTTTGGATGATTTTGATTTTGTAAGTTGAGGTGATGCTTTTGCGGCATCCGATACTAAAGCTTCCAATGCAAGGACAATTAATACAGCTAAACATGCTCCACAAATGCGCTGCCAAAGACCTTGTCTAAGTGACATGGTTCCTCCCTATTCCCCCTGATGAAAATATCATCGACACCTAAACAGTATTTATTTAGCAAAAGGTGCAAAACATGAGATATACGGCATATACCAAAACGATAGACAGGATTTCTGTAAAATACTTCACTGATCACTTAGCGTGAAATTCTGCTAAGATCCTATACCGTAAGGTTAAGCGCATTTGAGAAATGGAAGGCAATTAACAAATGGAGTCATTTGAATCAACGGTTGATATCGTCGATAATGCTGTTCTGCACGAAAATGCTGAATTTAAGCGCGATGTTGATCCAGACCCCATTTTAGATAGTGCACCTACTGCCAGACATACACGCCCAACTGTTCGTCATCGGCCAGGAGACTCAAAGCGACTTAGAGCTCGAATCGTTGCAATGGATTTTTCTGCGGCATTGTTGGCATGGACAATTGGAACGGTTGCGACAGGAAATTTTCAACCGGGTAGATCTGAAAATCTTGCTCACTTTGGAATCGGATTAGCAACATTTATTTCGACTTCAATTTTGTTTTGCTATATGTTTGCTCTTTACCGTACAAGAGTTAGTTTTGTTCCTTCTGTTGAACGTTCAAGAATTTTTCTTGTTGGAATTGGCTCTGGACTAATTGCGGGAATTATTTATCAAAGTTTTAACGAATCGTTTTTCGTAAAATATTCAATTGTTTTTGGTCTCTTGTATTTTCTTTTTGCAGCAACATTACGGTCTCTGTTTAGACATTGGCTGCGAGTGCAAAGATCTAACGGTCGATACCACAAGGAGATTCTCCTCATCGGAACCAATTCTGATGCGAAAGCAATGTATGAACTTCTCCGTACCCATCCAGAAGTCGGTTTTACAATCGTTGGAGTAATAGGAGACAAAAACGAATCTAACGGTTTTGATGATATTGCATGGTGTGGACCCTTAGAAGAAATCGTTGATGCAACAAGAAAAACAGGAGCTACAGGAGTCGTTGTAGCTGCAAATTCACTTGAGACGGGTCAATTGCGTCATGTAACTAATAAATTACTTAGCCATTCAATTCATGTACATTTAAGCTCTGGCCTATTCGGCTTTGATGAACGAAGACTCAGGCCGCAAAGCTTCTCACGCGAACCAGTATTTTATGTAGAGCCTATTTCTTTTCCAATTTTTCAACGAGCAATAAAACGAGCTTTCGACATCGCCGTGTCTGGGATCCTTCTCGTTTTAGCAGCGCCGATAATGGCGATTGCAGGCATATTCATCAAGTTAGATGATCGTGGTCCGGTGCTGTTCCATCAAACTCGAATTGGAAAAAATTCACTCCCTTTCCGATGTATAAAACTCCGAACAATGAGCGTTGACGCCGAAAAAAATCTCAGCAAGATCATGAAGGAAAACGAGCGAAAAGGTCCGCTATTCAAACATTCCTCAGATCCCCGCAGAACTACTATCGGTAAATTTTTGGAAGCCACTTCGTTAGATGAACTTCCGCAATTGTGGTTGGTCTTTAAAGGTACGATGAGCTTAATCGGACCTCGACCTGCGCTTCCTCATGAAGTCGCAGTCTTTGATGAAGACTTGCAGATGCGTCACTTAGTTAGGCCTGGAATTACAGGTTTGTGGCAAGTTGAAGGACGAGATAATCCATCTTTCGATGCGTATAAAAGGCTCGATCTTTTCTATGTAGAAAATTGGTCTCTATTCTTAGACCTTTCAATTGTTGCTATGACAGTTCATGTGGTGATCTCTAGAGCGTTTAGAAAAGTATTTTTACAGAAGAGACCTGATTGGATGCGTGCAGGCGTAGGCAATCCAGGAGCCGACGCCGGTGAATAAACCTCATGTGCTAATAATTGTTCAAAACCTTTCAGTTCCTTATGATCGTCGGGTGTGGTTAGAGTGCAATTCTCTTATTGAAGATGGCTTTGATGTTTCAGTTATTTGTCCTCGAAGTAAAGGTGATTCAAAAAAGGAAGTGTTAAACGATGTCGAAATATATCGTTATGCTCCTGCTCCTTTAGCTTCAAGTGCGATTTCTTTTTTTGTGGAATTTGCTTATTGTTTCATAAGGACTGCGCTTTTGAGTTTTAAAATTAACTCAAATAAGAAAATTGATGTGGTGCAAACTTGCAATCCTCCGGATACTTATTGGGCATTAGGAAAGATCTTTAAACTTTTAGGCGCCACCTTCGTTTTCGATCAACATGACCTATGTCCTGAAATTTTCGATGCAAGATTCGGAACAGAAAAATCGCTATGGAAAAAGTCATTGCGAAAAATGCTGCTTGTATTTGAGAAATTAAATTACTCCACTGCAACAAAAGTTATCTCTACGAACGAGAGTTATAAAGCAATAGCAATGGACCGCGGAAAAAAGAGCGAGGAAGACATAGCTATAGTTAGATCTGGTCCAAACGAAGATCGACTTTATCCGGTTGAATCCTCGAAAGACATTTTAGGAGATTTTGAATTTTTACTCGTTTACATAGGCGTCATGGGCCCGCAAGACCGAGTGGATATTGCTATAGACGCTATGGATGAGATAGTAAATGTGCGAGGCGAGGTCAAAGTCGGACTGGCTTTGCTAGGCGATGGTGATTGTTTTGAAGACCTACAAGCTCAAACTCAAAGACTTGGATTGGCAGGCAATGTAATATTTACAGGTAGGGCAAACGATGAAATGATAAGGAATTATTTTTCTTCTGCAGCTCTCGGCTTGGCACCAGACCCGGCTACACCATTTAATTCACATTCAACACACAATAAGATTATGGAATACATGATTTTTGGATTGCCTGTAGTTGCATTTGACCTGAAGGAAACCAAGAAAAGTGCGAGCAAAGCAGTTGCAATAATTAGTGAAAATGCAAACCATAAAGCTTTTGCAGACAAAATTTTAGAATTGTTAAAAGATGAAAAGACCAGAAATGAAATGGGAGAATTTGGTCGAGATAGAGTGCTAAAAGAGCTCGTTTGGAGTCACCAAAGTCCTAATTATGTTGCAGTAATGAAACAAGCGTTTGCAAAATCAAAACGCGGAAAACAAACTACTTAAAAACTCTGAGTTGAATATAATCTAACTTTCTCCGATTGTCCCATTTAATTCTTGAATAATTGAAACGCGACTAGCCTCAAGATTTTTGAATGAAGCGATTAGGTCGAGGAAAGCTCTTCTGCTTGCCGGTTTATGAAATCTCAACATGGAGCCTGTAATCAAACTTAGCCTGATTAGCTGCAAGCTTATCGGCTTTCCTATGACTTTCATAAAATGCAATTTATTTAAACAAAGCAGTGAAAAGAGTAGAGGATTGGTATCAGATTCGCCCCCAATATGGGTAGCGCTAGATCCAGTCGCGATGCTGAACTTATATCCCTTTAATTTGGCTCTCCATGCAAATTCCGTTTCTTCGGAATACAAAAAGAAGTCATCTCTCATTCCTCCAATCGATTCGAAAGCTTGTTTGTTTATGAGCCAGATTGCACCCTTAATCCAGTCGATGTCTTCAATATCCGGATATGAATTAACATCTGTGATTTGTTCAGATTGAGCAAATCGGTTTGCAAGTTTTCCACCCAAAATCGATTCGAAAAATTGCGTACGAATATTTGGGAAGATGCGAACATTAAATTCGGGGTTTCCATTTTTGTCGAAGGTGGTAGGCGCGCAAACAACTAATCCGGAATCATTTTCCAATTTATCAATTAGCGGCTGTATTGTTTCAGAATTTAAACTGACATCTGGATTCAATAGAAATAAATGTTTAGTGTTGCATCGTTTCATTAATTGATTAACGCCGAATCCAAAACCGAAATTACTTTCGGATTCAATAATTTCCACGTTCGGAAATCTCGTTCTAATTAACGTTTTGGTTTCATCGGTTGAGTTGTTGTCAAAAACTATTACAGGATACAAGTCTGAATAAAGATCATAAACATTTGAAAGACTTTTGTCGATTAGGTCCGCTGAATTATAAGTGACAATCCCAATTGAAACATTTGCGCTCGTTTGCATAGGCGTTTAACTTGTAGCTAGCTCGGTTGGCAGCTTGTCTGTATTCTTGATGATACGCGAGTCTATGGATGCAAATGCCATCGTCTCGTCACCGTTTTCATACCTGTTGACTCTCCACATTGCAGCAGATAGTCCAATTATCAATGTGCTAGTGAATGCAATCATTGGAAAACTCATAGTGTCGAAGGTTGCGAAACAAATTAAAATTGCAAATAGTGAACTAGCACAACATTGTCCAAGTTCAGCAAAAAATGGATCTTTAGCAGTGTGTTTTACGTTCCGAGCAAGCGTTATGCCAACAACAAAAAAAGCAAGTAAAGCTGTGGTTCCAATTATGCCTGTTTCAATAAGTGACAATAGGTATTGGTTATCTAGAAAAAAGTAACTGCCTGGATCAAAAGTTTTAAATCCGCGACCGAAAAACGGATTCTCTCTGATGAAATCTGAAGCTTTTGAGTAGTCTTCGGTTCTAGTTGTAATAGAAATATCTTCGTCAGCTTTTGTGAATAGATCGATCAACACTTTGGGAACTTGAGGGGCGAAAATGAATAGGATTGCGGCCCCAAGTGCTGTCGCCATTATGAAACGTAAACGTCGTCGTGCAGTCCAAGTAAACCAGATTGTTCCAATTATTAGTCCAAGTGCAACAATGGCTGTTCTCGATAGTGCAGTTGGCAAAGCGGCAGAAATCACTATGAATGGAATAAGTGACACCAAGCGAGCTTTCTTGGTCCAGTTCATTACAGCGTTCCGAAGTGCGAATGGCCAAATTACACACAATACAACTGCATATTCAATTGGATGATAGGCGGTTCCCGAAACTCGAGGTAGTCCATTCCTCTCAGAAATAAAAGTGAAATCATTGACAGCGCTTAAGCCAGGGAGCTTCAGATAGGGAGCGATGTCATCACCAGTTGCAAACTGAAGTAGTCCAATTACGCCTACAAACGCTCCACCATAAATTAAGGCAGAAACAATTTTTTCAATTTCAATTCTGTTCTTTAAACCGTCTGCGAAAAATAAAGCAACACCAGCAATGGCTAGTACTATTGAAATTCCTCGAAGTGGTGCTTGTGCTTCTTCGGGAGGTAATACTCGGGCGAAAGCAGCTGCTGCGCTAGCAAAAACTGAAGCAATTAAAATGTATGCAGCTACTCTAATGGGTTGTCGGGTGCGTGCTGTGCTCACTGAAGGTGTAACTCGAGTTATTATCCACCAGCCAAACATTACTAACCCAATTAACATTGCGGGGGAAGCACTTCCACCAAGCGCTGCGACAACATAAGGGCTAGGGCAAACGAAGAGTAGAAAGATAAAAATTCTTCCGAAAGTAACGGAGCTCATGAGAGCCTTTTATTTCGACTTTGCTTCACTAAGTTCATCGAAACCGTTGGCGCTCTTATTTTCTAGGTTTTCTTGATCTTTGCGTTGAGTGCGTTGGCGACTTTTTCTCTGTGAAGTCTTTACTGGAGCAACAGGGGCTTCTTCGCCCTTTAGTGGTTTAGCTGCTTCTAAATGAACTGTAGATCCACGTCGAGTGTTTTTAACTCCGCGTTTAAAACCATCAATTATGAAGGCGACCGCGATAGCAAACGCAGCTCCAAGGCCGAAAACTATTACAAAAGTGCGAGCTTTACTTCCAGATACTGCGACGACTTCCCGATCGGATGTTGAAAATGCTTGAATCCAGGTTTCTGAAGGAGCTCCAGCCTGAGTTTGTTTGGCTGCAAGTTCATTTTTCACATCGACGATTAGTTCGTCTCGGGTTGCACTAGCAACTTTTTCAGAGTCCGCTAAAACACTTACTTCTAGCATTGGCAGCAAAATAGTTTGTGTCGGGTCGTAAGGCACTGCCACTTCATAGTCTGGTGAAAGTCCTTTGTCTTCAAAGCTTTTTCGAGCTTCGTTCGTCGAGACTGTGTCTCCCAATACTTGAGCTGTGGTTTGTAATGATTGGTCAAACCTCAAATAAGGATTTTCAGTGCTTTCGGCACTTGAATTCAAAAGAGTAACGGTGCCTCTTGACTCGTAACGCGTCTCAATTTGAGAAACTAGAAGAAGTGCCAAAACAAAAGCGATAGCAAGTAACGGAATGACCACTTTAAGTTGTTTTTTGATAATTCGTAATGCTTCGAGAAGTTCCATAAGTCCTTCCAGTCTCGCATGAAATGCAGAAATTTCGCAAATTGCCTTAATTCTTCTCCTGAAAAGTAGGATTGGAGATATGGCTATTTTAATTACTGGAGCATCAAGCGGAATTGGCAAGGCACTTGCGCACCAAGCGGCGACAAGAAAGCATGATCTTGTTCTTGTCGCGCGGCGTAAAGATAAATTGGAAGAAATTGCTAAAGAACTAATTAGTCGATTTGGTATTGATGTAGAAGTAATCACAGCGGACTTAACAAATTTAGATGAAATCAAAACTGTTGAAGCCCGCATTCTAAACGGCGGAATCGATGTTCTTGTGAATAACGCAGGATTTGGATCTGCTGGACCATTTATAGAACTTGACATTAACAATGAACTAAACGAAATTGATCTCAATGTCCGTGCGCTTGTTCAGCTTTCGCATGCCGGTGTTAAATCAATGACAGATAATGACATGGGAACAATCGTAAATGTATCTTCGATTGCCAGCTACATGCCAATGACAGGAAATGCGGTTTATGGGGCAACTAAGGCTTTTGTTACCAGTTTCTCTCACGCGTTAAGAGAGGAACTCAGTGAAACAGGAGTCAATGTGATGGTCGTATGTCCCGGAATGACTTCGACGGAATTTTTCGAGAGGTCAAAATGGAATGCCGCAACTAAGAAATCTCCTTATCCAAATTTCATGTGGCAATCTTCGGAACAAGTCGCCCAATCGATATTTGCCGGAATAGATAAACAGCGTACTGTGGTTGTGCCAGGTTTCACCAATAAAATAGCCGCAGCATTCGCCTCAAGTTTGCCAGGAAGTGTGACGAGAAAAATAACAGCAATTGTTGCTAAAGGCCGTCGACTGCGATAGAGTGGCAACGTCCAAATGTTTTTGGGTTCCAATCACAAAATTTCAAACGTGAAATGATCGGCCCCATTTTTTACTTCGAGGACACTTTTCACTAAGGAAAATTTCCAAAATAAATCAAAGGATCAATATGGATTCAACTTCTCTAGCAAACAAAGACAAAGAAGCACTAATTACTATTGCTAAGACTCTCGGGATTAGCTCAATATCAAAATTGAAAAAAAGCGAATTGGTCGAAGCAATAGTCGCAGCAAAAGGGGCAGCTGAAAAAACCGATGCACCATCTGGAGGTATTCGCTCTAGAAAAGCCTCAAGTGTTGCAGCTGATTCAATTGATGCGCTAGCAGAAGAACAAGATTCATTAAATCCAATCGATGATGAAGTTGAGTTTGCTCCAAGACCGATGTCAAGGCCAAGAAGAAATGAAAGTTCAAGCGACAACAAATCTCAATCGAGTAATTCGAGAAATGATAATAGAGAAAATGTAAAGTTCGACAACGATAAAGATGAAGACTCAAATGATGATTCTTCAAGACGACGCCGACGCAGAAGAGGGTCGCGAGATAGAGAAAGTGGCGGGGGATACGACAACTCTAGAGATAATGATGCAGAGTTGATTGCGTGCTCGGGTGTCATCGAAATCCGAGAAGAAGGATATGGTTTCCTTCGATGCAATGGTTACCTTCCAAGTCCAGGCGATGCTTATGTGTCGAATCAATTGATCCGTCGCATGCACTTGAGAAAAGGCGACTCCATTACTGGAACAATGAAGCCTCCTCATGAAGACGATAGAAAGCCAACGCCTTTGGTGAATATCGAAACAATTAATGGGCTAGATGTTGAAGAAGCTAAAGGTCGACGAAAGTTTGAAGACTTGACTCCGCTTTTTCCTGATGAACAATTAGTTATGCAACTCGAATCTGCACCTCTAGAACTCACAGGTCGTATTATTGACCTTGTTTCTCCAATCGGTAAGGGTCAACGTGGTCTAATCGTCTCGCCGCCAAAAGCTGGTAAGACAACAATCATGAAATCAATTGTTACATCAATTGAATTTAATAATCCAGAAGTTGAACTTATCGTTTTGCTTGTCGATGAGCGTCCTGAAGAAGTTACAGACATGAAACGACATTGTGTTCGTGGAGAAGTTGTCGCCTCAACTTTCGATCGACCACCAGAAGAACACACAAGAATTGCGGAACTCGCAATCGAACGTGCAAAAAGAATGGTTGAATCAGGAAAAGATGTTGTAGTTATTTTGGATGGTATTACAAGATTGGCGCGTGCTTATAACTTGAGTGCACCTGTGTCTGGACGAATTCTTTCTGGTGGTGTTGATTCACAAGCTCTGTATCCACCAAAGAAATTCTTCGGTGCTGCACGAAACATTGAAGAAGGCGGATCTCTGACCATATTGGCAACAGCGCTTGTAGACACTGGTTCAAAGATGGATGAAGTTATTTTTGAAGAGTTCAAGGGAACTGGAAACATGGAATTGCGTCTAGATAGAAGAGTCGCTGAAAGACGAATCTATCCAGCTATCGATGTTGATACTTCTTCAACTCGTCACGAAGAGCTTCTTTTCGATAGAAGCCAACTTAATTCTGTATGGAAATTACGTCGTGTCCTCCATGCTCTTGAGGGCGGAGACAACGGTAGAACTGGTGCTGGCCTCGAGTTGTTGCTGGAAAAGCTAAAGCAAACAAAGAATAATGACGAATTCTTAGCTGAGATAGCAAAGAATCCAACTCCTTAGGTCGACGCGTATAGATAGGTACAATGAAGAGAAGTAAGCAGAAAAATCTGAGGCGTAATTTGGCCTATCATCTGTTAATTCTCAGTGCTGTTCGCGCGATGGGTGGTCAAGCCGTTATCAATGGCGTGATGATGAGAGGCGAAAAGTCTTACGCCGTTGCAGTTAGACGGATGGATGATTCAATAGACGTTTCAGTTTACGATGTTCCTTCATTTGCTCAAAAGTTTGTGAAGATACCTTTTGTTCGTGGAGTAATGGGTCTTGGTGAAGCAATGGCTTTGGGCTATCGAGCTTTGATGCATTCTGCAGATTTGTCTTTGAAAGATGAAGAAGAGAAACTGCGTATAGAAGCAGGAGAAGAACCTAAAGAAGTTGAAGAAGAAGAGAAAAAGGCTTTAGGTAAAGTAACTGTAGGTATTTCAATTGCGATATCGATTGTTTTCTTTGTTGCGATGTTTAAAGTTGGCCCCTTGTTGTTAGCCGACTTATTTAAAAACCAATTTGGATTGTCAAAGTGGGTGGGTTTTTCAATTGAATCAGTTCTACGTTTAGCTTTGTTCATCGGATACCTATATCTCGTCTCATTGAGCGGCGAGATTAAAAGAGTTTTTCAATATCATGGTGCAGAACATAAAGCTATTGCTGCATATGAGAACGATGTTGTTCTAACACCTAAAGCTGCACAGCAGTTCACAACTGCTCATGTCCGTTGCGGTACTAATTTTCTATTAATAGTTATGGTGATGTCTGCGTTCTTTTATGCAGTATTTTCTTTCATCTTTCCAGATGTTCCATTTTGGGCATTGGTTCTTTCGAGAATATTTGCGATTCCTTTAATCGCCGGCGTTAGTTATGAAATTATCAAAGCTGCGTCGTTCAAAATGGCAAATCCTTTCACTCGGGCAATTGTTTGGCCAGGTTTGCAACTTCAAAAAGTCACGACTCGAAAACCAACTGATGAACAATGCGAAGTTGCTATTGTTTCCTTAAAAAGTGTTTTCACTCCTGAACAAACCCAAGAAGTTGAAAGCCGAAAAATCGAGAAAGCGCCAAAGTCTTGGCAAACTATCGATCTCGAAACCAATAAATCTGTTGCTGCTTAAAGCATGAAAACAGATAGGTGACATCTCTCATAGTCCGTTCACCAGCATATTTGACGGAATAGTCCGATTTGTGCTGTAATTCTTATTCTGTTTAAGAATGAAATTACATCATAAAGGACTGTAAATGTTTAGATCTCGAGTTTCTGCAAAAAAATTCACAGCGATACTAACTCTATTGTTAGTTGCACTCATAGGAGTCACTATCAATGTGAGCCCAAGTGCACAAGCCGATATTATCCAGCCGGCTCAGGTTGCAACTTCTCCCAACCCAGCGTGGCCGAATAAATGTGGAATTAAATTAGGCCTCTTAGTAGACAGATCTAATTCAATTAGTACTAGCGAAGGTAATCAGTTAAAAACTGCAGCCAAAGGTTTTGTCGATGCCTTAGCTGGAACACCATCACAAATTGCAGTTGCACAGTTCAGAAAGACAGCTTCTCAAACTATCGGATTTACTTCTGTTACTAACCCAGCAGGGGCGACAACAGTAAAGAACACTATTGATGGTTATGGTTTCGGAACAAACGATAACGATGGTTCTACAAACTGGGATGCTGCATTTCAATCACAAAAGAATCTTGGCGCTGATGTAGTTGTCATTTTGACTGATGGTAATCCAACTTCTCGAAACATTGATGGATCAGGTGGTAGCGGAAGCAGTGACCCTTTTGGTTACAATCTGGATGCAGGAATTACTTCAGCAAATGAGGTTAAAGCGAATGGTGCAAGAATTGTTGCTGTAGGAATTGGAAACGACGTAGATACATCCAACCTGCAAGCGATTTCAGGACCTACAAACAATAGTGACTACTTTACTTCCTCATTCGATACGTTGAATGCAAAACTTATTGAGATCGCTCAACAACTCTGCGGAGGAACTGTTACAGTTCAAAAATTAGTGAAAAATAGTGATGGTTCCTATACGCCTACTAATGGTTGGGACTACACAGCAACAAACGCAGTTGACAATACGCAAACTACTGCAAATGCTGGAACTGCAGAATTTAAATTTGAAAATGCTCCAAAAAATACTGTGATCACAGAAACACTTAAAGCTGGATATGCTTTGGAGTCAATTGAATGTAAAAAGAACAATGTTGCGACTGGAACTCAATCTGGTCTGGGTGTTTCTTTAACGATAAATACCAATGACATTATTTCTTGTACTTTTAAAAATGCGCCAACTCAAGGAACCGTCACAGTCGAAAAACTCATAAAGAATGATGATGGTTCGTATACTCCTGCTAATGGTTGGGATTACACGGCAACTGGAGCTGTAGATACAACTAAAACTACTTCAGGAAATGGTAGTGCAGTATTTTCATATGTAAACACGCCAAAATCTTCAACAATTACTGAAACTGTAAAAACTGGATATTCAGTCGAATCAGTAGAATGTAAAAACTCCAATAATCAAGTAGTTGGTTCTTCGGCAAACGCTTCTATCGATGTGACCGTGCCTACTAATGATGCTATCTCTTGTATATTTAAGAACACTCGAGATAAAGGAACTATTCGGGTCGTAAAGAATTCTGTTGGAGGAAATGGATTATTCTCGTTTACTTCTAACACGACTCTTTCTAATTTCGATCTAACCACAGTAGGTGGAACGGCACAAACAAGTGCGGCATCAATTCCTACTGGCAACTATGCGATATCAGAGGTTGTTCCAACCGGTTGGTCATTAACTGGTGCTAGCTGTACTGGAGCTACTCCTTCTGTTCAAGGTTCAACAGTTTCTATTACGGTTGCAAAAAATGCGAACGTCGTGTGTACATTCACTAATACTCGCGATACTGCGACTTTGCGTGTGGTTAAAAATGCGAGTGGAGGAAATAGAGCTTTTAGCTTTACTTCTGATACTCCGCTTGGCGATTTTGATCTAACAACTGTAGGTGGAACTGCACAAACATCTAGTGTTTCTATCAACACGGGAACTTATGATATTACTGAAGTTGTTCCTGTTGGATGGTCGTTGACAAGCTTGTCATGCACAAACACGACTACAACGGTTGATGGTTCAAAAATTACGATAAACGCGACCAAGGACGCAAACATTGTTTGTACTTTTAACAATGCTCGTGACACTGCGACTCTACGTATCGTGAAGAACTCGTCTGGGGCAAATGGTACGTTTGGGTTTACGTCTGATACTCCGCTTGGTGATTTTGATTTAACGACTGTTGGTGGAACTGCACAAACTTCTAGTGTTTCTATCAACACTGGTACTTACGAGATTTCTGAAAGTTCAGTTACTGGTTGGACTTTAGATGCTGCTTCTTGTTCTGGTGCTTCTTTTGTTAAAGACGGATCAAAACTTACGGTGACTGCAACAAAAGGTGCAAACATCGTTTGTACTTTTGGCAACTCTCGTGATACAGGATCGTTGATCGTGAAGAAAATTGCGACGGGTGGAAACAACACTTTTAGTTTCACTTCCAACACATCTCTTGGTGATTTTGATTTAACTACTGTTGGTGGAACTGCTCAGACTCAAAAAGTGACTTTGCCTACTGGAAACTACAACTTGGGCGAAACCGTTCCGACAGGTTGGACGCTTGTATCTTCGGGTTGTGAAGTAGTTAACTTCCAAGTTGTGCCTGGATTCATACAGCCAGGAACTTTTATAAATGGAGTTTCAATTGGCAAAGATCAAGATGTTGAATGTACTTTTACGAACGCTCGTGATACTGCAAGTATTCAAATTGTAAAAGAAGCCACTGGTGGTAATGGCACGTTTGGATTTACGTCTGATACTCCGCTTGGTGATTTTGATTTAACGACTGTTGGTGGAACTGCACAAACTTCTAGTGTTTCTATCAACACTGGTGAATATGTAATTGAAGAATCTGGCTTGACTGGTTGGACTTTAGATGCTGCTTCTTGTTCTGGTGCTTCTTTTGTT
>Ga0209573_1000720_pt1 | contig 61995 bp, 70 predicted proteins | sample TNRBio252014_DNA_FD_185870 | JGI IMG/M metagenome (GOLD analysis project Ga0209573, IMG submission 185870) | Wastewater treatment Type I Accumulibacter community from EBPR Bioreactor in Madison, WI, USA - TNR Reactor_6/25/2014_ DNA (SPAdes)... | ecosystem: Engineered > Bioreactor > EBPR >...
CGGTTCGTTCAGGACTATTGCCGGGTGGCTCGCGCTCGGTTGCGGGCCGGTCATCCTGCTCAACGCGATTGGCCAGCTGGTACGACCCGCAGTCCTCACCCTCGCAGCGGGCGGCTTCACGGTTCAATGTTGGCGAGGCCGCCAGGATGTCAGGTGGCAGGATGTCGCCGAGATCAGAGTCTGGTCGTCTCTCGGGACCAACATGGTGACCTGGCGGCTGAAAGACGGGGTGCCCGACACCGACGTCATGGCGGGCATCAATGCGCTCTTTGACTACAATGGAGCGTTGGGGACGGGCCGGCAGGTGCCGGCGCGCTCAATCGTGGCGCGGATGAATGAGTTCAAGGCCCGTTTCGAGGCAGAGACCGCCTAGACATCGACGCTGGGACGAACTCCGGTCTTCATCATCACGACCATCCCGTCCTTACGAATTCCCGTGCTCACGGCCACCCGCCAGCAACTGTTGATACACACCCAGCCGATCCGTGATCTGCCAGTGGCCGGTCAGTCGGTCATCGGCGTCGAACGCATAGACGGTCGCGCCGGACATTCGGATTGTCGCCCCCGTTGCGGGAAAACCGGGCAGGTCGCCGAGATGGGTCGCCGACCAAAGCCACGTCATGACCACAGCATCGCCGTCTTCGAACAGGGCCTGAATGTCGAAGGCCTGATCAGGGAAGGCGGCGCGCGACTTGCGAAGCCGGTCCTTGAAGCCGGCGCGGTCGAGCGTCTGACCCTCCCAGGGATCGCCAGGATCGTGCCGGACGACGTAGGCGTCGGCGACATGGAGATCGACCGCTTCCTCATCGCCCTGGTCCCACACCTGTTCAATGAAGCGCGCCAGCCGCGCCTTGCGGGAGGGGTCGGGGGTCATGTCCAGTCTGTCTCCGAGCGGGGCCCGGCCAGCCTCAGCGCATACGCCTTGATGTCCCCAGGCCAGCGGTCCATGCGATCGCCGAAGGCATCGAGGTCCCCCGCGAACAGCGCTCGTGAGGCATCTTCGAATCCCGGCAGATCACCAGCGATGGCCGAGAGGAAACGATAGGAACGTCCCCACGCGGCCCTGGCCTCGGCCTGGCCGCTATCGGCCCGGCGCGCCTCGTCGATCAGGCGTCGAAGGACCTGGGAGGCGCTGCCGGCCTGTGCCTCCAGCCAGTCCCAGTGGCGCGGCAGCAGGGTGATCTCACGCGCCACGACACCCAGGCGTGGCCGACCTCGACCGCGCGGTCGGGTCGTCTCTTCGGGTGCCTCGGCGACGGTTTCCGTCGCCTCGCTGTCGGGGAACCGAGCCGTGATCTCGGCCACAGACCCGCGCAGGTCCAGATCGACCACGGCACCGGTCTGATCGTCGAAAACCAGGACTGTGCCCTGGCTGTCGGCCTCGACCGCCTTTACCGCCAAGGCGACCTGGGAGGCCGGCCCGCTGGCCAACCGCAGGTCGTCGCTGAAAGCTGTGAGCATCTGGGGTCGGCGGCGCATAAAATTTTTCATACGGGTAAAAAGATCAGCTGTCAAATTATCCGGATAATATTACTTTCGACCTGGCTGACGGGTTGCGGCGCGCGCCATCCGGGGGCGCGGGCTAAGTCCCGTCCCCCGAGCCGACCGCCTTGATCGCGGGGTGGTGGGCCAGTCCCCGGCCTCAGTCCAGCAGTTCGACCTGATCGGCCCCGTGGATGAACAGGTGGGTCTGGAAATAGTAGAGGCCAGTCGGCCTGCGCTCGTGAACGAATTGGATGGTCTCGCGTCGGGCCCAGCCGCGCGCACGGAGCCGCCGTCCGATCAGATTTTCGACGGGGCCGTGTTGGGCGATAAAATCGTTCTGGGCTTGCGGCAGGACGGCGAGCGATACGTTTCGCTGGTCCCGGTAGTCCTCATTGGCATTGATGTAGAGGACGCCGTTGTCGCGTCCCACCTTCGCCACGCGAAGGTCCATCGTCACCAGAACCGGCTGACCTTCGGCCTCGGCCGACAGCTGCACCACCTCGGGCGGCGTGAGGGCCGTCGAGCAGGCGGCCAGGCCGGACGCCAGGGCGAAAACGATCAGGGTTCGCTTCATGCGGGCAATCTACCAGGGCACCGCAGGCGGCGACAAGGAACTAGGGGCGCTGCGCCGGGCTCTTCCGCGCCCGGATCGGGTGGGCCGGTACGCGACGGACCCGGCCTTCAATACCGGCCGAATCCCTCCAGCCAGGCGATGCGGTCATCATAGGCGGCGATGAGACAATCGACCGTGGTGCATTGATTGCGATGCACCAGCCACAGGCGCTGGTTCTCGCGCAGTCGGGCCTGCTCGCGGGTCGAAATGCGCCGCAGGAAGGTGGCATAGGCACTGGCCATGCGTCGGTCCAGCTGGCTCACATGGGCGTCACCGCAGATCAGGTGCTCAACCCGTGTCCCGGCCCGCCGGCAATCGAAACTGGGTCGGCTCTGCTTGGCCTCGGGCTGGCTCTCGCTCGCGCCCGCAACTGTGGGCAGAGACAGGATCGCCGCCGCCAGGCCGACCAGCACAGTTGTGCATCTCATGGGTGCCCTCATTGCCGTTCGTTCAGAATGTCCGCATCTAGCGCCGCATATTCGCGTTTTGGCAATCCTGCCTGACAGGGCCGTGGTCGTGGGTGTGCGTCGGTGTCGGGGCCTGCTAGGTCGGGGCGTGATCACCGTCCTCACCCTCACCGATTTCCGATCCTATGAGCACGCACGACTGGAGCCAGGTGCGGGGGTCACGGTGCTCTATGGGCCGAACGGGGCGGGCAAGACCAATGTTCTGGAGGCGCTCAGCTTCCTGACGCCGGGCCGGGGCTTGCGAGGCGCTGGAGCCGCCGAGGTCGGACGTCGCCAGCCGGGCGAGGCGTCGGGTCGGGCCTGGGCCGTGGCGGCGGTGCTGGGCGATGACGAGCGGCGGCTGGGCACCGGTGTTCAGGCCCCCGGCGCGGCGCGGCGGATCGTGCGCATCGACGGTGAGCCGGCCCAGCCCGGCGACCTGCTCGACCATATCCGCCCCATCTGGGCGACGCCTGAACAGGATCGTCTGTTCTCGGATGGTCGTGCCGAACGGCTGAAGTTTTTTGATCGTCTGGTTTTTGCGGCGCGACCCAGCCACGCCCACGCCGTCGCGGCCTACGAAAAGGCGCTGAAGGACCGTCTGCGCCTGCTGACCGATGCCGCCGATCGGGGCGAGGCGGCGGATCCGCTGTGGCTCGATGCCCTGGAGGCGAGATTGGCCGAGCATGGGGCGGCGGCGGCCAACAACCGGGCTGAGGCTCTGACGGAGCTGCAGGCCGCCATCGACGCCCGCACCGACACCGCCTTTCCGCAAGGCGATCTGTCGCTTGTCGGTGAGGCGGAACAGCGCGCGACGGGCGGAGAAGGCGTTGACGAGGTCGCGGCCTTTCTGACGACGGGATTTCGCGCCGCGCGCGCCCGCGACGGGGCGGCGGGCCGCTCGCTGTTCGGGCCGCACCGCAGCGATCTGAGCGCGCTGCATCGCGAGAAGGGCCGCGCCGCCTCAGAAGGATCATCGGGCGAACAGAAGGCCCTGGTCTTGAACCTCATCCTCGCCCAGCTCTCGCGTCTGGCCGACAGCGAGCCGCGTCCCATCCTGTTGCTGGACGAGGCCCCCGCCCACCTCGACGATGCCCGCCGGGCCGCCCTGTTCGACGAGATCGAGGCCCTGGGCCTCCAGGCCGTCATGACCGGTACCGAGCGCGGGCTTTTCGGCACGCTGGAAGGCCGCGCGACCTTTGTGCGGGTGTCGGGCGGCGGGTTTGAGGTGGGTTAGGCGGCGCGCCAATTTTTGCCATTTCCTGCCATCTGCGATAGGATCAGGCCATGGCCATGACCTCGATGAACATCTCCCTGACCGAAGACCTGAAGACCTTCATCGACGCCCAGGTCGCCGAAGGAGCCTATGCGACGTCCAGCGAATATGTGCGGGCGCTGATCCGGCGAGAGAAACAAATCGCACAGGCTCGGGCCCTGATTGATGAAGGCCTGAACTCTCCGTTGGGGCCTCCGATTGATGAGGCCTATTGGGAGCGCCAGCGCGAGCGCATCCGTCAAAACGCGGTGAAGCGGTCGGCATGATCAAGCCCGTCCGGCCCCGGACCACCGCGACGGCGGACTTCGATGACATCACCGACTATTATCTCGCTGAAGCCGGACCTGCGATCGCGCAACGGTTTGGTTCGGCTCTCATGGCCGCCTATCAACGGCTCGAAGGCTATCCGGCCATTGGGTCGTCTTTGATCGGAGAGTTTTTCTCACGGCCCGGCCTGCGCAGCTGGCCAGTGTCGGGCTTCCCCTACCTCGTCTGCTATTTTGAGAGACTTGATCATGTCGATGTTGTGCGCGTTCTGCATGGCGCGCGGGACCTTGGCGTGTTGCTGAACGACCTGGCTGATCCCGAGGTCTGAAACCCTCTCAGCCCTCGCTTTTTGTAGGTGAATCCCTATATATTTGAGGCTTCACGCGGCGCGGATTCGCCTGCTGCCGCTTCTCCGTTTCCCAGCCCGTCGCCGGGCCTTTCCCACAGATCGAATGACCGACGAAAACGACACGCCGCAGGCCGAATACGGCGCGGATTCCATCAAGGTTCTCAAAGGTCTGGACGCCGTTCGCAAGCGTCCGGGCATGTATATCGGTGACACCGATGACGGCTCGGGCCTGCACCACATGGTCTATGAGGTGGTCGACAACGCCATCGACGAGGCGCTGGCCGGCCACGCCGACCTGGTTCAGGTGATCCTGAACGAGGACGGTTCGGTCACTGTCACCGACAACGGCCGCGGCATTCCAACCGCCATCCACGAGGGCGAGGGTGTCTCGGCGGCCGAGGTCATCATGACCCAGCTGCACGCCGGCGGTAAGTTCGACCAGAATTCCTACAAGGTCTCCGGCGGTCTGCACGGCGTCGGCGTCTCGGTTGTCAACGCGCTGTCCGACTGGCTGGAGCTGGTCATCTATCGCGATGGCAAGAAGCACCAGATGCGTTTCGAGCGCGGGGACACGGCCAAGTCCCTGTCGGTGGTCGGCGACGCGCCGATCCGCACCGAGGGCGACAAGGCCGGTCAGCTCCTGACGGGCACCGAGGTCACCTTCTTTCCGTCGCTGACGACCTTCAGCCACATCGATTTCGACCTGAAGACGCTGGAGCACCGCCTGCGCGAGCTGGCCTTCCTGAACTCAGGCGTCGTCATCAAGCTGAAAGACCTGCGCGGCACCGAGCCGTTCGAGGAAACCCTGCACTATGAGGGCGGGGTCGAGGCCTTCGTGCGCCACCTGGACAAGTCCAAGACGCCGCTCTTGAAGGACGTCATCGTCGTGCGCGGCAAGAAGGACGGGATCGAGCTGGACCTCGCCCTGTGGTGGAACGACAGCTACCACGAGACCATGCTGTGCTTCACCAACAACATCCCGCAGCGGGATGGCGGCACGCACCTGTCGGCCTTCCGCGCGGCCCTGACGCGGGTCATGGGCGGCTATATCGACCAGGCCGGTGCCGCCAAGAAGGAAAAGGTCTCGGTCTCCGGCGAGGACGCGCGCGAGGGCCTGACGTGCGTACTGTCGGTCAAGGTGCCGGACCCGAAGTTCTCATCGCAAACGAAGGACAAGCTGGTCTCGTCCGAGGTGCGCCCCGCCGTCGAAGGCCTGTGCCAGGAAGGCCTGTCACAGTGGTTTGAGGAACACCCGACCGAGGCCAAGCAGATCGTCGCCAAGATCGTCGAGGCCGCCGCCGCCCGCGAGGCCGCCCGCAAAGCCCGCGAGCTGACCCGGCGCAAGTCGGCCCTGGATATTTCGTCCCTGCCCGGCAAGCTGGCCGACTGTCAGGAGCGCGATCCCGCCAAGTCCGAACTGTTCATCGTCGAGGGTGATTCCGCCGGCGGCTCGGCCAAACAGGGCCGCAACCGCGAGAACCAGGCGGTGCTGCCGCTGCGTGGCAAGGTGCTGAACGTCGAGCGCGCCCGTTTCGACAAGATGCTGTCGTCGGACCAGATCGGCACCCTGATCCTGGCGCTGGGGGCCGGCATCGGCCGCGACGAATTCAACCCGGACAAGCTGCGCTACCACAAGATCATCATCATGACCGATGCCGATGTGGACGGCGCACACATCCGCACCCTGCTCTTGACCTTCTTCTACCGGCAGATGCCCGAACTGATTGAGCGCGGGCACCTCTATATCGCCCAGCCGCCGCTCTATAAGGCCTCCAAAGGCAAGAGCTTCCGCTACCTCAAGGACGATGCGGAAATGAACATCTTCCTCGTCGAGGAGGGGGTTCATGAGGCCGAGCTGGACCTGGCCAATGGCGAGCGCCTGACCGGCCAGGATCTGCGTCGGCTGGTCGATGAATCGCGCACCTTCAAGGCCCTGGTCGATCGCCTGGCCCAGCGTGCGCCGGCCTTTGCGGTCGAACAGGCGGCGCTGGCCGGTCTGTTCGCCGAAGACGGCATGCCAGAGGCCGCCGGGCCGCGCCTGAACCTCTACAACGAAGAAGGTGACGGCCCGTGGTCGGGTACGCGCGGCGAGGCCGGCGCGGTTGTCTTCTCGCGCGTGCGCCGGGCCGTCTCGGAACAGATCGTTCTGGAAGAGGCCCTGACCCGGTCCATGGACGCCCGGCGGCTGGGCGAGCGCGCCGCGGCCCTGGCCGAGGCCTTCTCGGCCCCGGCGACCCTGCGCCGCAAGGACCGTTCGACGACCATCCGTGGCCCGCTGGATCTGGTCCAGGCGATCATGGACGCCGGCAAGAAGGGCCTGTCGATCCAGCGCTACAAGGGCCTGGGCGAGATGAATGCCGACCAGCTGTGGGACACGACGCTGGACGCCAATGCGCGCACCCTGCTCAAGGTGCGGGTCGAACACGCTGACGACGCCGACGACCTGTTCGCCAAGCTGATGGGCGATGTGGTGGAGCCCCGCAGGGAGTTCATCCAGGACAATGCCCTGGATGCCGAGGTGGATGTCTAGGCACGCGGACGCGCTCTGGGTCCGGTGTCCGTTTCCAGGGCGGGTTCACGTTGGTTCAGTCAGGACGGCGGCTTGCCGTCGCCAACGACTGGATAGACCCATGACCCGTTTGACCTATGCGATGTTAGCCGTGGCTCCGCTAGTGATCCTGTGGGGGTGTGGAAACGGCGAAACGTCCACCTCGTCCGATGGTACCCGCGACCAGCCCAGCGCCACCGAGGCGGCGGCCTCCGGCGCGGCGGCCGTTATCGCCTCCGCCGCCGCCGGGAGGCCGATCCCGCGCGAGAACCTGCCTGACTTTGTGGAGACGAGGTCTGGGGGGCGCTACTTGACCTCGACCCACTTCTCGAACGATCAGCGTGACGGGGGGATGCTGTTGTATGCGGTGGAAGATCCCGCCGCCGACGTTGTCGCCTTCCATCGGACCTCGCTGGAACGGCAGGGTTTCACCCTCGACGAGGCGGTGACCCGCCCCGTCCGCGACAATATGGAAACCAGCTTTGAGGGCCGCTCCGCCGATGGGCGATCATCGCTGGCGGTCGTGGTGATCGACAAGTCCGAACCCGAGCAGGTGGTCCAGCTAAATTTCGCGGTCGAGCGCCAATGACGACGCGCGCATTGGCCCTTTAGAGGATAAACCGACTCAGATCCGCGTTCCTGGCGAGCTCGCCGATCCTGTCGCGGACCAGGGCCGCGTCGATGGTGACGGTTTCGCCGTCGTGGCTGTCGGCGCGGAAGCTCAGGTCTTCGAGGGTTCGCTCCAGCACCGTCTGAAGCCGGCGGGCCCCGATGTTCTCGACAGCGCCGTTCACCGCTACCGCCGCATCGGCCAGGGCCTCGACGGCATCATCCGTGAACTGAAGATTTACGCCTTCGGTCGCCATCAGCGCCACCTGCTGGGCGATCAGATTGGCCTCGGGCTCGGTCAGGATGCGTCGGAAATCATCGCGGGTCAGGGCCTTGAGCTCCACCCGGATCGGCAGCCGGCCCTGAAGCTCGGGCAACAGGTCGCTGGGCTTGGCCACATGGAAGGCACCCGAGGCGATGAACAGCACATGGTCGGTCTTGACCGGCCCGTGCTTGGTCGAGACCGTCGTGCCCTCGATCAGGGGCAGGAGGTCGCGCTGGACGCCCTCGCGTGAAACATCGGCCCCGCGCGCCTCGGAGCGGGCCGCGACCTTGTCGATTTCGTCGATGAAGACGATGCCCTCGCTCTCGGCCAACCGCACGGCCTCCTGGGTCAGGCTCTCTTCGTCCAGCAGCTTGTCGCCCTCTTCAGCGATCAGCGGCGTCCAGGCTTCTTTCACCGTGGTCTTGAGGGTCTTGGTCCGCTGCGGCCCCAGCTTGCCGAGCATTTCGGACAGGTTCAGCACTCCGACATTGCCGCCGGGAATGTCCATGCCCTGCAAGGGCGATCGCGTGTCGTTGAGCTGAAGCTCGATGTCCTTTTCGTCCATCTCGCCGGCGCGCAGCTTCTTGCGGAAGGCCTCCTTGGTGGCCTCGCTGGAGCCGGCCCCGACCAGGGCGTCGATGATGCGGCCCTCGGCGGCCTGTTCGGCCTTGGCGCGGACGTCGGCGCGGCGGCTTTCGCGCACCATCAGAATGGCGGCCTCGACCAGATCGCGCATGATCTGATCGACGTCGCGCCCGACATAGCCGACCTCGGTGAATTTGGTCGCCTCGACCTTGAGGAAAGGCGCGCCGGCCAGCCGCGCCAGCCGCCGGGCGATCTCGGTCTTGCCGACGCCGGTCGGTCCGATCATCAGGATGTTCTTGGGCGTGATCTCGTCGCGGATGGCGTCATCGGTGCGCTTGCGCCGCCAGCGATTGCGCAGGGCCACGGCCACGGCGCGCTTGGCGTCATCCTGGCCGACGATGAAGCGGTCCAGCTCGGAAACGATTTCGCGGGGAGAAAGGTCGGTCATTTTGGTCTGTCCGGAGATGCTTTGTGATGAACCCGCCCCGACGCTCACCCCAGCGTCTCCACCGTCAAGTTCCCGTTCGTATAGACACAAATCTCGGCCGCAATCTTCATGGCCTCGCGGGCGATGGTTTCGGCGTCCTTGTCGGAGTGTTCGATCAGGGCCCGCGCCGCCGCCAGGGCGAAGTTGCCGCCCGATCCGACGGCAGCAACGCCGTATTCCGGCTCCAGCACATCGCCGACACCGGTAACCGTCAAAATTTGATCCTTGTCGGCGACCAGCAGCATGGCCTCCAGCCGCCGGAGATATCGATCGGTCCGCCAGTCCTTGGCCAGGTCGACACAGGCCCGCGCCAGCTGGTCGGGATACTGCTCCAGCTTGCCTTCCAGCCGCTCGATCAGGGTGAAGGCATCCGCCGTGGCCCCCGCGAAGCCGGCCAGCACCTTGCCGCCGGCCAGGGTGCGGACCTTGCGGGCCTTGCCCTTGACGATGGTGGGGCCCATGGACACCTGACCGTCACCGGCGATCACGGTCTTGCCGTTCTTGCGCACCGCGAGGATGGTCGTGCCGTGCCAGTCGGGAAAGCTGTTCTGGTTCATACCGCACAGGTGGCGGTGCCGAGAGGATTTCGCAAGCCGCATGGCATTTTCCGACGACGAGGTTGAGCGCTATTCCCGCCAGCTGGTGCTGGCCGAACTGGGCGGGCCGGGCCAGCAGAAGCTGAAGGCCGCCAAGGTGCTGATCGTCGGCTGCGGCGGTGTCGGTGGCCCGGCGGCGCTTTATCTGGCGGCGGCGGGGGTGGGCCGGATCACCCTCGTCGATGGTGACCGCGTGGCCCTGTCGAACCTGCATCGCCAGATCCAGTTCGCCACCGCCGAAATCGGCGACGAAAAGACCGAGGCCACCGCTGGGGCAATGCGGGCGATCAATCCCGATGTGCGGGTGCTTCAGGTTTTCGCGCCGCTGGATGCAGACAATGCCCCCTCATGGATCGCGGACAATGATCTGGTGATTGACGGCACCGATGATTTTGCGACCCGCCTCCTGGTATCGGACACCTGCGTCATGCTGAACAAGCCGCTGGTGTCGGCTGCGCTGGGCCGCTGGGCCGGCCAGATCGGGGTCTTCACCGGGCGGCCCTGCTACCGCTGTCTGGTGCCCGAGGTGCCGCCCGACGCTGAAACCTGCCAGCGCGTAGGCGTGGTCGGGGCTCTGGCCGGCGTTGTCGGCTCCATGGCGGCGCTGGAGGCCGTCAAGCTGATCATCGGCGCGGGCCGACCGCTGGACGGTCGTCTGCTGATCTATGACGGGCTGCAGGCCGAGGCTCGCACCGTTGAGGTTGCGGCCGACCCTGCGTGCCGGGCGTGTGGGGGTTAGGCGAAGGCACGCGCGAGGAAGTCGATGTAGCGTCGCCACAGTTCCAGATCGACCTCGTCGACCCAGCTGCCGTGGCCGGCGTTTCGCACCTCGATGAAATCGACCGACTTGCCCGCGCTCTGCAGGGCCCGCCGCATGATCTCGCTCTGCGATTTGGGGACGATCTCGTCGTACTCGCCGTGGACCAGCAGGACCGGACACTGGATCTCGGAGGCCCGGCGGCTCGGTGACGCGGCCTCCACCGTCGCCGGTTGGGTCGACGGATCCCCGATGCGGTTGCGCCAGACGCCGTAGATGAAGTCGTCCGGCGTATCGTCGCTGGTGCGCTCATATTCGAGGAAGACCGACAGGTCATAGACCCCCGCCCAGCCGATGGCGGCCTTGTAGAGATCCGGCCGCAGGACGGCCCCCATCAGGGCCGCATAGCCACCATAGGAGCCGCCGATGATGGCCACGCGGCCCGAATCCAGACCTTTGAGACGGATGGCGTGGGCCACCGCATCCTCGATGTCGGTCTGCATGGCATTGCCCCACTGGCCCCAGCCGGCCTGGGCGAAGGCCTGGCCATAGCCGCCCGAGCCGCGGAAGTTGGGCTGGAGCACCCACCAGCCCCGGGCCACCAGCGCCTGGACCTGGCGGTCCCATCCCAGGGTGTCACGCAGTTCCGGGCCGCCGTGGACGAGCACCACCAGCGGGCCAGGACGACCGTGCAGGGGGCCGGTCAGATAGGCCCGGATGCTGCGCCCATCGCGGGTCGAGACATCCACGGCCTCGGTCGGCGACAGTCGGGCGGCCTCCAGCGGCAGTCGTGCCCCCAGGGCCTCGACGTGGCGGGCCGCGACGTCATAGAGGTACCAGGAACCCGGATCCTGCGCGCCGTTCACCCTCAGAAGCAGTCGGTTATGGTCGCGGCTGACGTCCCAGAACACCACATTGCTGTTGCCGCCGAAATAGCCGTTGAGCGCGCGGTGCTGGGCTCCAAGCCCGCCCTGAATGTCGTATTCCAGCCGGTCGCCGAAATAGGCCGCGCCGAGATACCGCCCGGTGTCGTCCAGCACGCCATAGGCGACGTCCCGGTTTGGCCGCGACGTCAGGGGCGGGCCGTAGCTCATGGAGGTGAGGTCCAGTTCCCGTACCGATGAGGTGTCCTCCCCTTCGCGCCGGGCGGCGACGAGGATGACGTTGGGCCGGCTGCCGGTGGTTATGAACTCGAACTCTGGCGTTTCGGTGATGCGGCGGCGTGTCAGTAGCCGCCAGTCGCTCGACCCCTCGGTCCGGGCATAGAGCGTCTCATAGGTGCCGCGCGGACTGATATCGACGCGGATGACGGGGGTGCCGTTGTGGGTGCGCCAGCCGATGGTCTGGTCCGTGCCGGATTCGATCCGTTCGGCGTCTCCGGTGTTGACGTTCACGCGGTACAGGGCGACGGCACCTGCGCTCGCGGAGATCAAGATGCCGCCCTGCCGGGCACCGTCGCGCGAGATCATCAGAATATGATCGGGGTCATTGGGTAGCAGGTCGACCACGCGCCCAAGGTCGATGGAATAGGCCATGGCCCCAGGCTGATTCTCGAACAGGACCACCGCGCCGCCGTTGACGGTGTCCAGCGAGATCATGCGGCGGCTGGCATGGGTGATCAGTTCGTCCGTGATCGTGGAGCGATCGCTGCGGACGCGGGCGTCGCGCGACACGATCTGGATCAGACCGATGAGCAGGCGCTCGTCATTGGCCCAGTCCATCTGATCGGCGATGAAATCGCCCAGGCGACTGCGGCTGGTGGGCTGGCTCAGATTGCTGACCGAGAAGACGTCGACCATCGCCAGCCGCACACCGTTCTCGCGCGTCTCCTTGAGCAGGGCGATCTTTTCGCCCGACGGCGACAGGGCGACGCTGATCAGGCGATCATACTGGAAGAACTCTGCCAGGCTGTAGGGTGTCGCTCCCTGGGCCTGGACTGCGGGGGCCAGGGCCACCATCAGGCCGGCGGTGCCGACGCCGGCCAGCAATCGACGCCGATCAAGACCCGATGACGGCTTGATATCGCTCATGATCCGGCACTCCTCACCTCAGGGTCGCAGGAGGTCCAAAATTCGCGCAGGAGTCAATCGTCCGGGAGTTTCAGCGCGTCCCAAACAGGCGGTCACCGGCGTCACCCAGGCCCGGCACGATATAGCCGTGCTCGTTCAGGCCCTGGTCGATGGCGGCGGTCCAGATCGGCACCTCGGGGTGATAGGCGCGCAAGCGCTCGATTCCCTCGGGCGAGGCGACGAGACAGACGAAGCGCAGGTCGGTGACGCCGCGCTCCTTCAGCCGCTCCAGGGCCGCGACCGCTGTATTGGCCGTGGCCAGCATGGGGTCGACGACGACGACCAGCCGCTCGGCGATGTCTTCGGGTGCCTTGAAATAATATTCGACGGCCACCAGGGTTTCGGGGTCGCGGTACAGGCCGATGTGGGCCACGCGCGCCGCCGGGATCAGGTCCAGCATCCCGTCGGTCAGTCCGATTCCGGCGCGCAGGATCGGGGCCAGAACCAGCTTCTTGCCGGCTAGGCGGACCGCCTGCATCGGCTCGACCGGGGTTTCGATCTGGACCGTTTCGAGCGGCAGGTCGCGCGTCACCTCATAGCAGAGCAGGGTCGAGATTTCGCGCAAGAGACGCCGGAACTGGGCCGTCGATGTGTCCTTGTTCCGCATCAGGCTCAGCTTGTGCTGAACCAGAGGGTGGTCGATCACGGTGACGCCGGGAATGGGGTTCGCCATCAGAATACGGTTCCGTCCGAGAGAATGTTGAGCGGGGGCCCGCCGCCCTCGCGCTTGGTCACGGCGACGCGCCGTCCGGCCGCCCAGGTGCCGCCTTCCAGCACGCTGGCCAGAGGCATCTGCTGGGCGCTGACGCCCAGCTCGGCCCGCACCATCGGCGCGATCCGGTCCAGCAGGGCCACCGTCATCGACCGCCAGGCGACGATCCGGGGATCCGACACCGGCCAGGGCCTTGCGGCATCGGCGGGATCGGTCAGGGCGACGACGCCCATATCCAGAAACAGGCCGCCGTTGCGATATTCCGCCAGGCCGGTCAGGCCATCGAGGTCGGTCACCTCAATGCAGGCCGCCATCAGCGGCTCGACCAGGGAATAGCTGAGCCACTGGCTGAGCTTGTGGATCGGGACGAGGCCGTCCGTCGCATCGTCGCGCTTCAGGGCCGGATGCCGCCAGGTATCGCCCAGATCGACGCCGCCCAGGCGCAACCGGTCCTGCCAGACCGGGCCGAGCGCTTCGAGCAGCACCTCCAGGATCACCGGGGCAGGCAGCCGGCCGTCAACGGCCCGGGCCCGGATGGCATCATACAGGCCGCCCGGACGGGGCGTGTCCCGGATGGCAAACAGATCCGGGCGGTCCGCAGCCTGATCGCCCAGCCGGTTCAGCAGCGCGGCGCGGCCTTCGAGCCCGGCCAGCGGATTGTCGGACGAAACCTGAAAGCCCTCGGCCAGTTCGGTCGGCGACAGGGTCGCCAGCTCCGACGCATCGGCGCGCAACGGCTGGTCCGCCGCGTTGGAAAAGGCCCCGGCCTGGAACATCCTGAGCGAAGCCAGCGCCAGGCCCTCGGACCGCGCCGCTTCGAGGCCTGTGGCCTGATCGCGATAGCGCCAGCCCGGCCCCGATCCCGCATCCAGCAGCACCGAAACAATCGCCAGGTCGAAGGCCGCGCGGGCCTGTTCATCGGCGTCGGCAAAGCCGGCCTTTGCGGAAATGTCCGCCCACAGATCATCGCCGCCGAAGACGAAGTGCCGCCAGCGCGCGTGGAAGGGCACTTTCAGATCGGGATACTGGTCGCGGATCACACCGGCCACGAAGCGCGCGGTTTCCGGCAACCGATCCAGATCGACGCGCCAGCCCTCGACCTGCCCGGCCAGGGCCAGGCCGAGCATCTCATGGGCGCGGGCGCGCACTGCCACCGCGTTCAACAGGCTGCGTGCAGCCTCGGCTTCAGAACTTGCCAAGATCGCGACCCACCACCTTGGTCAGATCCTCGGCGCTGGGCGGCGCATCGGGGGTGAAATAGCCGGCGGCCTTCTTGGCCTCCATCTCGACGGAGGCATCGTCGGGGATCAGATCGTCGGGGATCGGCACCCGCTCGCCGATCTCGATGCCGGAACCGGTCAGGGCGTCGTGCTTCATGTTCGACATGGAGACGAACCGGTCGATCCGGCTGATGCCGAGCCAGTGCAGCACATCGGGCATCAGCTGCTGGAAGCGGGCGTCCTGAACCCCGGCGACGCATTCGGTGCGTTCGAAATAGGTGGCGGCCTGGTCGCCGCCGGGCTGGCGCTTCCTGGCGTTGTAAACGAGGAATTTGGTCACCTCGCCCAGCGCCCGGCCTTCCTTGCGGTTATAGACGATCAGCCCGGCCCCGCCGCTCTGTGCCTCGCGCACGGCCTCTTCGATGCCGTGGGTCAGATAGGGCCGGCAGGTGCAGATGTCCGAACCGAAAACGTCCGAGCCGTTGCATTCGTCATGGACCCGACAGGTCAGGCGCTGGGTCGGGTCGCCGATCTTGTTCGGGTCACCAAAGACGTAGAGCGTGATTCCGCCGATGGGCGGCAGGAAGACCTTGATGTCCGGCCGCGTCACCAGATCGGCGTACATGCCGCCGGTTTCCTCGAACAGGGTGCGCCGCAGGGCCGTCTCGGTGACGCCGAACCGCTCAGCGATGCCCGGCAGCCACCAGACCGGGTCGATCGCCGCCTTGGTCACGGCGACGTCGCGGGTCTCATGCACGATGGAGCCGTCGATGGAGAGCCGCCCTGCGTCGATGGCCTGGCCGATTTCCGGCAGGCTGAGCCGCGCCTTGGTCACGGCGATGGTCGGACGAATGTCGACGCCGTCGCGGATTTCCTCAGAAAAGACATCCGCCACCATGTGACCCCAGGGGTCCAGCGAGACGATGCTTTCGGGGTTCTTCCACTGGGGGAAGGGGCCAAAGGCGTGGGTCGGATAGGTGTCGGTCAGGTCCGGCCGGGTGCCGCTGTTCATCGCCCCGGATGAGATCGCCAGGGCGCGATACAGCGAATAGGCCCCGCCGTGGGCCCCGATGGCATTGCGATCCGAACCGGCCTGGGCCGAGGCGACGACCGGCCCGCGCTCGTGGGGTGTGGTGGCACCCCAGTGAATCGGAAAGCGGGTGGCGGTGCCACCGCCGGGATGAGAGTTCAGGCGGATATGGCCGCTGCGATTGGACGTCATTGTTATTTTCTGTTTCCTCGCCCCCGATATGCTGGGGGAATCTGGCAGTCAGACACCAGACCGGGATGCTGTCCAGCGATGATTTCGGCGACTGGACGATAGGCTCTGACGGAATCGTCCCAATCGGCTAGAGCAGGTTTCATGGCTTCCTCTGCCGGACCCGAAATCGAACGCCTGATCGGCCTGTTGTCCAAGCTGCCCGGCATGGGGCCGCGCTCGGCGCGGCGCGCGACCCTGGCGCTACTGAAAAAGCGCGAACAGCTGATGGAGCCGCTGGCCCAGTCCCTGGCCGAGACGGCGGCCAAGGTGCGACCGTGTTCGATCTGTGCGGCCCCCGATACCTGCGACCCCTGTTCGATCTGTGCCGATGGGGGGCGCGACAAGACCCTGATCTGTGTGGTCGAGGAGGCCGGGGCCCTGTGGGCCATGGAGCGGGTCGGGGCCTATCGGGGGCGCTATCACGTTCTGGGCGGGTTGTTGTCGGCGCTCGACGGCATGGGGCCGGATGCGATCCGGGCCGGCGAACTGGTTCAGCGGGTCGAGGCCGGCGGCGTGAGCGAGGTCATCCTGGCCTTGCCGGCCACCGTCGACGGCCAGACCACGGCGCACTATCTGGCCGAACGGCTGGTGCCTTCGGGCGTGGCGGTGACCTCGCTGGCGCGCGGCGTCCCGGTCGGCGGCGAGCTGGACTGGCTGGACGACGGCACCATCGCCCAGGCCCTGAGAGCCAGACGGCCGGCCTGAGCCCTAGGCCCAATCGACATTCGGAATCATGGACAGGCTGGCTCTTCCTTCTCCCCCGAGGGGAGAAGGAGTTCATTTCGCACTTCCGGCGTTCACCCCGGAGACAGCCTCTTTGAATGTCGATTGGGCCTAGTCTTCGTTGACGATCTGACAGGTGGTCGGGCGCGCCCGGACCTGGAACCGGTACTGGGTCTGGGCGGGAATGTGCACGAAGCGGGTCTGTTCGCCGTCGATCTCATAGCGGATGACAAGATCGTTGGGCCGACGACAGGGCCGCTCCGATGAGTTGAAGGACGCACAGTGCACCACCCCCGGCCCGAAGCTGAGATCGACCCGGCCGGACGGATGGATACGCGCGTCGCCGCGCGCCGCTCCGTCGGCCAGGGCGGCCTCGAAGGCGGCCTCGGAGATCTCCGGGCACGGTCGCGAGGGTGCATCCAGCGGCGCATAGGACGGCCCACAGGCCGCCAGCGACGCGGCCAGAACGGTGCCGATCAGCAGGCTTCGAATCCCGGACATGGCCGCTCCTGTCGGGACGTTCCGCGTCCCCCGCCGAGGGCACCAGTCACGCCCGCGAGCCGACGTTCGTCAAGCCGAAGAAACCCGACGCGGCGATGCCGGTGCATCTGAACGCCGACGGCGGGCGTATAGTAGGGCATGACCCAGCCCCTTGATCGTCGCGCCCTTTTGCTGTCGGGCAGCGCCCTGTTGGTGTCCGCCTGTTCCGGCGGCCCGGCCGAGGCCCAGAACCGGGGGGCCGAAGCCGCCTATGCCAGCTCGCCCTTTCGGCGGGTCACCGACGCCCAGTGGCGGGCGCGGCTGTCACCGCTGGCCTACCAGGTGCTCAGGCACGAAGCGACCGAGCGCGCCGGCACCAGCCCCCTGAATGACGAGCACCGGCGTGGCGTCTTTCATTGTCGGGGTTGCGATCTGGCGCTGTTCCGGTCGCAGTGGAAGTTCGACAGCGGGACCGGCTGGCCCAGTTTCCACACCGTGATCGAAGGGGCCGTGGCGACCCAGACCGACTATGCCCTGGGGGTGCCGCGCACCGAATACCACTGCGCCCGCTGCCTGGGGCATCAGGGCCATGTCTTTGAGGACGGGCCGCGCCCGACCGGCCTGAGATACTGCAACAACGGCGTCGCCCTGAGCTTCCGACCGGCCTCGGCATGACCCTGATCCTGATCGCCTATCTGGGTGGCATCCTGACCATCCTGTCGCCCTGCATCCTGCCGGTGCTGCCGTTTGTATTTGCGCGGGCCGGGCGGCCGTTTCTGACCTCGACCCTGCCGTTGATGGCGGGCCTTGCGGTGATGTTTGCGGGGATCGCGACCCTGGCCGCCATCGGCGGGGCCTGGGCGGTCCAGGCCAATCAGTGGGGCCGCTGGATCGCCATAGCGCTGTTGGCGACCTTTGGCCTGATGATGGTGTTCCCGGCCTTCGGGGATCGGGTCATGGCCCCGCTCCAGACCCTGGGCGGCCGTCTGAGCGAGCGGGTCCGGCCCGGCGGCACCGAGGGTCTGAACGAGGCCTTCGGGTCCCTGATCCTGGGTCTGGCGACCGGCCTGCTGTGGGCCCCCTGCGCCGGACCGATCCTGGGCCTGATCCTGACCGGTGCGGCCCTGAATGGAGCCAGTGCCTCAACCAGCCTGCTGCTGCTGGCCTATGCCCTGGGCGCGGCCACCTCCATGGCCCTGGCCCTCTTGGTCGGGGGCCGGGTCCTGAAGGCCATGAAGGGTTATCTGAAGCATGAACGGACCGTGCGGCGGGTACTGGGCGTGCTGGTTCTGGGCGGGGTCGCGGCCATTGCGCTGGGCCTGGATCGGGGCGTGCTGACGCGCATTTCCGCCGCCTCCACGGAACGGATCGAACAGGGGCTGCTGGGCCTGGGCGGCATGGGCCACACCGCGCCGGAGGCCGCCGGCAACGACTTTCGCGACTATGGCCCCGCGCCCGAGATCACCGGGGCGACGCAATGGCTTCAGGGCGGCCCCCTGACGCTGGCGGACCTGCGAGGCAAGGTCGTGCTGATCGACTTTTGGACCTACTCCTGCATCAACTGCCTCAGAACCTTGCCGCATGTCGCCCAATGGGACCGGCTCTATCGCGAGCATGGGCTGGTCGTGGTCGGGGTCCATGCGCCGGAGTTCGCCTTCGAGCGCGACCCGGCCAATGTGCGCCGCGCCGTGGATGATCTGGGCATCACCTATCCGGTGGCGCTGGACAATGATTTCACCATCTGGCGGGCCTATCAGAACCGCTTCTGGCCGGCGCATTTCTTCATCGATGCCAATGGCCGGCTGCGCCATGTGCGCCTGGGTGAGGGCGAGACGGATCGCTCCGAGGCCATCATCCGCACCCTGCTGATGGAGGCCGGGGCCACCCGCTTGCCGCCGCCGGCGGGCGGGGCCGAGGCCCAGGGCGTCATGGCCGCCGACAGCGGGGCGGAGCGTTCGCCCGAGACCTATCTGGGCACGGCGCGCGGCGAGAACCGGGTCGAGGGACCGACGCTGGCCCCTGATCAGTGGGCGTTGGACGGGGCCTGGACGCGCGAGGCCGAACGGGCCGTCCTGACCGGTCCGGACGGTGCGATCCGCTATCGGTTCCGGGGCCGCGATGTGCATCTGGTGCTGGCCTCCACGACCGGGCAGCCGATCCGGTTCCGCGTCACGATCAACGGCCAGCCGCCGGGCGAGGCGGCGGGTGCGGATGTGTCGGCATCGGGCCAGGGCACGATCCGCGATCAGCGCCTGTATCAGCTGATCCGGCTGCCGACGGCGGGGGAGGGCGAGTTGAAGATCGAGTTCCTCGGTCCCGGCGCGGCCGCCTATGCCTTTACGTTCGGCTAGGTGCGACCGGTCCTGGCGTAGCCGTCATTCAGGTTGGAGCCTGGCGGGACTCCAACGAGAGCACGACTCGCCTTGAGTCCTGCTCTCGTCTTCAGTGGCGCGCGTTTCATCCGATAACCGGTTCCCTCTGATCGGAACGCGCTTTAGGAACGGGTCATGGACGAACAGGCATGGATGATCGCCGCAATTGCGGTCGGCGTGGTGGCGGCGGGACTGCTGGTCTGGGCGATCCTGGCCCAGCGCAAGGCGGGGCTCCTGGATGCCCAACTGCGAGAGGCGAGCGCCCGGGCGATCCGGGCCGAGGCCAATGCCGAAGCCGCCCGCGAAAGCCAGGCCCAGGTCGGCACGACCTTCAAGGCCATGTCGGCCGAGGCGCTGGAGAAGGCGTCCCATGATCTGTTGCAGCGCGCCGAGCTGACCTTTCGCCAGCGCGACGAGCGCGCCCGCGAGCAGCTTCAGGCCCAGCTCAAGCCGGTGGCCGACACCCTGACCAAGTTCGAAGCCCAGGTTCAGGCCCTGGAGAAGTCCCGCTCGGAAGAGACCGGCGGGCTGAAGGAGCAGCTGACGCTGCTGATGTCGGCGTCGAACGCCACGCGCGACGAGGCCCGCAAGCTGACCGAGGCCCTGCGCGGCAATACCGGTCGCCGCGGCCGCTGGGGTGAGCAGACCTGTCGCAATGTGCTGGAAGCCGCCGGCATGGCCGGCCGCTTCGACTTCGTCGAACAGTCCAGCCAGTCTGACCAGGACGGATCACGACTGCGGCCCGATTTTCTTGTGAAGCTGCCCGGCGGCGGGCTGTTTGTCATCGACGCCAAGGTGTCGCTGGCGCTGGATGACGACGGTGAGGGTGACGAGGAGGCGCGCGCCCAGGCCCGCTCCATGCAGATCGCCGCCAGCGTCAAGACCCACATGCGCCAGCTCTCGGCCAAGGGCTATCAGGATCAGTTCAAGCCCAGCCCGGACTTCGTGGCCATGTTCGTACCCGGCGACGCCTTTCTGGCGGCGGCCCTGGACCATGAGCCGGAGCTGATGAACCAGGCCATGTCGAACCGGGTGCTGATCGTCACGCCCACGACCCTGTTCGCCCTGTGCAAGGCCGTGGCCTATGGCTGGCGCGCCGAGGAACAGACGAAATACGCCGATGAGACGGCCAAGCTGGGCCGGGAGCTCTACCGGCGGCTGTCGGTCATGGGCGGCCATGCGGCGGCGGTCGGCAGGGCGCTGGACACGGCGGTCGGCAAGTACAACCAGTTCGTCGGCTCGCTCGAAAGCCAGGTGATGGTCCAGGCCCGCCGGTTTGAGGACCTGGCCGTCGATCACGAGGGCAAGGAGATTGCCGAACTCGCACCCGTTGAGGCCTCGCCGCGCGCGCTCAGCCGGCCTGAACTGGTCCAGCCAGCGACGGAACAGTCCCAAGAGGCCGTCTGATCTGGACAAGGCCGGCGTCCGGTGTGATGCCTCCGCCCATGAACACCGACACCGACCGTATCCGCCCGCCCGACGACGCGCCCCAGATCAGGGTGATCGCCATGCCGGCGGACACCAATCCCAATGGCGACATCTTCGGCGGCTGGCTGTTGTCGCAGATGGACCAGGCGGCCGCCTCGGCAGCCTATGAGGCGGCGCAGGGGCGCTGTGTGACCGTGGCGGTCGATGCCATGGTCTTTCACCATCCGGTCTATGTCGGCGATGTCGTCAGCCTCTACGCCCGGGTTGTGCGCCGGGGCCGCACCTCGGTCGGCGTCTTCGTCGAGGCCTGGCGCAGCCCGCGCGAGCGCGACGCCTATGAAAAGGTCACCGAGGGCATCTTCACCTTCGTCGCCATTGACGAGCAGAAGCGCCCGCGCGTGCTGCCGGACGCATGAGGGCTCCGTCCCTTGCGGAGCGGGAAAGGGCATCGTCCCGTCCGGCTTGTCGGTACGCGCTCTAGCCTCGATTCTCGCCGAACACCTTGGCCCGCATGGTGTCGTTGATCGTCTGGCGCCAGTTCGGATCGGTTGTCTCCAGGGCGTCCAGCAGATCCTTGTCCAGCCGGATAGACCTTAGAACCTTTGGATTCTTCGCCACCGGTCGACCGCCGCGGCTTTTGAAGGCGGCAATGACCTCGGCCGGCAGGACATCCTGGGCCGGGCGGAATTCCGACAGGTCTTCATCGGTCAGCGGTGGATTGGCGTCGTTTATGCGTCCCATGGTCTATTCGAATGCGCCTCTGTAGCGTTTGCGTTCCCTTGGCTCGGCGCGCCTCAGACTGATGACCCGAACTGTCGATCGGACCGTGAAGATCATGACGAACAGCCCGGAGCCGATGGGGCCGATAGCCTGAAACCTCTGTTCGCCGTACTTTTCGCCGCAGTCCTCTCTTACGATGGCGTCTTCCAGGATGAACTCGCGGGCCATGGCCAGGGAAACGCCGTGCTTGCGGAGATTGCTTCTATCCTTGGCCGGATCGAACTCGATCTCCATCCCGATTTATGTAACACAACAACGCCTGTAGCACAATCGAAGACGTGTCCGAGCGCTGCTCTGGAACCCCAGCCTCGCCGCCGCTATCTTACGCCCATGATCGACGCCCTTTACAGCGACCGGATCCTGAAGCTGGCGGCCAATATGCCGCGGGCCGGGCGGCTGGCTGCGCCGCAGGGGTCGGCCGAGCGCGTCGCCAAGCTGTGTGGCTCCACCGTCGTGGTCGATGTGGTGCTGGATGCGGAGGGCCGGGTCGCCGACTTTGCCCAGGATGTCCGGGCCTGCGCGCTGGGCCAGGCCTGCGCCGCCATCGTCGGGGAGCACATTGTCGGGGCCAGGCTGGACGAGATCGAGACGGCCCGTGACCAGACCCGCGCCATGCTGAAAGACGGCGGCCCGGCCCCGACCGGACGCTTCGCCGACCTGGCCATTCTGGAGACCGTCAAGGACTATCCGGCCCGCCATGCCTCCACCCTGATCCCGCTGGAAGCGGCAGCGGAGGCCGTGCGACAAGCTCTGGCGCGAACTAGGCTCGCCGGCGCGGCTTGATCCCTCCATTTCGCAGGTGCGATAAGCACGGCGAACCAAATCACCCGGACCGCACCGGCATGGGACTTTATGAAACCGGCGTCCGCTTGAGCCACCGGGCCTACAAGCTGACGCTCTCTCCCCTGATCGGGAACCAGTGCCGTTTCCTGCCGACCTGTTCGGACTATGGAGCCCAGGCGCTGATCGATCATGGCCCGGTGCGCGGCGGTTATCTGACCCTGCGCCGCGTGTGCCGGTGCAACCCTCTCGGCGGATCGGGCTATGACCCGGTGCCGCCCCGGAAAGACTGAGACGATGATCGACCTGATCTTCCCCGATGGAAACAGCCGCCAGTACCCGGACGGGACCACGGCGCTGGATGTCGCCAAGTCCATCGCCCCGTCGCTGGCCAAGCGGGCGGTGCTGGCCGAGCTGGACGGCGAGCTGCGCGACATGAACCGCGAGATCGAAAAGGGCGGGCCTTTCCGCCTGATCATGCGCGACGACCCCGAGGCGCTGGAGACCATCCGCCACGACACCGCCCACATCCTGGCCGAGGCGGTTCAGGAGTTGTTTCCCGGCACCCAGGTGACGATCGGCCCGGCCATCGAGGACGGCTTCTATTACGATTTCGCCCGCGAGGAGCCATTCTCGACCGACGACTTCGAAAAGATCGAAGCCAAGATGCGCGAGATCGTCGACCGCGATGCCCCCATCGTGCGTGAGGTCTGGGATCGCGACGCGGCCATCAAACAGTTCGAGGACGTCGGTGAGACCTACAAGGCCGAGATCATCCGCGACCTGCCCGCCGGCGAGCCGATCACCCTCTACAAGCAGGGCGACTGGACCGATCTGTGCCGGGGACCGCATTTTCCGTCGACCAAACATGTCGGCAAGGCTTTCAAACTGACCAAGCTGGCCGGGGCCTACTGGCGCGGCGATCACAGGAATGCCCAGCTCCAGCGCATGTACGGCACCGCCTGGGCCAGTGACGCGGACCTCAACGCCTATCTGGAGCGCCTGGAAGAGGCCGAGAAGCGCGACCACCGCAAGCTCGGCAAGCAGATGGGCCTGTTCCACATGCAGGAAGAAGGCCGTGGCATGGTCTTCTGGCACCCCAAGGGCTGGCGGTTGTGGCAGACGCTGGAGGCCTATATGCGCCGCCGGCTGGACGAGGCCGGCTATGTCGAGGTCAAGACGCCCCAGGTGCTGGACCGTACCTTCTGGGAAAAGTCGGGCCACTGGGACAAGTACCGCGAAAACATGTTCGTCTGTGAGACGGTCGAGGGCGAGACCCTCAGCCTCAAGCCGATGAACTGTCCGGGCCACGTTCAGATTTTCAATGTCGGCCAGCGGTCCTACCGCGAACTGCCGATCCGCATGGCTGAGATGGGCTCGTGCCACCGCTATGAGCCATCCGGGTCGCTGCACGGCCTGCTGCGCGTGCGCGCCTTCACCCAGGACGATGCCCACATCTTCTGCCGTGAGGACCAGATCGAGGAGGAGACGGCCCGCTGGATCGAGCTATGCCGCTCGGTCCACGAGGATCTCGGCCTGACCACCGAATATATCTCGCTTGGCACCCGGCCCGAGCTGCGCGCCGGCGACGACGCCTTCTGGGACAAGGCCGAAGGCCAGATGCTCAACGCCGCCCGCAAGGCCGGCGTCGAGCCCGTGATTACCGAGGGCGATGGGGCCTTCTATGCGCCGAAGCTCGACTTCGTCGTGCGCGACGCCATCGGCCGCCAGTGGACCTGCGGCACCATCCAGCTGGACTATGTCCTGCCTGAACGACTGGATGCCGAATATGTCGGAGAAGACGGCCTGAAGCACCGGCCGGTGATGCTGCACCGAGCGATCCTGGGGTCATTCGAACGCATCCTCGGCATTCTGATCGAGAACTACGCCGGTGCTTTCCCGCTATGGCTGGCCCCGACCCAGGTGGTGGTGGCGACCATCACATCGGATGCCGACGACTATGCCCATGAGGTCGCGCAAGCGCTTCGCGAGGCTGGCTTGCGGGTCGAAACCGATCTCAGGAACGAGAAGATCAACTACAAGATCCGCGAACATTCCCTTGCCAAGACCCCGATAATCGCGGTCGTTGGACGTAAGGAGGCGGAGGATCGGACTGTCGCCCTGCGTCGTCTGGGCGCAGGAAACACTCAAGAGTTGATTTCCCTCGACAAAGCTGCGCCTGGGTTGTCTGACGAGGCATTGGCACCCGATCTGCGGCGTCGGCATCCAGAGAAGTGATCCGTTGTGGCGAGGGACGACGCCTTGATGTGGGGATTGGGGTAATCTGGTCGTGAACAAGGTCGTTCCGCTCAGACATTTTCCGGCTTTTGAACTCGAGGATCCGAGCGCGGATATCTCGGTGATCATGGTCGTCTATCTGACCGGCCCCGCCCTGTTCACCTCGATCGCGCGCGTGCTGGCCGACCCGGATGTCGATGACTTTGTCATCGTCGACAATGGCTCATCGGAGGCGGATCAGGCGCGTCTGTTCGCCATCAGCCAAACGGACGACCGCATCCGGCTGTTGCAGGGTCACGGCAATATCGGCTTCGCACGGGGTGCCAATCTGGGGGCCTCGGCGGCCCGTGGCCGGTTCCTGGTGTTCCTCAATCCCGATGCCTTCCTCGAGCGCGGATGCGCGCGCGCTCTCTTCGCCGAGACGACCGGCCGGCCCAGCCCGTGCGTGGTCGGCGCGCGCATCCTCAACGAGGACCGCAGCGAACAGCGCGGGGCGCGGCGCTATGAGGTCACGCCGGTGACCACCTTGCTCAGCTTCACCCACCTGACCGGCCTGATCCCGGCGTTGCGCAGGTTCGAGATCCATCTTGAGAACGAGCCGCTGCCCGAGGCCCCGATCAAGGTGCCGACGATTTCCGGGGCCTGTTTCGGCGTCAGCCGCGCCGATTTCCGCCGGCTCAAGGGCTTCGACGGAGATTTCTTCCTGCACGTCGAGGACGTCGATCTGTGCTGGCGGGCGCGCGAGATGGGCGGGGTGGTTCTGTTCCATCCGACGGCCGAGGTCGTGCACCTGGGCCATACCAGCCTGGTCGAGCCCTTCTTTGTGGAATGGTTCAAGGGGAACGGCCTGGCGCGGTATTTCGTCAAGCGCGCGGACAGCTGGCCGCGTCGCGTGCTGGCCTATGGGCTGGGGCCGATCATTGTCCTGGCCTCGGTGGCGCGGCCGCTGATGAGAAGGCTGACCGGGCGGTCCTAGGGCCTGAACTCATGATCTTCGTCACCCTCCGGGCAAGCCCGAGGGTGACGCGATAGGGCGTGCCGGCCTAGGCGGCGGCGGAGGTGTCGCCATTCCCCTTGCCGCCGTACCAGTCGACATTGCGCGTGAACCACATCACCGCGGCGATGGCTGCGAAACTGGCGAGCGCACCGACCAGCAGGGCGTAGTCCTCCAGCCGCATCAGGATGTAGATCAGGCCGTACAGGAAGGCGAAGGCCACGAGGGCTCGAATGCCCTGGGCGCGGCTCTTGAAGGTCCAGCCGGCGTAGGCCGAAATCAACGCCACCGTTGCCGTCGCCGCGATGCCGAAGGCGATGTCGAAACCGGTGTGCTCGGCGATCGACAACAGCAGCATGTAGAAGATCACCTGGGCCAGGCCGACCAGAACATATTGGGCCGGGTGGACCCGCTTGCCCGTCGTGGTCTCGAACAGGAAATAGGCCAGGAAGACCAGACCGATGAACATCGGGGCGTATTTCAGCGACCGGCTGACCGACTGATAGGGGTTGGCCGGCTCGACGAAGCTCACGGCCAGTTCGGTCGAGCCGAGCCGCGCCAGGGTGTCGGTGCCGCCTTCCGACGGTACGCCGCGCGCGACATAGGGAACCGACCACTGGGCGTCAAAGCCGGGTCCGTTCGCAGCCGGTTGCTGCGCCTCAGGCAGGAAGCCGCCGCCGTAGGACGGATCGGGCCAGTCGCCGGAAATCCGGGCGGCGGTGGTGCGGGCAAATGCCAGCACGCCGATCCGTTGCGCGCCGGAGAACCGTGCCTGCCCCTGGACCTCGAAGGGGCCGCCGGTACGATCCACCTCGCCCAGCGGAGTCGAGAACAGGCCGAGTTGAGGATTGCCATAGTGGGCATTGCGCTCGGAATAGTCCGTGTTCGCATTCTCAAGCGTCAGGGTCGACAGCAGATTGGCCGGCTCCAATGCCACGGGATCGGCACCGCCGATAGCCAATGTCAGGTCCGAGCGCGCGCCGCGCACGCCGGAGGCTCCGACGATCAGCTCAGCCCGCGACCAGTCGAGAACGGCCCCTGCCGGGGCCTCGTCGCCGGCGTCGGCCAGGTCGAAAGTCGCGGCATAGGTCAGGTTCGCGTCATAGACGGGCACCCGGAACAGCGAGCGTTTGCGGACCTCGGAATCGGTGCCGACCGTCATCTGACCGGCTTCGGGATAAACGATCCAGACCGACTGGGTGGTCGTCGCCGGCTGCCCGGCCTCAGCGGCGCGTGTCAGGGTGTAGGGTACGGCAATCACCGGTCCCAGGAAGGTCTGTGGCCCGCCCATCAGGCCGCCGACTTCGGTCGCGACTGCCTCGGCGCGGTTGGATCGATCGATCAACAGGCCGAACACCATCAGGGCCGGAATGCTCATCAACAGGGCCAACGCACACACCAGGAGCAGTTTCAGCCCCAGCGACCGGCGCGGAAAGGGCAGCTTCAGTGCATTGGTGTCGGCCATGCCGGTGTCTCCATCCCAGACCGGCAGGCGACACCGTTATCTCGGCGAAATCAAGGCGGGAGATTGGGCGTCGAGCCTGACGGAGTCCGATGTGCGCCTTCGCTTGACGCCCCCCCTACAAACCGTCCGCTCTTCCCGGCGAAGGCCGGGACCCAGGTCGTATGGCTTCGCGCCGACCGACCATGCTCCGGTTCCAGCTGGATCGACGACAGAGTCCTGTCATCTGGACCCCGGCGTTCGCCGGGGTGGGCGGTCGGAAAAGAGCGGCCTAGGCTCGGTCGATCCTAGTACTTCCGGGCCATCGGCGGGAAGGGCTTCACATCCTCGGTCAGGGTGTAGTCATGCACCGGCCGGTCGCCCAGCGTCACCTTGCCCTTGGCATCGCACCAGGCCAGGGTGTGCTTCATCCAGTTCTTGTCGTCGCGTTCGGGGAAGTCTTCGCGCGCATGGGCCCCGCGGCTTTCGGTGCGGTTTTCGGCACCCTCGATGGTGACCAGGGCCTGGTCGATCAGATTCATATATTCCAGCGTCTCAACCAGGTCGGTGTTCCAGATCATCGTCCGGTCCGTGACCTTGATGTCGTCCGACGCCGCCCGCACAGCCCGTACGGCCTGGACACCCTCCTTGAGGGTCTCGCCGGTCCGATAGACGGCGGCGTCCTTCTGCATGGCCTTCTGCATCCGCAGGCGCAGATCCGCCGTCGGGGTCGAGCCCTTGGCGTGACGCAGCGCATCCAGCCGGTCCAGATGACCTTCGGTAGAGGCCGGGGCGACCTCGGGCACCGGGCCCGCCTCGACGATGTCGGCGGCGCGCAGGCCGGCGGCGCGTCCGAACACCACCAGGTCGATCAGCGAATTCGATCCCAGGCGGTTGGCACCATGCACCGATACACACGCGGCCTCGCCCACCGCCATCAGGCCCGGCACCACCTTGGAAGGGTTGTCGCCGTCCCGGGTCAGGACCTCGCCGTGGAAGTTCGTCGGGATACCGCCCATGTTGTAGTGGACGGTCGGGATCACCGGGATCGGCTCCTTCGTCAGGTCGACCCCGGCGAAGATCTTGGCGCTCTCGGAAATACCGGGCAGGCGCTCGTGCAGAATCTTCGGGTCCAGGTGATCCAGGTGCAGGAAGATGTGGTCGTTGTGCGAGCCGACGCCGCGACCCTCACGGATTTCCATGGTCATGGCCCGGCTGACCATGTCGCGCGGAGCCAGGTCCTTCACTGACGGGGCGTAGCGTTCCATGAATCGCTCGCCCGACGCATTCGTCAGATAGCCGCCTTCGCCGCGCGCACCCTCGGTAATCAGGCAGCCGGCCCCATAGATGCCGGTCGGGTGGAACTGAACGAACTCCATGTCCTGCAGGGCCAGGCCGGCGCGCAGCACCATGGCGTTGCCGTCACCGGTACAGGTGTGGGCGCTGGTGGCCGAGAAATAGGCGCGGCCATAGCCGCCGGTCGCCAGGATCACCAGCTTGGCGCGGAAGCGGTGAATGGTGCCGTCGTCCAGCTTCCAGGCGGTGACACCCCGGCACGCGCCGTCTTCCATGATCAGGTCGAGCGCGAAATACTCGATGAAGAAATCGGTCGAGTGCTTCACCGACTGGCCGTACAGCGTATGCAGCATGGCGTGGCCGGTGCGGTCGGCGGCCGCGCAGGTGCGCTGAACCGGTCCGCCCTTGCCATAGTCCTTGGTCATGCCGCCGAAGGCGCGCTGATAGATCTTGCCTTCGTCCGTACGGCTGAAGGGCACGCCCCAGTGTTCCAGCTCATAGACCGCCTTGGGGGCCTCGCGGCACATATATTCGATGGCGTCCTGATCGCCGAGCCAGTCCGATCCCTTGACGGTGTCGAACATATGCCAGCGCCAGTCGTCCTCGCCCATATTGCCCAGCGAAGCCGCGATGCCGCCCTGGGCCGCGACCGTATGGCTGCGAGTCGGGAAGACCTTGGTGACGCAGGCGGTCTTCAAGCCCGCCTGGGCGCAACCGAGCGCCGCGCGCAGGCCTGAGCCGCCGGCCCCGACCACCACGACATCATAGGCGTGATCAACGATCTGATAGGTGGTCACGATTTCAGGCTCCGGCCGGCGCTTGCGCCAGCGCGATCAGGATAACAAAGGCCAGCCCTGCGCCCGCGAGCGCCAGGCAGCCGAGCAGATTGAGCATCAGGACCAGCTTGCCGGTCGAGCCGTGCAGATAGTCCTCGATGATGGCCCTCAGCCCCAGGTGCAGGTGATAGACGCCGACCAGGATACCGACGGCCACCAGCATGGCGTTCACCGGCTGGGCTAGCCAGGCCAGGGTCTCGGCGTGGTCGAGGCCGGCCAGGGTCGCGCCCGCGACCAGAGCCCACAGCATCAGCGGCAGCAGGACCAGGGCCGAAGCCCGTTCCTTGATCCAGATCCAGGCTCCGGTCATCTCGGAGGTCTTCACATGGGGGCTGGTCATGACAGAACTCCCGCCCGCATCAGCAGAAACCAGAACACCGCAGTCCCGCCGATCGAAAAGCCGATCGAGGCCCACGACAGGGCATTGGCTGCGCCTAGCGAAAAGCCGACGCCCGTATCCCAGATCAGGTGCCGGATGCCCGAGGCCAGGTGGTAAAAGGCCGCCCACGACACGCCGATCCAGATGATCAGGCCGAACCACGAGCCTGAGACGGCCGCAAAGCCGGCATAGGCCTCCGGCCCCGCCTTCAGACAGGCCAGCCAGACCACGACCAGCAGCATGCCGACCGCCAGGCCGACGCCCGAGACCCGATGCAGGATTGAGGCGGCCATGGTGACATGCCAGCGCCAGACCTGAAGGTGCGGCGATAGCGGGCGATGCGGCGTCTCTGTCATGCGGCGCGCGATCCTCTGATGCGGTGCGATGAAGCGCCCCGCTTTTGGAACTCGCAACCGGGCCTGTCAACGCGCGCCCGGCTGCGAAACGCTCGCATTTACAGCGGCAAGGCCGCCGCGCATTTCTGGATCAGCTGGTCGACATCGGCCGCGTCCTGATACAGGCCAAACCCGAAGCGGATCGTGTCGGCCCGGACATCGGTGACGACCCCGACCCCGATCAGGGCCTGCTGCCAGGCCTGGGCCTGCGGATGGCGGAAAGCCAGAAAGCGCGCGCGGGGCCCGTTACCCTGGACCGGGTTCAACAGCTCGGCCTGACGGAGTGCACCGGCATGGCCGCCGGCAACGGCAGTCTGGAACGTCTGCATCAGGCCGATGGTGTGATCCGAGATGGCGGCGGTGCTCAGGCCCTGATCGGCCAGCAGCCTCTGCACGGCATTGAACCGATAAAGGCCGCTGACATCGAAGGTCGCGCCCCAGAACCGGCCACCGTCAATCCGGTATTTCACGCCATTGGGCGGACCGGTCAGATTGCCGAACTCGGCGTACCAGCCGGTCGTCACCGGCCTCGGACAGAAGCCCGGTGGTGCATGCAGGAAACAGACGCCTTCGCCGGCCATGGCGTATTTGTAGCCGCCCGCCAGATAGAAGACCCGGTCCGCCACGCCCGACAGGTCCGTCGGCGTGGCCATGAAGCCGTGATAGCCGTCGATGACGACCCACGGCCCGGCCGGATCAGCCAGCGTCGCCAGGTCCTCGATCCGGTCAAAGGCCTGACCCGTCTTGAAGAAGACCTGGCTGACCAGAATCCAGTCGAACGCGCCCGACCGCGCTGCGGCGAGGAACCGGTCCGCAAAGGTCTCGAAAGGCTCCAGCGCAATGCGCGTCACCTCGGCCTGGCCGGCCTCTTGCCAGCGCTCGCTCTGGCGGCGGAAGGAGTGGAACTCGCCGTCAGTGGCCAGAATCCGTGCCGGCCGCCGCGCGATCCCCGAGAACAGCCGGATCAGGAAGTCATGGGTGTTGGATGAAAATACCAGGCTGTCCGGGTCAGGCAGCCCCAGTTCGCGCGCGATGTGGCCCTGCGCCTCCGGGATCACCGTTTCGAAAATCGGCCCCCACTTCTCGTCGGCGTGGCGCATGGCGTCGTCCCAGGCGCGCCCTTGCGCCTCGTAGGAAACATCCGGCCACAGATGATGGCTGTGGGCCGCGAAATGCAGCCGCTCCGGAGCCAGCCCGAGCGCGCGCGAAAAGAGGGGCTTGAAGGTCATGGACGATGTCTAGACGCGCCAGGTGCCGGACGGAACCCGCGAGCGAATTTGCCACCCAGACGGGGCGTCATCTGGCCGATCGTGAGGTCTTGGCCCAACGCTGCGGTCACGGTCGCGGCTTGAGTTCAAATCTGCGACACTCTTGGAATGGCTGCAGTCATCGAAATCCCTGACGATCTGGATGTCCGTGTGGAGGCCCTGGCGGCTCGCAGCGGACGGTCGAAGACCGCGATCCTGCTTGAGGTTCTGCGCGGCGTTCTGGAAGACATCGAAGACCTCTACGAATTCGAGCGGGTCATGGAACGCATTCGCGCCGGCGAGGAGCGGGTCTTCTCGGCTGAGGAGATGAGGCGCGAGCTTGGCCTGGAAGGCTGAATATTCAGGCCAGGCGATCAAGGAACTGAAAAAGCTCGGCAAGCCGACAGCGGCGCGGATCGACGCCTACCGGCATGATCGCGTCCTGACCGCCGAGTCGCCGCGCAGCCTCGGCCAGGCCCTGGCGGGTGATCTGAAGGGCTTCTGGAGATATCATGTCGGCGACTTCCGGGTAATTTGCGACATTCAGGATGACCGCCTGGTCGTGCTCGTGGTTCGGCTCGGCAATCGCCGTGACGTCTATCAGTAGCCCGACCTACAACGCCGTCCGGAGGGTCCACAGCTCGGGGAAGGCCCGCTTGGACAGGGTCGAGGCCAGATAGGCGACGCCGGGTGTGCCGCCGGTGCCCTTCTTGCCGCCGATGATCCGCTCGACCGTCAGCACATGCTTGTGCCGCCAGGTGATCATGGCGTCGTCGAGGTCCATCAGCTTTTCGGCCAGCTGATAAAGTTCCCACCACTGGTGGGTGTCGCGATAAACCATCAGCCAGGCCGCCTCGACTTCCGCAGAGGGGACATAGGCCTGGGTGACGTCGCGGTTCAGCACGCTTTCGGGCACCGGCAGGCCGAACTGGGCCAGCTGGAAAAGGGCGTCGTCGTACAGGCTGGGCATCTCCAGGGCTTCGACCAGGGCGGCATGGGCCGCCGGCCGATCGGTGTGGAACCTCAAGAAGGTCGGGTCCTTCAGGCCGAGCAGATATTCCAGCCGTCGGAATTGATCCGACTGGAAGCCGGACGACCCGCCCAACTGGGCCCGGAACGACAGATAGTCCGCCGGCGTCATGGTCGACAGAATGTCCCAGCTCTGGGTCATCACCGCCTGGATGCGGCTGACGCGCGCCAGCGACTTGTAGGCAGGGACCAGATCACCGGCCCGGATCAGCCGCTTGGCAAGGCCGACCTCGTGCAGGATCTGCTTGAGCCACAGTTCCTTGGTCTGGTGGATGATGACGAACAGCATCTCGTCGTGCTGTTCGCTCTGCGGATTCTGCGCCGTCAGCACCTGGTCGAGCGTCAGGTAGCGGGCATAGGTCATGTCGGTCATGCGACCGGTTTAGGCGATTTTCGCGCGCGGTACACCGGGTCAGGTCCAAGGCGGCGACTCGCCCTGAGCGGATTTCAGGCCGGTTCCCTGACGGGCACCGACACCGACCGTCGCGTGACGGCCCCCTCAGGGCGGCTGCTGATCTCGGCGGACGCCTGTTCGATGGATGCGGCCAGCCGGTTCATGAACTCGGCCCGCTTCAGGCCTGGCGGCAAGGGCGGCAGATAGTTGAATATGACCCTGCCCGGCTTGAACCCGATCCCCTTGGCCGGCCAGTGCTCTCCGGCATTGGTCGCCACCGGCCAGCACGGCCCCTCCAGGTCGCGATAGATGGCCGCGACGCCGGGCTTGTAGTCGGGTTCAGCTCCCGGCAGTTGCCGCGTCCCTTCCGGGAAGATCACGACCTGACGTCCCTCTGCCAGCCGCGCGCGGGCATTGCGCACCATGTCCTTCAAGGCCTTGGCGTGGGCGCTCCGATCCACCGGGATCATCTTCGTCTTCCAGGCGAACCAGCCGATGAAGGGCACGATCATCAGCTCCTTCTTGAGGACGAAACAGGGATCGTCCAGCACAGTGAAAGGCACCACGATGTCCAGCATCGACTGGTGTTTGGGGGCCACCAGGGCCGCCCCGGTGGGCCGATTCTCCAGCCCCCGGACCTCGACCGTGATCCCCATGATCCAGCGCAGGCCGAACAGCACCATCCGGGCCCAGATCTTGATCACCCCCATGGCCGGTCGGTGCGACATCAGCAGGGCGGGGGACATTCCGACCGCGCAGATCGGCATCGACAGGTACAGCCAGAGTGCGAACAGCGCGCGGCGAAGACTAAGCATCAGCAGCCCTTTCGGACGGTTCGGCCTCGGCGGCACCGTCGGGTTCGGCGCTCGGCCGCAGGACCCGGGCAAGGGCCTCGCGCACCAGGACCGCCAGATATTTGCTGTATTCGACGACCATGCGGCGCTGGCCGGCACCGGTTCGCCACCAGCTGTCGGCATTCAGTGATGGGGTCACGACCGGATAGGGTACCAGCTCGGCACCGCGCATCATCCCCCGGATTTCGAGCATGGAGCGCGGCATATGGTAGTCGCTGGTGACCACGATCAGGCTGTCATAGCCCTTGGCCTCGGACCAGGCGGCGATCTCCTGGGCGTTGCCGACGGTGTCCTCGGCCTCGAAGCCCAGATCGACGCAGCAGTCGAACAGCCGGTTCGATCCGGCCGTGACCTCCCTCAGTTCTCTGCGCTGGACCTGACGGTTGACGCCGGACACCAGCAACCGCTCGCCCCGTCCGGCAGCGAGCAGCCGCAGGGCCTCATTGATGCGTGCATCCGAGGCCCCGGTCAGGACCACGATGCCGTCGGCGCGACCGGGATCGGCCGCCGGCGTCATCATCTCGATGCGGTCGGCAAAGGCCAGCAGGCCGGCCAGCCAGATGATCAGGATCACGGCGACGGCCGCCAGATACTTCATCCCCTCGTCTCCGACAGATAGGCCAGGCGCAACAACCGCCCGACCGTAAGCCGCGCGGCGATGGCCGCCAAGCCGGCGGCCAGTACCGGTACCGGGGCGGCCAGCATCAGGTCCGGCCAGTCGAAGGGCAGGGCCGGGGTCAGGCCCCGATCGCCGCCGGTCATGATCAGCGCGGCCAGCAGGCCACAGGCCGCCAGACCGCCGCCGGCGCCGGCCACGGCGGCCAGCCACGCAAACCGGGACTGGAATCGGTTGGTGATGAAACTCGCGCTGGCTCCCATCAGGCTGAGAGTTTCGACCATTTCGGCGCGGGCCTGAAGCGCCGCCCGGCAGGCGAAGACGACCGCAGCGGCGGCGGCCAGCGCGGCCAGTCCAGCCAGCCCCATGGCGGCCAGGGCGGCGGTCCAGGCGGCCCGTCCGACATCGGCTCTCCAGACGGTGTGATCGTCGACCCGCGCATCCAGGCCGGCCTCGGCCAGGGCCCGTGCGAGCGCCCGTCCCGTCGCCGGATTCTCGGGATCTAGCCGCACCACGACCAGATGCGGCAGGGGCAGGTCCGGCAGGATAGCCTCGCCCAGCCATGGACGTAGCAGACGCTCGGCCTCGGCCCGGCTCATGGCCTCGGTTTCGGTCACGCCCGGCACCCCGGCGAGCACTTCAGCGGCCCGGGCGGCGGCCTGGTCGCCGTTCTCATCGGGCCTCGGATTGACCTGGACGGTGGCTTCAGCTGCCATTGCCCGCGACCAGCCGTCGGCGGCGCGCTGGGCCGAGGCCGCCGCCATGGCCCCGAAGGTGGCCAGGAAACACAGGATCGCCACCACGCAGAACAGGGCGAAGTCACGCCCGTCACCGCTGGGCAGCAGAGGGCCGGGGCGATAGGGGCTCATGCCGGTACCTGCATCAGCCGGCCCTGTTCCAGGTGCAGCGACGGCATGCCGGACTGGCCGACCAGTTCGCGATCATGGGTGGCGATGACGACCGTGGCCCCGAGCCGGTTCAGCTCGACGAACAGCCTCAGGATACGCACCGCCATATCGGCATCAACGGCCCCGGTCGGCTCATCGGCCAGGATCAGCCAGGGTCGTCCGACCACCGCCCGCGCGATGGCCAGCCTCTGTTTCTCGCCTGCCGACAGGGCCGGGGGCAAGGCCGAGGCGCGGGTCCCCAGGCCCACCCAGGTCAGCAGTTCCTGCACATCCTCCACATAGGCCTTCGGTTTTTGGCCGGCCACGCGCAGGGGCAGGGCGGCATTGTCGAAGGCGCTCAGGTGATCAATCAGCCGGAAATCGTGGAAAACCACCCCCATGCGCCGCCGCAGCGACACTCGGTCGGCGGCTGATATTCCGGTCGTTTCCTGGCCGAAGACGCGGACGTGGCCCCGGCTCGGCACCGCCCCGAGATAAATCAGCCGCAACAAGCTGGATTTACCCGCTCCAGACGGGCCGGTAAGGAAGTGGAAAGAGCCCGCAGGCAAGTTGAACCCAACGTCCTTGAGGATGTCGGGGCCGTCGTCGCTGTAGCGCAGGCTGACGGCGTCGAACCGGACGGCGGAACTCACAGGCGCGGCGGTTTGTGCTGACATGATTGGGCGGGCGAACTCGGGGAGATGGGGCGTGACGCCCGAAACGCCATGATACTGTCCTGTCCCGACTGTTCCACTCGCTATTTTGTCCCGGATGCCGCCGTGGGCCCGAATGGGCGCACCGTGCGCTGTACCTCGTGCGGTTTTGCCTGGCGCGCGGACGGCGAACAGACGCTGGACCTGGTGTCCGATCCCGAGGTCGGGGCAGCCGCCCTGGCGGTTGAACCCGAAGCCACGACGCCTGCCGGCGACATCGCGGCCCCTGAATTACCTAAGGTTTTCAGGGCAAAGGTCGTTGAAAAGCGGCGAATGCACCGCGCCGTAATCCAGGGTGCGGTCTGGTCGGTGCTGGCGGTCTTCGGCCTGGGCATCGTCGCTTCGGCCTATCTGTTCCGCGTCGATATCGTCGAGGCCGCACCGCGTACCGCGACGGCCTATGCGGCGGTCGGCCTGCCGGTGAACGTCACCGGTCTGGAGTTTGAAGCCATCACAGCCCGTCCGGCCCCGGACGGCTCGCAGGCCATCGAGGTCGCCTTCCGCATCCGCAATGTGCGCGGCGTGCCGCGCCCGGCCCTGCCGGTGCGGGTCGCCCTGATCGATGAGCACGGTCAGCGAATCGATACGCGAATCGTCTCGCCACCGGCCGGGACAATCGCTGCCGGCCATGTCGTGAATCTGGTGACCGTGGTGCCCGATCCGCAGGGCCACGGCACCGACGTCGATCTGGCCTTTGCACCGGACGCCCAGCGGTCCGAGCCCCAGCCGGCCACATCTTCGCACGATGCCCATGCGCCCGCCCCCGAGCCGCATGCGGCTCCGAGCGGGACCCACGCGCCGGCTGAGGCGCATCCGGCCGCTGCGGCCGAGGACGCCGGCCTGCGTCCCGCTTCGCCGCCGGAGGCGCTCCATTCGGTGCCGGAAGCCACGGCGCTGGAGACTCGTGACCCTGCGGCCCTCGACAACCACCTGCGCCCGGCGGTATCCGCCGGGGGTCATGGCTGATCCCACCGCTCCCGAAATCCTGCTCGATGAAGACGGCGTGCGCGCCGTGGTCGACGCGCTCGCCGACCGGATCGCGCCGGTCATCGACGATGAGACCGTCGCGGTCTGCCTTCTGACCGGCGGCATCTGGTTTGCCGCCGACCTGACCCGCGCCCTGGCGCGCCGGGGTCGCCTGGTCGGATTCGACGCCCTGTGGCTGGCTTCCTACGGCGACGGCAAGACCTCGCGCGGCACCATCGACGAGCGGGCCGGGCTGCAGCGGGACATCGCCGGCAAGACCGTCCTGATTCTCGATGACGTCTTCGATACCGGCCTGTCGCTGAAACGCGCGGTCGAGATTGCTGCGGCCCGGGGGGCCGCCCGTGTCATGACCTGCGTTTTCGCGTCCAAGCCCTGGCCCGAGCCGCGTGCGCTGGAGCCGGACTTCGTGGGCTGGCAGGCCCCGGCGCGCTATCTGGTCGGCTACGGCCTGGATTCCGCAGGGCGCATGCGCGGCCTGCCGGGCATCGCGGCGCTGGACTGAATCCGGTCGACAGTGCCCGGCTCAGCTCTGCCTCCCAAAATACAGGAGATCGACGGGCGCGCGCCGCACACCCGAATGCCGATGAGATCGAGGCCCGTCGTGCTTGCCGTTGCCTGATCCCCCGGGTTGCGGTTAGGTCAGGCCTTCCTTGGGAGGGATTCCATGACCGATCAGACCGCGCCTGCCGCGAACGACTCCGCGCCGGCTCCTGGACGCCGGCTTGAACTGACCATCCGGGCCGTGGTGCTCGGCTGTATGCTGGCGGTGATCTTCACGGCGGCCAACACCTATCTGGGCCTGCAGGTGGGTCTGACCTTCGCCTCGGCCATTCCGGCGGCGGTCATCTCCATGACCATCCTGCGCGCGCTCAGGAACTCGACCATCTGGGAAAACATGACGGTCCAGACCGTGGCCTCGGTCGGCGGGGCCATGAGCGCGATCATTTTCGTGCTTCCCGGCCTGGTCATGGTCGGCTGGTGGCTGGAGTTTCCGTTCTGGGAATCGGTCCTGATCTGTGTGCTCGGCGGGGTGCTGGGCGTGACCTTCTCGATCCCGCTGCGCCGGGCGCTGGTGGTCAATGGCGGCCTGCCCTACCCCGAAGGCGTCGCCGCCGCCGAGGTTCTGAAGGTCGGCTCACCCGGCGACGACCAGAGCGAGGAGGCGGTTCGCGAGAATAAGGCCGGCCTCTGGGTCGTGGTCTGGGGGTCCATCGTTTCGGCGGTCTATGCCCTCGGCGTGTCGGCCCGGGCCTTCGCCGGTGAAGCGGCCAAATTCATCCAGCTTCCGGCCGCCCTCGGCGGCGGTGCCACCGGTGTCGGCGTCGGGATGCAGTTCGCCCTGCTGGGAGCCGGTCACCTGATCGGCCTGGCGGTTGGGCTGGCTCAGCTGTTCGGCCTGTTCCTGGCCTGGGCCATCGCCGTGCCGATCATGACCTCGCCCGACTATATCGCCTGGTGTCAGAGCCTGGGCCTGGATTCCATCGCCGCCGGTCTGGCCGGGGCGCCGCCCGAGGAACTTGCCAGCACGGTCTGGGCCCGCGAGGTCCGCTTCATGGGGGCCGGCGTCATCGGCGTGGCCGCCATCTGGACCCTGATCAAGCTGGCCGGTCCGCTGATCGGCGGTCTGACCTCGGCCCTGGCGGCCAACAAGGCGCGGCAGTCCGGTCAGGAGCTGGCCATCGTCGAGCGCGACATTCCGATCACCTGGGTCGCCCTGCTGTCGCTGATCTCGCTGGGCGGCATCGGCATTCTGCTGACGGTGGTGGCCAACGGCATGGGTCTGGGTGCGGCCGGTCCTCTGCTGGTCATTGGCGGCCTGATCTATGTGGTTGTCATCGGCTTTGCGGTCGCCGCCATCTGCGGCTACATGGCCGGCCTGATCGGATCGTCCAACAGCCCGGTCTCGGGCGTCGGTATCCTCGCCATCGTCATCGCCTCGCTGTTGATGCTGGTGGTGCTGGGGATCACCGGCCTGCCGGCCGACCCCTCCGTGGTCGCCTTCGCCCTGATCGTGACCGCCATCGTCTTTGCCGTGGCCGTCATCGCCAATGACAACCTTCAGGACCTCAAGACCGCCCAACTGGTCGAGGCGACCCCCTGGCGTCAGCAGATCGCGCTGATCATCGGCTGTGCCGCCGGGGCCCTGGTCATTCCGTTCGTCCTGAACCAGCTGAACGCCGCCTTCGGCTTCGAGGGTGGCCCGGCCGGACTGGCCAACGAGCCGCTGGCCGCGCCGCAGGCGACCCTGATTTCGGCCCTGGCGCGCGGCGTGATTTCTGGCGACCTGCGGTGGGATCTGATCGGGGTCGGGGCCGCCATCGGTGTGGCGGTCATCATTCTCGATGAGATTCTGCGTCGCGCGACCGGCGACAAGATCAAGCTGCCGCCCCTGGCCGTCGGTATCGGCTTCTACCTGCCGGCGGCGGTCACCTTCATGCTGGTGATCGGGGCCGTCGTTGGCTTCTTCTACAATCGTACGGTGGCCGGCCGGTCCTATGGCGAGGTCGCGCGGCGCATGGGCGTGCTGCTGGCCTCAGGCCTGATCGTGGGCGAGAGCCTGTTCGGCGTCTTCAACGCCGCCACCATCGTCGCCACCCAGAACGCCGAATGGGCCGTCATCCCGGCCTTCGCCAACGGTTGGCCGGCCATGCTGATCGGGATCGCCGTCTTCGCGGCCCTGACCTATGGACTGTACAGCTGGATCATCCGGCGCTCGGCGAGGGTCTAGTTGCAACTGCGACGCCTCTGATGTCCCCCGCCGGTTCGCCGGCGGGGGATTTCATTTGAGCGGTTGGCGCGCTACACCCGCCGCGAACGGTCCGGGGGAAGGCGGTGTGATTCCGCCACTGTGCCCGCAACGGTAAGCAGGTCCGCCTGTCAGTCCGAATGCCCGACCGTCCACGTCGCTCGCCTTGCGTTCGGGACCAGACGCCAGGCCGGGAAATCCGTCGCAGCGACGCGATCGGCCGCCCTCCCTTGCCGGAGGATCGCTGTCGCTGACCTGGTCCCACGCGCGGCCTCGCGGGATCGAGCGATGGACCCAAAGCGTCATGAAACGCACCCTCCTTCTGTTCACGGCCTTTGGCCTGACCCTCTCGACTCCCGCCCTGGCCCAGCCCGTTGACGACACCGAGCTGGACGAGATCATCGTCACCGCCACCCGGCTGGATGCGCCGCTGGACATCACGCCGGGGGCCCACGTCATCGACGCGGCCCGGATCGAGGGGTCCGGCGCGGTCTTCGCCTCGGACCTGCTGGCCGAGATCCCCGGCGTCAGCCTCTACAGCCAGGGCGCGCCCGGCGGCGTCACCTCGGTGCGTCTGCGCGGGGCGGCCCAGGACAAGACCCTGGTGCTGCTGGACGGCGTGCCCCTGAACGATCCGTCCCAGCCGGCCGGCGGCTATGACTTTGCCGGTCTGGAGCTGGCCGATATCGGCCGCATTGAGGTGCTGAACGGGCCGCAGGGGTCGCTGTGGGGGTCCGATGCGATCGGCGGCGTCATCGCCCTGACCAGCCGCGAGCTGGACGGCGCCCGCCTCAACCTCGAGGCCGGTTCGATGCAGACGCTCAATGCCGCCGCCGCCATCGGCGCGAGCGGTGAGGCCGGAGCCTTCGGGGCGTCGTTGTCGGCATTTCGCACCGACGGCGTCTCGCGCGCGGCGGCGGGCACCGAGGTCGACGGCTTCGAAGGCTATTCTGCCGGCCTGAACGGACGGCTTCAGCTGGGAGCCGCCACGCTCCAGGCTCGTCTCCGCTACAACCGGTCCCAGGCCGAGATCGACGGCTATCCGGCCCCCGCCTACGTCCTGGCCGACACCGACGAATTCTCTGACACCGAAAGCCTGTCCGGCCTCGTCCGGCTCGGAGGCTCACTGTTCGGTCTGGATCAGAGCCTGACCCTTGCTCGTTCCGACATCGACCGGTCGATCACCGGCGGTGCCTTCCCCTCACGCTATACCGGTGGCCGCGACCTGTGGCGCTGGCAGGCCGGCACCGCCCTGTTCGATCAGCGGCTTGATCTGGTCGTCGGGGCGGAACGCGAGCACGCCCGCGGCGATCTCTCGACCGGCACCGAGGCCCAGTCCGGCACCACCTCGGCCTTTTCGGTTGGGCGATTGGCCGTGTCAGACCGGGTCACGGCCTCGCTCAGCGCCCGCATCGACAGCCCCGACGACTATGACGCCGAGACGACCCTGCGCGCCGGCCTGGCCTTTCAGCTGACCCCCGGCCTGACCCTCAGCGCCGCCTGGGGTCAGGGCTTCAAGACCCCCACCATCAGCCAGACCCTGTGCGACTTCTGCTTTGCGCTCAGCCCCTTTCCAACGCTGCGGCCCGAGCGGGCCGAAGGTTTCGACCTGGGCCTGGCCTGGCGTTCGAGCGACGGTCGGCTGGGGCTTCGCGCCACCGCTTTCCGGCTGGAGGTCGAGGACGAGATCAGCTTCTTCTTCGATGGCCTCACCTTCGAAAGCTATTACGTCAACCTGGCCCGGACCCGCTCGACCGGGCTGGAGCTGGATGGCCACTGGGCGCTCAGCCACGGCCTCAGCCTGCGCGCGGCCTATAGCTGGACCGACGCCGAAAATGCCCTGACGGGAGCGCGGCTCATGCGGGTGCCCGAACATGCCGGTTCGGTCGGTCTGGACTGGAACCACGGTTCGTGGCGGGCGGGCCTGACGGTGCGCGGCGAGAGTGACCAGCTCGATGTTGGGGGCGTGCGTGACGGCTTCGTCACCGCTCGCGTCACCGGCGGCTATGCTCTGGACGACACGACGGAATTGACCATCCGCGTCGAGAACCTGGCCGACACCGACTATCAGGAGGTGCTGGACTACGGCGAGCCGGGCCGTGCCGTCTATCTCGGGATCAGGCTGCGCTACTGACCCACTGGCGCGGGTCCAGGGCGGTCGTGTCGTCCAGCGACAGGGTCGCCCAGTCCAGCCGCGGGCTGGGCTGGTGCGAGGCGGCGATCACCGCCCGCAGTTCGGCGGCCGAGGCCACCCCGACGATGACCGCCGAGGCCTCCGGTCGGTCCAGGGCAAAGCTCAGCGCCGCCTGCAGCGGGTCGGCCCCGGCCTCGGCCAGCATCCGGCGGATCCGCGACAGGCGCGGGCCGGCCTGAACCAGGCATTCGGGTAGGGCGTCGCGGTCCATGAACAGCAAGCCCTTAAGAAAGACCGAGCGCAGATGCACCTCAACCCCCTGTTCGGCCAGCCTTTCCACGGTGCCGTCGGCGATAAGGCGCTGATCCAGCATCGACACCGGCAGTTGAACGATGTCGGGGCTGTACCGGCGGGCCAGCTTGGCGGCCTCATCCTCGGCATAGGCCGAGAAGCCGATCTTCTGGAACAGGCCCTCGCCCCTGAGCCGTTCGAGCCGCGCCCACAGGGCCGGACCGTCCGGTCCGTGCAGGTCCTCGGCCGAATGCACCAGGAGGCCCTCGGCCCGCGCGATACCGAGCCGTTCCAGCGAGCGCCGGGCCCGATGTTCGATCCGGTCCAGGCCTTCTGACAGCCGCACCGTGCGGGTGATCACGGAAAACGGGCTGGGGAAGGGCCAGCATCGGCCCAGCGCCCGCTCGGCGTCGCCGTAGGCGGCGGCCGTATCCACCAGGGTCAGGCCGGCCGGGGCCGCCGTGTCCAGCATGGCGCGGATTTCCGCCTCGCCGCCGCGACCGCGCGGTTCGGCGAACTGGGCCGTGCCCAGTCCCAGACGCGCACGCGAAGACACGGGGGTCAGACTCATCCGGCGCGACGGCGGGGCCAGCGGCACTGATCGACCAGCGGGGCCAGCACGCGGTCATAGGCCTTGAGCAGGGTTCCGATCTCGCGGCCGGCGATGGCCGCCGACAGGATATGGGCCCCCTGGAACATCACACCCTCTTCGGCCAGGGCCGCGCACAGGGCGGTCTCGAAAGCCGTATCCCCGGCCAGAACGCTCCAGGACGGGTCGCCATGCAGGCCGACCATCTGACTGGCACCGGTGGAAATCAGGCGCATCTGCAGTTCGGCGACAATCTCGGCCCCATGGACCTGAAGCGCCTGGGCGACGTCGTCGCGCGCGACCCGCGACAGCACCACATCGGCGGCGGCGAAGGCGGACAGGTCGGGCTGATCGCCCTGACGTTCGAACACCGACAGCAGCTCGACCGAGCCGGTGACGGCGCACAGCGAGCGGCCATTGGCCAGCGACGGACCCAGCACGACCGCGTCGGCGCGCACGCCCGAAAGCGCCTGGGCCCCACCGCGATGAACGCGCAGCGCCGAGCGACCTTCTTCGAAGATCAGCATGGCCCCGGCGCGGTCGGCCAGACGCCGAACCGCCTTGAGAAAGGACGGGGCCGCGTCCAGCGGGCGAATGACGATGGCGGCCAGCTCGCCGCCGCGCTCATCGACGAGGGCGGCCAGATCTTCGAGCGAACCGGCCACCGACACGGCCTCATCGCAGAAATAGGCCCCGTCGCGCCCCGTGACGGTGCGGGCCGCCACCAGGACACCGGCGACAGCGTGGGACAGGGAGGATTCAAAGGCCACGGCCTCGGCATGGGGAACCATGGCCGCCAGGCGGGCTGCGACCCGTGCGGGCAGGCCGGAGGCGGCAGGATCGGAGGCGGCGGCCTCGACTTCGGGATCGTTCCACCCCAACAGAATCGCGCCGTCGGCATTGACCAGATCGAGGCGCGAGCCGCCGTCCTCGCCCTTCAGCCAGGCCCCCGAGCGGGCCTGGGCCGTGCGCAGGACCGAGACATAGTCGGGGGCCGGTTCGACACCCCTCACCGAAATCAAGTTGAAGCGCGTCATCGCGCGTCCTCCAGGCCTTATGCCCGATAAGGATGATGGCCCAGAAACCTTAATGGCGGCTGAGCAGAAGCCTTATGGACCCTTAATGCACAGGGTTCTGTGAGTGCCGGTCACTTGCCGGTTGCCAGCCGCACCGACGCGCGGCAGCTTGACCGTTTAGCCTTGGAGAGATTCATGACCACGCCAGATCCGCTGCCCCCATCCGCCGACGCCGCCCCGACCAATGGGCTGGCCATCGGGTCGCTCGTCCTGGGCATTCTGTCCATCGTCACCTCGATCATTCCGTTCATCGGCCTGATCGCCTGGATCCTGGCACCGATCGGTCTGATCCTCGGCCTCATGGCCCGCAAGAAGCCGGGCGGCCAGGGCCTGGCGATCGCCGGCATCGCGACCTCGGCCATCGGTCTTTTGCTGTGCATCCTCTGGGTGGTCGGCATCGGTGCCATGATGGCAGGCTATTCCTGATCTGATCCGCCTGACCTGACGCGCGGTTTCATCCCCGTCGGTCTGAACCGGATTAGACTGTTCCGGTCGTCGATTTGCACCCGAGGGTGCAAATCGGGCCGGAGGCGGCCTATGTAAAATCAAGGGATTGGGCCGGATTGGTGCACTCATTGCAGTTAGTGCACCCTGTTTCACAGTGCACTATTCGAGGCGGACGGATGCCTCAGTCGGCATCCGGCTGGGCATCGGGGTGCGCGGCCTGAAAGGCCGGGTGCGCCGCCGCGCGCGCCTCGATCCCGGCGATGCGGGGCCAGGCCGAGACATCGACCTCGAAGCGCCGGGCCGAATAGATCTGCGGGACCAGGCAACAGTCTGCCAGGGTCGGGGTGTCGCCAAAGGCCCAGCCGTCGCCGTGCCGCGCGATCAGGGCCTCCAGCGCATCAAATCCCGGCCGGATCCAGCCGGCGGCCCAGTCATTGGCGTCGCCGTTCAGGGCCTTGACGGCCTTGAGCACCCTCAGATTGTTCAGCGGATGAATGTCGCAGGCGACCAGGGCCGCCATGGCGCGCACCTGGGCGCGTTCGCCCAGGCCGGTCGGCAGAAGCGGCGGCTCGGGGAAGCGCTCCTCCAGCCATTCGAGGATGGCCGGACTCTGGGTCAGGACCTGGCCATCGACCTCCAGCGCCGGCACCAGTCCTTGCGGATTGAGCGCCAGGAAGGCGTCCGAGTGCTGATCGCCGGTGCGAAGATCGACCCCGGCCTGGTCATAGGTCAGGCCCTTCAGATTGAGCGCGATGCGGGTCCGGTACGAAGTGCCCGAGCGCCAGTAGCCGTGCAGGATCATGTCGGTTCCGCCTAGACGATGGTGAATTCGAGCGGCACCAGACCGTCTATGCTGGCCCGGACGTGATCGCCGCGCGCCAGCGGCCCGACGCCTTCGGGTGTGCCCGTGAAGATCAGGTCGCCGGGAGCCAGCCGCCACAGGGTCGAGGCCTGGGCCACCACCTCAGCCGGGTTCCAGATCATGTCCGACAGCCGGCTGGACTGGCGCACCTCGCCATTGACCGCCAGCGAGATGTTGCCTGACGGATGCGACGGGGCGTCCTCCAGGGTCAGGGCCCCGATCGGCGCCGAGAAGTCAAACCCCTTGGCGGCGTCCCAGGGCCGTCCCGCCGCCTTGGCCTCGGACTGAAGGTCGCGCCGCGTCAGATCCACCCCGACGGCCCAGCCGGCGATGAGGCGCGCCGCTGACAGCGGGTCCAGCTGGGCCCCGCCATGGCCGATCGCCACGACCAGTTCGACCTCGTGGTGCAGGTCCCGGGTCATGCCGGGGTAGGGCACCTCGCCGCCGCCAGGCACCAGGGCATCCGTCGGCTTGGAAAAGAAGAAGGGCGGCCGCCGCGTCGGATCCGCGCCCATTTCCCGGGCGTGGGCGGCATAGTTCTGGCCGACGCACAGGATCCGCCGGACGGGGAAGCGCGCCTCGGATCCGGCAATGGCAAGGCTGACCCGTTCGGGCGGCGAAAAGATGTAGTCGGTCATGCCTCGCCTCCAGCTCTGCGCGCGATTGCGGCCAAGGAACTCACGACAAGCTCTGGCGTTAAGTTCGTAACTCGCTCATATGGCGGATATCAACGCTTTACCGGAGAGACACCATGGCACGTCCAGCCAGCTCAAGTGCGCGTCAAGACGTCAAGAACGACCTGAAGGCCCTCAAGGAAGACCTGAAGGCTGTGTCGCGCGAAGAGGCCGAGCGCCTGCGTGAACTTGCGGCCAAGGCCGACGAGGCCGTGCGGGAACGTTCGGCCGAAATGAAATCGCGCGCCCAGCGCCTGTACGATCAGGGCCTGGAGAGCGGTCGCGAATATTACGACGATGCGTCAGAGCGTTTCGACGAGTACCAGCGCTACCTGGTCGAGCGTGTCCAGGAGAAGCCCTTGGCGTCGACCGGCATCGCCCTCGGCGTCGGCGTCATCATCGGACTGCTGCTGGCCGGAAGCCGCCGTTGATGTTTGGCCGGGGTCTCATGACCAAGGCGGCCGGCCTGGCCGGCGTGGCGGCGTGCGTCCTGGTGGCGGTCATCGCCCTGGGCTATGCCGTCTATGCCGCCCTGGCGATGGTTCTCGTCCCGGCGGGTGCTGCGGCGGTGACGGCCGCCATCTTTGCGGTCGCGGCCGGGGTCGGGGCCCTGGTCATCGCCGGTCCGCGCGAGCCGGAACCCGTCGATGAACCGGCCGGAATTCAGGACCGGATCGTTACCCTGTTCAGCGAGCGCCCGATCCTCGGGACGGTGGCGGGGCTGGCGGCCGGCTTTATCTTCCTGAGAAACCCGGCCCTGGCGACCATGGTTGCCGCCATCATGAGCGACAAGCCGGCAACGCCGACGGGCCGCCGTCGGCGCTGATCGCCCCGGCGTCGAGCTACAGAACCTTGAGAGAGGCCGCTGCCGTTCCGGCGGCGGTCTTTTGTTCAGGCGGGTCAGACGGCCAGGCGACGATCCAGACCCATCGTCCGTGACGGTTCAAAGCCGGATCCAGTCCAGGCCATGACCGTAACGGTCACGGACCGCGCATCCCAGGTCAGGACATTGAAGGACGCCGGCGTTCCCCGTTCGCGCTCGGACAGGGTTCCGCAGCCGACGGCATAGCAGCGCCCGTCGTCGCCCGAGATCGGCAGGGCGAACGGCACATGGACGTGGCCGGTCATGATCAGATCAACCCCTGCCGCCGCCAGCAGATGCGCGGCATGCTCGCCGCGCTTGACCTCGCCGGTCATGGGCGCGCCGATCATTTCGACCAGCGGATGGTGGCAGGCCAGGATCCTGAGACACGACGGATCGGTAGCCGACAGGGCCGCCGCCGCCCGCTCACATTGATCCAGGTCGATGACGCCTTTTGACCAATTCAGCCGCGCCTGCCAGCCGCGCGCGGTTGTCACCCCCCGGACCATGAAATCGCGGCCTGCGAACTGATGATCATGGGCCGGATGGCCGGTCGTCTGTTCGAACAGTCGCCACGGGTGAAACAGCCGGTCCGTCAGGCTCCAGTAGGGAACGTCGTGGTTGCCGACCGTCACGAAGATGGGCTCGGGCAGGGCCTTCAGCCAGCGCGCCGCCGCCTCGAACTCGCGCCGGAACCCCTGCTGGGTAATGTCGCCGGTGACCAGCACTAGGTCCGGCGGCTCGGCCTGGCAATAGGCCAGAGCGGCCGCGACCGCAGCCGTGTTCTCGATCCCGAAATGGACATCGGAAAACTGAACGATCCGCCCCATCAGGACGCGGCCTCGCCGGTGGGCGCGAGGGGAGCCAGGGCCCGGAAGGCGACGGGCAGAAACCGGATCTCTGCGTCGGTCGATAACCGCACCGTCTCACCGTCCAGCAACGCCGGGATCCTTGCCCGCGACCAGGCGTGGGCGCGCATGACCACCTGGGTCTTGACGCCGGGATCGTCGCGCCAGTCCGAAAACACGGCATTGGCTGCCAGCCGGAAGGCCTCGCGGGCGTCTCGGGTCGTCATCACGGCGGCCTCCAGTCCGTTGCTCTTGTTCATGGCCGTCGAAATCAGCGGTGAAATCAGCACCAGGGCCTCGGCGCGCTTCAGTTCGCCCCGGTCCAGACGATAGCGGACCCGGCCGGAAAAGGCCTTCTTCAAGGCCCAGCGGGCCTGGGCCAGACTGCGAACGATCTTCCATTCCCTGAGTGCCTCGCGTGCCGGGGCCCACAGGGCCGCCGGTCCCAGGATGGCGGCGCAATAGAAGGGCTCTCCGTCGACGACGCCGCCAGCGATGTCGCGGGCCTCGCCCTCGTCCAGAGCCAGGGCCAGGGCCTTGCGCCAGTCGGTCACACCATAGACGGCCTTGGGCAGCATGTTCATGGTCCCACCCGGCAGGGGAGCCACCAGAGGGCCATCCGGGCCGGCACGCGATGCGACCGCCCGCACCGTGCCGTCACCGGCCAGGACGATCAGCAGATCCGGCTGGGCCGCAAAGGCGTCATCAAGCATGGCTTCGAACCGATGGCCGTCAAAGACCTGGATGCGGGCCGTGATGCCGCGGGCCTCCAGCTCTGCTTTCAGTTCGTCGGGCGAGCCCTCATTCACGCTACCGGAACGTGGATTAACGATCACCTCGACCCTGTCGAGGCGCACACCGGTCCTGGGCGCGGAAGCGCCGGAGTTTCTTGACATCATGCCAGCCGAACGCCCCGCCAGGGCGGGGGTTCCGCCCGGTCAGACCTTAGTGGCCGTCGGCCTGTTGAGCGACCTCGTCGGTCGCTGCTTCGGCAGCGTCGCCCGCGGTTTCCGCCGCATCGCCGGCCGCTTCAGCGGCATCGCCTGCGGCCTCGACCGCATCGCCCGCCGTCGCGCCGGTGACCATGCCCCAGCCGGCACTGATCCAGCCGTCGATCCGGTCCCCGGCCGCGCCCACCGAGCGCTCGGCGATCGACAGGCCTGCCGTCAGCGCCCCGAACAGAGCCAGCAGGGTCACAATCAGCCCGACAATGGGATTGGAGCCGCCGCTGCGGCGACCTCGCCGTTCCCAGACCGGGCCTGCGCCGCTCAGATTTTCGCCGTCATCGGCCATGTTCAAATCCCCCTCACTCTGTCAACAATGGAGCGGCCAGGCTCGGACGCCGAGCCAAGGTTAACGCAACCTATGTTTATCGCATAGTCGCGGAACCTTGGCCGTAATCCAGCGTTCTCGCCTAGGGAGCGAAAGGGAGATCTCTCAATGTCCAAAATCATGGCTATTGTCGCGGCCTCGGCCGCGCTTGTGGCGGCTGGCTGCACCACCACCGGCAACGTCGAGCGCAATGCGGCGGCCGGCGCTGCGATCGGGGCCGTGGCCGGAGCCATCATCGGCAACAACGTCGGTGACGGCAATGCCGGGCGCGGGGCCGCTATCGGTGCCGCCGTCGGCGGTGTCGCCGGAGCGGTGCGCGGATCCCAGCAGGACCGCGAGGCCAACAATCTGTCGCGCCGCTATGACAGCCGTTATGGCCGCTACTACTACTGCTATCCCGAAGGCGATTGCTATTGGGACGACGGCACCCGTCGCTACTAGGCGTCGGATCGCGGACGATTGCGGGGCGGCTCACCGAACGGTGGGCCGCCTTCGTCCATTTGAGATCACAATAACAGGGGAGACACATGCGGGTATGGATTTCTGCGGCGGCCGTTGCGGTCGTCGGTCTGGGGGGCTGTTCCAGCCTGGGTTTCGGGGACCGATCTGACCTGGTGGTCGATCCGACCCATTGCCGGGCTACGACCGTGCCGATCTATTTCGAGGAGGGGCAGGCGGGACTGAGCGACCCGGCGCGCATCCTGATTCGGGACGGAGCCGCAGCGCTGCGCGGCTGCGCCATCGACCGGGTGCGGCTGGTCGGGCTGGCCAGCGCCACTGGCGATGCCCAGGCCAATCTGAGGCTGTCGCAACGGCGCGCCGAGACGGTCGCCGGTGCCCTGGCCGAGGCGGGGTTGCAGGCTCCGCAGGTCGAGCTTGAGGCCGAGGGCGAGGCCGGAGCGCGCGCCGCCGGCGTCAGTGAACCGGTCCGCCGCCGCGTCGAGGTCATCATCGAGGCGCGACCGGCCGGCTGATCATCGGAGAGGAGTGCAGAGGCGGGCGACCGGCCGGAGCCGGCCTGGTGTCGGGGGGGCATCACCGCCTCCGCAGACCTGAAACGCAGACGCTGTCCTCGGGTTCCCTGCGGATCTGGAATTCGCCGGCTCGGCGATCAGGCGGGCTGAGCCTGGCGTGTCGGGTGGAAGAACAGGGCCTGGCCGATGGCCGCCTTCACATTGTCGGCCAGAAACGGCTTGGTGATCAGGAAGGTCGGTTCGGGCCGTTCGCCCGTCAGCAGGCGTTCGGGGAAGGCCGTGATGAAGATCACCGGCACATCGTGGACCCTGAGGATGTCCTTGGCCGCATCAATGCCCGATGAGCCGTCGGCCAGCTGGATATCCGCCAGGATCAGGCCCGGGCGTCTGTCAGCCACGGCACTCACGGCCTCGTCCCGGGTCGTGGCGACGGCCACGACGCGATGGCCGAGTTCGGTGACCAGGGCCTCGATGTCGGCAGAAATGACGGCCTCATCCTCGATGATCAGCACATCGGTCGCCAGCTCGGCGTCGATTTCGGCCTGGGCCTGGGCCATCAGCCGGTTCACTTCGGTCAGATCGGTCTCGAGGATGTCGGCCGTCTCCGGCCCTGTGAATCCCTCCAGCGCCGTCAGCAGGAAGGCCTGGCGCGAGCGCGGGGCGATCCGCATCAACCGGCGTGTGGGGTCGGTGAGATTGGGGCCCTCGTCCTCAAGCTGCGCTCCCGACGAGGTCCAGATCGCGTGAAAAGCCTTGTAAAGGGCCACGCGCGGCGACGTCGCTTGCGGCAGTTCGATCTCACCGGCGGCCATGGCCTCGAGGGCGGCACGCACATAGTTGTCGCCGGTCGCCTGGTCGCCGGTCAGGGCGCGCCCATAGCGACGAACGAACGGGAGGTGCGGAGCCAATCTGGCGACGAGACTCATGATTTTCCCCGATAACGAAGGACGTCATCGACTGGTGGCCGATCCGTCCGATAACTGCCAAGCTGGCGGTTGGTTCCGGTATCAGACCCCGCCGTGGCTGAATATTGCGGAGTTCTGGAACCGGGGGCGACTTGCGACGTTGCAAGGGGTCAGGTCTGTAACATGAGCCCGCCTGGCCGATGAAAGATAGTTCTGTGCCCGATCCTCATCCGTCGGACGACTTCAACGATCCCGATCTGGCCGAGGCGCGGCTTCGCCAACAGGCGATCGGCGTCGGTCTGCGCCACATGTTTGATGCCGTCATCAACGAGCCGGTTCCCGACGAGTTCCTGTCGATTCTGCAGAAGGCGGACGAGCGGAATCGGGGCGGCGCATGAGCGACGGCAAGCCGGTCCGCGGCGCCGCGGACGACGAGGCCTTCAAAGACGGCCTCGTGGCCTTGATCCCACATCTGCGCGCCTTTGCCCGTACCCTGACGGGGGATCCGACGGCCGCCGACGATCTGGCCCAGGACGCCATGGTCAAGGCCTGGGACGCGCGCAACAGCTTCAAGCTCGGGACCAATATGAAGGCCTGGACCTTCATGATCCTGAGGAACCAGTTCTATTCGGACAAGCGTCGGTCGTGGCGCCAGACCCAGCTGGATCAGGAAGCGGCCGAGCGCACTCTGGTCGCGGTCGATGATCCGTCTGCCCCGCTGGCGCTGGACGAGCTGCGCCGGGCGCTCAATACCCTGCCGGACGAACAGCGCGAGGCGCTGGTCCTGGTCGGGGCCGGGGGCTTTGCCTATGAGGAGGCCGCCGCCATCTGCGAATGCGCCGTCGGTACGGTGAAGAGCCGGGTCAGCCGGGCCCGCCGCGCGCTTCAGGCGGCCCTGGACAGCGGTGCCTATAGCGAGGACGGGCGCGCCGCCGGCGAGGCCATGGGGGCCATCCTGGCCGAGGCCGACCGGCTGTCCGGCTCCCACTGACCGTGCGGCGCTGGCGCAAACGGCGTCTGGATGCGAGCTTCAAGGGCATCCGGCTGCGCCTGGCCGTGGCCCTGGCGATCGCGCTCGCGCCGGTCCTGGTACTCAGCGCCATCCAGTCCCGTACCGCCTTCCGTGCCGAGGAAGAGCGGATCGAGCGCGACCTGCTCCGGGCCTCGGCCAACAGCGCCCACGCCGCCCAGGTTCGGATCGACCACGCCGTTGCGGCCTTGCAGGCGCTGCGAGTCAGCCCCGTCAGCCCGGATTGTACCGCCCGATTGACGGCCCTGGTCGAGGACGACGGCCTCTATTCCGGCCTGGCCCGTATCGACCGATCCGGTCGCTTCCAGTGTGCCAGCCCGATGCCGAGCGTCCGCACGGTCGCGGGCCGGCCCTGGTTCGACGCCCTGCGTGACGGCCGGCCGGTGGCCTTCAGCACGGCTCCCGGGGCCTCCATATCCGAGACCCCTGCAGTGGTGGCCGCCGTACGCCGTGAGACCGCTACCGGCCGTTTCGACGGGGCTGTGGCCGCCCTTGTTCCGATCGCCGATCTTCAACTGGACGTCCTTGGCCAGGGCGACACGCCGGCGGCCGACGTCGCCCTGGTTGACGGGGCGGGCCGCGTGCTGGCGACAACCGATGTCGAGGCCTTTCCGGCGGCCGGTATCGTGCCCGGTGATCTGACGGACCGGTTGGTGAGGACCCAGGACCAGCGCGGCGAGGCCCGGGTGATGACGGCGACCTCCTTTGCCGGGGATGATCTGTTTGTGGTCGCCAGCGAACCCAGCCAGGGCCTGTTCCGCTGGGCGATCACCAATGCTGTGGCGGTCATCGTCCTGCCGCTGCTGGCCTGGCTGGCCGCCCTGATCAGCGTCATGGTGGTGACCGAGCGCGTCATCGTCCGTTGGCTCAGCTACCTCGAGCGGATCGCGGCCATTCATGCGCGGGGCCGCCATTCGGTGCGTCCGATCCATGCGGTGAAGGCCCCCGACGAGATCCGCACCCTCGCGGCCGCCATGGACGAAATGGTGCTCGCCATCGCCGCGCGCGATGCATCCCTGCGCGAATCCCTGGATGAGAAGGACGCGCTGATGCGTGAGATCCATCATCGGGTGAAGAACAATCTGCAGGTCATCACCAGCCTGCTGAACATGCAGCAGCGGGCCCTGACCGACGCCGCCGCCCGGGCCGCCATGAGCGATACCCGCCAACGGATTACGGCCCTGGCCCTGATCTACCGGTCGCTCTACCAGTCCGGGACCCTGAAGCGGGTGGATGTCGCCGTCTTCCTGCGAGACCTGGTGGCGCAGCTGCTGGCAGCCGAGTCCCGGCCCGGCCGGACCATCGACTGCTCCGTGCAGGCTGATCCCCTGGTCGTCGATCCCGACAAGCTGGCCCCGATGGCCCTGTGGGCGGTCGAGGCCATCTCCAACGCCCAGAAGCACGCTTTTGCGGGGCGCGAGGGGCGGCTGGCCATCCGCTTCACCTCGGGGCCGGAAGACAGCGTTCTGGAGGTCGAGGATGATGGTCCGGGGATCAGCCCGGCCGAGCCGGTCTCGGGCCTGGGTCGGACGCTGATGACCGCCTTCTCACGCCAGCTTCGTGGCGAGACGCAGATTCTCGAGAGTCCGGGCGGCGGAGTCCTGGCCCGGCTCATCTTCCCGACGCCGGAGGTGTCGCTCGAGATGCTGACGGATTCATCCGGTCGGCGCAGCCAACGTGTCGCCTGAGCCGATGGGGTTAGGCTTAACCGGTTCGCCTGCGAGGTGAACCCGCTGGTCGAAACCCCGCCCGGATTAAGATTCCAGTAACGAATTGGCGGTGGCCGGGTTAGGGTTTGCGCCATGTCGATGCGCACGCCCGTTCTGGTATTTGCCGGCCTTTTCGTCGCGACCCTGGTGCTGGTCAGTTGCGAGGCCCCGGCTGCGGATGAGGCACTGACCAGCCCGCCGCCGGACGATATGGCCATCACCGGCCAGCGTTGGGAAACCCTGGCCAGCCATGAAGGAAATGCCCTGGTCCTGTTGGGCGAAGGCGACCGCCAGATCTTTCACATGGCCTGTCTGAACGGTGACCGTGAACTGCAGATCATCGCCTCGGACTTTACCGTCATCGGGTCCGAAGAGCGTATGACCATGAGCGTCGACAATGACGCCTATGGCTTCGTGGCCGACACCGAATGGACCGGCGGCGGGGTCATGGCGCGCAACGCCATCGAGCCGCAGTTTCTGGACATGCTGTCGCGCACGACCGACCTCTCAGTGCTCTACGGCACCCAGCAGGGCGGGCCGTGGCCAGCCCCCTCGGTTGAGCAACGGGCGACCTTCATCGCCGGCTGCACCGAGATCGCAAACGCGGCGGCAGCCTAGGGCCGCATCGCTACGCCTGGGTATAGGTGGTCTTGATCTTGGTATAGAATTCGCGGGCGTAGGGTCCCTGCTCGCGCGGGCCGAAGGACGAGCCCTTGGTGCCGCCGAACGGCGCGTTCAGATCGACGCCGGCAGTCGGCAGATTGACCATCACCATCCCGGCCTGAAGCTCGCGCTTGAAGCGTTCCGCCTGTTTCAGGGAGGTGGTGAAGACCCCCGCCGACAGGCCGAATTCGGTATCGTTGGCGATCTCGAGCGCCTGGTCGGCGTCATTGGCGGCAATGACCGAGGCGACCGGGCCGAAGATCTCTTCGCGGGCGATGCGCATATTGTTGTCGACATCGGCAAACAGGGCCGGGGCGATGTAGAAGCCGTCGGTGTCCAGTTTCAGCCGCTCGCCACCGCCAATCAGGCGGGCGCCTTCCGCCTTGCCGATTTCGACATAGTCGAGGTCCTGGTTGAGCTGGGCCGCCGAGACAGCCGGGCCGATGTTGGTCTTGGGATCCAGCGCATGGCCGACGACCAGGGCCTGGCGCCGGGCCTCCATCTTGTCGAGGAAGGCGGCATAGACCGACCGCTCGACGATAATCCGCGACGAGGCGGTGCAGCGCTGGCCGGTGGCGAAGAAGGCCCCGTTGCTGGCGGCGTCGGCGGCGGCGTCCAGATCGGCATCGGCCAGGATCACCAGCGGATTCTTGCCGCCCATTTCCAGCTGGAACCGCTTGAGGCCGCGCGCGCAGGCCTCGGCCACCCTGGCCCCTACTCCGGTCGAGCCGGTGAAGGAGACGGCGTCGACGCCGGCGTGGTTCATCATCGCCTCACCGACCACCGAGCCGCGCCCCATGATCAGGTTGAAGACCCCGGCGGGCGCGCCGCAGTCGCGGAGGGTGTCGGCCAGGGCCCAGGCCGAGGCCGGGACCAGATCGGCCGGCTTCATCACCACGGTGTTGCCATAGGCCAGGGCGGGGGCCGCCTTCCAGGCGGGGATGGCGATGGGAAAGTTCCAGGGCGTGATCAGGCCGACGACGCCGACCGGCTCACGCCGGGCCTCGACGCTGACGGTCGGGCGGGCGCCGGGAATGATGTCGCCGCCGCCGCGCAGGGCCTCACCGGCGAAAAACTTGAAGACGCGGGCGGCGCGTTCGACCTCGCCCTTACCCTCGGCGAGGGTCTTGCCCTCCTCACGCGACAGAAGCTCGCCCAGTTCGTCCTTGCGGGCCATCAGCCGGTCGCCGACGCGGTCCAGCAAGTCGGCGCGGTCCTGATGCACGCGGGACCAGGCGGGAAGCGCGGCGCGGGCGGCCTGGACGGCGTGATCGACATTGGCGGCGGTGCCTTGGGCGAACTCACCGATGACGTCCGAGACGTCGGACGGATTTCGGTTCTCGGACCAGTCCGAGCCCTCGATCCATTCCCCATTGATCAGATTGGCTTTGCGCGTGGTCATGTCCGGCCTCCGTGTTCGGCCCCCGATGTAGAGAGGCGCGCGATGGAAAGCCAGTGGCCGATCAGACCAGCCAGCCGTCCAGGGCCGCCGTCAGCTCCGGCAGCCTGTCCGCGCCATAGGCGTCGGGCGTGCCGACGCCCCAGACCGGGGCCGGCCAGGCCCCGTCGTCGCGGCGACGGCCGATGACGTGGATATGAAGCTGGGCCGTAATGTTGCCGAGCGTGGCGATGTTGAGCTTGTCGACGGGCCGGTCCAGAAGTTCGCCGAGATTTCGGACCGCCTGGGAGGCGATGACGATCTCCTCCATCAGCCGAGCGCGGTCGTGGGCGCCTAGGTCGGTCAGTTCCACCGCATAGGGCACGCGCGGCAACAGGATCAGCCAGGGATAGCGAGCGTCGTCCTGGAGGCGGACCTGGCACAGGGACAGGTCCTTGATCGCCCACGAGCCAGGTTCGAAGGCGGGGTCGGGAGACCAGCTCATTCCGAGGCGGCTGGGCCCATGACGAAGGCGTTCAGCTTGTTGCCGTCAGGATCGCGGAAATAGGCGGCGTAGAAGCCGTCGCCGCGCGGGCCGGGCGGGCCGGCGTCGGTACCGCCATTGGCCAGGGCGATCTCATAGACGGTGCGGACCTGGGCCGGGCTGTCACATTCCAGCGCCACCATGACGCCGTTGCCGACTGTTGCGGCCTCTTGATCGAAGGGCTTGGTCAGGCCGATGCCGGCCCCGCCGCCGGCCGTGCCCCAGGAAATGGCCCCTGGCCATTCCATGAAGCGCGCCTGGCCCAGCGCCCCGCACACCGCATCATAGAAGGCGGCTCCGCGCTGAAGATCATTGGTGCCGAGCGTGACGTAACCGATCATTTGGGCCTCCATTGGGATCGCGCGACATTGGCACAGGCCCGCCTGGAGCGGTATAGCCCGCCCCATGCCCTTTACCGCCACCGTCCTGACAATGTTTCCCGAGGCCTTTCCCGGCCCGCTGGGCGTTTCGTTGATCGGCACGGCGTGGCGGGAGAAGGCGCTGTGGGACCTCGAAACCCTTGACATTCGGGCGTTCAGCGACGATAGGCGCGGCTTCCTGGACGACACCCCTGCGGGGGGCGGCCCAGGAGCTGTGCTGAAGGCGGACGTGGTGGCCCGGGCTCTCGATAGCCTTCAAGGCCCGCCCCGGCCGCTTTTGTACATGAGCGCCAGGGGAAGGCCCCTGACCCAGGCGCGGGTGAAAGACTGGGCGTCAGGCGACGGCATAGTCGTTCTGTGCGGCCGGTTCGAGGGGGTGGACCAACGGGTGCTCGACGCCCGCGGGTTCGAGGAGGTCTCCGTCGGAGACGCGGTTCTCGCCGGTGGCGAGGCGGCGGCGATGGTGGTGATCGAGGCGTGTGTGCGGCTGCTCCCGGGGGTCCTGGGCGAGGCGGCATCCACGCAGGAAGAAAGCTTCGAGGACGGCCTCCTTGAGCATCCGCAGTACACGCGACCGCGGACGTTTGAGGGCCTCGACATCCCTGAGGTCCTGTTGTCAGGCGATCACAAGCGGATCGCGCGCTGGCGTCAGGAGCAACGGGAAGCGGCTACGCGGGAACGGCGTCCAGACCTCTGGGCCGCCCACCTCGCCAACTTACAGCTAAAGGGCCAATGAAGCCCAAGGAGATAGACGAATGAACATCATCGAGACCCTGCGCAAGGAAGAGGCCGATCGCCTGGCCGCCAAGCGCAAGACCCCGTCGTTCCGCCCCGGCGACACCCTGCGCGTCAACGTCCGCATCAAGGAAGGCGAGCGCGAGCGCGTCCAGGCCTTTGAAGGCGTCTGCATCGCCCGCTCGGGTGCCGGCCTGATGGAGAGCTTCACCGTCCGCAAGATCAGCTTCGGCGAGGGCGTCGAGCGGGTCTTCCCGGTGCTGAGCCCCATGATCGAATCCATCGAGGTCAAGCGCCACGGTGCCGTGCGCCGGGCCAAGCTCTATTATCTGCGCGACCGTCGCGGCAAGTCGGCCCGTATCGCCGAGCGCCAGGTCCGCAACACCGAAATCGAAGCCACCGTCGCCGAGGTTCCGGCTCCGGAAGCCGCCGAGACGACCGAAGGCTAGGATCCAATCCTCCCCGAATACCGAAAAGGCCCCGGCAGCGTCCGGGGCCTTTTTTGTTGCACGCATTGGGGGATGGGGGCCAGTCGCAGCCCCTATTGAATATAGCTTTGAGTTTCCCACATGGGAAACATAATAAAAAGAATGGAACCTCTGACGCGGCCCTGGGTCACCAATGACCCCTTCCTGTTTTGTGGCCGGGTCATCAATGAATACCCCGCCTCCGATGGCGACCAGGGCGTACGCGACGCCGACCTGGGCGGTCGCCCGCTCGGGAGCGATTTCTCCGGTGCCGGCGGCTTCAACATGTACCACGGTGAGCGGGTGCCCGGCTTTCCGGCCCATCCCCATCGTGGCTTTGAAACGGTGACGATCGTGCCGTCAGGCGTGGTCGATCATGCCGACTCGCTGGGCGCGACCGCCCGCTATGGCGACGGCGATGTGCAGTGGCTGACGGCCGGCAAGGGCGTCATGCACGCCGAGATGTTCCCGCTGCGGGACACGGATGGCCCAAACCCGCTGGACCTCTATCAGATCTGGCTGAACCTGCCGGCCAAGGACAAGATGGTGGAGCCGGACTTCGTCATGCTGTGGGATGGTGCGATCCCGCGCCATGTCACGCGCGGCGACGACGGCGCGACAGCCACGGTGAAGGTGATTGCCGGGGCCTATCGACCGGTCGAAGGGGGCGATGTGCTGACGCCGCCGGCGGCCACGCCCAACTCCTGGGCGTCGAACCCCGAGGCCGAACTGGCCATCTGGCAGGTGACGCTCGATCCCGGTGCCCGTCTGACCTTGCCGGCCGCGCAGCGGCATGAAGCCCAGCGCACGCTCTTTTTTGAACGCGGCGAGGAGATGGACGTCGAGGGTCAGCGCGTGCCGGTCGACAGCCGGATCGAAGTCGTCGCCGACCAGCCTTTGCGCCTACGCAACACCGGGGCAACGCCGGTGGCCTTCACGGTGCTTCAGGCTGTGCCGATTGACGAACCCGTGGTGCGGCACGGCCCCTTCGTCATGAACAGCCAGGCCGAGATCGCCCAGGCCATGCGGGATTTTCAGGACACGCAGTTCGGCGGCTGGCCCTGGCGTGAGGGCGGGCCGGTTCACCCCGTGGAAACGACCCGTTTCGCCAAATATCCCGGTCGCAAGGACATCGACCTTCCGCCGCCCAGCTGACGGCGTCGGTCAGGTCCCGAAGACCGAAAAGGCCCCGGAGCGATCCGGGGCCTTTTTTGGTTGCGGACCCTGGGTTGCGAGGGAACGGTCGAGATAATCTTTCCGCTCATCCCCGCGAAAGCGGGGACCCAGTCCTGTCCAGCGGCGCGACGATGTCTCGGGCCGAGAGGGTGGAAAATCCTGACACTCCCATCCTCCAAAACACTGGATCCTCATTTTCATGGGGATGAGCGGCTGAAGCGGTGGGTGTTCGTGGGAACGTGCGGCGATGTAGGAAGCCCTATCCCCTGCCCGCCGCCCACGCCTCGACCCGCTCCTGCAGCACGCCCAGCGGCACGGCCCCGACGCCCAGCACCACCTCGTGGAAATCGCGGATGTCGAAGCCGTCGCCCAGGGTGGCGCGGGCCTGGTCGCGCAGAGCCAGGATCTTGATCATGCCGACCTTGTAGCTGGTCGCCTGGCCGGGCGAGCAGATGTAGCGGTCGATCTCGCGGTCGATGGTCAGGGGCGACACCATGGAGTTGTCGGTGAAATACTGAACCGCCTGATCGCGGGTCCAGCGGCGGGTATGGATGCCGGTGTCCACGACCATGCGGATGGCGCGCCAGATCTCCATCGTCAGGCGGCCGAAGTCCGAATAGGGGTCCTGATAGAAGCCCATCTCCTTGGCGAGCTTCTCGGCATAGAGGCCCCAGCCTTCGGCATAGGCACCGTAGAAGCCGTATTTGCGGAACATCGGCAGGCCGCCCTGTTCCATGGCCCGCGCGATCTGGAAATGGTGGCCCGGCGCGCCCTCATGATAGGCGATGCCCTCGACCGAGGGTTTGGACACCTGGGTCATGTCGGCCAGGTTGACGTAATAGATGCCGGGGCGCGAGCCGTCCTGGGACGGCTGATTATAGAAGGCGGTGGAGGCGGTCTGTTCCCGCCAGGCCTCCACCGCGCGGACCTCGAGGGCTGCCTGCGGCAGGGTGTGGAACCACCGGGGCGCGATGTCCATGGCCTGGGCGATGTAGCGGCGGCTGTCGGTCAGGAAGGCTTCCTTGCCCTCTGGCGTGTTCGGATACTGGAACTGGGGGTCGGTACGCAGGTGCTGGAAAAACGCCTGGAGGTCGCCGTCGAAGCCGACCTGGGTCTTGATCGCCTCCATCTCGCCGCGCAGGCGGGCAACCTCAGCCAGGCCGGTTTCGTGGATCCAGTCGGCGGTGTCGTCCGTCGAGTTGTAGAAGCCCAGCATGGCCTCGTAATAGGCGGCCCCGTCCGCCAGCGCCCAGACGCCGTCGTTGCGATCCTTGCCCTGGCCGACCTCGGCGATGGCGGCCAGAAAGACCTCATAGCCGGCCTTGAACGGGCCGGTCAGGGCGGCGCGGGCATCGCCGATGATCTCGACCTTTTCGCCCTCGGGGATGTCGAGCGCATTCACCTTGGTCTGGATGTCCGACCACAGGGGCGACGGCTCTGCATCGTCGAACGGCGCGCCGGAGATGATGCTGCGACCCGTCGTCAGATTGGGCGCATAGGTCAGGGCCGGCGGGGCAAATCCCGCCTCGGCCCGGGCGCGGAAATCGGTGGCGACCTCGGTCATCACCCGCTCGGCGGCGGTCAGGCGCGAGATATAGGCGCGGGCGTCCTCGACCGTATCGACGCGGTGCTGGTTCATCAGCATGACCGGCAGGCCGCTCATGACGCTGCCGCCTTTGGTGATCAGGTACTGGTGGTGGCGATACTGGAACAGCTGCTGCTGCTGGGCCAGGCCATCGGTCAGGAGGCGTAGCGACAGACGCCCCTGTTCGGACAGGTCAGCGTCGGAGAAGCGTGCCAGGATGTCGGCGGTCTGGCGTTCGGCCAAGGCGAGCTGATCGGCGGCACCCTGGGGCGTATAGTCGTCCAGCTCGCCATAGCGTTCCTTCAGGCCCAGCCCGGTCAGGGTTTCGGGCGAGGTGCGGGCCGCCTCCATAAAGGCGGCGTCCAGTGCCTCCAGCAGGGCCGCGTCCGCGCCGGACACAGGCGATCCGGCCCGTAGGGCAGAGCGCGCCACCGCCGCCGGCGCGGCGGCCGAGGCCATCAGGCCGATGAGGACGGATCGACGATCAAACATGGGGGTTCCCTCAACCAGACAGACGCCGACCCTAGCTCAGGCCGGGCGGGATGCCTCATTACGGTTTGCTCACGGATGACAGGAGGTGAGGCGGGCGCATCGCCCCGCTAGATCAGGCCCAGCTCCTGGCGGATCTTGCGGGTCAGTTTCGCCGAGATCAGGCCGTGGGCAATCTTCAGATGGTCGGCCAGGTCGTCGTCAGGCCAGGCGTCGAGGTCTTCCAGATTCACCCATTTCGACCGCGCCAGATAGGGGGCCGGCCGCGCCCGACCGCTCTCGGTCAGGACCTCATAGGCGATGTCCGAGACCTTGAAACTGAGCCCGCCCATGGAGCCGATGATGGCGAACATCTTGCCGCCGACCCTGTAGGCGTCGTGGTCCGGATCCCACGGGTGATCCAGGGTCACGCCCGGCAGGGCCAGACAGACCGACCGTACCCCCTCGCGGTCCATGGCTCAGGCCTCCACGCCGACGCCGGCGGGACAGTCGATGCCGGTGCCGCGAATGCCGCAATAGCCGTCGGGGTTCTTGGCCAGATAGCCCTGGTGATAGCCTTCGGCGAAATAGTAGGGCGGGCGCGGCGCGATCTCGGTGGTGATCCGGCCCAGGCCCTGGGCCGCAAGCGCCGTCTGATAGGCGTCGCGGCTGGCCTCGGCGGCGGCTCGCTGGGTCTCATCGGCGAAATAGATGGCTGAGCGATATTGCGTGCCGACGTCATTGCCCTGGCGCATGCCTTGCGTCGGGTCATGGTTTTCCCAGAACACCTTGAGCAGGTCGGCATAGGAAATCCGGGTCGGGTCAAAGACCACCTCGACCACCTCGGCGTGGCCGGTCTCTCCCGAACAGACTTCGCGATAGGTCGGATTGGGCGTGGTGCCGCCGGCATAGCCGGCCGAGGTGACCCAGACGCCGGGCAGCTTCCAGAACACCCGCTCCACGCCCCAGAAACAGCCCATGCCGAAGACGGCGCTCTCGAAGCCGTCGGGATGTGGACCCTTCAGGGCACGGCCCAGCACGATGTGGGTGTCGTCGGTGGCGATGGGGTCGGGGCGGCCGGTCGGGGCGGTCATGGGCAAACTCCTTGTGACCGCCAATATGGGGCGTCGGATGCCGCTTGCCGAGAGGGGCTGGAATACGGCCTGAGCGGCTTGCCCCGGACGCCGGCCTGAGCTAGACGCCCCTCTCGCTCGTCGGTGCCGCCCATCAGGCACCCAACTGGTGACCGGACAGGTGGCGGAGTGGTCGATCGCGCACGCTTGGAAAGCGTGTGTAGGTGAAAGCCTACCGAGGGTTCGAATCCCTCTCTGTCCGCCAGCCAGTCCGCTGAATTTTCTCTGTAATTTGCCGACAGAGACAGGGATTCGAACACCGGAACGAAACCCCACCGACTTCCCTGCACATCGCGCTTATTGGGTGTTATCGGCAATTTCGTCTCTGCTGGAATTTGGCTCCCAAGTAGTCCCGACATTTGCGGGACTTAGCTGGCCAAAACCCTATCTGCGGTTCGAATCCACATCTCTCCGCCAGCCAGTCACGATAAATCGTCTCCCCATGCGGGCCTGCGCCACAACCACGCGACTTCGCGGGGCTATCCGCGCTGAAACCGCCGGTAATGACGAGAAAATGGGCGAGAGATTTGCCACTTCGCCCGCATTTCAGCGCCGCAGTCTCCGCTCAGAGGG
>Ga0209573_1000721_pt1 | contig 61940 bp, 49 predicted proteins | sample TNRBio252014_DNA_FD_185870 | JGI IMG/M metagenome (GOLD analysis project Ga0209573, IMG submission 185870) | Wastewater treatment Type I Accumulibacter community from EBPR Bioreactor in Madison, WI, USA - TNR Reactor_6/25/2014_ DNA (SPAdes)... | ecosystem: Engineered > Bioreactor > EBPR >...
GTGGGCGGGACCTGGACCACGAGCCAGACACTCTTCAGCCACAGCGGAGGCACCTACGCGCACAACAACGGTACCTTGATGGTGAATCCGTATTGCAATGTGGGCCCGATGCTCACCTGGACACTGGATGTGTTGCCCACGACGGTGCTGTACGATGTGACCATCAACGCCAACCAGGCATGGACGATGCCGCAATGCCTGATCCCTGCGGCGGATTCGGTCCATGTGGATGGGATCCTGCTGTTGAGTGATGGGCGCGTGAATGGTGGAACGCTCGACGCACATGGTGCGGTCCAGGTGCTGCCAGGATATGATGGGGGCAACGCACGGCTGCTCTTCCACGGGTCCGGTGCGCAGACCTTCGACCTTTCGGGTGCATCCGGCAACTATAACGGTGACATCGGGATCGACAAACCCGCCGGGAATGTGCAATTGCTGTCCGACCTCGTTATGGACGCTGGTGGACAGGACTTGCAGTTCGCACATGGTGATCTGCTCACCACGGCCAATGAAATACTCATTATGGGTGATAACGTGGCCTGCTCCGGGGCATCGGATAGCAGCTTCGTTGACGGCCCCATGCGCAAGGTGGGCAACGATGCGTTCACATTCCCGATAGGCGGCGAAGGGATCTACTACGCACCGATAAGGATCTCCGCCCCCGGGAACGTGAACGATGCCTTCACGGCGGAGTACTTCCATGATGATCCGCAGGACATTCCGTATGACGTGTCGGCCGTGGGCGCAGGGTTGGACCACGTGAGCCGGTGCGAGTACTGGGACCTGGAGCGGACCGCAGGCTCATCCAACGTGCGCGTGACCCTGAGTTGGGCCGCACGGAGTTGTGGCGTGAACCTTTTGAGCGATCTGTGTGTGGCCCGATGGAACGGCAGCCAATGGGACAGCCATGGGAACGGGGGTACCACAGGCACGATGGCCGCAGGAACCGTGATCACCCACAGCGCACTGACACCAACGGCCTATGGACCGTTCACCCTCGGTTCCACTTCTTGGGGCAATCCGTTGCCCGTGGAGCTGGTGAACTTCGATGCAGTGAAGAACGTTTCACAGGTCGACCTCAGGTGGGTTACGGCCACCGAGCTCAATAATGCCTACTTCGTGGTTGAGCGTACCGTGGATGGCATCGGGTTCGAGGAGGTGATCACGGTGCCTGGGGCGGGCAACAGCGTATCGCCGATCACCTACACCGGGGTCGATGCCGCGCCGGTCCAAGGGATCTCCTACTATCGATTGCGCCAGGTGGACCTGGATGGGTCGAGTACGAATAGCGACCTGGTGGCCGTGGACTTCACCGGTGGTACTTCTCGTGCAATGGTGCTGTACCCGAACCCGACGATCGGCGGACCCGTGTGGCTAATGACATCGGACCATCGGATGGCTGGGCCAGGAACCCTTGCGGTGGTCGATGCGACCGGCCGGGTGTTGGCTGAGCGGACGGTCACCTTCTCGGATGGTCGTATCGATGTCCTGAATGACCTGAACCCGACCCCGGGCATGTACTCGGTAAGGGTACTGGTGAATGGTGTGGAGCATAATGAACGGTTGATCATTCAGTGATCAGCTGGAGCAGGCGTTGGCTGTTCCTGCCATACGGACCAGAGGGTGACCCTAAGGCAGCCCGATGACCGATCACCATACCATTACCCATTGAACCATACGGTACGGACAGTTCACTCGACAAGGATCACCCCCGGATCCATTCGGCGAACATCTTGAAGCACCTGGGCCCGTTGGTCTGATGCGGGGCGAATGGGTCTTTCTCGTATCATCTCCCATCTGGGCGCAAGCTCATGGCGATGATGTAGGCACCACTTTCAGGTTGACCGGGCGGTCCTGCGTCTTCGTCGATGCTGCTGAGCGCTCCATCACTGCGGTCATGCCAAGTACGCATTCAAGGTCGGCCAAGGGTTGCGCCTCGATCCTTTCGGAGGACGATACGCGGAACAGGTTGTGTAGCGGGGCCTACGGAACCTGTTCTGCGGAGAGGTCATTCGGAAAGAGGGCAAGCGGATCGGCCGATATTGAATGCGCCGATGGTAATGGTACATTTCGCTCATGATCCTCTTCCTGCGCTCCCTCATGGTCCTTTGGGTCCTCCTGTTCTGCCTGGCCATAAAGGCCCAGGATCCCACACCCGTGCTGGTCGGCTACTGGCACAATTGGAACGACGCTGACGCACCCTACCTCCCCCTGGACCAGATCGATCCGCGCTACAACGTGGTCGAGGTGGCCTTTGCAGTACCGGCAGTTGGAACAAGTCACCAGATGGAGTTCGTGCCGTCGGAGACCACCCCTGCGGAATTCGCGGCGGAGGTGGCCACGCTTCAAGCGCAGGGACGGAAAGTGCTCATCAGCATAGGTGGGGCGAATGCCGTGGTTCAACTTGATAGCGACACCGAACGTGATCAGTTCGTGGCGAGCATGATGACCCTTCTTGATACCTATGGTTTCGATGGTATCGACATCGATCTGGAGGGGGCTTCGGTTGCGATGACCGGTGGGACGATCGGGGCGCCAACGGATGCTGCGGTGATCCGTCTGATCGACGCCGTGGATGCTATCATGGCACAATACCGCCAGACCACCGGTCAGAAGCTCTTTCTGACCATGGCCCCCGAGACCGCGTACGTGCAAGGCGGACAAAGTGCGTTCGGAGGCATCTGGGGCGCATACCTGCCCATCATCCACGCGCTGCGCGATTCGCTGGACATCCTGCAGGTGCAGTTGTACAACAGCGGCAGCATGTACGGCATCGATGGCGTCATCTACGAGCAGGGTTCGGCGGATTTCATCGTGAGCCAGACCGAAGCGGTGATACAGGGCTTCAACACCGGTGGCGGCTTCTTCGAAGGACTTCCTCCGGAGAAGGTGGCGGTGGGACTGCCAGCCTGCAACGCCGCAGCGGGCGGTGGCTACACGGATACCGCCGCGGTGCGAGCAGCCATGAAATACCTGCTTGGTACAGGACCGCAGCCGGGAGCTTACACCTTGGTCCAGCCGGGCGGCTACCCGGCCTTGCGTGGCATGATGACCTGGAGCATCAATTGGGATGCGGCTTCTACTTGCAATGGTCACTACAGCTATGCGGAGAACTTCGACCGCATCTTCACGGAGGTGAGCACTTTGGTGGAGGTGACCCATCGCCCCGACCTGGTGTTCGCACCCGATCCGGTGCAGGACATCCTTCGGATCCTGACGCCTATTTCTCCTGGAGCGACCGCGAACATCATCGACATGGCGGGCAGGTCGGTGCGTACGCGCGGGTTGGGGTCCGATGGCCGCAGTATTCGAGTGGATGATCTGGCGGCCGGCACCTACATCCTGGTGGTACAGGATCGCAGCGAAAGGCAGCACGGCGTTTTCCGCAAGGAATGATCGGTGGAGCTGATGGGAGTCGAACCCACGACCTCGTCATTGCGAACGACGCGCTCTGGCCAGCTGAGCTACAGCCCCGATAGGGCAAAGATGGTGTTTCCTTGATCCATTCATCGGCGCACGGCGTAGATCCACTCATCCTCCACCTTCCCGTTCTTCACCAGCGTACCGTGCAGCTTGGCCTCCAGCGTGAAACCCGCTTTCTCCAGCGCTCGTTGCGAGGCGATGTTGCTGCCGAAGGGAGAGGCGTATATGCGCGTGACATCCGGGAATGTGGCGAAACCGATCCGGACCATCTGGCGGATGGCGGCGGTCATGATGCCTTTGCCGCGATGTTCCCTGCCGAGCCAGTAGCCCAGCTCCAGGTTGCGACGCCAGAGGTCGGTCTTCGGATGCAGGCCGATGGCCCCGATGCATTCACCACCCATCTCGATGCAACGTCGCAGGGGCACGGGCTTGATGGCTTCTGCCAGGAAGGCCCTTCCGTCCGATTCGTTGTATGGATGCGGAAAAGTGTCCGTGAGGTTCGCGGCCACCGTGGGGTCGTTGGCGTGCTTTACCAGCGCGGGCAGGTCTTCTGAGCGGAAGGGACGGAGGGCGTAGTCGGCCATGGGATACCAAAGGAACGAAGCCCCGACCGGGTGGTCGAGGCTTCGGATATCGAAAGGAGCGCGGGCTACTTCCCGAATTTCGGCGTTACCCCCATGCTCTGGAAGAAGAAGGCGTACTTGTCAGCCTGTTCCGCGATGATCTTGCTGGTGGGTTTGCCTGCACCGTGTCCGGCCTGCGTTTCCACACGGATCATCACCGGGGCATCACCCTGCTGTGCGGGCTGTAGTGTACTGATGAACTTGAAGCTGTGCGCGGGTACCACACGATCGTCGTGGTCGGCCGTCATCACCAGGGTGGCCGGGTACTTCGCAGGCTTCACGTTGTGCAGCGGGCTGTAGGCCTTCAGGAAATCGAACTCGGCCTTGCTGCTCTCGGCGTTGCCATACTCGGGCGTCCAGCCGAAACCGGCGGTGAACTTTTGGAACCGCATCATGTCCAGCACGCCCACCTCGGGGAAGCACACGCCGAAGAGGTCAGGGCGTTGCGTCATCACCGCGCCCACGAGCAGGCCACCGTTGCTGCCGCCGTTGATGCCCAGGTGCGGCGTGTCCGTCCACTTCTCCTTGATCAGGTATTCCGCAGCCGCGATGAAGTCGTCGAACACGTTCTGTTTCTTCTCCTTCATGCCGGCCTTGTGCCAATCCTCGCCGTACTCACCGCCACCGCGCAGGTTGGCCAGTGCGAACACACCGCCTTGTTCCAGGAGCAGCATGCGGCTGGTGCTGAAGCTGGGCGTGAGACTGATGTTGAAGCCACCGTACGCATAGAGCAGGGTGGGGTTCTTTCCGTTCTTCTCCACACCTTTCTTATGCACGATGAACATGGGGACCTTGGTGCCGTCCTTGCTGGTATAGAACACCTGCTCGGTGACGAAGGCACTGGGGTCGAACTTCAGCTCGGGGCGGAACCATACGTCGCTCTTGCCGGTGGCGTAGTCGTACTTGTAGATGGTGCCGGGGTCGGTGAAGCTGGTGAAGCTGAAAAAGCTGAAGGTGTCGTTGCGCTTGCCGCCGAAGCCTCCGGCGCTCCCGATGTCGGGTAGGGTGATCTCCTGTTTGTCGGTGCCGTCGAGCTTCATCCGGTAGAAGCGGCTGGTGGCGTCCTTCAGGTACTCGGCGAAGAGGAGTCCGCCTCCGGTGCTCACGCTCTGCAGTAATTCCTTGGCCTGGGGGATGATGTCCTTCCAGGTCTCCTTGGCGGGGTTCTTCGGGTCCACTTCCACCAGGCGGTAGTTCGGCGCGTCCACCTCGGTCATCACCAGGAATTTGCCGGTGGCGGGCACGAAGTCGATGATACTGGTCTTGTGCTCGAAGCCCGTCTGCAAGGCCGTCCATTTGGTCGCCGGGGTGGGGATGCCGCCGCTACGCAGGTCGTGATAGTACATCTCGAAGCCATCGGTGCCGGTGCTCACGTAGAGCGTGGCGAACTCCTCGCCCTCGGTCACACCGGCGCCCACGTACAGGTCGCCGTTCTGTGTATTCTCCCACACCAGGACGTCCTTCTCCTGCGGGTCGCCCAGCTTGTGGTAGTACACCTTCTGGAACTTGCTGGCGGCGCTCAGTTCGGTGCCCTTGGCCGGGGTGGGATAGCGGCTGTAGAAGAAGCCGTCCTTGTACCACGCTGTCCCGCTGAATTTCGCCCACTTCAGCAGGTCGGGCATCTGCTTCATGGTGCTCAGGTCGTAGACGGTGATGTCCTGCCAGTCGCTGCCGGCTTTCTGCACGCCCACGGCCATGTACCGGTCGTCGTGGCTGGTGCCGAGGGGGCTGTAGGTGGTGGTGCCGGCGGGATCGAGCTGGTTGGGGTCGATGAAGACCTGGTCCTCGCCATCCAGGCCCTTGCGCACATTGATCACACTCTGGTTCTGCAGGCCGCTGTTCTTCCACACGAAGTAGAGCTCGCCCACGCGCATGGGGCCGCTCACCTTGGGGAAGTTGTACAGTTCCTCGTACCGCTTGGCCAAGCTGTCGCGGAAGGGGATCTTGGCCAGGAAAGCGTTGGTGACGCTGTTCTGGGCCTTTACCCATTCGGCGGTCTCGGCGCTGGTATCGTTCTCCAGCCAGCGGTAGGGGTCGGGGACCCAGGTGCCGTGCAGGCTGTCGCCGGCGGTGCTGTCCTTGCGGGTCTCGGGATAGGTCATGGTGACGGGGTCGTGCTTGTGCTCTCCTCCGCCACAGGCGATCAGGAGGCTTGTACTACAGGTGGCGAGGATCGTACGTGTCATGATCGAATGGGTGGGGTGGGATCGGCCGCAAAAGTAAAGCCCCCTGCGTTCGGCAGGAGGCGCTTGGATCACAAGGTGATGACCTGGTCGGTCGGGGGGTCAGGCGCGCTTTCGCTGTTCCTTGCGGACGGTGTTCAGTGCGTACATGGTGCCCCGGCCCTCCTCCAGTTCCACACTGGTGCCCAGTTGCCCGGCCAGGGTGTGGATCAGATCCATTCCCAGGCTGTTGGGTCGGTCCCATTTGGAACGGTCCGGCAGGCCCACCCCATCATCGCCGATGCGCATGTGCAGGCCCTGATGTTCGTCGCCATCGATATGCACGATGATGGTCCCCTCATCGCGGTCCTTGAAGGCATACTTCAGGGAATTGGAGATGATCTCGTTGATGATCAGCCCCAGCGGGATCAAGGTATCCACACCGAGGGTGGGGATGTTGATCCGTATATCGAGGTGCAATCGGGTCTTGATCGTATAGGCGAAGCAGAGGTCGCGGGTCAGGTGTGTGAGGTAATTGCTCACATCGATGTTGGCCAGGTCCTTGCTCAGGTAGGTCTGCTCATGCACCAGGGCCATGGCGCTCACCCGGTTCACACATTCGTTGAAGAGCTCGACCATCCTCGGGTCGTCCACCTGGTCCATTTGGAAACGGATCAGGCTCTTGACGATCTGCAGGTTGTTCTTCACCCGGTGGTGGATCTCCTTCAACATCACCTCTTTCTCTTCCTTGCTCAACATGGTCGCGCGCAACTCCTGGTTCGTGCGTTCCAGATCCCGGTGTGCCGTATCGAGAAGTTCCGAGCGCAGGCGGCTCTGTTGTAGGAGCCTATTGCTCACCCCGACCAGCCAGGCGAACACGATCGCAAGCAGACAAGCGGCCACCAACAGCAACTGGGCCTCATCCCAGCGTGCGGAGAGCGTGGCGGTATGGTTGCCCAGGCCATGCTCATGGATGCGCTGCGTCGTACGCTCGATCGCCGATCGTGTACGTTGAAGGATGAAGTCGAAGACCACCTCGTTCGGCCGCTGCTCGCTCCAAGTGCCCTGGTGGGCCATGGCATTGGTGTGCAACGAGTCGGCCTGCTCCAGCAGGCCCTTCATGATCTTGGGGAACTCGGTCATGCCCGGCACGCTCGAATAGGTACTGCCAAGGGAGTCGATGGACCGGTTCACCTTGATGAATTCCTGGTGCCACTGGAACTGCCGGGTGCCCACGTCGATCCGATGCACCAGCCCCAACTGGGTCACCGAGCCGCTCAAGCGGCTCAGGTCGTTGAGCAGGTTCACCTCCTTGGCGATCTTCTGCTGCAATTGCCGGGAGCTCGATACCAGGACCAGTCCATAGACGATGAATACGGTGACGAGCAGGCCGGTGGCCAGGGGCCAGGAACGAATGGAAAGGTGCTTGGACAGGGCCATCGCAGCACCGTTCAACGAACAGAGGCCCTGGTTGGTTACCTGATCAACGATCCACCTTGGCACGCAACCTGGCCTCGAAGGCCTGGAGCAGGTTGCTCAGATGTTCCGTCGCGGCCATACGCAGTTCGGCATGGAGCCGTATCACGTTCGATCGGCTCAGCCCGGTGGTCTTCTGTGCGTCCTCATCGGCGCGCATGATCTGGCGCAGGTGGATACCGCCACGGGCCGTGTTCCGGTTCCCGGTGTGGGTGATGTCCGAGATGGTCACCCGGCACTCCCCCGCATGGACCTGCACCATCACCTGGTAGCTCATGGTGCCCATGGATTCTTCTCGACCGGTCAACATCCGGGACCTGAAATTCAAGCGTCCGGTGCCTTTCAGCATTCCTGCTGAACGGTCGTTGAGGAGCAACCGGGCGCCAGGCTCCTTTCCGAAGGTCCAGGTCCACGCTTCGCTGGCCGCATCATGCAGCTGCACCGCGTTCAAGGGGATGCTCACCGAACGCGAGAAGGTGAGCAAGGCCACAGGACCTTGTGCAAGGGCGGATGCACTGGCGAGCCAGGAGAACACCATGGTCAGGAAGACGAGGGAGGCACGCATCAGGGCTTGCAAGATAGATCCCGACAGGGTGGTGGTGAGGTTACCTTTGCACCACATCCATGTTCCATGCCAATTACGAATACGGGCAATCAAGCCCTGAAGGTGGGGGTCTTCTATGACGGTAGCTACTACACCCACGTCAGCAACTATTACAACTACGTCCATGCCCACAGGCGTCGGATCCACATCGGTGGGCTGCACGACTTCGTGAAGCACATGGTGGCGGAACGGGAAGGGACCAAACCCAACCTGTGCCACATCATCGACGCCCATTTCTTTCGGGGGCGGTTCAACGCACGGGAGGCCAACGAGAAGCCCAATCAGCTTTACTACGACCGGGTGTTCGACGATGTGCTCATGTACAACAACGTGCAGACCCACTACCTCCCGCTGAAGGACATGATGGGGAGGAAGAAGGAGAAGGGGATCGATGTGCTGATGGCGTTGGAGACCTATGAATTGTGCATGCTGAAGCGCTACGATGTGGTGGTGCTGGTGGCCTCCGATGGCGACCACGTGCCCTTGGTGCGCAAACTGCATGCACTGGGCTGCAAGACCATGCTGTTCGGCTGGGATTTCGAGTTCACCGATGCGGAATCGGGCGAGCAGCAGTATACCCGGACCAGCACCGACCTGTGGAATGAGGTGACCTACGCCATGCCGATGCACGACCTCATCGACGAAGGGATCAAGGAGGGGGACGAGTTGATCCTCGATTGTTTCGTGGCGCGCGATGAACGGATCCGCGACATGGAGGACCTCCCGGCCGACCTCGACCCTGGTTCACGCCACCGGAGCACGGTGATGAGCCTGATGAACGGCTATGGGTTCATCCGGTTCCCGGACAACAACCTGTTCTTCCTGAAGGATGATCTGATCGATGCGGAATTCAGCGACCTGCACGTGGGGGACATGCTCGAATTCAATGTGGCGGTCAATTCGCGTGGGCAGCGGGTGGCCAAGCAGATCAACCGGGCCTATGAGCTTCAGCCCACCGAGTAAGGGTCGGGTCAGGCCGGTAGACGCAGGCTGAAGAGACAACCTTGCCCCACTCCTGGACTCGTTACGGAAAGCGAGCCGTGGAGGGCTTCGGCCCAGGCACGTGCGCGAGCCAATGTACCGCGCCCTTGCGATTCACCGGCGGTCGGCCTGCTCTCCAGCCAGGCGAAACGATCGAACACCTGAGCAAGGTCCGCAGCGGAAAGACCCACACCCTGGTCCTGAACCTCCAGGAGCACGGTGCCACCCTCGGCCCGCAGCCGGATCGTGGTCGTAGTCCCTGCTGGGGAGAATTTGGAAGCGTTGGAGAGCAGGGCATCCACGAGGTCCGCAAGGATCCTTGGATCGGTGTGCAGGCTCATTGGAACACCCGGATCAAGGGTCAGGTGCTGGCCCTTGCGGTCGAAACGGAACCGGAGGAGTTCCATCCGTTCGCGGATCAGGATCCGTGGGTCGACCAGGGCTGGTTCGGGCCGAACGGCGTTGCGGGCCACCTCCATGTCGTCCATGAGGCGCTCCACCTCGCGCAGGGCTTTGAAATACTGCTGTTCGCCGTAGTGCAGCAGCTCCTTGCGTTCCGATGGATCGGCCTCCTCCCTCAATCGGTCGAGCACCTGTTGCAGGCCGATCAACCGGTTCCGAAGATCGTGCGAAAATCCGTGCAGGCGCTCCGCTTGGTCCGCACTTGCCTTCATGATCAGACCTTTTCGGTCATGGCGAACCGGCGCAGCATGTCCTCCATGCTATCCGGGTTGATCGGCTTGCTCAGATATTGGCAGTCCTTCAACTCGTGTATGGCGCTGATGATCTCCGGCTTTGTGCTGGCCGTGAGGAATAGGATGGGTATGGGGCGACGTGCGTGCAGTTCCTTGGCAAGGTCCAGCCCGCTCTTGGTGCCTTTCAGGTAGATGTCCATGATGATGAGGTCCGGTGTCACCTGTTCAAGCAGGGCCTCGGCTTCCTCGGAACTACGTGCGGCGCCGACCACCTCGAATCCCATTCGCTCCAATTGGAGGCGGTATCCGAAAGAGATGATGGTCTCGTCCTCGATGATCAGTATCTTCTTCATGAGAGAGAATGAAGTTGGGCTTCAGGTTCAGTTCGATCGGTTGCGGTCATGTTCACGCACCACACGCTCGAAGCTATCGACGGTCAGGGCTTTTTCCACATAGCCGATCACCGATCGGAAGGAGAGTGCGCGTTGGAGGTCGGCAGGTCGATTGCTACTGCTGAACATCACCACACTGGTGCGGTCGTTCGGCAGCAGACCCTCCTCCTCACAGAAGGTGAGCAGATCGAAGCCGGTGTGTTTGGGCATGTTGATGTCCACGAACATCAGGTCGGGTCCCTCTTCGCCACCGCGCAGGTGCTCCAGGGCATCGTCGGCGGAGGTGAAGATGGTCAGGCGGCCCTGGTAACCTGCTTTCTTCAGGACCAGCTTGGTCACGAAGTTGCAATCGTCCTCATCATCCACGAGGATGATCGAGGCGACCGAAGGAAGGACGGAAGTGGGGAGGGTCATGGGATGTGACCGTTGAACGTGATCGCCCTCCGTTGGGTTTCGTGGGAACGGTTACTGAGCCGGTGGTGAAGATCCGGTCTCTCGACCATCCTGATCAGAATGAACCCTGCGGTGCGAAAGTGCGAGGGTTTCAGCACCCGCACTTTCGCACCCTATCACCCTTGATCGAACGTTTCTTCTCCACCGTATCAGTAACTTCCACCACCAATGGGTGTACATCGTCGTCGGCTCCTGCCTCGGAGTGACTACTACCGCAGGCAGCTTCGGTTCCTTTTCTATGCGATGGTGCTGGTCGTTGTGGCGCTTGCCATTGGAGTGGCAGGGTACATGTGGGCGGCAGGATTCGACTTCACCGATGCCTTCCTCAATGCGAGCATGATCCTGGGGGGCATGGGCCCGGTGGACACGCTACCCAACGATACGGCCAAGTGGTTCGCCTCCTTTTATGCGCTGTTCAGTGGGATCTTCCTGGTGGCGGCCGTAGCGATCATGCTCACGCCCCTGTTGCACCGCATCCTGCATCGGTTCCACCTGGACGATACGGACGGTGAAGGGAACACGGACGACCGGACAAGTTGACCCATTGATGGTCCGGGATCCAGAGGGCGTTCCGGCCAATAGGTAGGAGTGCAGGCCCTCACGTGGGATCACCCACCTACTTCCCGCCGCTCGTCTCGCGCCACGTGCGGTACATTGCCGTGATGGGTTCGCGACCAGTGGGCACCTCGCGCAACGGTTCACAGGGCTTCAATGTGGCATGTAACTGGGCGGGCAGCGCCTGATAGAGCTTCGTACCCTCTGATTTCCACGCGAGCATCTCATCGCTCACGTCCTTGGTGATCCGGGCCGGGTTGCCCACGATCACTTTACGGGCGGGCCAGATCGAATCGGCGCGCAGGAAGGACAACGCCCCGACGATGCAACCCTCGCCCAGCACCACATTGTCCATGAGCACGGAGTTCATGCCCACCATGCAATCGCGACCGACCTGTGCACCATGGATGATCGCCCCGTGGCCGATATGCGCGTTCTCCTCCAAATGCACCGTGATCCCTGGGAACATGTGAACAGTGCAGTTCTCCTGGACATTGCACCCATCGCCGATGAGGATCTCGCCCCAATCGCCACGCAACGCGGCGCCTGGCCCGATGTACACATCGCGGCCGATGACCACATTGCCGGTGACCACGGCTTGCGGGTGGATGAAAGCGGAAGGATGGACGACCGGGCGATACCCGTTGCATTCATAGATCATGGCGGACGACGGTCTGGATCATGGGGCATGGATCGGCCGCAATGTTAAGTCTGGGTTAAGCCTTGCGCACACAACGACCTCCAATTGATCGGTCGGGTACATTTGCGGCACGAACGAAGTACCCATGCCACTGGACCAACTGCTCAGCATCTTCAAGCCTCGGGACCGCGTGTTCTTCTACCATTTCGAGGCGAGCGCGGCGAACGTGCTGCGCATGTCGGAGGATCTACTGGCGATCATGGCGACCGAGCCGGGATCCCAGCGCGTGGCCCTGTTGGAGCGGTTGGAGATCGCCGAACACGCGAACGACGATCTTACGCACACCATCTTCACCGATCTGGCACGCAACTTCATCACGCCGATCGACCGGGAGGACATCCATCAACTGGCCACCAGCCTGGACGATGTGGCGGATTTCATCTTCGCGGCTGGCAAGAATCTGGAGCTCTTCGGGATCAAGACCCCCGACGAGACCTGCCGCGAGCTGGCCCGCCTGGTGAATGAAGGCTGCCAGATCGTACAGATGGCGGTGCAGGGTTTGCGCACCATGGCAAAGTCCGCCGGGAACAATGAGTTCGTCGTACGTATCAACAGCATGGAGAACCAGGCCGATGAGGTGCATGACCGTGCGATCCAGCGCCTGTTCGCTATGGAGAAGGACCCCATCCAGCTCATCCGTATGCGGGACATGTACTCCACCCTCGAACTCGCCACGGACAAATGCGAGGATGTGGGGAATGTGATCGAGTCCATCATGTTGAAGTACGCCTGATGGCATGACGCTGCTCATCGTCATCATCGCACTGGCCCTGGTGTTCGACTACATCAACGGCTTCCACGACGCGGCCAATTCGATCGCCACGATCGTCAGTACCAAGGTGCTCACACCCGTACAGGCCGTGGTCTGGGCGGCGGCTTTCAACTTCGTCGCCTACTTCATATTCGTCGATCACCACGTGGCCAACACGGTGGCCAAGACGGTACACGAGGAGTTCATCACCCTGCGTGTGGTGCTCGCCGGTCTGCTCGCGGCCATCACCTGGAACCTGCTCACCTGGTGGTACGGGATCCCCAGCAGTTCCTCGCATACCCTGATCGGTGGCTTCGCCGGTGCTGCACTGGCCGGTGCCGATTTCGCCATCGGCAGCATCAACCTGGAGAAGATCGGTGTCATCGCCCTCTTCATCTTCCTGGCCCCCCTGGTGGGCATGGTCATCTCCATCTTCATCACCCTGGTCACCCTCATCCAGCGCCTGTGGTTGCGACTCCTGCTCATCGCACTGGCCACTGCCATCACCTGCCTCTTTGTGCTCAAGAACAACGATCTGCGCATCGCCATGGCGCTGTTCTCCATCGTATTCATGGTGGCTTATGGTTGGGACATGAAGCATAAACAGCCCAGCGCGGCACGCACGGCCAACCTGTACAAGCGCTTGCAACTGCTCAGTTCGGCAGCGTTCAGTATCGGCCATGGTGGCAACGATGCGCAGAAGGTAATGGGCATCATCATGGTGGCCATGGTGGCCAGCGGACACAAGCAGAGTCTGGACGACATGCCCACCTGGGTGCCGCTGGCCTGTTACACAGCGATCGGCCTGGGCACCCTCAGCGGTGGTTGGAAGATCGTGAAGACCATGGGTTCGCGCATCACCAAGGTATCCCCGTTGGAAGGCGTGTGTGCCGAGAGTGCCGGCGCCATGACCCTGTACATGACCGAGCAGATGGGCATCCCCGTGAGCACCACCCACACCATCACCGGCGCCATCATCGGTGTGGGGGCCACCAAGCGGGTGAGCGCTGTGCGCTGGGGCGTGACCGTGCGGCTGCTTTGGGCCTGGATCCTTACCATACCGGTGAGCGCAGCGTTGGCCTGTATCGCATACTGGATCGTGGGCTACTTCGGGATCTGATCGCCTCCTCCACTCGCCGGGCGTGGCTACCTTCGGCGCATGTCCATCATTCTATCCGACGCGGGCCATCACAACCACCTGCTGCCCCTGACCCATACGCGCCCGGTGGGCCAGTTGCGGCCGGGGATCCTCCGCATCAGCGAAGGGTGGTATGTGCGCAGCGGCCTGCCGGTGGGCCACCGGACGGAAAGCTACCTCGCCTCCTCCTTCCCGCTACCCCGTGATTCCGCCAACTGGGAGGTGGATGGAAGCCTTTTCCCGACGGATGGACTCGTGGGCGCGGTGATGGAACTCCTGCCGGGTGAGGTGCTCGTGCAGGCCGGTGTCGCCCTGGCTTTTGGTACAGAAGGGAAGGGACAGCCGACCACAGCGGATTGGTCCTTGCCACCTTCTTATTTGAAGCAGGTGGACTTCACCGGCGAGGTGATCCGTTTCAGCCGCCCCTGGCACCTCTTCCAACATTGCGCTCAGGCGATCGCGCACGACTTCAGACTCCTCACTGACGGGCGCCGTTCACAACACATCGACGGCACCAACACCATCCTGGGCGATCCCGCGCAGGTCTTCCTCGAGGAAGGTGCCGTGGTGGAGGCGAGCATCCTCAACACGAAGGCCGGCCCCATCTACATCGGAAAGGGTGCGGAGGTGATGGAGGGCTGCATGTTGCGCGGGCCTATCGTGATCGGTGACCATGCCCAGGTGAAGATGGGGGCGAAGATCTACGGACCCTCGGCCTTCGGGCCGGCATGTCGTGTTGGCGGCGAGGTGACCAACAGCGTGATCCTTGGGTACAGCAACAAGGGCCACGATGGTTTCCTGGGCAATAGTGTGCTGGGCGAGTGGTGTAACCTGGGGGCCGATACCAACACGAGCAACCTGAAGAACACCTACGGCAATGTGCAGGTGTGGAGCGGCGTGGAGAAGGCCATGGTGGACAGCGGGCTGCAGTTCTGCGGGCTGCTCATGGGCGACCACAGCAAGAGCGGCATCAACACCATGTTCAACACGGGCACGGTGGTGGGGGTGGCCGCGAACGTGTTCGGCGGTGGCTTTCCACCGAAATACATCCCTGGATTCTCCTGGGGTGGTGCGGACGGGTTCGAGATCCATGACATTGAACGGGCCTTGAGCACGGCGCGTAGGGTGATGGAGCGTAGACAGGTACACCTTTCGGCCTTGGAAGAGGCCGTGCTGCGGCACATCGCGGCTGCCGAGCACGGCTGAGGCCCCGGCAACACGGAGCCATGCGCTAATACCATTTACGCATTCAAGGTCGGCCAAGAGATGCGCCGCGATCTTTTCGGAGGACGATACGCAGAACTGGTTGCGTAGCGGGGCCTACGGAACCTGGCCTGCGGAGAAGACCTCCGGAAAGAGGGCAAGTGGATCGGCCGATATTGAATGCGTGGATGGTATGACCCTCTGCCCATCTGTCACCCCTTCATGGACTGGCACGAAGCTTGACCGGGAAAGCCACCCCGTGTTGAAGAACCGTGTCCTACAAGGGCCTCGGTTGCGGGGTATCTTTGCACCTGACAAGCTGTCCATGAGTGACATCATCCATACTGCCGATCCGTTGTTCAGTTCTGAGGCTCTGGAGAACGAGACCGAATTGATCCCCCTGATCACGGCCGAGGACGAGGAGCAGATGAACGCGGAGACCACCCCGCCGGAGCTGCCCATCCTGCCTTTGCGCAACACCGTGCTCTTCCCCGGCGTGGTCATCCCCATCACGGTGGGCCGCGATCGGAGCATCCGCCTGATCCAGGACGTGTACCGGGGCAACAAGACCCTGGGTGTGGTGAGCCAGAAGGACGGCCAGATCGAGGAACCACGCGCCGAGGACCTCAACCGCATCGGTACCATCGCCACCATCATCCGCATGTTACGCATGCCCGATGGTTCCACCACCGCCATCATCCAGGGGAAGAAGCGCTTCGAGGTGCTGGAGATGGTGAAGCTCGACCCGTACTTCACCGCCAGGGTGAAAGAGTTCGAGGAGATCCGTCCGGCCAAGGACGACAAGAGCTTCCACGCATTGGTGAGCTCGTTGAAGGATCTGGCCACGGACATCATCAAGCACAGCCCCAACATCCCCACCGAGGCCCAGTTCGCGCTGAAGAACATCGACAGCCCGAGCTTCCTGGTGAACTTCATAAGCAGCAACATGAACGCCGAGGTGGCCGAGAAGCAGAAGATGCTGGAGGTGGCCGACCTGCGCGAGCGTGCATCACTGTTGCTGGCGCACCTGACCAAGGAGCTGCAGATGCTCCAGATGAAGAACGAGATCCAGAGCAAGGTGCGCACCGAGGTGGACCGGCAGCAGCGCGAGTATTTCCTGCACCAGCAGATGAAGACCATCCAGGACGAACTTGGAGGCAACCCCATCGAGCAGGAGATCGAGGAGATGCGCGAGAAGGCGGCGCGGAAGAAGTGGGGGACCAAGGTGGGCGAGACCTTCGACAAGGAACTCACCAAATTGCAACGGATGAATCCGGCAGGTGCCGAGTTCAGTGTGCAATACAACTATGTGCAGCTCCTGCTCGAATTGCCATGGGGCGAATACAGCGAGGACAAGTTCGACCTGAAGAACGCCCAGCGCATCCTGGATCGCGACCACTTCGGGCTGGACAAGGTGAAGGAGCGCATCATCGAGCACCTGGCCGTGCTGAAGTTGAAGAAGGACATGAAGGCGCCGATCATCCTGCTCTACGGCCCTCCCGGCGTGGGCAAGACGAGCTTGGGCAAGAGCATGGCCGAAGCGCTCGGTCGCAAATACGTGCGCATGAGCCTCGGGGGCCTGCATGACGAGAGCGAGATCCGCGGCCACCGGCGCACCTACATCGGCGCCATGCCGGGCCGGTTGATCCAAAGCCTCAAGAAATCGGGCACCAGCAATCCGCTCTTCGTGCTTGATGAGATCGACAAGGTGGGCAAGGATTTCCATGGCGATCCGGCCAGTGCATTGCTGGAAGTGCTCGATCCCGAACAGAACAGCACCTTCCACGACAACTTCGTGGACATCGACTACGACCTGAGCCGCGTGATGTTCGTGGCCACGGCCAACTCCCTGAGCAGTATCCACCCGGCCCTGCGCGACCGCATGGAGGTCATCGAGGTGAACGGCTACACCCAGGAGGAGAAGATCGAGATCGCCTTGCGGCACCTCCTGCCTAAACAATACACCGAGAACGGGGTGAAGCCGAAGCAACTGAAGCTGGCACCCGGTCTGCTCGAAGCCATCATCGACCAGTACACCGACGAGAGCGGTGTGCGCACCCTGGAAAAGCGCATCGCGAAGCTCGTGAGGTACCGCGCCAAACAGATCGCCCTGAAGCAGAAGCACAGCATCACCATCAATGAGGATGATCTGGTGCGGATATATGGTCCCAGCCATACCCGCGACAAGTACCAGGGCAATGACGTGGCCGGCGTGGTCACCGGCCTGGCCTGGACACCCACCGGCGGCGACATCCTCTTCATCGAGACCAGTATCACCAAGGGTGAGGGCAAGCTCACGCTCACCGGCAACCTGGGCGATGTGATGAAGGAGAGCGCCGTGATCGCCCTGGAGTACCTCAAGGCCCACAGCGACATCATCGGCCTCGATCCCGAGGTGTTCAAACGGTGGAACGTGCATGTCCACGTACCCGAAGGAGCCACACCGAAGGATGGGCCCAGCGCAGGCATCACCATGCTCACCAGCCTGGCCAGTGCCTTCACCCAACAGAAGGTGCGCAAGTTCGTGGCCATGACCGGCGAGATCACCCTGCGCGGTCGGGTCCTGCCCGTGGGCGGGATCAAGGAGAAGATCCTCGCCGCCAAACGGGCCGGCATCAAGGAGATCATCCTCAGCACCGACAACCGCAAGGACATCGAGGACATCGATGCACGCTACACCAAGGGCATGAAGTTCACCTATGTCACCGAGATGATCGAAGTGGTGAAACACGCACTGCTGAAGGAGAAGGTGGAGAATGCCTTGAAGGTGGCGTGAGGAACTGAGGCGGCCTGGGTACGCAGGGCGTGGTCTCCAAGGAGTACCTTGGGGGCAAGTTCAGATCCCATGCACATTCGTTCGATCGGCGTTTGTCTGCTGTTGCACGGCTTCGGGCTCAGTGCGCAGGTCCGCATGCCCGCCACCACCCAGGCCGACCTGGCCGTATTTCACAAGCTGGTCACGCTTCATCCCGATGCGAAGGACCTTGTACGCAACACGGAGGGCTATTATCCCACCGCCCTGATCCACGGGCGCTGCATGGTGGGCTTCCTGGGCTTGTTGGGACCAGGGGCGGATCCGGCCACGTGGTCCGATGAGGCCGTGATGGTCGGCGCGCGCAAGGGGAACATCCAGTCCTTCCGCATCGATGCATCTCACTTGGACCGCCTGTACACCCTGCCGGGATTGGACTATGCGGAACTGGCCGGCAAGGTGAAGCCCGACCTGGATCGGGTACGCTATGCCACGCGTGTGGACAGCGTGCAACACGGTTGGGGACTGCCTCAGAGCTATACCGGCCGCGACGTGCTCATCGGCATCACCGACTGGGGCTTCGACTACCAGCACCCGACGTTCTACGACACGTCGATGACCACCTACCGGGTGCGGGCCGCGTGGGATCACTATCGGCAGGCCGGTCCGGCACCAGCCGCTTACGGGTATGGCACACAGCTCACCACCCAGGCCGAACTGCTGGCTGCGGGTGCCGACACCTCCAACATCTACAACAACGCCACGCATGGTACCCATGTAGCGGGCATTGCCGGTGGTGGCGGGGCCGGAACCCCCTACCGCGGCATGGCGATCGATGCCCGATTCCTCTTCTGCACCTTCCTGGTCGATGCGGCGGCCGTGCTCGATGCATTCGATTGGATGCAAGGGATCGCCGAACAGGACGACAAGCGCCTTGTGATCAACATGAGCTGGGGCTTGCATCACATCGGCACCCTCGATGGCCATTCCCTGATCAGCCAGGCCATCGACCAATACATCCAGGAAGGTGTGGTCTTCGCCAACTCCGGTGGGAACAATGGCGATGTGAATTTCCATATCCGCAAGGACTTCACCGGCGATACACTTCGTTCGCGCATCCAGTTCTACGATTACAGCGCCAACCCGAACATGTGGGGCCAGAGCATCAGCATGTGGGGCGAGGGCGCACATCCGTTCTCGGCGGGACTGATGGTGACCTCGAACGGCAATACGATCCTGGCGGAGACACCATGCTATTCCACCAGCACACAGGCACCTTACCTCGATTCGCTACTGGTGATCGGTGGTGATACGGTCTTCTTCAACCTCACGACCGAAGCAGCACACCCCCTCAATGGACGGCCGCATTTCCGGTTGCGTGTGAAGAACACGAGCAGTGCCCTGCGTGTCGCGTTGAAGGCCACTGCACCCGATGGCCGGGTACATTGCTGGAATGTCACCGAACTTACCAACGATGTGGGCAACTGGGGCATGGCCTTCACGGCACCGGTGGCCGGATGGACCGCAGGCGACAACCAGTACGGAATCAGCGAGCCGGCCTGCACCAACGGCCTCATCAGTGTGGCGGCCTATTGGCCGGAATTCATCCATCCGGTGACCGGTGCGGTGGGGGGCGGGGCCATCGCCTCGTTCTCCTCCATCGGCCCTACGTTGGATGAACGGGTGAAGCCCGACATCGCCGCTCCTGGGGTGAATATCGGATCGGCCATGAGCAGCTATACCGATGAGACCTTCAATTCGATCGCGAACGTGTCGTTCCAAGGTCGGTCCTATCCCTTCGCACGCCTGTCCGGGACAAGCATGTCCTCACCGGCCGTGGCAGGCATCGCGGCCCTGGTGCTGGAGGCCAACCCCACGGCTTCCCCACAAATGGTGAAGGAGGCCTTGATGCGTACCGCACGACAGGACAGCTACACGGGGTCGATCCCCGTTGCTGGCAGCGTGCAATGGGGCATGGGCAAGGTGAATGCCTACCAGGCCGTGCGCGAGGTGTTGTGGTTGAATGGGGTCGGCGAGCACTTTTCCGAGGGCTTGTCCATCTGGCCCAACCCATCCGTTGGCACCGTGTGGGTCATGCTACACCAAGGATCGGCCGCACCGATGATCACCGTGACCGATATCGCGGGTAGGGTGATCACTACACAAAAGACCTTAACGAGTGGCCCCACGGCCTTGGATGTCTCCCACTGGGCGCCTGGTATCTATACGATCCGGTGCAGTACCGGATCAGGTGCAGGCACAGGCATCTTCGTGAAGCAGTAGGGAAGGCACGGCACATGCACCCACAGGACCTCTCGATCCACGACTACACCTATGACCTGCCCGAGGATCGTATCGCAAGGCAACCCCTTGCCGAGCGCGATGCCAGCCGCTTGCTCGTACACCGTAACGGGCACATCGAGGATCATCGTTTCCAAGAGCTGCCGGGCCTGATCCCGCCGGGCGCCCTGCTGGTGCTGAACGAGACACGGGTGGTGCGCGCACGCATCCACTTCCGCAGGGCCACGGGAGCCGGATTGGAGTGCATGGTCTTGGCGCCGGAGGATGGCCGACCGATGGAAACAGCCTTGCTTGACAAGGGATGCACGCGCTGGTGGTGCATGATGGGCAACGCGAAAAGATGGAAAGGGGAGGAGTTGACCGCGACCGTGGATGGCACTGCGCTGAATGCGACCCGCACGGCCCAACGGAACGGTGAGCACCTGATCGAATTCGGCTACGACCCTGCTCTGCCGTTCGTGGAAGTGTTGAAGCGCGTGGGCACCGTGCCCTTGCCGCCATACATGCGTCGCGAGGCGATGCCCTCCGATATCACCCGTTACAACACCGTTTTCGCCACCCAGGACGGGTCCATCGCCGCACCCACGGCCAGCCTGCATTTCACCGAGGCCCTATTGGCACAGGCGCGGCACCAGGGGATCCACACCACCAGCCTCACCCTGCACGTGGGTGCGGGCACCTTCCTGCCAGTGAAGGCCGATCACATGGCCGACCATGTGATGCACACCGAACAGGTGTCCATCCCCCTTGCCGCATTGCTGGAACTGCGGGAGCACCTGGGACGTGGCGCGATCATCCCGGTGGGGACCACCGCCCTGCGCACGCTCGAAAGCATCCATTGGCATGGTGCCGCTCTACTATGCGGGCGTGGTAGCGCAACGATGCAAGTGGGGCAGTGGGAGCCTTATGGGCGGGATGGGGAAGGGCCTACCGCAGCACAGTCCTTGGATGCGGTGATCGCACAGGTGGAACATGCGGGTGGGCCATTGACCGGCCACACCGCACTGCTCATCGCACCGGGCTATCAATTCCGATTCGCCGATGGCTTGATCACCAATTTCCACCAACCGCAGAGCACCTTGTTGCTGCTGGTGGCCGCCTTCGTGGGGCCAACATGGCGAGACATGTACGGCCATGCCCTGAAGCACGGTTATCGTTTCCTCAGTTATGGTGACGCCTCCCTGCTCCTTCGGCCCAGTGGCTGATCACATGAAGCCGTTGAGGGCCGCGACCACCAGTGCCAGCAAGGCCAATGGAACGGCAATGGCCGCGATCGCGATGCCCTTGCCACGTTCGTGGTGTTTGATGGCCAGCAATAGCCCGATGAGGCCAGTGATGAAGGCGAATGTGAGCAAGTAGCCGAGGATGGCCCCACCTCCGGTCGCCGCGATCACGCCAAAGGAGAGTACCAGGAAGATACCGGAAACGATCGCCATGCGGTTCCAGCGCCGGGGCCCATCCGGAGGTTCGATCTTTTCCTTCTCCGTGGATGTCGATGCGGTCCATTGAGGAAGTAAGGTGGAGGTGGACCGGTGAAATGGCACCTTCGGCCCGGCCGCCGGGAAAGGCACGGAAACCGTCTTCGCGGAAGCGATCGGTTCCGCCAGTGCCTCTGCCGGCTGAACCGTTCGCAACTCCAGCCGCAGGATCTGGTCCATTGGCCGTTCACGACTTTCGACGTTCCGGTGGCCCATACCGAGATCCACGTGCCAGCCTGGCCGGAACTTCCGCTTCTGGAAAGGACCATGGCCCACCACATCCCGGTTGCTGGCGCACCCGCTCAGGAGGATGATGGTGCAGAGGAGTACGTGGGTCGAAGGCCGCATCGGTCCGGGGAATATCGGCCGCCAAGGTATCGGTGTGGCGACCATGGTCCCGTCGGGATACTTTGTGCCGCTATCTTGCGTTCCTTCCCGCAGTACCATCCGATGCCCGCACTGTTCCGTTCGACCACCGTTTGCACCGCGGCTCTTCTGGCCACCACTGTTTCGGCACAATTGGGTGGCCAGGCGGCCTTCCGTTTGCTCGATATCCCGGCTTCGGCACGTGCGGCCGCGCTCGGAGGTAACTACCTCGCCGTGAAGGATGCGGACCTCAACCTGGGGATCTACAATCCAGCCTTGCTCGATAGTGCCACCGGCCCGCAGATCGCTCTGAGCTACCTGCCCTATTTCGATGGGATCAAGGTGGGTTATGCCGCCTACGCCCACCACCTGGACAGCGCCCGTGTCACCCTCGCGGCATCGGTGCAATACCTGGACTACGGCACCTTCCAGCGCACCGATGAGGTGGGGGAGGTGATCGGTGAGTTCCGCGCCGGCGAGCAGGTCTTCCAGGTCGGCGCGGGCTACCCGATCGATTCCACGTTCAGCGTGGGCGCCAACCTCAAGTACCTCAACAGCGCACTGGACACCTACCGCTCCTCGGCATGGGGTGTGGACCTGGCCGGGGTCTTCCACAAACGCAAGCTGGGCCTTACCATCGCCGGTGCAGTGCGCAACATCGGCGCGCAACTGACCACCTACACCGAGGTGCGCGAGAAGCTCCCGATGCAGATGCAGCTCGGCATCACCTACAAATTCCGGCACGCCCCCTTCCGCCTGGGATTGATGATGGAGCAGCTCCAACGGTGGGACCTGACCTACGAGGACCCGAACGCACAGGTGACGATCGATCCCACGACGGGCGAGGTCATCGAGGAGAAAGTGACCCTGGCCGACAAGGCGATCCTGCACCTGGTGCCAAGTGCCGAGATCCTGCTGAGCAGGAGTTTCATGCTACGGGTGGCCTACAACGTTCGTCGCAGACAGGAGTTGGTTATCCCGGATAAACCCAGCGCGGTGGGCCTGAGCTTCGGAGTGGGCTTGCGCGTGAGCAAGTTCCACATCGCCTACGGCTTCTCCCAGATGCACCTGGCGGGCATCAGCAACACCCTTTCGCTGGGGATGCGCTTCGCCGACTTCAAGAGAGCGGCCGGATAGGGGCTCCACGTCAAGGAGGCATTTCATGAGCAATTGAGCACATGCCCACGTGAGCACAGGGCCACATGAGCATATGGCCACATGTCCCCCGTCCACTACCTTGGTCGCTTCATCACGCACGTGAAGCGCATCACCATCGCCATAGACGGGTACAGCAGTTGTGGGAAGAGCACCCTGGCCAAACAACTGGCGCACCACCTGCATTACACCTACATTGATAGCGGGGCCATGTACCGGGCCGTGGCCTTGTACGCCATGGAGAATGGGCTCATCCAGAACGATATGCTGGACAAGGCCAACCTCCTGCGTGTCTTGCCCAACATCCACATCGCCTTCAAGCACGACGATGCCACCCAGCGCAGCGCCACCATGCTCGATGGCCGCAACGTGGAACATCGCATCCGCGAAATGGACGTGAGCAACAACGTAACACTGGTGAGCCCGGTGCGGGAGGTTCGCGCCAAGCTCGTGCAGTTACAGCAGGAAATGGGGCAGGGGGGGGGCGTGGTGATGGATGGGCGCGACATCGGCACCGTGGTCTTCCCCAACGCCGAGGTGAAATTCTTCATGATGGCCGAGCCCGAGGTGCGTGCGCAGCGCCGCTACTTGGAATTGAAGGGACGCGGTGCCGAGGTCAGCTTGGAAGAGGTGCTTGCGAATGTGCTACGCCGCGATCTGGACGATACCACCCGTGCCGCCGACCCCTTGATCGAAGCGCCGGACGCCTTTGTGATCGACAACAGCCACCTGACCTCCGCAGAGCAGTTCGATCTTGCCCTGGGGCATGTGGTGAAGGCGATCGGCGTGGTGGCGGAGGCGTGAGCCTATCGCCCGATGGGCAGATCCCCGAAGGGCACTCCCAGGATCGCAGCGAATTCATCGATCGGCCCCAAGCCCACGCTCGCCCGGTTGGCGTTCAACGTTAGGAGTTCCGGCAAGTGTAGTCGCTCCAGATCATTGCGATGGTATCCGATCAATGTACCGTATGGCGTCGCCTTACCCGACGCTTCAGCCTCGAGGTCGATCAACCAGGCATCGAAGCTCGGCTCGATCCGGCATTCTTCCATCGCCACATGCGCAAGGTCGAGAAAGTGCAATAGCCGTGAGTTCATTCCCAGTTCGCCTTGATGGTGAAACAAGAGCAAGGATACGATCCAGTAGGACGTGCCCACCTTGTCGGGTGAAGGGAAGCCACGCTGTTCAGTGAGTAGGATCAAACGCTCCAGGTTCAAGCTGTCATTATGCCGGGTATGTGCATCGAAGGCGCGGTGGCTCTGGTCCAGTTCTTTCATCTCCATCAGTGCATCGATCCAGACCGAGTCAGCCTTTACGGTCCAAATGCCCATAGCGCGTTGTAGACGACCCGATACCGGCTCTGTGAGCCCACTTGCCAGCAGCCCTTTGATCGGGTCCGAATACGTCAACATGGATTGTCCACCAGCCGCGAATATCTGTTCGAGATAGCCCGTGGAACGGGTGGTATCGCCGGCTGCCAGAGAGGCCTCTGTACACGCGATCAGTGACCTGAGGCCATTCGGGATCCCATGCAACGAACTATCCATGGCTGCCAGCGCGTTCGTGGTCTCCCCGATATGGAGAAGATATTCACAGCGGCTCATCCTTAGGTGGTCCCGTATACAGTCCACGGACTGGGACTTGAGCATGATAGGCATGATGAACATTACGGCCAAGGGCAATGTCTTCCGAAGGTGATCGTTCCACCGATCGAAGGCACCTCGAATTCGGAACGTGGTCACCTGTGCAGGGAGGCCACCAAGTGCGCGAAGGATCACCTTGTGTTCAGGTGTTCGGATAAGTGCCGATCCACCGGATCGAGCGGGTAACATCCGGCTAAGGATCGATCGTTCTCGCGAGGAACAGGCCACATGTTGCAGATCGGGCCAGTCCAGCTTCAGAAGAACTGCTGCAATTCGCCCGATGAAGGCCGTGGCGCATCGATGGTCACGATCCTCAGGTCTTTATCCAACACCATATAACGCGGTATGGAGTTGACGATGTACGGCTCCAACTGCCCGAGGTCGGCCTCCGGTATGAACATGGAATGGGCATGACCCAACGTCCTCGACATCTCCTTCCATTTATCCTCGTTGTCCCATACACTGATGCTCACGAAGTTGATCCGGTCGCCATATTCCTTCTGCAACGCTTCCCAAGCGGGCATCTCCGCTTTGCAGGGTCCGCACCAGGTGGCCCAGAGGTCGAGCACGGTGATGCGGCCTTTGTACCGTGCAAGGTCCAACTTGCCGCCGTCGAGGCCGCGCCCCACGAGGTTGGTCATGGGCTGCCCCACCATTTCGACCACGCGCTTCTTGAAGAGGATCCGACTTTGCATCCACCGCTTCTGTTGTACGGCTCCCTTGAGGTCAGCGGCCTTCCGCTCGGCGAGCAGGTTCGCTAATTCGGGATAGGCGACCGCGTACTCATCCATCACCTTGGCCAGGCGTTGAACCAGTGCATCGACCTGTTCGTCCACGTGCGCGGTATCGGCCACATCCTGCGCTGCCACCTGGTTCCACTCGTTCTCGTTGGCCAGGGCCAATCCGGCGAGGGCGTTGTTACGGCCAGCCCCGTCGCCGGCGAAGTACAGCGATTCATCGAAGTAGGCGGTATGCAGGGTCAGTTCCTGTTGTTCACCGGGCAAGGCGAAGAAGTGGGTGATCTCGTTGCCATCGAAGAAGGTGAGCGCCTGTGCACTGTCCAGTTCGAAGGCGATGCGGAACACCCCATTCGCATCGAGCTTGGTCGCTGCCAAGGTGCGCATGCTGGATTTCCCGCTCACCACCACCGCTTGTTGCACGAAAACGCTATCACCCGTAGGTGCGATGATGCGTCCCGAAAGGCGGTTGGGCTGTGCCGCGTGTGCGGCCACTGATACAAGGCAGGCCATGACGGCGCAAGGAAGGACCGGTACACGCATGATGGATGGGGATGGTAGGAAGTGGATCCGGCGTTAGGTGTCGCCGAATGTATCACGTGCATCGCATTGCCTACGCACCATGGCGGGAATTCGAGGGCAACGATCGGACGGCTACCGCGATCATCTACCTCATACCCTCCACGGCATCCACCGGGTCCTTCACCCCATCGACCATCGATAGGACCTTGAGCATCACCCGGTCCAGCAGGGTGTCCGGGCAGCTGGCGCCACTGGTCAGGATGATCGTCAGCGGCCGCTTCGTGGGCAGCCAGCCTATCGTTCGTTCCAGCTTTTGGGCCGGGTAGTTGAAGTGTTCGATCTCCTCAGCGCTCAGGATCTCCTTCTCGCCATTGATGAAATAGGTCGGGAACCTGTGCTCGAGCAATTCCACCAGGTGGCTCGTATTGCTGCTGTTGTAACCGCCCACCACCAGGGCCAGGTCGGCCTGGGCCTTGAGCAGTTCGTTGGTGGCGTCCTGGTTGTCGTTGGTGGCGTAGCACAGGGTGTCGCGCGTATCGGCGAAGTGCTTCTTCAGTTCGGAAGCTCCATACTTGCCGATCATCACCTGTTTGAGGTGGTCGGCGATGGCCTGGGTCTCGGTGGCCAGCATGGTGGTCTGGTTCACCACCCCGATCCTGAGCAGGTCCTTTTCGGGATCGAAGCCCGATGTGCAACGCGCGCCGAAGACCTCCGCGAAGCGTTCCGCCGGCTCCTGGCACAGGATGATGCGTCCGAGCAGTTGTGCCTCGTCCATGTCCTTCACGATCACGGCAGGTGCGCCCTTGGCCGTATGGCTGAAGGTGGCCCGTGTTTCCTCGTGGGCGGCCTTTCCGTGGATCACCACACTGTAGTCCTGTGAACCGAGCTGGGCACTGCGTTTCCACACCTTCTCCACGAAGGGGCAGGTGGTGTTGTGTTTCAGGGGGTCTATGCCAATGGCCTTCAGCCGGGCCTCCGTCTCCAGTGTGGTGCCGAAGGCGGGTATGATCACGATATCCTCAGCGGTCAACTCGTCCCAATCCATGAGCATCTGGCCATGCGTGTCCTGGATGAATCGCAGCCCACGGCCTTCCAGGTCCTCGTTCACCTCCGGATTGTGGATCATCTGGCTCAGCAGGAAGATGCGCTTGCCGGGGTTCTGGTCAATGGCCTGGTAGCTGATCTCGATCGCGTTCTCCACCCCGTAGCAGAACCCGAAATGCCTTGCGAACACGAAGCGCACGGCGCCCAGGTCGAGCAGGGTGGGGGCCAGGTCCTTCTTCTTTGGATCCTGTGCCTTGCGAAAGGCTTTCAGGCGCCCGATGAGCGCACTGCGGTAATGGGTCGGGATGGTGAAGGAGCGCAAGGCAAGGGATACGTTCGGGGGAGGTTTCTTCGGAAGGTGCTGAGTACCAACACGGGGCAAAGGTACCCGGTAGCGCCATCGGCTTCCAGGCCTCGGGCTCGTCAAGCGCGATGCGATCGGTTAAATTGCTGGAATTCCGAAGGATATACCTACCTTTGCGGCCCCATTTCGGGGAGATCCGTTCAGGGGTGCGACGGATCCAACCAACAGAACCCTCCCGGGTGGCACCTCCTTGGTCCGGGATACAAGTAGGAAAGAAGCATATGGCAGTCGTAGAGAACAACAAGGTCACCTTCGCGGAACCACCAGCCGATTTCGATTGGACGGCGCTTGAGGATGATCGCAAGGCCATCTCCACCGATCAGCGCGAAAGCATGGAGAAGGCGTACGAACACACCCTGAGCAGCATCTCCGAGAAGGAAGTGCTCATGGGCACCGTGGTCGGTATGAACAAGAAGGAGGTGGTGATCAACATCGGCTACAAGTCCGAGGGCGTGGTCCCCATCAGCGAATTCCGCTACAAGCCCGACCTGGCGATCGGCGATCAGGTGGAGGTGTACATCGAGAAGCAGGAGGACAAGGGTGGCCAGATGGTGGTGAGCCACAAGACCGCACGCGTACACAACGCCTGGGGCAAGGTGAACCACGCCATGGAGACCAGTGAGATCATCACCGGCTACGTGAAGTGCCGTACCAAGGGTGGTCTCATCGTGGACGTGTTCGGCATCGAGGCCTTCCTGCCCGGTAGCCAGATCGATGTGAAGCCGATCCGCGACTATGACCAGTTCGTCGGCAAGAACATGGAGTTCAAGGTCGTGAAGATCAACCAGGAGTTCAAGAACGTGGTGGTGAGCCACAAGGCCCTGATCGAAGCGGAGCTCGAAGCCCAGAAGAAGCAGATCATCGGTGGCTTGGAGAAAGGCCAGGTGCTCGAAGGCACCGTCAAGAACATCACCAGCTACGGCGTGTTCGTGGACCTGGGCGGCGTCGATGGCCTTATCCACATCACCGACCTCAGCTATGGCCGCGTGAGCCATCCGGAGGAAGTGGTGAAGCTCGACGAGAAGATCAACGTGGTGATCCTCGATTTCGACGACGAGAAGAAACGCATCGCCCTCGGTCTGAAGCAGCTACAGGCGCACCCTTGGGATGCACTGAGCGCCGACCTCAACACCGGCGACAAGGTGAAGGGCAAGGTGATGGTGATCACCGATTACGGTGCGTTCGTGGAAGTGGCCGCCGGTGTGGAAGGCCTGCTGCACGTGAGCGAGATGAGCTGGAGCCAGCACCTGCGCAGCCCCAAGGACTTCCTGAAGGAGGGCCAGGAGATCGAGTGCGTGATCCTGAACATCGACCGCGAGGAGCGCAAGATGAGCTTGGGCATGAAACAACTCAGCCAGGACCCCTGGGCCGAGATCGAGTTCAAGTACCCGGTGCGCAGCAAGCACAACGCCAAGGTGCGCAACTTCACCCACTTCGGCATCTTCGCCGAACTGGAGGAAGGTGTCGATGGTCTCATCCACATCAGCGATCTGAGCTGGACCAAGCGCATCAAGCACCCCAGCGAGTTCTGCAACGTGGGCGACGAGATCGAAGTGATGGTGCTGGAGGTGGACAAGGAGAACCGCCGCCTCAGCCTCGGTCACAAGCAGGTGGAGGAGAACCCCTGGGATGTGTTCGCCGGTGTCTTCACTCCGGGCAGCACGCACGAGGGCACCATCACCGGACGTGCCGGTCAGAACTTCGTGGTGAGCCTGCCATACGGTGTGGAAGGCACCGTGACCGCAAAGAACCTGAAGAAGGCTGACGGCAGCAAGGCCGAATTGGAGGAGAAACTGCCCTTCGTGGTGATGGAGTTCAACGGTGAGGCACGCCGCATCGTGCTTAGCCACACCCGCACGTTCGAGGAGGGCGATGAAGTGATCGAGGCAGCACCCGCCAAGCGTGGCCCCCGTAAGGAAGGCGCCAGCAGCGCTTCGGTGAAGAGCATCAACGAGAAAGTGGAGAAGAGCACCCTCGGCGACCTCAGCGTACTGAGCGACCTGAAGAGCCAGATGGAGAACAAGGAGCGCGGCAAGGACGATAGCGCCGAGTAAGCCATCCCAAGTACAGCACGAAGCCCGGTCGCCGCAAGGTGTACCGGGCTTCGGCGTTCACGGGCCTGCGCCGTGTTGGCCCCAAGCCGGTATCTTCGCCACCGATGGCCTCCATCCCGCTGCTCACCAGCAAAGCCTTCGGACTAACAGTGGACCGGCTGTGCTACCAATTGATCGAGGACCACGGCGATCTGGGAGGAGTGGCCTTGATCGGCCTTCAACCCCGAGGCATCCTGCTGGCACGCCGCTTGCGCCACGTGTTGAGAAGGATCATCGGCAAGGAGGAATTCCAGTACGGGGAGTTGGACATCACCTTCCACCGCGACGATTTCAGGCACCGTAGCTCCCTGCCACAACCGAGCATCACCCAGTTGGATTTCTCGTTGGACCACCGCAAAGTGGTGCTGGTGGACGATGTGCTCTTCACCGGCCGCACCATCCGCGCCGGCCTGGACGCCATGCTCGCATTCGGGCGCCCGGCGTCGGTCCAGTTGCTCGTGCTCATCGACCGGCGCTTCAACCGCGAACTGCCCATCCAGCCCGATTACGTAGGCCGTTGGGTGGATAGCATCGGAGACCAGCGCGTGTCGGTGGAGTGGGCCGAACTCGACGGCAAGGACCGCGTGTTGCTCCACGGCGGTGCGCAGGGACAGGACGCATCCGATCTGGCACAAGGCACCTCCGCAGACCGATGAACGGGACCGCACCAAGCGAACAATTGAGCGTTGAGCACCTGCTCGGCATCAAGGAACTGTCCGCAGCGGACATCGACCTCATCTTCCGTACGGCCGATGGCTTTAAGGAGGTCCTGAGCCGCCCGATCAAGAAGGTGCCCTCCTTGCGCGACCTCACCATCGCCAACCTCTTCTTCGAGAGCAGCACCCGCACCCGTGTGAGCTTTGAGCTGGCCGAGAAGCGGCTCAGCGCCGACGTGGTCAACTTCAGCAGCAGCGGCAGTAGTGTGAGCAAGGGTGAAACGCTGGTGGATACGGTGAACAACATCCTGGCCATGAAGGTGGACATGGTGGTGATGCGCCATCCGGACCCAGGTGCGGGCGTGTTCCTCAGCCGCCATGTGAGCGCACGCATCGTGAACGCGGGCGATGGCACCCACGAGCATCCCACCCAGGCCTTGCTCGATGCCTACAGCATCCGCGAGAAGCTTGGCAAGGTGAAAGGGGTGAAGGTGTTGATCGTGGGCGACATCCTGCACAGCCGGGTCGCGCTCAGCAACATCTTCTGCCTGCAGAAGCTCGGTGCCGAAGTGATGCTCTGTGGGCCACAGACCTTGATGCCGCGCCACATCGGCACGCTCGGCGTGCGGTTGGAACACGACCTGGATAAGGCGCTGCGATGGTGCGATGTGGCCAACATGCTCCGCATCCAGTTGGAACGACAGGGAGGCGATGGGGTGGCCAACTTCCCGAGCCTGAGGGAATACGCCATGCGCTTCGGGCTGGACCTGGAACGTTACAAGCGATTGGAGAAAGAGGTCGTGATCATGCACCCTGGGCCGATCAACCGGGGGGTGGAGGTCAGCAGTGAGATGGCGGACCATGCCAACAGCATCATCCTGGATCAGGTGGAGAACGGTGTGGCCATCCGCATGGCCGTGCTGTACCTGCTCGCCGCCCGTATCCCACGGGCTGGTGTTTGAAACTCGCCCCCCAATACCTTCGAGCGCCGCTAACGGGGCATGATTATATTTGGCGGGAAGCCGAACGGACATGAACTTCAACATCGAGGATAAAGGCCGCTACACCTTGGTCACCAGCAATGTGGACAAGTTGGATACGACCTGTGCGCCGGAGCTGAAGAGCGAGCTGGTGTACTTGAACAAGACGGGGGTACGCAACGTCATCATCGACCTGAGCACCACGCGCTATTGTGACTCCAGCGGATTGAGCGCCCTGTTGGTAGCGAACCGCCTGTGCAAGAGCGTCAACGGTACGCTCGTGGTATGTGGTTTGCAGGAACCCGTACAGAAATTGGTACAGATCTCGCAATTGGAAAGTGTCCTCTCCATCACACCCACCCCGGCCGAGGCCGTGGACCTGCTGTACATGGAGGAGATCGAAAAGGACGTGAACAAAGATTGAACGGATGAAGAGAACCCTACTTTACACGGCATTCGCATGGGCGAGTGTTGGGGCAAGCGCACAATGCACCCCTGATCCATTGTACGCCGACAGTGTGTTCGGCGTGTGGCCCGATACCACCGAGAACTTCCTGCCCGGTGTGCTCGGCCAATTCTATTCGGATACCCTGAACCTGCTCGTGCCAGGCAATGCCTCCATGATCCCGGCCGACCCCCCTTATCCGGACATGGCCTTGGACAGCATACAACTGCTCAGCATCAATGGCCTGCCTCCCGGCCTCGTGAATGTGTGCAACTCCCAAACACCAGCGACCTGCACCTACCTGCCGGACATGCTGGGATGCGGCTTGATCGAGGGAGTGCCCACACAGACCGGGACCTTCCCGCTCGAATTGAACGTGCGGGCCTGGACCACCGTCCAGATCGTCGTTCCATTACCAGTGTCGCAGGACATCACCTTTTCGGGGTACGAGATCGTGATCTCGGACGGAACAACAGGGATCTCCGCTATGACGGCTGGCCTGAGCGCTGTGCGCAACGTCCCCAATCCGTTCGCGAACCGCACCAGCATCGAATTCCAGACCGGCGCAGCGGGCACGGCACGGGTGCGCGTGTTCAACATGGTGGGCGATGAAGTATGGGATCGTACGGTCCAGGTGAAGGCAGGCACGAACAAGCTCGCATTCGATGGCTCGGACCTACCTACCGGTGTCTACCTCTACAAGATCCAATCCGGTGGGGATACCTTCACAGGCCGCATGGCACTGCAACGGTGAGGCCCCGATGAACCTTTGACCAGGAAGGCCCCGCATGGGGCCTTCTTCATTCGCACCATGCACGCGCGCCCACCCTTCACGGTCACCACGCTCGGTACCGGTGCCGCCCTGCCCGCACGTGGTCGCTATCCCACAGCACAGTTGCTCCAGGCGCAGGGCACCTGGTACCTGATCGATTGTGGCGAGGGTACTCAGGAGCGTTTGCGTACCATCGGCTTCAACTTCCAACGGATCGATCAGGTCTTCATCAGCCACTTGCATGGCGACCATTTCCTGGGCCTCATGGGTTTGATCAGCTCCATGCACCTGCTGGGGCGTAAGACCCCGTTGACGGTGCATGGGCCACCGGAGTTGCAGGAGATCATCGGCATCCAATTGCGTGCCTCCGGCACCTACTTGCGTTATCCGCTGAGCATACGGGCCACGGTGCCGGAGAATGGGGCTCTCGTCATGCAGGATGAACGCGTCAAGGTCTCGGCACTGGCCTTGCAACACCGGGTGCCCTGCACCGGATTTCTCTTCCGCGAACAGCCGGGTCCGTTGCGCCTTCGTCCGGATAGGGTCTCGTCGATCCCCCGGTACCGCCGGAATGCCGTGAAGGAAGGTGCCGACCTTGAAGTTGCCGAAGGTGGCTCGATCCCCAACGAGATGCTTACGCTACCGCCGCTTCCTCCTCGGTCCTATGCCTACTGCTCCGATACCGCGTACACGCCCGCATTGGTGCCCTTTCTGAAAGGGGTGGATCTGCTGTACCACGAGGCCACCTTCACCACGGCGTTGGCAGCACGCGCCAAGGAGACCATGCACAGCACGGCCGAACAGGCGGCTCGGATCGCACGTGACGCGGGTGTTGGCCGGCTCCTACTGGGCCATTTCAGTTCGCGCTACAAGGACCCCACCGTATTGTTGGAGGAGGCCCGCATGGTCTTCCCGGATACGGAACTCTCCAACGAGGGTGCCGTCTTCCACATCGGTGAATGATTTTTTGCCGACCGATCGGTCCTGTGGGTAGATTTGCCCTTGTTAAGAATCGTTCTAAAGAAGGATGACCATCCGCACCCTGCTCGCCGACCGTAGTGAGATCGCCTTGATCGGCATGCGCACCATCCTCGCGGATTCCATGCGCGTGGAACTTGTGGGAGTGGCCCGTGATCCCATGGCCATGCAGGCCATGATCGTGCGGCACAAGCCCCACGTGGTCCTCATGGACCATACCGCCGAAGGCTTCGGACCACAGGCCATCAAGGATGGCTTGAAACGATCGCGCACCACGAAATTCATCAGCATCACCCAGGCCCCTTCCACGGCCACGTTGATGGCCGCGGTACGCGCGGGCGTCACCAGCTATGTGCGCAAGGATTGCGATGTGCCCGAGATCATTTCAGCGGTGACCGAGACCGCGGATGGTGGCCGGTTCTTCTGTGGCAAGGTGTTGGATGTCCTGAGAAAGGCATCGGTGGATGTGGACCGGTTCATGGAGGAGCCATTGAGTTGTTCGCCCGTGGTCCTCAGCGACCGCGAATGCCAGGTGATCACGCTCATCGCCGAGGGCCGTTCCTACACACGCATCGCCGGCGAACTGAACCTGAGCGCCCATACGGTGGTGGCGCATCGCCGCAACATCATGCAGAAGCTCGGTGTGAACAGCACGGCGGGGGTGGTGCTCTATGCGGTGAAGAACGGCTTCATCAGCCCCAACAAGTTCCTGTTCGATCGCGCTTGATCGGAAGGATCCCAGGCTACCGGGCGTCCACTACATTTCGCACATGGTGCAGGTGATCGGTGAGATCGGCGGATCATCGTCGCGTTGGGCGGTGCTGGCCCCGGATGGGAGCACCGGGATATGGCCAGTGAAAGGGGAGCGATGGCCGGGCTTCAATCCGTTGAGCGGCGATGGTGAAGGGTTCGCGACGGAACTCCTTGCCCTTTTCGGAGCGGCCGCACCGGATGCTTTGAATGCGGGATCCGTCGCGATCCATGGAGCGGGATGTGGAACACCGGATCGCCGTGACCGGATGGCCCATGCCATTACCCGTGTGTGGCCTCGCGCCAAGGTGCAGGTGGGAACGGATCTGGAAGGGGCAGCGCTGGGGCTTTGCGGTAGCGAGCCGGGCCTGGTACTGATACTTGGTACAGGGATGAACGCGGGCTATTCCGACGGAACCCGCCTCCACCTGCCCATGCCGTCCTTGGGTTACCTGCTGGGCGACGAGGGAAGCGGGGCGGATATCGGGCGGCATGTGCTGCAGGATGCATTCCATCACCGGATCCCGGAGGAATTGCACCTGCGCATCTTCGGACAGGATGGGCCGGTGTTGTCCGAGGTCCTGGCGCGGGTGCATGGAGCGTCCCATCCAGCGAGGGAACTGGCTGCCTTCACGGCACTATTGGCCCCTCATCTGGAGGAGCCGTATGCCCGGGAACTCATCCAAGGACGTTTTCAGGCATTGGTCGATCTGCTGGTGCGATATTTCATGCCGGAACAACGTGTACAGGTATTTGCCACGGGTTCGGTCGCATACGGCTTCCGCACCCTGCTGGCCGCAACCCTGCAGGACCATGGTATGGCGCTCACGGTCGTGGAGCCGGATCCGCTCCAGGGTCTTGTCCGTTACCACCGTCAGCGAGGATCCGCGTAGCCTTGCCGACCGGTCCGATCAGTGTACGTAGCCGCTCGAAGGCAGCCTGGTTCTCAACGGAGCCGATGCTGCGCAGGACACGGCTCCGCTCCAAGGCGGTGAGGTGCCAGCTCAACGAGATCTGGTCCTCATTGGTATGCCGCAACTGGATGTCGATCACATTCAGAGGCACCGGCATCCACCCACTGGCCTGGTCCAGCATGAAGTCGTAATCCTGGTCCTGGGCGCGCACCACATTGTCATACACGCTGCCCACCGGGTCGAACATGCGCCCGATGAGTGAGGAACCGCTCGGCTTCACATCCAGTTCCTTCTGGGTGTCGCGCAATTGGATCATCACCACGCCGCTCGTGTTCGCCGCGATCCAGTCGCGGTAGGTATGCAGGAAGGCCAGGGTGATCCGGTAGCCATAGTTATCGCGCAATCCAGCGTCCATCACGCGCATCGCGGGTTCGCTCGGCAACGAGACCAGGGGCGTGATATAGGGGAAGGTCGCATTCATCCGCAGGGCGCTCGTCAGTTTCATCTCCCCGGCATCCTGGTCGTGGAAGAGGCGTTGGAATTCGATGGCCTCCGGTTGCCCGGTGTGGTGTATCTCGCCGCCGGGGTCGATGTTGGTGAGGAAGGCCATGGGTTGTGAAGCGATCACCAACCGGCGCCCATCGTTGATCGATGCCGGGGCCATGGCCATGAGCGGGATCCTTGCCTCGCGCTCGGGGTCCACCATGTCGTTCAGCCGCACATCCAACAAGCCGCGTGTATTCTCGTTCAATCGGCGCTCGAAGGTGTAACCACGGTCCAGGGTATAGTGCATCCCGCGATCGGTGACACTGCGGTAACGCACGAACATGTCGTTGGTCACGAAGCTGAACGCAAGTGGGTTCAACATATCGGTGCTCACTTCATCGAGCAGGGCGGGATCGTTCGGGTCCATGGCCAGACCGTTCTGCTGGGCCAGGTACAACTGCCGGTAATACACGGCGCCGATCAACCCACCTGACGAGCCGGTGATCAGGGCGGTACGTTCCATCAGCTCCCCACCGAGCAGGCTGTCGGCATGCTGAAGGCACAGCAAGGTCCAAAGGGTGGCCCGAAGCCCACCGCCACTGGTGTTCACGATCACCAAGGGAGGCTTCGATGCACCGTCGCCCAGTGCCAGGTTATCCGCTTTCCAGCGCACCAGGGTGCCCACCAGGGCCTGTGCATCCTGCCTGGCCGCTGCCGTGTCATGGGCCAGTTGGAATATCGTGGACCGGTCGTAGATGGCGGGCTTCACCGAATAGTCCAGCCCGAAGGCATGGCTGTCATAGAAGAAGTCGGAGTGCTGGCTCAGCAGGTTCAGCCCGATCACCAGGCCGATGATGACCGTTCCCGTCCATCCTTGCAGCCAACTGAACAGGGCGCTGATCACCATGAGGAACATGGTGAGCAGGAGAAAGGCACTGGCACCGGCGGGGATCGCGAAGAGCCGGAATTCGCTGAAGGCACCCAAGGCGATGAAGGTGAGCACCAGCACCACCTCGAAGATGGCCCCATTGATGTGGTTCTGCCAGAGCACATCACGCAACAGTTCCTTGTCGTAGTGGGCACTGCTGCGGGCCAGCATGAGGCGAAGACGTGGTGTGAGGTACGTTTCCACACGCCATTTCTCCGACCGTTGTTGTCTTCGCAGCCAGCGCATGGCCTTGCGTTGCTCCACCTTGCGTTGGGGGGGCAGGTCATGCTGCGGACCGATGATGTCCACCAGCGGTTCCACCGGCTTCATGTGCTCGGCATCGGTACCGAGCAGCTTGATGATGTCGGTATTGGTGCGTGTGAAATAGACCAGGGCCAGGGCCAGGAAGAGCAGTATCCCGATGAGGAACCCGCTCAGGTGCAGAGCGACCTGCGGGGCGGGAATAAGTTCCTTGGTGTACTGGAAGCGTGCGCTGCACCAGAGGAAGGTGAGCACGAACAGGCCGGGGATAACGGCGTTGTTGATGTTGAATTTGAGGAAGGGCCTGGCCAGGGTGGCGATGAACGGGAACCGGTAGCCATGCATGGCATAGCTGTACAGGTTGAAGGCGGTGATGAAACCACCCAAGGCGAAGCCCGTGAGCGCGTAGGAGAGGAAACTCACCTGCCCGAAGTACTCCGGATAGAGGAAGAGGTAGGGGATGCCGTATTTCACCCCCAGGCTCTCGGTGATGTACCCGAAAAGCACCAACCAGGTGAAGAGCAACAGGTGGTTCTTCTTGAGGTGAAGGACCAACAACTGGAACGGGAAGAAGTACACGATCCTCCGGCTGATGCTGCGGTATGTCTGGCGTGCGGTCAAACCTGTGCGGTGTGCGTCATTGAACGGTTTGCGCGGGGGCGCCCGTCAATTATACGCCGAAGGAGCACGGAGTGTTGTACCGGACCGCTTGACCTGTTGACAGGTGGTGTGCGGTCAGGGTAGCTGCGCGGTGCGTATCGCGGTGGGCACCGTGCCACCGATAGTCTGCAGGATCCGGTCGCGATCGTTCTCTCCACCCGCGTACATTACGGCCCCATCGAGGCTCACATCTTCGGCGAAATAGCCGACCACCGTGTTCGTAGGTATTGTCCCTCCAATGCGTATCAGGATCAGGTCCCGGTCGTTATCATCACCAACGTATTTCACCTGGCTGTCGAAGGTGGCATCTCCGCACCACATGCGTGCCGTTCCGGCCTCGATCTTGCGTGCATCGGTGCCGTACGTCGCCGTTGCGGGAGAGGTGAGGTCGAGGTTGGTAGGTGCCGCACCGAAACCGATCGGCGCCGCGCTCATCACGCCCAAGTGGTTCCGGTGGCGCACGGCGACATGGTAATTGCCTGGTGCCAGGGTGAAACGCACGGGGGAGGCTCCGTCCATGTCCACGATGTCCCCATCGCGCTGTAACCAGACGTGGCGCGTGGCCAATACCTGTGCGGGGTTGGTCGCGTTGCGCAACTCGAGCACGATCCGGTCCACCACGGCGTTCTCATCGGCCGCAGCGGGGATCATGGCTGGCATGTCGCTGTAATTGCCACCAGGGAAGGCGTAACCGTTCAACCCGTAGGGGTCGCGAACGGGGAGGAGTCCGGTAATGCGCAGGTCGTCGTTCATCAGTTCGGTATCGCTGTCGAAGGGACCGTCGAGCATCACCTGCGCTTCGAGTGCGATCGTGGAGGGGTTGAACTCCCACAGGTCGTTGATCGTGTAGAACTGGGAGGAACCCGGTACACCGAACGTTTCCATGCTACGGCGGCCTCCGCACACATAGCCCTTGTCACCGATGGCGAAACCCACACCATCGTGCCGGTAGAGGCCTCCCATATCGCCCACCAAGGTCCATGAGTTCGTTGCGGGGTTGAAGACGTCGAAGCGCTTCTGATAGGACGTGCTGCCAGCCCAGCCCCCGCCCAGGTAGCCGAGGTTCCCGATGGCAAAGACCTGCGCGTTCCGCCGAGCACCGAAGGGAATGCTCGTTTTCGTGGTCCAGGTGTCCGTTGCAGGGTCGTACTGGTGGTTCCAGCTCACACCCGTGCTGCTGTTCTGGCTGCCACCCATCACGTAGCCCTTGTTGCCGATCGCCAGGCCCATGGCATTGTACGTGGGGTTGTTCGGACGGTTGGTCCGTTGCGCCCATGCATTCGTGGCCGGGTCATACTCCCAGAGATCGCTCTGGGCGCTGCCATTCACCGTGCCGGAGCAGATGTAGCCCTTGCCTTCCACCGCGAAGCTGGCGGCACCTGAGCGCGCTCCGCCCGGCAGATCCGCGCGTGGCGACCAACTGTCCGTGGCCGGATCATAGGCGTGGAAGTTCCCGGTAGCGGTAGGTCGGGTCACATAGCCGATGCCATCGATGCTGAAGCCTTCGTCCACCGGGCCGGGTAGGGGTGCGCGTACCGTCCACTGCATGGTGGTGGGATCGTATTCCCAGAAGTCGGTGGTCGCTTCCCCTCCGCCCACATACCCTTTGGTGCCGATGCTGAATGCGATGGAGCCGTGCCGAGCGGTGGCGGGCAGGAATGGCCGTTGTGTCCAGGTATCCGCTGCTGGTGTGGTGGCCGGGCCGAAGCGCCATACCCCATCGCGGAAAGGGACCGAACCGAATATGCCGCCGACCAGGTATGCGTTGTCGCCGATGGTGGCGGTCAGGGCATGGGCCCGACCGCGTTGCGACCACAGCGCCGGGGCGGCCGACCAACTGTTGGTCGCCGGGTTGAAGGCGTGGAAGTCCTGCAGGTCGATGGTGGTCCGGCCGCAGCCCACGTAGCCGAGGCCGTTCAGTCCGAAGGCGGAGAAGCCTGTGCGTGTACCGCCGGGGAAGGAGGCACGCGTGATCCACGTGTCTGCGACCGGGTCGTACTCCCAAAGCGAGGCGCTGTTGTCGCGCATCAGGTAGCCCTTGCCGCCAATGGTGAAGGCGCGAGCCGTGGTGAACGTGGTCGGGAGGTTGGCTTTCTGGTTCCACGTGTGGGTGACCTGGTCGTAGGCCCACAGGTCGTTGATCGGGGTGAACTGCGCGGTTCCGCCTACCGAATCCACATCAGAGCCGCCGCCCACGTAGGCCACTTCACCGATGGTGAAGGCAATGGCATTCCTGCGCATACCGCCCGGAAACTCCACTTGGTCAACAATGTTGTTCGTGTTGGCATCGAAGACCAGGAAGAAGGAGGGATGGAATGGTGGGTAGCCGAAGGGCTCTCCCGACGGGTCCAAGAGACCGAGGCCGACATATCCTTTGTTCCCAATGCCGAAGCCTGTGGAATACGCCCGAGGAACGGTGGGGTAAAGATTGCCCCCCCCTGAGGAGGCGAACGCATTGGTGGCCGGGTCGTAGGCAGTGAAATATCCTGACGGCTCGCCCCCACCATCAAGGCCATGTCCGAAGAAGACCTTGCCACCGGCAGCAAAAGCAAGTCCACCGGTACAGGCGTACCCGATGTTCACACCAGCTATACCCATCCCTTCGCCTTCGTTCTCGTTCTGGCAATACCACTGTTGGCCATGCACGCAAAAGCTTGCGCCCATCGTGGCCAAGGACAGGAGAAGGGATCGGCTCATGGTCAGGAAGGTACTTGAGGTTTCCTGAGTGGAGACGAGTCTCGCGAGAATGGTTGTCTCTGGCGGTCTGTGTCGTCACACCTTGGCCAGCGTGAGGGCCATCACCTCGGCTTCCAGCGCCTCGGCCTGGGCCTTCAACGCATCGGCCTTTTGGATCACCTCGGCCTTGAAGGTCGGATCGTTCAGCCCCGCACAGTTGATCATCACGTTGAGGTAGCCGCCGATGGCCCCGGTGCGCGCACACAAGGCACCCACGCCGGCATCGCTCACGCTGGCGGGCATGCCTGTCTCGGCCATGGCCTTCATCACGGCCATGCTCTCCACGCACACCTGCATGGTACGCAGCGGGGTGTTGATCGCGCCCTTGGTGGCCTCGGTGATCGCGGCCTTGCGCGCGGCCTTCTCCTCGTCCGTGCCCTTGGGCATGCCGAAGCAGGCGATGATGCGGTCGTAGGCCCGGGTGTCCTCGTCCACCAGGAAGAGCAGTTCGTTGCGCAGCTTTTCGCCACGTTCGGCCCACAGGCTGAACTCCTCCCAGCGCTCGTCCCAGCCGCGCTTATGGGCGCTGAGGTTGGCCACCATGGTGCCCAAGGAAACGCCTAACGCACCCACGTAGGCCGCCACCGATCCGCCGCCAGGGGCGGGACTTTCCCCTGCGGTGGCCTCGCTGAAGCGCTTCAGGTCCATGCGCACCAGGCGTTCGTTGCTGGCATCCTCCAGCATGTATTCGATCACCTTCTTCTGCGGGTCGAAAGGGGCGAGGTCGTCCAGTCCAAGGGACTTCACCGCGATCTTGATCTTCTCGCTCTCGGGGATGCCCAAGCTGCGTTCCTGGCGCCGCAGGTAGAAGTCGGCCGCATCGAGCAGGGACTGTTTCGGGATCAGGCCCACCACTTCGCTGCCGGTCACACGGATCCCCCGTTCCAGTGCGCTCTTGCAGGCTTCGTCGAAGGCGATGTGTACGGGGGCTACGGTGATGTCCGTGAGGTTGAGCGAGAGCTGGGCGATGCCGTACTCCTCGATGTACCAGCCGATGCCCTTCACCGTCTTCAGTTTCCCCGGCACTTGTTTCTCGCTGCCATCGGACTGCTTCACCTTGCGGCCCGCCTCGCGGATGTCGAAGGCGATGGCGTTGGCGCGGCGCGTGCTGGTGGTGTTCAGGTTCACGTTGTAGGCCACCAGGAAATTGCGTGCGCCGATGGCGGTGGCACCGCTGCGGGCCACGCTGTCGGTGAATTCGGCGGGGCCGTGGTCCGGTTTCCAGGCGGGATCCTTCAGCTTATTCTGCAGGCCCTCGTACTCGCCGCTGCGGTTGTTGGCCAGGTTGCGCCGTTTCTCCTCGCTCGCCGCTGCTTCATAGCGGTACACGGGGATCGACAGTTCATCACCCACACGGGCCGCCAGCTTCTTTGCATATTCCGCGGTCTCTTCCATGCTGATGCCGTTGATGGGCACCAGAGGACACACGTCGGTGGCACCGAAGCGGGGGTGTTCACCCTTATGGCTGCGCATGTCGATCAGTTCCTGCGCCTTCTTGATCAGGCGGAAGGCCGCTTCGACCACGGGTTCCGGTTCGCCCACGAAGGTGATCACCGTGCGGTTGGTGGCTTTTCCGGGATCCACATCCAGAAGACGCACACCTTCCACGGTCTCCACCACGGCGGCGATGGCATCGATCTTGGCACGGTCGCGTCCCTCGCTGATATTGGGAACGCATTCGATCAAACGGCGGTTCATGGGCTTTGCTTGGGAGGGGCAAAGCTATTGGTCGTGAGCGAAGGGCTCAAGGATAGAACACGGTGATCAGGTTGTTAAGGATGTGCAGCAGGATCGGGACCAGGATCGAACCGCTACGCGAACGGGCATAGCCGAGCACGACGCCCATGGGAAGGATCAGTAGCATGATGGCCGGGTCGTACTGCATGTGCATCAAGGCGAACACGCCGGCAGTGAGGGCGACCGCGCTATGCTCGTCGAGGATGTGCCGCAACGAACCGAACAACAGTCCACGCAGGAGCAACTCCTCGAAAACGGGTGCGATGATACCTACACCCAGGATGAGTCCGATCAAGTGGGTGGTGCTTCCGATCACTTTCGCCATGAAATCGGTGTGGAAGGCAGGCACCCAGTGCGCGAGCCCTTCGATGACCAGACCGAGCATGAGGAAAACACCGAGCCACAGCAGCACCTGTTTCCAGTTCGGCCAGCACAGGCCGAGGAATCGGCTCCAGGGTCCGCGTTTCCATAGCCGAACGGCGAGAAGGATGAGCAGGGAACAGATCACCCCGCTCCAGATGGCCACTTCGGCCACCAGATCGCCATTCATCACCAGGTCGGCCATGCGCTCGTTCAGGCGGGGATCGTTAAGCAGGCCGATGGAAAAGCCGTCCTTCGAGAGGTCTGGGGAGTGGCGGAGCACCCCGCGGATGAAAACGCTGGTCTGGATCAGGAAGAAGACCATGACCACCACCCCGAAGAGGGCAACGCCCATGGCGAATTCGAGCCCCGGTGGCCGCACGTGCGTGGGCTGGGGTTGCTCAGGCGAACGCTGTTCCGGATCGGACGGGTGTGCCATCAATGAGGACGGTATCGAGATGATCGTTGCCGAAGGCGTAGGGCAGGAAGGCGAGCGATGGCACCGGCTTGGTGATGAGCAAGCTGGCCCGTTTGCCCACGGTGAGGCTGCCAAGTTCGTCGTGTACGCGCATGGCCGCCGCACTGTTCAAGGTCATGGCGTTCACGGCCTCCTCGGGCAACATCCGCAATTGGATGCAGGCCAGGGAGAGCACGAGGTTCATGTTGCCGCTCGGAGTGGTGCCGGGGTTGAAGTCGGTGGCCAGCGCGATGGGCAGATCGCGGTCGATCAGTTGTCGGGCTGGTCCGTAGGGGATCCGCAGGAAGAAGGAGCAGGAGGGCAGCAGCGTGGGGATCGGACCGCTCGTTGCATGCGCCAAGGCCTGGAGGTCCGAAGGTTCCATCACTTCCAGGTGATCCACGCTCAAGGCCCGGTGTTTCACGGCCGCCTCGATGGCACCGATGCTGGTGAACTGGTTGACGTGGACCTTGCCCGGAAGGCCATGGGCGTTACCAGCGGCCAGCACGGCCTCCATCTCGGCAACGGTGAAGTAGTTCGTTTCGCAGAACACGTCCACGAAATCGGCCAGCCCTTCGGCCGCTACCTGTGGGATGAGCGTGTCGGTGATGAGCCGGATGTAGCCCGCTCGATCGTTCGTGAATTCAGGCGGAAGGGCATGGGCGGCGAGCAGGGTGGTGCGCACCTGCAGGGGCAGGTTCTCCTTCAGCCGACGGGCCACCCGCAGCATCTTCAGTTCGCTTTCCGTGGTAAGGCCATAGCCGCTCTTGATCTCCACGGCCACCGTACCCAGGCGCATCATCTCCACTAACCGGTGGTGGGCCAGTTCGTACAGGTCGTCCTCATGCATGGCCCGGAGCTTGCGCGCACTGTTCACGATGCCGCCACCTTTTGCCGCGATGTCCTGGTAGCTCAGGCCCTTGATCTTGTCCACGAACTCTTCCTCGCGTGGTGCGGCGAACACCGTGTGGGTATGGGGGTCGCACCAACCGGGCAGTACAAGGCGCCCACTCGCATCGATCACGGTCAGGTCCGGTCCCTCCGGCACTTCGGGCATGTCATCCATCGGTCCCAGCGCGGTGATCCGGCCTTTTTCCGCGAGCAACCATCCGTTCTCGATCAGGGGCAATTGCGCCATGCGCGAGCCACGGACCAGGTCGGTGCCCGCCGTGTGGGTGCCTAATAGGGCTTTGGCATGGGTGATCAACAGGCGGGACATCGGATCGGGGCCACTGTGGAGGCACCGGCAAAGAAAGCAAGGCTGGGAAGAATGCCCGGCGGATCACCTCACCATTTCACCACCCGTTGGCTGACCTTGCCTGTGTTGGTGCGGATGTGCAGCACATATTGGCCGGAAGGCAGGGTGGAAAGGTCCAATGCACGTACATCGTCCGTATGGTGAAGCAACAGCCTTCCGGTGAGGTCGAGCACCTGCACCTCCAGCACCATCGCCTCCGCAGGCAATGCCAGGTCGATAAGGCCCGTGGTAGGGTTGGGGAAGGCCGTACCGTTCGGATGTACGGGCACCTGATCGGTTGTTGTGATGATGTCGGTGAAGCGAAGGTTCAGGACCGGGGCGAGCTCCGGATCGCTTGCATCATGGTAGGTGACGGATCCATCCGCAGCGCTCGGTATCGAGAGGATGAATTGGGTGTCACCCGTCTGTCGCAGGTAGGGAAGTGCCTCCAGCGGAAGGTCGATACGGATCCAATCACCATTGCTGCCCGTGGAGCCGAACCGACAGGCCGTTACGCTCGCATCGGGTGCGTCCGTCAGGTCTTCGGCCTCCAGTGCGAAGGTCGTTCCGAATGCACCGCTCTTCACCTTCACATCCACTGTACTGCCAATGGGATCTTCCCCTGCAAGGGCATCACGCCGTAAGAAGATGGAGGCGCCTCCGACCCATGCACTGGTCATCGTACTCGTGGGGAAGGTGAGCACAAGGGCATGCGCCTCACCTTCCGTGGACCCCAAATGGAGCGTGGGACTTATCGTTCCGCCACCGGTTATGGTGCCATCGTTGGACCCGGAACTCAGTAGGTACTGGTCATCCATGAGGAACTTGTGGTAGAACTTGCGGGCATGCAGGTCGAGCATGTCGCGATAGCCGGCAGGTGAAAGGTGGAAACAATCGCGTGTAAGGCCGTAGTCGCGCATGGAAGCCATGGGGGAGGGGTAGTCCACATGGCCGAAGGGTAGCGGTGCTTCTTCGGGTGGGTAGCTGCCTCCCGGCGCCACGCCCAGTGGTTCGCCCTGTCCGAAGGTGTGTTGCATGAGCGCGGTGGCGTTCACGAAACTCACTCGTTCCATGGTATCGGTGTAAGCTTGTACGATGGCACTGAAGTCGTTGAGGAGGGTGTTCAGTTGAATGAAGCTTGGAAAGCCCATGTCCTCCCAGGTCCCGTAAAAGGGATGGATGGTCTGTAGCGGAGCGATGTCCTCGATCACCTCCTCGAAGTTGGGGTACATGTACCCGCTCCAAAGAATATGTACGTCGGGGCGCACACCAAGGATGAAATTGACCACCTGTTGCAGCCGCTGGAACACGGCTTGTTCCAAGGAGTCGGTCCGTGCCTCGGAGAAGCTCACATGCCAATCGCCCAGCACATCGTTCCCACCGATGCTGAGGTGTACCACGGTGATCTCCGGGTCGCTCAGGAGCCGGTCGGCGATCTCGGCTTGTTTGTCCGGCTCCAGGAAGTCGTCGGTTTCCGCCCCGTTCTCGGCGATCTCCAGGTTGGTGAGGTAGCGGTAGCCGGAGTGCCCCCAGCGGGCAAGTACCTCGTCGATGGTCTGATCCACTCCCATGAAGAAGGCCCAGCTATCTCCCACCAGAAGCACCTTGTTATGGCTGGGTTCCGTGCATTGGGATCGGGCGCTCAAGGTGGTCAGCAGGACACATGCAACAAAAAGGACTCGCATCATGATAGGATGGTCGGATTAAGAAGGACAAGCTAATTTTTTCCAGGGCTGGAGTGGATGGAAGACGACTACATTCGACAAGGCCCCGAAATCGGCCCCATGGAGATGCCTCAAGTTGCCGATGAAGGCACGCCACGCTGTGTGGGGTGCTGCTATCGGGGTATCGCGTAGACCACCAGCCCGGCCTCCGGGTAGGTGGTACGCTTCAGTGGGGTCCGGCACCCGTCAAGGGCCTGCTCCATCACCCGTGCCTCATCCGTGAAATGGTGCAGGACGAAGAAAGGCCGCGATCCGATCTGCAAAAGGGCATCGATCGATCGCGCATCGCTGAGGTACTTCCCGTCCCAGATGATACGCTGCGGGATCCGCGCATAGAGCTGGTGCCGGAGGTCCTTGTCCGAGTAGAAATGGCTGGCCTCGTCGAGTGTGCCGGCATCCTTGATCCGCTCCCATGCAGCCGCTTCGGGAGGTGGGGAGAAGTTGCGGGAATTGAACGGAGAAGGAGGCCTGGTGGTGTGGTGAGCAACGAGCAGGAATAGGAACGGCCCCAGCACGGCCATCCGCTGGATAGGCCTTGTTCGTTCCTTCACGGATACGTGGATGCCATTCAGGACCACCACCATCGCCAGGCTGATCGATGGGGAAAGCAGGCGATCATCGAGCAGGCTGAAGGAGGTGACCAAGGAGAGGGCCCACAGGCCCCAGAAATGGGTCAGTGCTGCCAGGGTCAAAAGGCCGTGTGGCGTGGCGAGCCGCTGCATCCATCGACCTTTCATCCGCGCAAAGGGGAACAGCGTGAGAACAACCGCAAAGAGGAGGACAACGAACGATGGCCACAAGCGCTCGTTGATGCGGAGGAGCTCGTGAATGAGAAAGTAGAAGGGCCGTGCGAGGGTGTATTCCGATCCGTGTACATGCGCCAGATGGGAATGGCTTACCCATCCATGGGTCAACAGGTTCCGCGAGAACCACAGCAGGACCGGTGCGGTGCATGCGGTGAGCGCCAGCAAGGTGCGCTGTACGCGCCCCGCGGTAGCGTGCATGATCGGGATCGCGAACCAGATCAGGTTGAACACACCGATGTATTTCAGTGAGCTGGCCATGAACGCGAAGCCTGCGGCCCAGTACCAGTTCCGACGATCTTCCCGGTGGGTCCGGCGGATCATGGCCGTTCCTGTTGCCAACGTACACGCGATGAAGAACGGTTCAGTCCAATAGTGTGTGTAGATGATCGGGAAGGTGGTGAGCACCGAGACGATCAGGTAGCCTGCGATGCGCAGCAGGATGGGCCAGTGCAGCGTGCGGAACAGGCTGAAGATGGAGCCGAATAGGGCTGCGATGGTGATGGCATGTGCCACGGTCGCAGCGAGGTAGGGTTCCTTGAAGATCAAAAGGAATGGGACCAGGTATAGCGCGTAGCCCGGTGGAAAGTCCGTGAAGGGTTCTTCCACGGGAAGGAGCGAATGAGAGGGCCAGTTGGAGAATACGAAGAAGCGCCCGTGCTCGATCAGGTTCTGTGCCGCCACTACGAAGTTGACCGAATCCAGGGACAGGTCCACTCCGCTGCGCAAGGGCGAGATCGCGGTGAACGTGCAGGCGATGACAGTGGCCAATTCGATCAGGAAGGCCGCGTTCTTCCATGGAAAGTGAAGGCTCCCGGCCAACGGATCCCTGATGACCATTCGCATCGAAGGTAGTCGGACCATGATATTGGCCGCCAGCCAGGATCCTACCTTTATGGCCTGATCGTCCACACCTCATGCGACCATGCCCGGCAATATCATAGGACAGGTCTTCCGGTTGACCACTTTCGGCGAGAGCCATGGCGCGGGGATCGGCGGGGTGGTGGACGGTTGCCCGGCCGGACTGCACATCGACATGATGGCGATACAGACCGAGTTGGATCGTCGTAGGCCAGGCGGTACCACACTTGGTACGACACGACAGGAGGCCGACCGCGTGGAGATCCTGAGCGGTGTGATGGATGGGGTGTCACTGGGCACCCCCATCGCATTCCTGATCCGGAACGCCGACGCCCGCAGTTCGGATTATGATGCCTTGAAGGATGTGTACCGTCCCGGTCATGCCGATAGGACATGGGAGGGCAAGTATGGCATCCGGGATCACCGTGGTGGCGGGCGCAGCAGTGCGCGTGAAACGGCGGCGCGTGTGGTGGGTGGTGCGATCGCGCGGCAACTCCTGGCATTCCAAGGGGTGCAGGTGGGGGCATACGTGGCGCAGGTGGGCGAAGTGCGCACCACCGGATCCTACGCGGAGCTCGACCTGGCCACCGTCTGGGACAACGAGGTACGCACGGCCGATCCTTCGGTGGTGACACGGATGAGCGGCTTGATCGAACAGGTACGCGCCGAAGGGGATTCCATCGGAGGCCGCATCACTTGCATCGCACGGGGTGTACCGCCAGGCTTGGGCGAGCCGGTGTTCGACAAACTGCACGCCGATCTGGGCAAGGCCATGCTCAGCATCAATGCCGTGAAAGGCTTCGCCATCGGCAATGGCTTCGACAGTATCGTGCAGCGTGGTTCACAGAACAACGACGCCGTCACCCCCACAGGGAACAGGACCAATCGCTCCGGTGGCATTCAGGGTGGGATCAGTAACGGGGAGGATATCGTCTTCGATGTCGCCTTCAAACCGGTGTCCACCATCGCCAAGGCCCAGGACACGGTGGACCGGGCCGGCGCACCGGTCGTCCTTCAGGCCCAGGGAAGGCACGACCCTTGCGTGGTGCCCCGCGCAGTACCCATCGTGGAGGCCATGGCCTGCCTGGTCCTTGCGGACCACCTGCTCCGCCAACGGGCGTCCAGGGTCCGATGAACGGGGCGGAACACACGGGTCGAAGGGTACGGAACCTCCACTCGACCGGGTGTTGTGAGTTGTTCACCACGGATCTGTGAACGATCCAACCCAGCCGCTACGTAGGTACCACCGCGTTACGGAACGATCTTTGTTACCCAATGCAACGTCGGTGCCCCAGGCGGGCGTTGCACCAACCTACGCCCTCCTCATGGCAAAGTGGACCAAACGTATTCTGATCAGCTTCGGGATCCTCATCGTGCTCCTGCTCGGAGCCGCCATCCTCATCCCCATCCTGTTCAAGGACCGGATCGAAGCGGCCGTGAAGGAGGAGGTGAACAAGAACCTCAATGCGGTGGTGGATTGGGGTGAATGGGATCTCACCATCCTCAAAAGTTTCCCGGACCTCACCGTGGAGGTGGAGCATGTGAAGGTGAGCAATGTGGCCCCGTTCGAGGGGATCGACCTGGCCCGGATCGGCACCTTCACCGCCACGATCGATATCAAGAGCCTTTTCGGCGACAAGATCGACATCAAACGGATCGGCCTCATGCGCCCACACATCCATGTGAAGGTGCTGGAGGATGGCCGTGCGAACTGGGACATCGCCAAGGCGGACACCACTGCGACGGAAGCGGATGCCGATACGGCCAGCGCCTTCCACATCGGTCTGCGAGAGTATTGGATCGAGGACGGCAGCCTGATCTACGACGACGCGTCGCTTGCTTACTACATGGACCTATTGGGCCTTGATCATCGTGGTAACGGCGATTTCACACAGGACCTTTTCACGCTCAGCACCACCACACATGCCGATTCGGCCAACGTGGTCTTCGAGGGGATCAAATACCTGAAGAACGTGAAGGCCGATATCAAGGCCGACCTTGACATGGACATGCCCAACATGAAGTTCACCTTCAAGGAGAACGAGGCCACCATCAACCAGCTCACCCTGGGCTTCGATGGCTGGCTGGCCATGCCTGGGGACGACATGGACATGGACATCACGTGGAACACCAAGAAGACCGACTTCGGCACGCTGCTTTCCTTGGTCCCCGCCGAATTCGCCACCGACCTCACCGGAGTGCAAATGAGCGGCAAGGCAGGCTTCAGCGGTTACGTGAAAGGTATCTACAACGACAACACCACCCCGGCCTTCGGTCTGGATGTGGATGTGGACCAGGGCCGGTTCAAGTACCCCGACCTGCCCAGCAGTGTGGAGGACATCTTCGTGGACCTGAAGATCGCCTGCCCCCAGGGGAACAACATGGACCGCACGGTGGTGGACCTCAAACGGTTCGCCATGAAAATGGCCGGCAATCCGGTGGAGGCACGCATGTACCTCACCACCCCGATGAGCGACCCCAACGTGGATGCCGAGTTGAAGGCCAACCTGGACCTTGCCAGCGTGAAGAAGGTGGTGCCGATGAAAGAGGACCTCAAGGGCAACTTCACGGCCGACGTGCGCATGAAAGGACGGATGAGCGACGTGGAGAACGGCCGGTACGACGAATTCCAAGCCGAGGGACGCATGATCCTGCTGGGAATGGATTACGTGAGTGACTCCCTACCGCCGGTCGGCATCAAGAGCCTCTACTTCGACTTCAGTCCGCGCTTCCTGGCCCTTACCAGCTTCGAAGGCAAGGTGGGCACCAGCGACATCCAGGCCAAGGGCCGTATGGACAACTACCTCCAATGGTGGCTGCGGGACAGCACCCTGGTGGGCAGCTTCGACCTCACCGCGAACAAATTCGACCTGAATGAATTGATGGGCCCCTCGACATCGGACAGCAGCACGACCACCACGGACACCAGTACCATGAGCGTGATCGAGGTGCCGGGCAACATCGATTTCCGCATGGGTATGGCCGTGGGCGAAGTGATCTACGACGACCTCCACCTCACCAATGTGAAAGGCGGTTTGCACGTGCATGACCAGCGGGTGGACCTGAAGGACGTCTTCTTCAACCTCTTCGGCGGAAGTGTGATGATGGCTGGCGGCTACGATACCAGGAACATCGCGAAACCCGGGATCGACCTCACCTACGACGTGAATGATCTGGACATCGAGCAGACCGTGAAGTACATGGAGACCGTGCAGAAGATGGCACCGATCGCCAAGACCTGCAAAGGGAAGTTCAGCACGGACTTGAAGATGACGGCCACCCTCGACCAACACATGCAGCCCGATATGAACACTTTGACGGGTCGTGGTACACTGCGCACCAAGAGCGTACGGATCGATGGCTTCCAACCCTTGGTGGATCTCGCCAAAGCATTGAAGATCCAGGGGATCCAGAACACCACATTGAACGATGTGGTCTTCAACTATAAGTTCCAGGATGGGAAAATGATCACCGAACCCTTCGACGTGCGGATCGATCGCATCAAGGCCAATGTCGGCGGCAGCACCGCCTTTGCCGACCAGGCCATTGACTATGATATGAAGGCCAAGGTGCCGAGCGCGATCTTCGGTGCCGGTGCGGCAACTGCCGTGGCTGGTCTCCTGGGCAAGGCGAACAGCGCCATCGGGGCCAATTTCCAAGTGCCCGACGAGCTGGACCTCACGGCCAGGATCACGGGTACCATTGATAAGCCGATCGTGAAACCGGTCTTCGCCGGAGGAAGCACCAACCTCAAGGAGACGGTGGTGACCGAGGTGAAGCAGGAGCTGAACGAACGGATCGATAAGGCCAAGGAAGAGGCCGTGGCCAGGGCCCGCGAGGAAGCGGCACGACTCGTGGCCGAAGCGCAGAAGCAGGCCGACAAGGCCAAGGCCGAGGCGCGTACCACCGCTGCACGCATCAAAGGAGAGGCGTACAAGGCAGCGGATGATGCCTTGGCGAAGGTGACCAACCCCTTGGCAAAGCTGGCTGCACAGACCGTGGCGAAGAAGGCCAAGGAAGAAGCCGATAGGAAAGAACAACAGGCCGTGGCCGAAGCCGACAAGAAGGCCGATGGCCTGGTGGAGGCCGCACGCAAGAAGGGCGATGAACTGATCGCCAAGGCCGAGGCCACCAACACCACCGTGAAATAGGGGCCAGGTATGATGAGGTCAGAAAGTGGATCCCCAAGCACCGGTCGATCCGGCCAGGCAAAAGCGGCTTTGAAGAGAATGCGTCAGGTGATCGCCCGTGCTTGTGTGGTGTTGATCATGTTGCTGGCTTTCATGGCGAAGATCCATGCGCAGGATGAGGGAACCACCGATGATCCTTGTGGCCGACCAACGGATAAGAAAGTGGTGAGGCTGTTGGAGGATGCTGCGAAGGCGAAGGATGCCGTGGAGCGCCACCAGAAACTGAAGGATGCACTGGAACTGGATGGTGAATGTGCCGAATGCTTGTTCCAATTGGGTGTCTCTGCATACCGGATAGGCAAGGAAGGGGGCAAGGGATACGGCCCATCAATCAAGTACTTCGAGCAACTTCAGGAGAAATGCCCGCAATACCACAGCGACGTGCCCTATTACCTCGGCGTGATGCACTATGCACAGGACGAATTCGCCGAGGCGGCACGGTCCTTCAAGGCGTTCCAGGACTTCCCGAATGACGACCCCGCGAAGCAGAGCAAGGATCACGACAAGAAATACACCGACGTGGAGGCGGTGATGCCGGAACTCCGGTTCTATGTGGACTTCTACCGGAACAACGTGCCCCTGGATCCCGTGCTGGTGCGCAATGTGAGCACCCCCGCCAAGGAATACCTGCCCATGTTATCGCCGGACAACGAACTCCTGTTCTTCACCCGCGTGAGCCAGGTGAAGGCCAAGGGCGATATCGTGTCGCGTGATGTGGAGGAGTTGACCGAGGCGCGAAGGGTGGATGTCCACGCCGATTTCGATGCGGGCCGGTCATTGCCCGATCCGTTCAACCTGGGCGACAGTTATGGCGGACTTACCATCAGTGTGAACAACCAGGAGATGTTCGTCACCGTTTGTGGTCCACCGGATGCGAAGGGATACCGGAACTGCGACATCCATCGTTCGCACTACGAAACGAAGTTCGACCTGGACAAGGGTGGGCAGGCGTTCGAGTGGGCGGGCTTGGAGAACGTGGGGCCCAACATCAATACACCGGATGGATGGGAGAGTCAACCCTCGCTCAGTGCCGACGGCAATACCCTGTATTTCGCCACCATCCGGCCCAACACCGATGGCATCGACATCTTCGAGAGCAAGCGCGATCCCCAGGGAGGCTGGTCGCCCGCACGCCCGGTCAAGGGGATCAATACCGCTGGCGACGAGAAAGCGCCCTTCATGCACAGCGATAGCCGAACGCTCTACTTCGCGGCGAAACCGCCTTCGGACGAAAGCGGTCGTGTGGATGCATCCAGGGGCCATCGCGGCATCGGTGGTTACGACATCTTCTTCAGCAAATTGAACGATGACGGAAGCTGGACCAGGCCGAAGAACCTGGGGCATCCGTTCAACACCGATCAGGATGAGCACGGCCTGGTCGTGAGTGCCGATGGCCGTACGGCCTACTTCGCCAGTGCCCGGTACAAGGGTGCGGGCGACCTGGATATCTTCGGTTCCGACCTTCCGAAGGACGCACGCCCGGACGATATCATGGTGGTGAAGGGGGAGGTGCGTGATGAGAAGGGCGTGTTGGTGAAGGATGCAACTGTGGAGATCGAATACATGGATACAAGGAAGGTGGAGGTGATCAATGTGGACAACAGCACCGGGCGCTATGCCACGGTGGTGAAACTGAAGCCGGGCAGCGACGTGATCATGACGGTGAAGAAGAAGGACCACGTTTTCGACAGCCGCAGCTTCTCTGCCGAGGATACGGTGCGTGCCGGTGTGGCCAAGGTGGATATGCAGGTTCAGCGGATCGAGGTGGGTAAGAGCTACCGCGTCAACGACATCAAGTACGCCACCAACTCGGCGGCGATCACGCGGTCATCGGAATACATCCTCGATGAATTGATCGCCTTCCTCAAAGAGAACCCCACCGTGCGCATCCGCATTGAAGGCCACACCGACAGCCGCGGCAATGCGGTCGACAACAAGACGCTTAGCGAGAACAGGGCCAGCACCGTACGCTCCTACCTGCAGGAACATGGGGTGGCGGCCGCACGCCTGACGCACCAGGGTTACGGGCCGGAGAAGCCGCTGGCGAGCAACGATACCGAAGAGGGCCGTGCGAAGAACCGCCGCACCGAGTTCGTGATCGTATCGCGTTAGGAACGAGGTGCCCCCGTCCCCTTGTCTTTCCATGCGATCCGTCGGGGATACGCCCACAGCGCTGTATGGCGCTCGGAGAGATGGTCCGTTGGGATCCTCCAGCCGCCTTATACCATTTCGCGGTAAGGGGTGGTCCGAAGATGTGCTGCGATTCTTTCGCAGTGCGATTCGACGGGATCGTTGCGTAGCGGGGACTACGGAACAAGCCCGGCGGTGAAGCAATGCGGAAAATGGGCAAGCGGATCGGACTATACCTTACTGCGAGATGGTATTACTCCAGGTGGATATCCTCGTCCCGCTTCTGCATGAGGCGGCCTTCGTTCACCTTCATGCGCAGGTTCAGGAATTCCACGAGCACACTGAACCCCATGGCGAAATAGATGAAGGCCTTGTTCACATGTTCCCCGAAGCCCTCCATGATCAGCGCCGCCCCGATCATCACCAGGAAGGCCAGGGCCAGCACCTTCACCGTGCCGTGCTTGTTCACGAAATCGGCGATGGGGCCACTGGCGAAGAGCATCATCAACACGGCGAAGATCACCGCGAGCGACATGATGAGCAGTTGATTGCTCATGCCCACGGCGGTGATCACACTATCAAGGCTGAAGACGATGTCGATCACGATGATCTGCAGCACGACGCTCATCATGCTGGTGGCTTTGCGGTGCGGCCCTTCCTTCTCGCGTTTGTGCTCCACCTTGGCATGGATCTCCACGGTGGCCTTCCAGATCAGGAAGAGGCCCCCGATGATCAGGACCAGGTCACGCCCGCTCACCGGGTGGTCGCCGAGGTGGAAGGCCGGTTCATGCAGGCTCATGATGAAACTGATGCTGAACAGCAGCGCCAGCCGGGTGATCATGGCAAGTCCGAGTCCCAGGCGTTGGGCCTTACGCTGGTTCGCCTTCCCCTCCAACTCCCCGCTCAGGATGCTGATCACGATGATGTTGTCGATACCCAGAACGATCTCCAGGGCCGTGAGGGTGAGTAGTGCGATGATCCCCTCGGTGGTGAGCAATACGTGGGGGTCAAGGGAGGAGAAGTCCATGTGTCGGGTCGGTGATCGGGGGGCGAAACTACTTCGTGGGTGCCGATCGCACGGGTACGAAGGGATCCACAGCCCGCGTCACGAGGATCGTTTCATTGCGGTTCACCGGGTTCAGCCAGTGTACCAGGCGGTCCAACAAACCGGGTTCGGCCAGGTGGATGAGCTGTAGGCGCCCCATGGCCTGGGTGGTCCGGAGCACGCGGGCATACAGTTCCTCCTCACCGATGAAGAGCACCACGTTGGGGCGGGTGCTGTCCGGGTGTACGCTCAGCCGCGCTCGCAGATCCGCGCTTGCATCGGTCCAGGGTTCCACGGACATCCGCCACCTCCCACTGTAGAAGAGCGGGGGCATCGGGGCGGTCCCCTTGTAGGTATCCTCGATCACGATGCCACGCACATCGGCCTCATTGCGCAATACGGCCATGGCCTCCACCCGGCTACGCTTGGTGTAACTGAGGCAGAGCAGCATCAGGGCCGCACCGTTGATCGTGAGCGTGAAGACCATCAGCCCCCTCCAGGCACGCACGTGGTCCTGCCACCAACGGCTTCCCAGGCGGAAGTGCTCCCATGACGTGTAGCCAAGGACGAAGAACAACGGGATGATGGGCAAAAGGAACCGTTCCTGCTTGTTCGGGAAATAGGAGTGGATGGCCAGGAAGAGCAGGACCGGCAACCAGATCGCCAGCGGGGCCGGGCGACGGAAGAAGCCGAACAGGATGGCCAGGCTGAACAGCGGTATGAAGATCCCCGCCAGCAGGAGCAGGTAGTTGTACCAGGGCTGATCGAAATAGGTGGTCGTATTGGCCATGTTGTACAACACATACTCGGTGAGCTCCGCGAAGGGCCTGCCCCAGAGGATCAGGTCCAGGGCGGATTGAACGAGGAGCACAGGTATGGCCACACCGGCCGCATAGCTCAGCGCACCCCTCCAGCGGCCTTGGACCAACAGCGCGAGGCCTGGGCCAGCCGCGAAGAAGATCGTTTGGAAGCGCACGTTGATGGCCAGTCCGATCCAGATCCCTGCGATCAATGCGTCCCGCCCGCCCGGCCCGGTCGGGTCGCGCATAAGCCGGTAACAGCCCAACATCAGGAAGGGGATGCAGGCCACCTCGGCCAGGTCGCGTACACTTAGGAAGGGCATGAAATAGAACAGGGCCAGGAAGAGCCCCGTCCTCCAGGCGATATCCTCGTTCGAGAGCCGCAATGCGATCCGGTGGCCGGTACGCACCACCACCAGGCTCCACGCGGCGTTGAGCAAGCGCACCACCACCATCATTGCCTTGGGGTCCTGCATCCCGATGGCCTTAAGGCCGACGAAGACCACATAATGCAGGCCCACATAGAAGAAGCTGTGTCCACTTGGCCGCGGATCCGTGCCTTGGTTCCAGGGGAGCCAGTAGTTATAGTCCTCGCCATCGGCCCAGCTGCCAGCCGCCTCGATCACCAGGAAGTGATCGTCATGGGCGAAGTAGCCGCCGCTGAAGAACGCTGCGATGAGCCGGGGCACCAGGGCAAGCACCGTGAGCACCAGTAGCGGATGTGCAGGCCTGTCGAAGATCGTGCGAAGGGCGATGTTCACACCGCGAAGATGCACCTGCGGCCTCCTACTTTTGTCACCTTCACATCCCCATGAACATCGTCGTCCTCTCGCGGGACACCAAGCTGTACTCCACCAAACGATTGGTGGAGGCCATTGAAGCACGCGGCCACAACGCCCGGGTGGTCAACCACGTCAAGTGCGATATCGTGATCGAGAAGCGGGACCCACAGATCCTCATTGGCGGCCAGCCACTGCTGGACGTGGACGCGGTGATACCACGGATCGGCGCCAGCGTCACCTTCTACGGCACGGCCGTCGTGCGCCAGTTCGAGATGATGAAGGTGTTCACCACCACCGAGAGCCAGGCACTGGTGCGCAGCCGTGATAAGTTGCGCAGCATGCAGATCCTCACACGTGGCGGTGTGGGCATCCCCAAGACGGTGTTCACCAACTACAGCAAGGATGTGGGCAGCATCGTGGACAACGTGGGCGGTGCGCCGTGCATCATCAAGCTGCTCGAGGGGACACAGGGCCTTGGGGTCGTGCTTGCCGAAACGAGGAAGGCGGCCGTTGCGGTGTGCGAATCATTCAACAGTCTGAAGGCGCGTGTCATCGTGCAGGAGTTCATCAAGGAGAGCAAGGGCAGCGATATCCGGGCTTTCGTGGTGGATGGTCGTGTGGTGGGCGCCATGAAGCGTACGGCACGCGAGGGCGAGTTCCGGAGCAACCTGCATCGCGGGGGATCCGCTGAATTGATCGAGCTCACGCACGAGGAGGAGGTCACGGCCATCAAGGCGGCCAAGGCACTGGGCCTGCATGTGGCCGGTGTGGATATGCTTCAGAGCGATCGTGGACCCCTGGTGATCGAGGTGAACTCCAGTCCGGGACTCGAAGGGATCGAGGCCGCCACCGGACACGACATCGCCGGCGAGATCGTGAAGTTCATCGAGCGGAACGTCTGAGCCGGACCCGCTCAGCGCACCGCGAATCTCAACCTGCCCAACTCCGGATGCGTGGCGAGGTACAGGCCGGCCGGAAGGTCCAGGATCAGCTCATTCCCGGCGATCCCTGCTTGACGCACAATCCTTCCACCGGCATCGTGGATGCACACAACACCGGTGGTCACACTCCCCACGTCCGTGATCCGTATCACGTTCGTGCCCGCATCGTGGTACCAACCGGGTGAGGGTGTCGGTGTTTGCGGAAGATCCGTGCTGAAGTCCGATTCGTAACAGCCCATGTCCACGGTACCCGCTTGGATGCGCGGAGCACCGATCAGGTCCATGGTCGAGGAGATGGGCACAAGGCCGTTCGCTCCGCTGTTGATCCCGGGCGATCCGCTCTGGAGCGTATACTGGTAGGCGTCGACATCGAAGTTCGCTGGCGTGCCGGTGTATGGGGCGTTGAACAAAGGGTCCATGTCCACGATGGCGGTGCCGTTCGCATGGCCACCCAGCACGATGGAGTGGGAGATGTTCACGTTCGCGCTCACTTGTCTTCCACTGTACGCCGTGTTCCCGAATAGGATGCTGTTGGCGATCACGTGGCCGCTTCCGTATGCACGGATGATCTCGGACTGTATGGTGTTCACATACAGGTTGTAGTTGTGCGCCACCGTGCAGTTCACCATCGAGAACGTGTTGCTCGTGGCAGAGGCGTTCACCCGAAGCACATTACTGCTGAAGCCGTTCACCGTATTGCCGATGATGCGGGAGTTGATCAGGCTGGCCACCGTGGTCATGTCCAGGTCGAGGATGCTGTACTCCGAAAGGTTGTTCGTGAAGGAGCAGCGGTCGATCACCAGTTCGTCGAACTCCAGCCCGGCGAAGAGACAGGCACCACGCCGCCCGGAATTGTTGGTGAACCGGCACTCGCTGATCCGTAGCCGCGAACGTCCTCCGTTGTTGTTGCCGTTGTAGATGGCCCCACCATCACCGCCGGTGCCGGCGCTGTTGCTGACGAAGCTGCATCGTTCGATCGTTACATCCGCTGCGGCCATGTACATGGCGCCACCGTATCCGCCGTTGTAATTGTTCACGAACGTACAATTGCGCACAGTGAGGTTGCCGCCAAGCGCATGTTGCACATTCAGCCCAGCTCCGTCGTATGAACTATCCGAGGCACTGTAACCGTTCATGATCCGGAAGCCGTCCAGCACGATGGTCGTGTTGATGTTGCTCGCCGTGACCACCCGGTGCGAGTTGTCCGCGCTGCTTCCGGGCTCACCAATGTCACCGTTGAGCACGGTGATGTTCGCCATGAGGTCGCGTTCCCCAATGCTCGTCTCCGTACCGGCGAAACCACCATACAGGTCCACCCCGTTGCGCAGCTGGAACGAGATGGTGCGGTTGGTGCCCGAAGTGGGCCTGTACTGGCCGGTAGCCACCCAGATCGCATCACCGGGAACCACCACGCTCAAGGCTTCCTGCAAGTTGGTGAAGGCGTTGGTCCAATCCTGGCCGGTGGCGCTGCCGGTGGCGTTGGCATTCACATGGTAGCGCGTGGCCTGGCCATCGTTCGTAAGTAGGAGCAGGGTGGCAGCAAGCAGTAGGAAGTGTGGCATGAAAGGGCGTCCGGTGAGCAAGATACGCCCGGAAAATGCGCGGGCGGAAGGGTCACTCAGAGGAACCGTACTACAAAAGTGCGATTCCCCCCAAGGCGTTCGTTCCCTGGAACTCGCCCTACCGGTACAGCAGTGGAGCATTCCTCGTTCGGCGATGAGCGTGGTCCGCTCGCGTTCACCTGCGGCGCCGATCGCATCAGCCCAACGTGTGCTTTCGGCTCACATCCACCACGAACCGGCCGTGCAGGAACTTCCGACCGAGCAGTACCTGGTATTTCATGTCACTCCGGTCGAAGAGGGTGGCCTGGGTGCGCACCACATGGCCGTTCAGTTTTACTTGGGTGTTGATCAGGTAGCGCCGGCTCGTCCCGCCGTTGCTGCTCTTCACGGTGACGCGTTGGAAACGGCGGAAGACCTTCGTCTTGCGCACCCCGCCCATCTGGAAGGAGACCACCAGTTCCTTCATTCCGTCGTGGGTCCGTACCTTCAAGCGTTGGTAATGCAAGGCGCTGCGGAAAGCCCCGGTATCGATCTTGGCCTCCACGCGTGGTACGCCCAGACCCGGCAGGGCGATGTGCTCCAGCCGACCGATGGTGAGCAACCTGCGTGCCATGCACACAAAGGTGATGGGTGGGTCCGTATGATCGACCGGTCGAAGCCCGCTTTTCCAACAGGTACGGGTGGACCGGTCAAACGGGGATCAAGAAAAGGCGCGATCTTTGCAGTACTTCAGGAAAAACCATGAGAACGCTCCCAACCCTGTTGGCCACTGCGGCCATTACACTTGCCGGTATCACCGCTTCATTCACTGTCGCCGCTCAGGACCGGGGTACACAACCCGTGGTGAAGAGTTACGGAGCGGCCATCACTGCGGAGGGTGCCATGCCGGCCGGGGATCTGGTGAAGGCCATGGGGGAGAAGACTGAATTGGCCGCCAAGGTGGAAGGAGAGGTGATCACCAGTTGCACGAAGAAGGGCTGCTGGATGGACATGAAACTGGCCGATGGCAGTGCCATGAAGGTCCGGTTCAAGGACTACGGTTTCTTCGTACCCACCCGTGGTCTGGAGGGTAAACGTGCCGTGATCCAAGGCACTGCCACGCGCGAAGTGGTTGATGTGGCCACGTTGCGACATTACGCCGAGGATGCGGGCAAGAGCAAAGAAGAGATCGAGAAGATCACCGAACCGCGCACCGACATGCTTTTCCTTGCCGACGGTGTATTGATCACCTTCTGATCTTGCGGGAACCTGTTGTGGCACTGACAAGGCCCGGAGCGATCCTTCGGGCCTTGTTGTTGTTGGGTACCTTCCACGGTGCGGTGGCCGCTGCACAGATCGGCGTCGAACTGCGGCCGGGTCGCGAAGCTGCCATCACGGGCCTGGGTCTCGCGTTGCACGGGACCAGTTGGTGGCGCCATGACCGGAACAAGGGAAAGCCGCTGCCTGCGATCGCATTGGATCAAGTGCCAGCCCTCGACAGGGTGAGCACGCGTCAATGGAGCCTGCCTGCCCACCGCAGTAGCAACGTGCTGTTCGGTGTGGCCACCGCCGCTTCGCTCGCAACGGCCATCATCAGCCAGGATGGGGAACGCCCCATGGTGCCCGTGGTGTTGGTCCTGGAAAGCGGCTTGCTCGTTTCGGGGCTCACCAACACGGTGAAGGAACTTGCGCGGAGACCACGGCCCTACCTCTACAATCCGGAGGTTCCGACCAGCGCATACCATCCGGGTGAAGATGCCGTGAGCTTCTGGAGCGGCCACACGGCGAACATGGCCGCGATCACCTTCAGCACCGCCGCGATCGTGCAACGGTCCGGGGCTTCACAAGGCATGCGCACCGCCACCTGGATAGGCGCGGCGGCCACACCGGCGCTGATGGGTTACCTCCGCGTCAGGGCCGGTCGGCATTTTCCCACCGATGTGTTGACAGGTTACCTGGTAGGGGCGGCCGTGGGCCTCCTGGTGCCCTACATTCACCGGCCCAAGGCAACCCGATGAGCACATCCACGATCGCATTGGCCGTACACGGCGGTGCAGGCACCATCGCACGCGGAGCAATGACGCCGGAACGGGAGAAGGCGTACCGTGCCGCGCTGGAAATGGCCCTGCGGCGTGGCCATGCTGTGCTGGCCAAGGGTGGTGCTGCACTCGATGCCGTGGAGCAGGCGGTTCGTGTGCTGGAGGATACACCGTTGTTCAATGCCGGCCGTGGGTCGGTCTTCAATGCGGATGGGCAACACGAGATGGATGCCAGCCTGATGAACGGGGCGGACCTGCGTGCCGGTGCCGTGGCCGGGGTGCAGAACGTGAAGAACCCGATCGGCCTGGCCCGCTGCGTGATGGACCACAGCGCGCATGTGCTGATCGCGGGGATGGGTGCCTTCGAGTTCGCGCATCGGCAGAAGGTGGAACTGGAGGACGACCAGTATTTCTTCGATCAGTTCCGTTATGACCAGTGGAAGGAGGTGGTCGGGACCGAGGTGGTTCAACTCGATCACAGCGGCAAGGAGCGGAAATTCGGCACCGTGGGGGCGGTCGCGCTGGATGCGATGGGGCACCTGGCGGCAGCCACCAGCACCGGAGGCATGACCAACAAGCGGTGGCAACGGATCGGGGACAGCCCCATCATCGGTGCGGGTACCTATGCCAATGATCGCTCCTGTGCCGTTAGTTGCACGGGTCATGGCGAAAGTTTCATCCGTGCGGTGGCCGCGCACGATGTGCATGCGCTCATGGCGTACAAGGGCCTGTCCCTTGAGGAAGCCGTGCGTGTGGTGGTGCATGAGAAACTGCCGCCATTGGATGGCGAGGGCGGTTTGATCGCCATTGACCACCACGGGAATATCGTGCTCGACTTCAATTGCCCGGGGATGTACCGCGGCCACGTGGCAGCGGATGGTAATTTCCACACGGCCATCTTCCGCTGATCCTTCCTCTCACTTTCTCTCCCTCTCACCCGCTGACTCTCTATCCTTCTCTCTTTCTCACTCTCACTCTTTCTCTTTCTCTTTCTCTTTCTCTTTCTTCCCTGTCCCCACGGGTCCCTTGGCTCTCCGCGGATTGATGAAGGGCAGGTGGATCTGCTGCTCATCCGGGTATTCCACATCCTCCCCGAGGATGTAGCCGTAGGGTTTCAGC